>JAABUM010002957.1_pt1 | contig 21771 bp, 20 predicted proteins | sample 5559161 | NCBI WGS metagenome assembly JAABUM01 (sample SAMN10711868, study PRJNA513369) | rock metagenome | isolation source: Antarctica rocks | place: Antarctica: Victoria Land, Siegfried Peak nord
GACCGACCGCTATCGGTTGGCATTGCGCGAACTGACCTGGAACCCAGCCAGTGCCGACGCTGCGCACGTTGCCCTCATTCCCGCTCGGACCCTGTCGGAGACTGCCCGCGCTCTGGGTGCATCCGGAACAGTCGGCATCGCCCTGGGCCACGCAGCCGGGGGTGAGGGCCTGGTTGGGTTCGAAGCCGGCCGCCGTCGCAGCACGAGCCGCCTGCTGGACGGTGAGTATCCCAAGGTGACCGCGATCTTCCCGACCAGCGTCGATACCGTCGCCGTGTTGAACACCGCCACCTTGAGTGAAGCGGTCAAGCGGGTCGCGTTGGTTGCTGAGCGGAATGCAGCCGTGCGGTTGCGATTCAGCGAAGGACAGGTCGGTATCGAAGCCGGTCAGGGCGATGACGCTCAGGCCAGCGAGGCTGTCGAATGTGATCTGCAGGGTCCCGAGCTCGAGATTGCCTTCAACCCGCAGTTCCTGTTGGACGGACTGAACGCGATAGGTACCCCTTGGGCGCGGATGTCCTTCACTCAGCCGAGCCGGCCGGCCGTACTTTCCGGCCAGGCCGAAGCCGACGGAGACGCCGACGAGAGCTACCGGTACGTCTTGATGCCCGTTCGCTTCGCAAACTGAGAGAGGCGCAGCGGAGGTTGAGGAGGAGCGCAGCGAGTTCTCGGCCGTAGTGGAGTCGATCGAAGTTCGCGACATCGGGTACAGGTTTCCACGCCAGAACGCGCTCGTGACCAACGGGAGTAGCGTCGCCTCAAGGACTGGCCGTGTGCATCACCACACAGGCAACGGACAACAAGGAGGATCTCGATATGCAGATCGGTTTGATCGGACTGGGCAAAATGGGCGGCAATATGCGCGATCGGATGCGCAAGGCCGGGCATGAGGTCGTTGGCTACGACACCAACCAGGACATCAGCGATTCAACGGATCTGGCCGACCTGGTCTCCAAGTTGGACGCGCCGCGAGCCATCTGGGTGATGGTGCCGGCCGGCAAGGTCACCGACAAGGTGATCGACGACCTGTCCAAGCTGATGGCTGAAGGCGACCTGGTCGTCGATGGTGGCAACAGCAAGTTCACTGACGACGAGCGCCACGCTGTCGAACTGTCTGCCAAGGGCATCGCCTTTGTTGAGTGCGGTGTCTCCGGTGGCGTGTGGGGTTTGGAAGAGGGCTACGGCCTGATGTGCGGTGGCGCCAAAGACGACGTCGAGCGCGTGATGCCGATCTTCGACGCACTGCGCCCTGAAGGTCCCCGCGATGAAGGCTTCGTACACGCGGGCGACGTGGGCGCTGGGCACTACGTGAAGATGGTTCACAACGGTATCGAGTACGGAATGATGCAGGCCTACGCAGAGGGTTACGAACTGCTCGCCGCCAAGGAGATCGTCACCGACGTCCCCGCCGCGTTCAAGGCTTGGACTCGGGGCACCGTCGTCCGCTCCTGGTTGCAGGAACTGATGGCCAGCGCGCTGGAGAAGGACCCCGGTTTCAAGAATATTTCCGGGTTCGTGAACGACTCCGGTGAAGGGCGCTGGACCGTACAGGAAGGCGTCGAGTACGGCGTCGCCATGCCGGTCATCTCTGCCTCGTTGTTCGCGCGGTTCGTCTCGCGCCAGGAAGACTCCCCTGCAATGCAAGCTGTCTCGGCAATGCGCAACGAGTTCGGTGGTCACGCGGTGACCAAGAAGGGTGAGAAGGGGATAGTCACCGACCACTGATCTTTCGGAGCGCCGGCGGGACGGATCCACCATGTATCTGCAACGGCTGACGCTGACCGGGTTCCGGTCGTATCAGCAGGTGGAGCTCGATTTTGAACCTGGGGTCACAACGCTGGTCGGTCGAAACGGGCAGGGTAAGACCAACCTGGTCGAGGCAGTCGGATATCTGGCGACACTTGGTTCGCATCGGGTGGCCACCGATCACCCGTTGGTACGTGCCGGGGCGGAGCAAGCTGTCGTGCGAGCGATCGTCGTGCGTGATGGTCGTGAGCAGAGCATCGAGATCGAGATCAATTCCAGCCGAGCCAATCGGGCACGGCTGGGACGCGGCGGCGCGGTCCGGCCCAGAGATATTCTCGGATCGCTGCGCACCGTGCTGTTTGCCCCGGAGGATCTCGCGCTCGTCAAGGGCGACCCGGCAGGTCGGCGCCGTTTCCTCGACGACTTGCTGGTGGCGCGGCAACCGCGCTGGGCTGCGGCCCGCGCCGACTACGACAAGATCCTCAAGCAGCGCAACGCATTGTTGAAGAACGCCCGCGCCAGCGGCAACGTGGCGTCTCTCCCCGATTCGTTGCACGTGTGGGACACCCACCTCGCAGCAACGGGCGCCAACCTGACCTACGCGCGGCTGCGGCTGCTGCGCGATCTGACCCCGTATGTGGAGCGGGCGTACGACCAGGTCAGCGACAGTGTGTCCGGTGCTCGGATCGACTACCGGTCCTCGTTGGAATCGAGCTTGCCCGATCTGACCGGGGACGGCCCGGTTCCCACAGTCGAGCAGATCACGCAGGCTCTGCACACGGGTTTTGCCGAGCTACGGCACCGCGAAGTCGAGCGCGCCATCACGCTCGTCGGTCCACACCGCGACGACCTCGAGCTCACCTTGGGTGAGCTGCCTGCTAAGGGATATGCGAGTCACGGGGAGTCGTGGTCGTTCGCCTTGGCGTTGCGACTGGCCGGATACCAGCTTTTACGAGACGATGTCGGATCCGATCCGGTGCTTGTCCTTGATGACGTCTTCGCCGAGTTGGACGTCGGGCGCCGAACCCGACTGGCCGCGCTGATCGAGGATTGCGAGCAGGTTCTGATCACCGCCGCGGTGCGCGACGACGTGCCGCGGACTCTGGGTGGGCGGCTGTACGACGTGACCAAGGGAGCAGTTTCAGTGCCTGCTCGGATCGACGACCAATCGTGACCGTGGACGATGAGGACGGCGACATCACCGAACCGGTCGACGAGCTAGATTCGCCAACGCTCCGGCTCTCGGCCGCTCGGGACGCGCTTGCGCGGGCACGGGTCGGGGCGTCGGACAAGGGGTTCCGGCCGGGCGCACCGTTGCCGAGGAGGCGTCCACGTCCCGGCGACATCGGTCAGGGCCGATCGCATGACAATGGTCGAGACCCGGCACTGCTCGGTGAACAGTTCGACCGACTGCTCGCTGATCGCGGTTGGCAACTGGAGGTCGCTGCTGGAGCGATCATGGGCCGCTGGCGCGAGATCGTCGGGGAAGACGTGGCCGCGCACAGCGAACCGGTCAGTTACGACGACGGGGTACTGAGTATCAAGGCCGATTCGACGGCGTGGGCCACCCAGCTGCGGTGGATGTCATCGACCCTGCTCGGTCGGATGGAACATGTAGTGGGCGCAGACGTCGTCACGGAGTTGCGGGTGACCGGCCCAGGTTCACCATCGTGGTCCCACGGCCGTCGCAGCGCTCCGGGCCGCGGCCCGCGGGACACGTACGGCTGAGCTGCATGACCGCCCGTTCTCAGGCAGGTCGCTACTGTGATGGTACGAATCGCACGCAACGGCAGGATTCAAGTCCCGTGTCAGAACCCGACGATCAACGCCGACCGCTTGTGGGTGACGACACTTTCGACACCCTCTTTCCTCGTGATCGCGGATCCCGCAGCCGAGACCGGCAGCCCGATCCTGACGAGACCCATGCAACGCCCCCCAGGACTGCGGCTGTTCCGAAGCGGCACCGGGAGTCCGCCGTGATCCCGCCCGTCGGGTCACCCCCACCACCGCGCAGTGCCGCGACGGTGCTCCCCTGGCTGATCATCGGTGCGTCTCTGCTGTCGCTGGCAGTGGTCGGTTTCTTGATCTTGCGCGGGAAGACTTCTACCTCGAGTCCAGTACCGACCCCGACGGCGACCGCCACTGCGCCAGGGTCTACGACGTCGTCAACCTCGACGGTGGTGCTTCCACCACCGGCCACGGTTCCGCCGCCTGGTTTCGAAAAGTGCAGCGGGACGGATATCGGCTACAAGGTGGCCACGAACGGGCACTACGTGCCCGTTCGTGGCCGATGTCGCAGCCCAGGCGACGACGAAGGCGGCGTCTTCGACGGATGGCAATTTCAGCCTTCAGGCCTCCAGTGCCGCCACCGGAAAGACCTACACACTGAGCTGCTCGGTCCAGGCCTATATCCAGTGCACGATCCCGCCAACGGACAAGAAGTCGGCCCCGACATCCATCTACGTGGTGCGTAACTGATCCACCTATCTCAAGAGCCGCTGCAGAGCCTCTGCGAGCCCCAGGATGTACGGGTGGTTGTCAAGGCATCTCCGAGAGCCGGAAATGCCGCTCAGAAGACGATCTTGAGCATGCGTAACCCGTGGGGAAGGGTAGACTCATGGACTGACCCCGGGATCCTGACGACGTGCTCGTGCAGACGCAGTATCAGATCCACGCGGGGTCACTCTTGTGTCATTACTTTCAAGGAGCAGAGTGTCGCAGCCACCCACGCCCGCGAATGGTCCCGACAACCCCGATGACGGCGACAACAGCGTCGATTCGGTGTCTTCGTTCCCGATTCCAGGGGTCACCAGCGCGGTGGCACCGGTAGCTGACGAACCGGCCTACGACGCTGATTCGATCCAGGTACTGGAAGGTCTGGAGGCGGTGCGCAAACGTCCGGGGATGTACATCGGCTCGACCGGCGAGCGCGGCTTGCACCACCTGGTCTACGAGATCGTCGACAACGCGGTCGACGAGGCGCTGGCCGGCCACAACGACCGGGTCGACATCACCCTGCTCGGTGACGGCGGGGTCCGCGTCATCGACCAGGGCCGCGGGATTCCGGTGGGGATCCATCCGACCGAAGGCGTATCGACCGTCCAGGTGGTGCTGACCCAACTGCACGCCGGCGGCAAGTTCGGCGGTGGCGGATACAAGGTGTCCGGCGGTCTGCACGGCGTCGGCTCCTCGGTGGTGAACGCGCTCTCGACCCGGCTGGTCGCTGAGGTGCGCCAGGCCGGACGTCGTTGGGTGATGGAGTTCGCCGACGGTGTTCCTCTCGCCCCGCTCGCGGACGTCGGACCCACCGATACCCCGGACGACCACGGAACCACCATCACCTACTGGGCCAACGACACGATCTTCGACTCGGTCGAGTACACCTTCGACACCTTGCGGGCGCGCTTCCAGCAGATGGCGTTCCTGAACAAGGGCCTGACGCTGACGTTGACCGACGAGCGTCCCGGGCACGCAGAGGAGGCTGACGAGGACGCCGTCGACGAGGCGATCGCCGAGGGCTCAGAGCCCCCGACCGGAGCGCCGCAGCAGGTCGAGTACCGCTATGACAACGGCCTATTCGACTACGTCGCGTACCTCAACTCGTCCAAGAAGAACGAACCGGTGCACGAGCAGATCATCTGGTTCGAGCACGAGGACCCGCACCGGTTGCTGTCGGTCGAGGTGGCGATGCAGTGGACGACCGCCTATTCGGAGTCGGTGCACACCTACGCGAATGCGATCAACACCCACGAGGGTGGAACTCACGAAGAAGGTTTTCGCGCGGCGATGACCACGCTCATCAATACTTTCGCCAAAGAGCAAAAGCTACTGAAGGACAAGGACGACAACCTCACTGGTGACGACATCCGCGAAGGCCTCACCGCGGTGATCTCCGTGAAGTTGGGCGAGCCGCAGTTCGAGGGTCAGACCAAGACCAAACTCGGCAACTCCGAGGTCAAGGGATTCGTGCAGTCCGCAGTGCGCGAGGAGTTGCAGCACTGGTTGGCCGCGCACCCGAACGAGGGCAAGAACATCGTCCGTAAGTCGGTGCAGGCTGCCGCTGCGCGGATGGCGGCCCGTAAGGCGCGTGAGGCGACTCGACGTAAGGGTCTGCTGGAGTCCGGTGGGTTACCCGGCAAGCTGCGCGACTGCCAGTCCAAGGACCCCACGATCAGCGAGGTCTTCATTGTCGAGGGTGACTCGGCAGGCGGTTCGGCGACCCAGGGCCGTAACCCGCACAACCAGGCGATTCTGCCGATCCGGGGCAAAATTCTGAACGTCGAGAAGGCGCGCATCGACAGGGTGCTCGCCAACAACGAGGTGCAGGCGCTGATCTCAGCGTTCGGCACCGGTATCGCCGAGGATTTCGACCTCGCCAAGGCGCGGTATCACAAGATCGTGCTGATGGCCGATGCGGACGTCGACGGTATGCACATCCGTACGTTGCTGCTGACGTTGCTGTTCCGGTTCATGCGGCCGTTGGTCGAGGCCGGTTACGTCTATCTTGCCCAGCCGCCGCTCTACCGCATCAAGTGGAGCAACCACGAGCACGAGTTCGCGTACACCGACCGCGAGCGCGACGGGTTGATCGCGGAGGGTCAGAGCAAGGGCTGGCGCCTGCCCAAGGAGAACCCGACCCAGCGGTACAAGGGTCTCGGCGAGATGAACGACCACGAGCTGTGGGACACCACGATGGACCCGGACCACCGCACGCTGTTGCAGATAACCCTCGAGGACGCTGCGGCGGCCGACGAGATCTTTGCCATCCTGATGGGTGAGGACGTGGAGTCCAGGCGTGGGTTCATCCAGAAGAACGCTAGGGACGTTCGTTTCCTCGATATCTGAGGTTTCAAACATCTGGTGTCAAACATCTGAGTGTCTGCGAAAGCAGGTGCACGGGTGGACGAAAACGCGGACACTCGCCCACTGTTCGACGTACAACGAATGATTGAGGATCAAGGAAATTCATGTCTGACGTGACGTTGCCACCCGACGGCCCCGACGGGCGTACCGGTATCGAGCCGATCGACCTCAACGCCGAGATGCAGCGCAGCTACATCGAGTACGCGATGAGCGTGATCGTCAGCCGCGCGCTGCCCGATGTCCGTGACGGGTTGAAGCCGGTGCACCGTCGGATCGTTTACGCCATGTACGACGGTGGCTACCGGCCCGACCGCGGTTACAACAAGTGCAGCCGCGTCGTCGGTGACGTCATGGGTCAGTACCACCCGCATGGTGACACCGCGATCTACGACGCGATGGTGCGTCTGGTGCAGCCGTGGTCGATGCGTTACCCGCTGGTCGACGGGCAGGGCAACTTCGGTTCGCCGGGTAACGACGGTGCTGCCGCGCCGCGGTACACCGAGTGTCGGATGACGCCGCTGTCGATGGAACTCGTGCGCGACATCCACGAGGAGACCGTCGACTTCGAGCCGAACTACGACGGCAAGACGATGCAGCCGGTCGTGCTGCCGGCCCGCTTCCCGAACTTGCTGGTCAACGGATCCGCCGGGATCGCGGTCGGGATGGCGACTCAGATCCCGCCGCACAACCTGCGTGAGGTCTCCTCGGCTGCGCTGTGGCTGCTGGAACACCCGGACGCCACCCGCGAGGACCTGCTCACCGAGTGTTTGCAACGCATCGCAGGGCCGGACTTCCCGACGGGTGCGTTGATCCTGGGGCACCGCGGCATCGAGGACGCGTACCGCACGGGTCGCGGTTCCATCACCATGCGGGCCGTCGTCGAGGTCGAGGAGATCCAGGGCCGTCAGTGCCTGGTCGTCACCGAGTTGCCCTACCAGGTCAATCGGGACGCACTCGCGGAGAAGATCGCCAGCCAGGTCAAGGACGGCAGGATCGCCGGCATCGCCGACCTGCGCGACGAGAGTTCCGGTCGCACCGGGCAGCGGCTGGTCATCGTGTTGAAACGTGACGCGGTCGCCAAGGTGGTGCTGAACAACCTCTACAAGCACACCCAGCTGCAGCAGAACTTCGGCGCGAACATGCTCGCGTTGGTCGACGGTGTCCCGCGCACGCTGCCAGTGAACGCGTTCATCCGCCACTGGGTCGACCACCAGATCGAAGTCGTCCGCCGGCGCACAGAGTACCGGTTGCGGCAGGCCGAGAAGCAGATTCACCTGCTGCGCGGCTATCTGAAGGCGCTGGACGCACTGGACGAGGTCATCGCTCTGATCCGCCGCAGCCCGTCGTCCGAGGAAGCCCGCACCGGTCTGATGGAGCTGCTGGATGTCGACTTCGACCAGGCCAGGGCCATCCTGGACCTGCAGTTGCGCAGACTTGCTGCACTGGAGCGGCAGAAGATCCTGGATGACCACGACGAGTTACAACGTCAGATCGAGGACTTCCAGGACATTCTGGCCAAACCGGAGCGCCAGCGGAGCATCGTCAGCACCGAGCTGACCGATCTGGTCGCCAAGTACGGCGACGACCGACGTAGTCAGATCGTGCCCTTCGACGGTGACATGTCGATGGAGGACCTGATTCCCGAGGAGGACGTCGTCGTCACCGTGACCCGGGGAGGCTACGCCAAACGGGTCAAGACGGCGGAATACCGGTCTCAGCACCGCGGCGGCAAGGGCGTGCGCGGTGCACAGTTGCGCGGCGACGACGTGGTGTCCCACTTCTTCACGACCTCGACCCATCATTGGCTGTTGTTCTTCACCAACACCGGGCGCGTCTATCGGATCAAGACGTATGAGCTTCCGGAAAGCTCGCGCGAGGCCAAGGGCCAGCACGTTGCGAACCTGTTGGCGTTCCAACCAGGTGAACAGATCGCTCAGGTGATGGCGCTGCGCGACTACACCACCGACCCGTACCTGCTGCTGGCGACGCGGCGCGGTCTGGTCAAGAAGACCCGGCTCACCGAGTACGACTCGCCGCGCTCGGGTGGCCTGATCGCGGTCAACCTGCGTGACGGCGACGAACTGGTGGCTGCGGCGTTGGCCGCGGGGCAGGACGACGTGCTGCTGGTATCGCGTAAGGGTCAGTCGGTCCGTTTCCACGCCACCGACGAGAGTCTGCGACCGATGGGCCGTGGTACCTCGGGAGTGACCGGCATGAAGTTCAGAGCCGGCGACGAACTGTTGGCGATGAACGTCGTACCCGACGGCGAGGACCCCTACCTGTTCGTGGTCTTCGAGAACGGGCTGGCCAAACGCACCGCAGCCTCGGACTACCCGACCAAGGGTCGGGCGACGCTCGGAGTGAAGGTCGCCAGCATTTCCGAGCGAGGAGGGGATCTGGTGGGGGCTCTGATCACCGGCGAGGGCGACGAAGTCCTTGTGGTGATGGAGAAAGGAAAGATCGTGCGGTCCCGCGTCGACGAGGTCCGACGTACCGGTCGTTCGACCCAGGGTGTGCAGTTCGCGACCCCTGACAAGCGCGATTCGATCGTCGCGGTTGCACGCAACGCGGAGGCGGAGGTCGAGGAACTGGCCGATAATGCCGTAGCGTCGGTCGAGGAACCCGGCGAGGTCGGGCCGCACGAGTCAGGAGATCCTGAGTGAGCACTGACACGCCTAACGACACTGAGCGGACGGCTAAGGACGCCACCCGCGCCGAGGATCCGCGTCGCGGTGCTGAGAACGCTGCCGCAAAGCTGCCTGGCAACGGCAGCCCGGGGGCTGGTGCAAGCTCTTCTTCACCCAGCGGGGCGTCGCGTCCGACACCGGGGAGCCGTCCGGCACCGCGCACGTCCCGCCCCGGCCGTGCCACGCCGCGACGGGTTCGCCTGTCGCTGTCGAGGGTCGACCCGTGGTCGGTGTTCAAGATCTCTTTCCTGCTCGCCGTCGCCGTAGCCATCGCCTTCGTGGTGATGATCGGCGTGCTGTGGACCGTGCTGTCAGGGATGGGTGTCTTTGCCAACCTCAACGACCTGCTGCGGTCGATGGACCGGCAGGGTTCCAACTTCAACCTGATGGACTACATCGGTTTCGGTCGCGTGATGTCGTTGTCTGTCGTGATCGGGGTGATCGACATCTTTCTGATGACGGCGATGGCCACACTGGGTGCTTTCCTGTACAACATCTGTTCTTCGTTGGTAGGCGGGATGCACCTGACTTTGACCGACGAATGAGGTTCGGCGTTTTGGCTGCCTGGCAGCCGGTGGGGTAATCTCGCTTCGCGCTCGACTGCGATTTTGCGGGAGGGCGCACTGCGGTGATGAGGGGCCTATAGCTCAGTCGGTTAGAGCGCTTCCCTGATAAGGAAGAGGCCACAGGTTCAAGTCCTGTTAGGCCCACCACCACCTGCCGCGCGTGCCGTTGGCACGTGCGACGTTCTGCACCAGGAGATACCGATGCTCAAGAAAATCGTGGTACTGGCGGGGCTCGCCGCAGCAGTTGCAGTCGTGGCGAAGAAGAAGGAAAAGGACCAGGCCGGCAAGGATTTGTGGGCCCAGGCGGCTGACAACCCCACCGCGGGCGTCCGTAACTGAACCACAGGTCGCCCACCACAACTGAACACGGGGCATTAGCTCAGCTGGTAGAGCACCGCCTTTGCAAGGCGGGGGTCAGCGGTTCGAACCCGCTATGCTCCACTCTCTCCTCGCGTGTCGTTTCACGGGTTTCATGACCTCGGTCGTTGGAATACCTGCGATCACTATCGCGCTTGCGTCCGCAGCATCGGCGCATCACGGCTGAGCGGATACGTTCGGTGAGTAGGCATCGAACGGAGAAGGAACGTATGAGCAGCGTGGCATTCGTCGACGTAGCGAACATGACGCGGTGGGTCCGCGATACCGGCGCCGAGAACATCATCACAGCGATGACGGAGGCGATCGAGCAGGATTTTCTGCGCTGGCAGCAGTTCGACAAGACCCCCAGAGTCGCCGCGCATTCGCGCGAGGGCGTCATCGAACTGATGCCGACGAGCGACGGTGTCACCTATGGCTTCAAGTACGTCAACGGGCACCCGTCCAATCCCGGCCGGGGTTTCCAGACCGTCACGGCCTTCGGGGTGCTGTCCGACGTGCACAACGGATACCCGCTGTTCCTGACTGAGATGACGATCCTGACCGCCCTGCGTACCGCTGCGACTTCATCCATGGCCGCACGTCAGCTGGCCCGCTCGGATTCCACGACCATGGCGCTGATCGGCACCGGTTCGCAGGCTGAGTTCCAGTCGCTCGGCTTTCGAGCAGCCCTGGGTATCCGCACCTTGCGGATCTGGGACACCGATCCCGCGGCGATGCAGAAGTTCCTCCGGAACGCGGAACCGCTCGGGTTCGACGTGACGGTGTGCTCCAGCGCCGATGAGGCAGTGTCCGGTGCCGACATCATCACGACCTGCACTGCCGACAAGATCAACGCGACCGTCCTGACCGATGAGATGGTCACCAGCGGCGTCCACGTCAACGCGATCGGTGGGGACTGTCCCGGAAAGACCGAACTCGACGCCCGGATCTTGGACCGCGCCACCGTCTTTGTTGAGTTCCCGGAGCAGACTCGCATCGAGGGAGAGATCCAGCAATGCGACCCGGGCTTCCCTGTCACGCAACTGTGGGAGGTCATCGCGGGCCAGAGTGCCGGACGAGTCTCTCCCGAGCAGATCACCGTTTTCGACTCGGTGGGTTTCGCCATCGAAGACTTCTCAGCGCTCTGCTTCGCATTCGAGGCGGTGAAGGGCACCGACCACGTTGCCTACCTCGACCTCATCGCTGAGCCGGGCGACCCCAAGGACCTCTTCGGTGCCCTCGCGCCCGCGCGCACAGATGTTTACGCGAGAGGTCAGGGATAACCCGTAAGTTTCGACGTCGTGTCAGCCGCCGTCCGACATCGTGATGGTCCGGCCGACCTGGTATCGGCAGACGTCGGTGGTGGCTCAGGCCCTGCAGTCCCACCGTGCGGTCGTTATCTGTGAAGCCACCGAAGTAGTTGACTCCTCCGCTGCAGAGACGCAGGGAATCTCCGCCGTCAAGCGAGCTGAACCGCCATACCGCGTTCATCGTGGTCGACCTCGGGCCAGGGTTGGCGAGCCCATGCCAGGCCGGCGCGGGCCTCCGCCAGGATTTCGGGTGCCAGGTCGGCGATGGAGGAGGCAGCGGGCTTGAAACGGTCGATATCGCTCACGCCTGACTGCTGCAGCAGTTCGGTGACGTTGTACAACCGTTCGCCCAGCCAGCCGGCCGGATCTGCGGGCATCGCGCGATCGTAGGTCCGGTCTTCCGGTTCGCCATCGATCATGCCCGGGTGCCAGTGCATCCGGTCAGCAGCGTGTGGCGCCGATTCCAGCAGATCCACCCGAGCGATAGCCGCTGCGAGCGTGAGCTGGGGTGAGGAGTAGACGGTGCCGCTGTACTTGGCTTCGACCATGCGTATTTCCACCCTGATTCCACGCTCGCTGGATCCGGCTGGTCGGCGCACGCCGGATCCAGGAAATCGACCCTGGCCACCGTCACAGCCAAGGTATCGGTCAACCAGCAACGTTCGCTCAGAGCACTCATGCACTGAGCCTTTCACCCGACAGAGGGTCAGTCCAGCTGTGTGAGCAACCCGACTGGATCTGGGTGACCGTCGAGGCGCTGTCAGCACTGTTCTCGGTGCTGACGAGACGAACTGTGCCAACGTTGTCTTCGCTAAATGGTGGTGGTCCCCTATGGCTATTTTAATTCGTGGGCCGTTGAGGGAAGCGCGGTCGGCGCCGTCGGTGTATGCCTGGATGTCTTCGACGACACGGCGTACTCGCTGGTGGAAACTCTCGGCGGCCCTGGCGACGCGGTGCTGCCGCGGGTCAGCCCGGTGGTCGGCCGGAAACCTGCTGCCCTGCTGATCGAGTCGGCGGGGTCTGCATCGCTGCACTGAGCGCGCGTAGCGTGCGGGATATGACGACCAGCGATATTCCGGCCTACCCGCTGAACGACGGCAACACGCTGCCCGCGATCGGCTTCGGCACCTACCCCCTCAAGGGCGAGGACGGCACCGACGCAATGGTCAGCGCACTCCAGTCGGGGTACCGGTTGCTGGACTCGGCGGTCAACTACGAGAACGAAACGCAGGTCGGCGAGGCAATGCGCCGAAGTGGGATGCCTCGCGAACAACTCCAGGTGACGACCAAGATCCCGGGACGACATCACGGGTACGACGAGGCACGGGCATCCATCCGGTCATCGCTGGTGGCACTCAGTGTCGATTACATCGACCTACACCTCATCCACTGGCCGAACCCGAGCGTCGGCAGATACCTCGAAGCGTGGCGGGCGCTCGTTCAAGCGCAGAAGGAGGGCCTGGTCCAATCGATCGGGGTCTCCAACTTCACCGCCCACCACCTGACCGCGGTCATCGAGGACTCGGGTGTCACCCCGGCCGTGAACCAAATCGAGTTGCATCCGTATTTCCCGCAGACGCGGATGCTGGCCGTGAACCGCGAACTCGGTATTCGCACGGAGGCGTGGAGCCCGATGGGTAAGCGGCAGGCACCGTTCGAAGAAGACGCGGTGCGCGAACCTGCTCACAAGTACGACGTCTCACCCGGTCAGGTGATCCTGCGGTGGCACTACCAGCTGGGCAGTCTGCCGATTCCGAAGTCCGCGACCCCGCAGCGTCAACTCGACAACCTGGATGTCTTCGGTTTCGAGCTGAGCGAGCAGGAGATGACCGCGATCACGGCGCTCGGGAGGCCTACCGGCCGACTTTTCGATGGCGACCCGGATACGCACGAGGAGATGTAACGCGCGAGCGCCCCTTTCACAGCGGGGTTCAGAGGAGGAAGCGGAACATCGGGCTGTCGTTGGGCACCCGTTCGATGACCAGGGGGCTGGCATTCATTCGGTCCAGCAGTGGCTGTAGGTCATCGACGGAGCCGAGTTCGACACCGACCAGAGCGGGTCCGTACTCGCGGCTGCTTCGCTTGACGTACTCGAAGAGGGCAATGTCGTCGTCCTGCCCGAGGACGTCGTCCAGGAACCTGCGTAGCGCACCCGGCTCCTGAGGGAACTCGACCAGGAAGTAGTGCTTGCGCCCCTCGTGTACCAGTGCCCGTTCGACGACCTCGGCGTATCGGCTCACGTCGTTGTTCCCGCCGGACAGGATGGCGACGACGGTCGAGCCCGGCTCGAGGTCCAGTTCGAGCACGGCAGCCGAGGCAATAGCGCCCGACGGCTCGGCGATGATCCCTTCGCTCTGGTAGAGCGCGAGCATCTCGATGCAGATCGCGCCCTCGGCGATGGTGCGCACCTCGCAGCCGGAATCCCGCACGATCGGGAAGGTGTGGCTGCCGACCCGGCGCACGGCAGTGCCGTCGGCGAACCCGTCGATCTCCGCGAGCGCGACGGGCTCGCCTGCGTCGAGCGCCGCGATCATGCTGGCGGCGCCCTCGGGCTCTACCCCGACGATCCGGGTGTGCGGGTAGGCCTGCTGCAGGACGATGATGGAACCGGCCAAGAGGCCACCACCCCCCAGCGGAACCACCAACACATCGGGTGCGGTGCCGAGTTGCTCGATGATCTCCAGCACCATCGTTCCCTGACCGGCGATCGTGCGTGGATCGTCGAACGCGGGGACGACCGTGGCACCGGTGCGCTCGGCCTCGGCGTACACCTCCGCAGCTGCGTCGTCGTAGGTTTCGCCGGCCACCACCAGTTCCACCCGGCCCAGTCCGAGGGCGAGCACCCGGTCCCGCTTCTGGCGGGGAGTCGTGCGCGGCAGGTGGATGCGGGCGTCCACGCCCAGCTGAGCGCAGGCCAGAGCCACACCTTGCGCATGGTTTCCGGCGCTCGCGCAGACCACGCCGCGCGCTCGCTGCTCACCATCGAGCTGCGAGATCAAGTTGTAGGCGCCGCGAATCTTGTAGGACCGGACGGGTTGCAGGTCTTCGCGCTTCAAATAGACCCGCGCCCCGGTGCGGGCAGAGAGGCGAACGCTGGCGTCGAGCGGGGTGTGGGAGGCGATGTCGGACAAGCGCCTCGCCGCGTCACGAACGTCGTCAGCGGTCGGGGTGTGCATTGTCACTGGCACACGGTAACCACCGCGACTCCCACCGGTGCCCGCAGCCCACAGACCGGCCCCGACGGCGACGAAGCGGCGGTCCCGGAATCGGACGCGGGGGACCGCAACTTCGTCGTGCCAGTCACTCAGCTGGCGCTGTGGCGACCCTTCAGGGCGCCGTCCGCCTTCGCCTCGACCGATCCGACCAGATCGTCCGTCGGCTTCGCGACCTCGTCGGCCTGCTGCGAAGTCAGCGGCGCTGCGGTGCTCGAATCCTGAGTACTGGACTGTGCCTTGCCGCGGCGCCCGGCGAAGATGAGCGCGCCGGCACCGATGAGCGCGACAGCGCCCACGACGATGAGGACGGTGCCCTTCTTCTTGCGTAATTTCGCCGCTTTGGGTGCAACCTTCTCGATGTGCTGCTGGGCGCTGCTCGGAAGCGAGGTGTAGGTGCTCGCCCCTGCCGCAGTGGCCGCGCCGCCGGCTGCCAGGAGTGCCTCATGGAGCTTGTTGGCCCAGTCCGACGCGGTGTCGGACGTCTGGTCCTTGACGCTCGACGCGACGTCGGCCAGCTTCTCCTGTGCCGGTGCGGTGGCTGCGTTCAGTTTCTCCACCTGCGGGGCGACAGCCTGCTTCAGCTTCTTCGTCTGCGGCGCGGAGGCGACGGTGTCCGTGACGTCGGAAGCCCTGGCCTTGACACTCGCGGCCAACGAGGCAGCCTTCTTCTGGGTGCGGGCGGTGCTCTTGGCAGCCTTCTTCTGCAGCTGCGTGGAGCGCTTGGATGCCTTCTGCTGCGCCTTCTTACCCTTGCGACCGGTCTTCTTCTGCGCCTGCTTGACCGTGGTCGCTGCGTCAGCGGCGACCGAGGAAACCTGCTCCTTGGTCACTGCGCTTGCTTCGTGTAGTTTCTCGCGGGCCACGTCGGCCGCATGACTGGCCTTTTCCAGACCGGATTCGAGCGCCGGGCCTGCTGTGTCGAGGGCGTGCTCGAAGGCGGGGCCAGCTTTGTCCTTCACGTTCGCGAGCGTGTCTGACGCGGCCGATACGAGATGACCGGCCTTGTCCTTCGCGACGTCGGAGCGCGATGAAGTGGTGATCAAGAGGGTCCTCCAGAGGTGTGAGTTCAACCCCTATCCTGCCTTGTCGCACCGGAGTCGGCCAATAGGCGGCGCCGTGGCAAACTTGCTGAGTATGAATGCAACGCTGCACACCAACCACGGCGCCATCAACCTGGTGCTCTTCCCCGATGCCGCGCCCAAGACGGTCGAGAACTTCACGGGTCTGGCCCAAGGCACGAAGGAGTACAAGGACGACACGGGCCGCACGAGCCCCACCCCGTTCTATGACGGCCTCATCTTCCACCGCATCATCCCCGGCTTCATGCTGCAGGTCGGCTGCCCCCAGGGTGTCGGTACCGGTGGTCCGGGCTACACCTTCGACGACGAGATCTCACCCGATAAGGACTTCCGCTCCCCGTACATCCTCGCGATGGCCAACGCCGGTAAGCGTGGTGGCAAGGGCACCAACGGTTCACAGTTCTTCATCACGGTCGCCCCGACGACCTGGCTGCAAGGCAAGCACACCATCTTCGGTGAGGTCGCCGACCAGGCCAGCCGCGACGTCGTCGACAAGATCGCCGCTGTGCGTACGGGTGGATCGGACAAGCCGGTCGAGGACGTCCTGGTCGAGAGCGTCGAGATCAGCAACTGACGTCGCTCAACCCGGGTTTCCCCGGATCTTTTTCCAGTCAGGCACCCATCAGGTGCCGTGAAGCGTTGAGCGAGCAGTGAGCACCCCACCGCAACTGACCCAGCCCGTCTGCCCCCGCCACCCGGATCGCGTTGCGTACGTGAGCTGTCAGGTGTGCGGGCGGCCGACCTGTCCGGACTGCCAGCGGCCGGCCGCTGTCGGTGTCCACTGCGTCGACTGCGTGCGAGCAAACGGCAAGACCGTCCGCCAACCGACCACCGTTTTCGGTGGCCGGTTGGCGAACGGGCGGCCCGTGGTCACCTTCTCGCTGATGGCGATCTGCACGGTGATCTGGGGGCTGCAGCAGGCGTTTCCCGACATCACGGCCGACTACTGGTACGCCCCCGTCGAGACCGGCGCGCAGCCCTACCGGCTGATAACTGCGACCTTCCTGCACTCCCAGAGCACGCCCACGCACCTGCTGTTCAACATGTTCGCGCTCTACCTCGGCGGACAGTTCCTTGAGCCGGCACTCGGGCGGGCGCGCTTCCTGGTGATCTACCTGATCTGCGGATTCGGCGGTTCAGTCGGATACGCGCTGCTCGCAAGCACCCCGGGACCCACTGATACCAGTGGATCGTTTGGTTGGTACAGCCCCACTGTGGGCGCCTCTGGCGCGATCATGGGGCTCTTCGGTGCCGCGTTCGTCGCCAACAGGCGCCTCGGGGTGCCGGTCGGCGGACTCGCCGCGATTCTCGGCCTCAACATCGTGATCGGGTTCGTGATACCCGGCATTGCCTGGCAGGCGCACCTCGGTGGTGCAGTCGTCGGGCTGGTGTGTGGATCGATCGCCACCTACCTCGGACGGGAGTACCGCCGCTGGCAGTGGGCGGCCTACGCCGCAGTCACCGTGATCCTGCTGGTGCTCGTCATCCTCCGATATCAAAGTGTCCCGGTGCGGATGGTCGTCGGCATCTGATCTCAGGCTTGGAACACACATTCGGAGTTATATGTCTGTAGTTATCCCCAGCTGGGGATAACGGTGTGGACAACGCAATGCCCCCGGCACTGAGCCGGGGGCATTGCGTTTGCTGTGTGCGGTTACTTCCAGCGGGTCGTCATCAGGAAGCCCAGCATGACCAGGGCGAATCCGATGCCGAGGTTCCAGACAACGCCCAACGACGGGGCCGGATACCTGCCCTGCGACAGGTAGGTGACCACGAGCCAGAACAAGCCCACCAGCATCAGCGTGACCATGGTGGGCACCCACCACGTCGGGTTGTCTCCCCCGGTGACCCGCACCTTCTTCGCGGTGGTTCGCCGAGCCAGGTCAGCTGCCGCGTCGGTCCGCGCGCTTGCTGCGGTCGACTTCTTGTCTGTGGTCGTCTTGGCCGTCTTGGTCGCAGACACGGGCGTTGCCTTCGACGCGACCTTGCCGCCACTGACCTTGCCAGCGGCGACCTTCGCGTCGCCACCAGTCTTGTCGCCACCAGTCTTGTCGCCACCAGTCTTGTCGCCACGACTGTTGTCGGCAGCGCTCGCGGCGGTCGCGTCGACCGGCGAACTGCCGGAGGGGGTCGAACTGTCCTTGCGTGGCTTACTCACGGGGTGTCTCCTCGATCGGGCGCGGCTAGGCTAGAGGGTAGAACACTCACCCAGGCGACCACCCCTTTCACACTACGGAGCCGCTCATGCCCCCGATCCCTGCCGGTCGGATGAGCGGGTGGCTCACGAGCTGGCCTCGGGCCGCGAACGCCCGTCGGACCCGGTGGGCCTACGGGGTGCCGGTCGTTGCACTGGTCGCCGGTGGGCTCTTCGGCATCAGCGCCTCAACCTCACAGGGCACAGATCTGCGGCCGGCGACTCGCGATCTGGCGCAGGTAGTGCGCGACGGCGACCAGCGGGTCAAGGCCAAAGCAGTTACCGTCCGCAAGTTGCGCACCTCGGTCGACCAGCTCACTGCGCAGCGGTCGCCGGGGTCGTCGAAGCTCGCTGCTTTACGCAAGCAGGCCGACGGCAGCGCCGTTGCTGCTGGAATGACACCGGTAAACGGCTCGACGGTAACCGTCACGTTGGACGACTCGCATCGCGAGCTGTCGACACTGCCACCTGATACCGACCCCAACTGGTTGCTGGTGCACCAACAGGACGTCCAGGGCGTCGTCAACGCGCTGTGGCGTGGTGGGGCGACCGCGATGACGATCATGGATCAGCGCATTATCTCCACCTCAGCGGTGCGATGTGTTGGGAACACGTTGCTACTGCAGGGCCGCGTCTACTCGCCGCCGTTCACGATCAGTGCCATGGGAGACCAGAAGAGCCTCCGCCGTGCCTTGGAGAATGACACTGCGGTGTCGGACTACCGAAGTTATGTTCCGCTCGTCGGTCTCGGGTACTCGGTGGATTCCAAGGACGATGCGCGTTTCGGTGCATACGTCGGAAGCCCCGGCCTGCGATACGCCATCAGTGCAAAGGACGTCCCATGACCACCGATCAGCCGCAGATCCTCGTTGTCGACAACTACGACAGCTTCGTCTACACGATCGTCGGCTACTTGGAGCAGTTGGGTGCCACGTGCACCGTTGTGCGCAATGACCAGATCACCTCAGCCGACGGGGCCGACTACGACGGCGTGCTGATTTCACCCGGGCCCGGCACGCCGCGCGAAGCGGGAGTGTCGATGGCGATGATCGAGGCGTGCGCCGAGCGGGCGCAACCGATGCTCGGCGTGTGCCTGGGGCACCAGGCGCTCGGTGAGGTCTTCGGGGCGCGGGTCGACCGGGCGCCGGAGTTGTTGCACGGGAAGACCTCGGCAGTGCTGCACGATGCGACCGGCGTGCTCGAAGGGCTGCCATCACCGCTGCGCGCGACCCGCTACCACTCGCTGACCGTCATTCCCTCGACCATCCCGGACGAACTGGTCACCAACGGACGGACCGCGACCGGGATCGTGATGGCCCTGCACCACGCGAAGCTGCCGCTGCACGGAATCCAGTTCCACCCGGAGTCGGTGCTCACCCAGGGCGGTCATCGGATGCTCGCCAACTGGCTTCAGATCGTCGGGATGCCCGGCGCGGTCGGAGCCAGCGAAGGACTTGCGCCGCTCGTACACGGTCTTGAGGCGGCAGCCCTCGACGCCGGCTGACCGGTGCCGCTTCGGCTCGGCGTACAGACCGGGAGGAGAGAGAGGCTGTCCAGAATGTCCTGGCACATCACAGTGCGGACGGGTGCCCGCAAATGCGGACAATCGCGGGTGGCCCCCGCTGCGGGCCTCGGTGGGGCATGCTGACCAGGTGTATTTCGCCGGCCTGGACCTCGCCTGGGGCACCCGCAGCCCCACAGGAGTCGCCGTCCTCGATGAGGGCGGGGTGCTGCAGCACTTGTCTGCGGTCAAGACCGACGACGAGATCGTCGCTGCGCTGGCCCCGTACGTCAGGGAGGGCCTGGTTGTCGGTATCGATGCGCCGCTGGTGGTCGCCAACGAGACCGGAAACCGCAGCGCCGAACGCGACCTGAACAAGGACTTCGCCCCCTTCCAGGCAGGCGCGCATCCGGCCAACTTGGGCAACCCCGCATTTCGGGACGGAACGCGGGGTGCCAGTGTCTGCGCTCAGCTAGGTCTTTCGATGGACCCTGAATCGCGCGGGCCAAGGCGCGCCATCGAGGTCTACCCGCACCCGGCGACCATCGCGTTCTTCGAATTGGGCCGCACCCTGAAATACAAGAACAAACAGGGCCGCTCGCTGCAGCAACTGCAGGAGCAGTTGCGAATGCTGATGCGGTTGCTCGAGTCGTTGTCCTCCAGGACACCCACCCTTCAGCTCGTCTCGCACAGCGGGTGGCGCGACCTGGTCGCGGTGGTCGAGATGGCCACGAGCAAGGCCGCGCTGCGGGTGGCCGAGGACCAGGTGGACGCCGTCGTATGCGCGTACGTGTCGTTCTTCCGCGAGCACCGCCCCGATGAGGTCAGCACCTACGGTGACCTGGCGAACGGTTACATCGTCACCCCTACCCTGCCGCCCGGCCTCGCCCCGTCGCCGCGCGCACCGCGGGTGGAGCAACGGGTCGATGTGGTTCGGGATGCGACGACGATTTACGCCGCTGACTTCCCTGCGGTGGCAATAGCGGCCACGAACGCTACTGACATCGTGGTCGGCATCCTGGACGACGCTGGGTTGAACTACCTGAGTGTTACAGGTCGGGCCAAGAGCGTGGCCTCGTTTGCGGAGAAGGCCGGACGTACTGCCGATGGCCTCCCGCTTTTCACCGATCCACTCGCTCAGATCGGTGACGTCGTGGGGCTCCGGGTGATCACCTACGTCCACAGCGATGTCGCTTCGGTGGCCGAACTGTTGGCGACCGAGGCTGTTGTCATCGAGGACCGGGATATGGGTGAGGCCGTGGCCCGAGAAGGCGGCTTCGGCTACGCCAGCCGTCACTTGCAGATCCGACTCACAGCCGCCGAGCAGAAGCTGCACCCCGCCATCGGCGGCCGTCAGATTCAAGTGCAGATTCGCACGGTCCTACAACACGCGTGGGCCGAGTTCGAGCATGACATCCGCTACAAGGGCACCATCCCTGATCAGCACCGGGCCGATTTCGACCGACGGTTCACGCTGGCTGCGGGACTGTTGGAGCTCGCCGACGAGCAGTTCTCGACGATTCGTCAGCGGCTGCAGGACGAGGTGCGGGAGCCGGCCGTGGCCGGGGCCGACAACGACCCCAGGATCAGCCCCCGCGAGCTCGCCGCGTTCCTCGCTGGTGAATACGGCGACGCCAGTTGGTCCAGGCCCGAGCATTACGACTGGATTGCCGGCCTCGTGCTCGAACTGGGCATCACGTCACTGGCCGAACTCGCAGAGGCGATCCGCGCCGTGGACTCGGTCACGATCGAGGCGCGGATGGGCTATCGCAACCGCGCAGGCGCGGTGCGGCGCCTGGACGACGCACTGCTCGTGCACTATGGCGCTCGCTACATCGGACTGCACGGGAACACCCACCGGGTGGACCGGTTGCGGACTCGACTGACGAAGATGACGCCGCCTGCCTGAACCGGCTCAGGGGGTACTCGGGGGCAAGGCCGTCTTGCTCGGCGGCTGCGAGGTGGAACTTGAACTTGAACTTGAACTCGATGGCGAACTGGGGGGCGGGGTACTGATCGCGGGCGGCGGAGTCGCTGTCGCAGTCGCTGTCGGAGTTACAGTCGAGGTCACGGTCGAAGCGGGCGGCGTGGTCGGGCGGGGTGTGCCGAGGTAGATCGTGATCGTCGAATTGACGGCGACCTTCTGCCCTTCGTTGTCGACTCGCACCACCTTGTCGACCTGCCCGGAGCTGGTCACCTCGACCGTTTGAATCGTGGCGCTGAGGAAAGAGCTGCGTAGCTCGGCCTGGGCTG
>JAABUM010002958.1_pt1 | contig 21771 bp, 16 predicted proteins | sample 5559161 | NCBI WGS metagenome assembly JAABUM01 (sample SAMN10711868, study PRJNA513369) | rock metagenome | isolation source: Antarctica rocks | place: Antarctica: Victoria Land, Siegfried Peak nord
CGGGCGTCCCGGGCGAGCTTGCCACGATGAAGGCGTCCGCAGCCGCGTCATAGGCCAGGCCGGTGCCGAACGGCACGTTGGACAGCAGGCCCGCCGTCACCAGCGTGCCATCGGTCCGGTAAAGGTCGTAGGTCGCGGGCGAACCGTTGGCGGCGCCCTCGCTGGCGATGAGGAACGACGTCCCGCCGCGGGAGAACGCCTCGATGGCGCTGCAATTGCTGCCGCACCGGGACAGGGTCGGCGTCCTGTCTATCAAGCCGGCGAAGGTAATGTGGACCGCCTTGTTACCGCCGGTGCCGTCGTTCGCCCACAGCCCGGTCTGGTCGGCGGACAGGCTGCCGTAGCCCTGCATCCCCGTCGTGATCGCCGCGCCCGCGGCGCCGGTCGCCAGGTTGTAGGACCGGATGACGGCCTGGTTGGTGGAGGACACGTAAATCGTGTTCCCGGCGACGGCGATGCCGCCCGGGTTGAACCCGGCGCCCAGGTTGATCCGCGATTGCAGGGTCCCCGAAACGCTGAACGACTCCACATAGGCGTTGACCACGCCGTCATCGGCGGTCTGGGACACCGCGAAGACGCTCGGCGCGGCCTGCGCCGCTCCGGTCATTGCGGTGAACGCGGCAATTGCCGCAACCGGGAAAAGCTTCATGCAACGTCTCCGGAAGGAATGTTGCCCCAACTTCTACACGCCCCGGTCTGGCGCAGTGCGAAGCATTGATGACAGTCTCAAGAAGATCCCACCTGGACGCGGCGGCTGGCTAATCCGGCGTCGGCGCCGGCGGGTTCACTACCAGCCCGAACGTCCCCCCTCCGGTGTCCGCAGGCGCACGCGCGTCGGCGCCCAGCGGCGTCGGCAGCAGGGCGACGCTGCGCCCCTCGCCCTCCAGCCACACGCCGTATGCGCTGATCGTGCGGACGGTGTAGGCTGCGACCTGCTCCCCTTCCTGCACCGCCGCCCCCTCAAACAACGCGGTGCGGTGTCCCGGCATGACCACGATGCCCGTCAAGCGCGGCAGCCCCGCCGGCGCACCCTGTGCCGCTGCACCTGACATCTGCCCGAGGGCCAGCAGCAGGCCGCCAGCCAGCGCCCTCCGCCTCATGGGCTGAAACTCATGGTGTAACCGTGACTGTCCAATCGCGCCGGGATAGCGTTGAAGGCCAGCGTGATCCGCTGGCTGCCCTGGTTGCGCGGCACCTCGTGCAGGAGATAGCTCGGGAACAGCAGCATGTCGCCGGCCTCGATGCCTGGCGTCACCCACTTGCCCGCGTTGAACGGGCCGACGGCCGCCGTTTTGGTGTTGTGCCGGAAGGTGAACTCGCCCGACCCGGGGTTGCGGAGGAACACGGTGTTGGCGGAGGGGTGCGACGGGCTGAGGTAGACGATGCCCGATACGAAGCTGTTGGCGTGGGCGTGCATGGACTGGCTGCCGCCGGTGTCGAGCACGTTGGTCCACATCTCCTTGATGGCCCAAGGCAGCGGTTCGCCGAACAGCAGCGTGCCGAACTCCACGACCTTCGGACCCACGACCTGCGCGAGCCTGCGATACAGGTCATTGGCGCCGGGGCTGACGACCTCGGTGTGGGACAGCAGGGTGCTGCGGGCGTTCTTGCTGGTGTGGGCGTCGCGTATCTGCCGGGCCAGCGCAGCCACCAGGCCGGCGTCAAGCAGCTTGCGCGTGCGCAGCAGGGGCACGGGGAACAGCTCCTCGATCTCGTCCATGCGGTGCCGCCCGTGACGGTGTGTGGTTCCATGTGCTTCGCAGGTCACGGCAGCGGGAGCAACGCCGCTTGCGCCGGGATCGCGTCGTGTCATGGCAATGTCACATCGGCGGTTCCCGGCTTGCCTTTCTGCCAGTCGTTAATCCTCCCGGTCGTTAATCCGCGCCGAATGTTGCGGGGGTGATGCGTACGGTGCCGGCCTCGGCGTCGCTGACGCGCACCAGGGGAAAGCCCACGGTGACGTTGGCGCTCTGGTGCCAGGCGTCTGTGATCTGGTCCCGCAGCTCCGCGGCGCCCGCGGCGAGCTGCTTGGCCACGATGGCGACCTCGGCTGGCTGCGCCGTCTGGTAATTGTCGTTGCCGGTGCTCTTGGCCGCCTCGTAGGTCGGCACGAGCTGGGATAGGGTTTCCGCGAGGTAGAGCTGAACCCGCTGCTCGTTGGTGTCCGCGCCTCGGTCGGTATAGGGACGGACAAGGAAGGCGACCTGCCCGAAGTCAATGAAGCTGCGGACGAACGACCCCTCGAACGGACTGTGTATGCCGGCCGCCGTGTAGCCGTTCGGGTTCGGGTAGTTGCCCCAGCCGTTGAAATGAACGGACACGTGCATGGGCTGGCTGGCGTCAGCGACGAAATGGCTCCAGTAGCCGATGTCGCGCAGGGTCAGTTGCTGGCGGACTTGCAGCTGGTAGCGGAAATAGGCCTGGTCGGCCGGCGTGCTGGCAGATTGAAGCCCGGCCTGCAGGGCGCGCCAGATGCCGAAGTCCTTGCGGACCTGCTGGAAGCCGTCAATCATCGTGTAGGGCAGGTAGCCCGCACTGTACTGCGTCTGGCCGCCGGTGCGCTGGGCGGTGTCGAACGCTTCCCGCGTCGCGGGCAGGGCGCCCAGGCGGGCCACACCGCCGAGCACCAGGCCGTCGTCGCCGATGTCGATGTAATGCCCCGGGTCGCGCTCGGCGTCGTGGGCGGCGGGCGCGGTCAGGATGCGGCCGTTGGCGCCGGTGCCGGTTATGGCGCCGGTGGTCTTAGACTCGTCGGCCTCGGCGCCCAGCTCGCCGATGACCTGCGCCGCCGCCGCCGACCTCACGAAGGTCGGCAGGTCCGCCGGCAGGTTCTGGATCGCAAGCTGGCTGATGCCGACATGGCCGGTGTGGCCCCAGGCCCAGGCATGTCCGGCGGTGGCGGCCACGGTCGCGAAGGCCGCGGCGGCTGCGATCCCGGTCACGCGCCGGTGCTGTATCAATGTCATCTGCGAGTTCCTGCTGCTGATGGGGTTGAACGGGTCAGCCCTGCGCCCTGCGGCGCTTGAGGCACAGGGCGCCCAGCCCGGCACTGAGCACGGCCAGGGTGGCCGGCTCCGGCACAGCGGTTGGCGCCAAGGTGGCGGCAAGGTCGTCAACCTGGAAGTCGGGCGCACCGGACGACAGCGTGATGGACGTGAAGGCGGAGCCGGTGAAGGACAGCGTGCCCTCCGGGTAGCGGAAGCCCGCCGCCAGCGCGCCACGGGCTGTTGCCGTGCCGCCAGTGTTGGTGACGAGGCTGAGCGACGCGGCATTGGCCGGGTCGTCCAGTGCGAACACCAGGCTGATCGTGGTGAGCGGGCTGCTGAAGGCTATCCGCAGCGGGCTGCCGGTGGCGCCGAACGCCGTCCCGACGGTGAGGAAAGAGGTGGTCAGGGTCCGGTAGGGCGCCCGGAACGGCCCGCTGGAACTGTTGTAGGATATTTCGAACGCACCGGGATCAACGGCGGCGGGGCCGCTGAACATCGCTGTCAGGCCGCCGGCGGTGGCGGACAGCGGCGTGGCCGCCCCGATGGCCTGGTCCTCGAAATCGAAGAGTATAGGGGCGGCATGTCCGGAAGCTGGGCAGGCGGCCAGGCAGGCAACAGTCAGGCCAGCGGCCAGGACGTGGCGGTGGTGCATCTTGTTGGTCCTCGGATGAAGCTGCGTGGCCCACAGCGGGCGGCTGACACGACATGCCTCGACGAAGCAGTGATTTGGATCATCCCGCACTGCTGAAGCAATTGGTGTTAAATTGCCATTAAGACTTGCTGGCAGGTTATCGAGGTGGCTGAGCCTCCCGTCCGCAATAGGCCAGCCGCTCATCCCGGCACCGCGCTAGCGCCTGATTTCAAGGAAACAATCAGCAGCGGGTCCATGGCGACGATCACATCCGTGTTTCGTGATTGGGTCCCCCTCTCGATTGTCACAGAACTGTCGTGGGGCGGGTATTCCGGTTGGCTACGCTCCCCCAAGCCAGAATGGGACGCGACCGATGCCTGACACCATGACCACCACCACGGGGACCGTTGCCCGGCGTGGCCCGGACCTCGACCGCAAGCCGCATGCGTCGGTCGGCATCATCTTCATCGCGCTGCTGATCGCGGGCCTGGGCTACACGGTCCAGGGCCTCGTGTCCGACATCTCGTCCGCCGGCGGGCCGCCGTTGGCCACCGGGGCGTTCCTGCTGCTTGGCGTGGCGCTGCTGATCGCGCTGGCGTTCGAGTTCGTCAACGGCTTCCATGACACCGCCAACGCCGTCGCGACGGTCATCTACACGCATAGCCTGCCAGCGCAGTGGGCGGTGATCTGGTCAGGGTTCTTCAACTTCCTCGGCGTTCTCACGTCGTCGGGCGCCGTCGCGTTCACGGTGGTCAGCCTGCTGCCGGTCGAGCTGATCCTGCAGGTCGGCAGCGGTGCCGGGTATGCGATGATCTTTGCGCTGCTGATCGCCGCGATCATTTGGAACCTGGGCACTTGGTTCCTCGGCCTGCCGGCCAGTTCGTCGCACACATTGATCGGCTCGATCATCGGGGTGGGCCTGGCAAACCAGTTGCTGAACGCCGGGTCGGGCGTGTCGGGCGTAGACTGGACGCAGGTATGGGGCGTGTTCAAGGCGCTGCTGATCAGCCCGATCGTCGGCTTCGTGTGCGCGGCCGGCTTGCTGCTGCTGATGAAAGCCTTCGTGAAGTCCAAAGCGCTATACGAGGCGCCGGATGGTGACAGCCGGCCCCCTATGTGGATACGAGGATTGCTGATCCTGACGTGCACAGGCGTGTCGTTCGCCCATGGGTCGAATGACGGGCAGAAAGGCATGGGGCTGATCATGCTGATCCTGATCGGCGCGGCACCCACGGCCTATGCGCTGAACCGCGCGCTGCCGGAGAGCAGCACGCCAGCGTTCATGCAGGCGACCCAGCGGGTCGAGGGGCTGTTCAGCGTCCGTGCCCAGGGCGGCACGGTTCCGGCAGACCAGGCGCGGGGCCGGGTCACGGAGGCGGTGCGGGACAAGAGCCTCGACAAGCCAGAGGTGTTTGCGGCGCTGGCCAGTCTTGCACACGACATGGGCGTGCAGATCCAAGGCTATGGTGCGATCAAGCGCGTGCCGGCGGAGCAGGTGCAGAACGTCCGCAATGACATGTTCTTGGCGTCGGAGTCGGTGCGGTTGATGCAGAAGCAGGGCGTGGCGTTCAGCGGCGACGAGGCGGCGGTGCTGAAGGAGTGGAAGGGCGAACTCGACGCCGGCACGAAGTTCATCCCGCTTTGGGTCAAGGTGTCGGTCGCGGTGGCTCTGGGGCTGGGCACGATGATCGGCTGGAAGCGCATCGTGGTGACGGTCGGCGAGCGGATCGGCAAAGCCCATCTGACCTATGGACAGGGCGCCGCAGCGGAGTTGGTGGCCATGGCGACGATCGGCGCCGCGGACATGTATGGGCTGCCGGTGTCCACGACGCACGTGCTGTCCAGCGGCGTCGCGGGCACGATGGCGGCCAACGGGTCCGGGCTGCAATGGAGCACGGTGCGCAGCATCGCCCTGGCTTGGGTGCTCACCCTGCCAGCGGCGGCGCTGCTGGCGGGATCGCTGTATTTCCTGCTGCGGCAGACCTTCTAAACTGGTCGGCAACAATCGAGCCAGGCGCGCCGGACCTGGCGCGCTCTTCTTTGTCCGGCGGGCAAGGGCTTTGGCGCCACTGCACGAGGGACAACGCCGTTCTTGGTGGAAGCATGGCTGCGTGCCGTAAGCCTAGAGAACGGTCCCGCTGGGCCGCACGTCCTATCACAGTCGCACAATGCCAGGAGGCCGCCGATGCTTGACCCGCTTGACGCCGGGCACGGGTTTGAAAGCCTGTCGGTGAAGGACCTGCTGGAAGCGCGGGACCTTTATCACAACCACCTGCTCGGCAAGGCGAACGTCGTTGGCACCGCGGTGGGGCTTTACCTGATCCGGGATGCCGAACACGAGGCGCGCGGCAAGGCGCACAGGGAAGGGCAGGGAGGCGGCCCCGCTACCTACGGCGCTGAGCGCACGCTGGGCAACGCGCACGTGCAGGACTATTCTTGGCCCTGCGTGCTCGCCTTTGTGCGCGACTGGCTCACGCCGGGCCAGTTCGGCGGGGACACGGGCCAGCACCGTCCCGACAGCGCCGTTCCCACCCGGCTTTACATGCCGGACGGCCGGATCGTCCCGGTCTGCGTCGTGAAGGTCACGCCATCCGAAGCGCCGCACAACATGCAGGTGCTGCCGAACTGGCCCGACGCGCTCGCCGGCGGCGGCTATCCTCTGCTGGTCGAGGTGCAGGGTGCGCAACGCGTCGCAAGCGTCGGCTGCCTGGTGTCGGACGGACACACGACCTACGCCCTCACCAACCGTCACGTGTGCGGCGCCCCTGGCGAGCCTGTGTTCACCCGCCTGCGCGGCAAGCAGGTCCGCATTGGCCAGGCCAGCGACAGGCAACTGACGCGCAAGCCCTTTGCGGAGGTTTACCCGGCCTATCCCGGCACCCGCTCCTACGCCGCGCTGGACGTCGGCCTGGTCGAGCTGGACGACGTGACCGGCTGGACCTCGCAGGTTTATGGCATCGGCGTGCCGGGCGAGCTTGCGGACCTGAACGAGCGCACGTTCTCCCTACGCCTGATCGGCGCGCCGGTGTCGGCGCATGGCGCGGCGTCCGGTCCCTTGGACGGCAGGATCATGGCGCTGTTCTACCGCTACAAGTCCGTGGGCGGATTCGACTGGGTGGCGGACTTCCTGATCGCGCCCGCGAGCGTGTCCAGGCCGGATGCGGGTCCGCAAACCCGGCCCGGCGACTCCGGCACTGTCTGGTTCCTGCCGCCCGTCGCACCAGACGGCCGGCCGCGCCCGCTTGCGGTCGAGTGGGGCGGCCAAAGCCTGCTGTCCGGCCAGGGCCGCGCCACCGTGGACATCGCGCTCGCTACTTCGCTCAGCACCGTGTGCAACCTGCTGGACGTGGACGTCGCCGCCGAACACAACACCGGCGTCGCCCGGTACTGGGGATCGGAGGGCCACTACACCATCGCCGCTCTGGCCTGCCTGGAGGTGGTGGATCCCGCGCTGGCCGCATTGTTGCAGGCCAACGCGGACCGGATCGCCTTCGACGTGGCGGCCCAGTCGCCGGACGCGATCAAGGGCGCGTTGCAGCAGGCCCGCGACAACGCCTTCGTTCCGCTGGCCGACGTGCCCGACATTGTGTGGAAGCAGTCTCCGCACACAGTGCCCGGCGGGCGGGACACGCAGGTGAACGCGGCAACCCACCGCTCCACCGGGCCGGAGCACCCCACCCACTACGCCGACGCCGACCTGACCCGGCCCGGCGATGGCCGCAGCCTGCGCGCGCTCTGCCTCGAAGACCCTGCCCGCTTGTCGGTGGCGTTCTGGCAGGAGTTCTACGACACCGCGGGCATGAAGGACTCCCGCTCCCGCGGGCTGCTGCCGTTCCGCTGCTGGCAGTTCTTCGACGCCATGGTGGAAGCCGTGCGCGCGGGCGACGCGGCCCGCTTCGTGTGCGCCGCCGGCATCCTGTCCCACTACGTCGGCGATGCGTGCCAGCCGCTGCACGGCTCGGTATTCTCCGACGGCTACCCGGACAACCCGTCCAGCCGCACCGTGCGCCACCGCGACGGCACGACGGAGGAGGTTCCGGTGAAGCGGGGGCAGGGCGCGCATTCCGCCTACGAGGATGGCATGGTGAACCTGCACGCAGCGGACCTGCAAGCGGGCATCCCCGCGGCGTTGCGGGCGGCCCAGCACCTGCCGCTGGTCCGGACAGGCCAGGAGACCGCAATGGCGGTCCTGCAGCTCATGGACCGCGCCGCGCAGGCCATCCCGCCTCAGGCTCTGGTGGACACCTACATCCGCGCTGGTGGCGGCAAGTCGCGGACGGTGCTGGAAGCGCTGTGGACCGCCTTCGGTCCACAAACCATTGGCGTGATGGCGGATGGGGCGCAGGTCTTGGCCAACTTGTGGGACAGCGCCTGGGCCGCAGGCGGTGGCGTCCGCGATGCGGCCGGGCCGGTGCCCGAAACGGTGCTGCGAGCGTTGTACGAGGACGTCGGCTTCGTGCCCTCGCTTGACCTCGACCACATCGCGCCCGTGCTGCAAGCTGAGCCGGCACCGGATGCGGCGAGTCTTGCGGGAGGCAGGTCAGCACCGAAACGGCGGACAGCCCCACGCCGCGCGTCAGGTAGGTAGAGCCGCTGTGACGATGGTTCTGATCAGGGCCGCCCGGCCCTGACGCGCATCCCGTCTTCGGGGTTAGGCATTTGTGCTTTGGACCACCCAGGCCGCATCCGGCGCCGATGTGCAACGGAGCGCCCTCCGCTTTTCAGAACGCATAAAGGTCCAGCCCACCGTTGAGGCGTGCCCGCAGGCGGTCGAGCGTCGGCCGGTCCTTCTCCTTCACCGCACGGCTGACGACGGCGGCGTAGTTCAGCACGTTGAAGGCCCGCAGCGCCGGGGCGGCGTCCAACAGCTCGCGCGGCGTCATGCCGTAGCCAGCCAGCAGTTCTTCCTTCGCGTCTACCGATAGGTCGTGCAGCGCGAGTGACAGGTCCCAGTATGGCGCCACGTTGCTGGTGCAGAATTCCCAATCCAGGAGCGCGGCAATCCCACCGTCCGGTCCGACGATCACGTTCTTCAGCCGCAGATCGCCATGGTTCAGCGTGGGCATCGGCTTCCAGTCCTCGATGTCCCGCAGCGTTCTGCGCAGCACCTTCAGCGCATGCTTGGGCAGCATCTCGTGCTCTTCCAGCAGTGCCAACCGTTGCTCCCCGTGGAACTCGCGCTCCAGGTAATCCGACCAGGTTTCCTTGCGGGACAGCCTGTTCTCCGACCAGTCGAAGGTGTGGCCGAACCCGCTGGTCGGGACCACGTGGATCATCCGGGCGAAGCGGCCCAGCTCGCGCAGGATACGGAAGCGCTCCGGATGGTGGGTGCCCTCCACCCCCGCTACCTTGCGCGACACCATGTAGGGGAACGGGATCGGCTCGGTGCCGACCTCCAGCACCTCCGGCACCGGCACGCCCTGCTCGCGGGCGCGGGCCATGGCCCACTGCTCCTTCAGGTACTCCTTGACCTTGGCGGGGTTGGCGCTGAGGCGGACGACCATGTCCCCCTCGGGGTGGCGCGCTTCGAACACGTAGTTAGTAAGTCCCCCGCCCATCGGCTCGATGTGCTTGGGCTTGCTGCCGAGCAGGTGCGTCAGCACCTGCTTGGCCATTTGCTGCGCGGACTTCGAGGTCAGCCCGCCCGGCTCGGCGTCGCTCACGATCCGCCGCGCTGGAGGGCTGCGAGCCGTTGCAGCACCTCGCCGAGGGCGGCCGAGTCCGGCACCTGCACGGTGCCCGCCAGGCCCTTGTACTCCAGCGTCATCCCGCCAACCTGCACCGCAAGGCCACAACCTTTCATGAAGGTGTCCATCGGCGTGTCGCCGGCGCCGATGGACTGTGCGAGGTCGAACCCGAGTGCCGTGGCCAGGCGCTCCGCGCCCGCGAGCTTGTCAGTGCCGACGTGGGTGACGAAGTTGCTGGGCCGGGCATGCTGGTAGGCCATCATCCGGTCCTGCGGCACCTCGACCAGCAGGAAGATCATACACACGTCACGCTCGTGCAGCTTGGCCTCGATGGCGGCGACCTCGCCTGAGAAGACCTCGGACGCACTGCGATACTTCGCGCGTGCGGCATCGACACGGGCCGGGTCCGGCGTCCAGATGATCTCGCCTGCCGTCCAGTCGCGGGGATAGTGGAACAGCAGCAGGTCGGTCACGCCGCCGTCCACCAAGCCGCGCACGCCGAGCAGGACCTCGTCGATCTCGGCCGCGCTGAGGGGCAGGGCATCGATCTCCTCGAACACCACAGCGTCGCCCCGGCTGTGCACGAGGTGGCCGGTGATGGCGCCGTTCAACGACACCAGCGGCAGCGGCGCGTCGGTGATCGAGGCCCAGGCGCGGCCGAAGGTGCGGACCACGTTGAGCGGGAAGCGCAGCGTGTTGATCGCGACGGGGCGGCCGAGGTCGCGCACGTGCTTGAGGCCGAACTCAACCTCCGGCGCCACGAATACTCGGCCCTCCCGCTCCAGCACGGCCGTGCCGTCCAGGTCGGTGATCACGGCGCCCGAGGTGGCGAACTGCGAACCCCGCACGAAGGCTTGGAGCGTTTCCTCGACCTCTGGTTCCATTCTCCCCCTCCATCGTTGCCCACAATGGGGAAGGCCAAGCCGAAGCACGGGTTGCGGGTCAGTTCCGTGAAGTTGGTCCGCAACCGGCCGTGGGTGCTGCCCTGGGTAAGACTGCGCTCGCATTTTCAGCACTGCGGCGTTCGACGGGGCGCTGGATGGCGGCGATCACATCCGTGGCAAACGGCAGCAGCATCCACCCTCGCTTGATGGCCTGCCCGAGACCGACCTACAGTTTCCACAGGTGCGTAGGATACAGGGCATGACGTTCCAACCCAGCGAAAACGAGATGAGGCTGCACGTTCCGGCCGAATATCGGGCGCGGCTGCTGGGACATCTCGCGCCACGTGGGGCACTGCTAGAAGGCAAGCACGAGGTGACGACCTACTTCGACACACCCGACCTAGTCCTGGCCCAGGCAGGCTTCTCGCTGCGCGTACGGCGGAGTGGCGGGTTGCGGGTGCAGACAGCGAGTGCGGTGGAAGGCTGGTACGGGCTGGAACAGCGACGCAGCAGGTGGGAATGGCCGATCGAGCACGATGCCCCAGACCTGGGCCTGCTCGCGGGGACCCCCGTCCCTGATGGCATAGTGGGCCAACTCAATGGCCGGCTTGAACCTGTTTTCGTCACTGACATCCGGCGTACGGCTTACGGCCTGAGGCTGGGCAGGGACATAGAAGTGGCAGCAGCGCTTGACCAAGGCAGCATCACTGCCGGCACCACTACCGAGCTGATAAGCGAGCTGGAGCTTGGGCTGACGAAGGGAGCGCCCGGTCCGTTCTACCGCTTCGTGCTGGAGCTGCACGCGACGATACCGCTGACGATCCTGGGAGAAGGCAAGGCCGAGCGTGGGCAGCGCATGAGAACCGGCGTTGCAGTAGCAGCGCATAAATCGACCGACATGTGCCTGTCCCGCGACGCCGACGTCGCCGGCGCATTCCGGCAAGTGGCCGAGGACTGTCTTGGCCACCTCGTCGCCAATCAAGCAGCGGCGTTCGCCGGAAGCTCCGGAGGTGTGCATCAGATGCGCGTCGCTTTGCGCCGCCTTCGTTCTGCTTTAGTGCTGTTTGACAAACACCTCAAGCGTGGGCGCCGGAAACAGCTCGATGCCGGGTTGCAGCGCTTTGGTCGAGTGCTCGGCGAAATGCGGGATTGGGACGTATTCTGCCTGGAGACGCTGCCTGCGGCGACTGTGGCAAAACCAGGTGAGGATTGGGCTGGGCTGCGCAAGGCTGCGGAGGCTGAACGGCAGGCCGCCTACGTACGGCTGCGAGACGAGCTTGCCGGACGGATAACGACAGAACTCATGTTGACGCTCGCGGCGGAGAGTGCCGCGGAGCCTGCCACCTCAGCCTTGGTGAACAGGTCGGGCCGCCGATCCCTGCTGGAGCAAGCCCCGAAGATGCTGGACCGCGTCGCTCACAAGGTGACGAAGGGCGGCAGAGGACTGAAGCACCAATCCGAGCAAGATCTGCATGAGTTACGCAAGTCCCTGAAAAAGCTTCGCTACAGCGTCGATTTCTTCGGTGGCCTCTACGACTACAAGCAGGTCAGGGTCTATGTTCAGCACTGCAAGGGATTGCAGGAAGAACTTGGCGCCATGAACGACGCTTCCGTCGCGGTGAGTCTGACCCAAAAGCTGAGCAGAACTGATCCAGCACGATTGTCCGGACTGGCCGAGAAATTACTTCAGTGGACTTGCCAAAGTCGCGATGGAGCACTGTCTCAATTGGCCAATGGATGGCATGAATTTAAGGGTGCGGCTCCATTTTGGAAATGAGATGCATTCGCGCGTCTTGCCACCTGAGTGGCGGTGGAGTTCCTACTATTGGTAAAAGACTGAGAACCCGGTTCATAGCTCCTCAGGCGACTAATCGATACGCTCATGACCGGCACTTCGCAAAGGCCAGACGCAGCAACTGCGGGCACCGTCCGCCGCCGCTCACCCCACCATCCCACAAACCTCTAGAGTTATGAACCGGGTTTTGACAGGTGGGCCGCGGCTTTGTGGGACTGCGTTTATCTCCAGGTGTTGGGGCGACCGGGATCAGGTAGAATGGCCTTTGCTGGTGGAGTCTTGTGCTGCTGTAAGTTTACTGTGGTCGGGGTCGAATGGCACCCGGTTCAACACCATGACCCATGCGACCCCGAGCAGCTGGTCGGCGAAGCCGCGCAGGGCACGACTGCAGGGGTGACTGCGCCCGCACAGGCGCAGGGTGTTGAACTGGCTGCGACCCTGCCGCTGATCGGGATCGGCTGCTTCGACCAGGGCCGGACGGCTGCGCCGCGTCGAACCGTAGCTGAAGTTTAACAGACGCTCACCCCGTCGTGAGTATGCTCCGCCGAAACTCGGATGGACGAGCCATGAACGAACGACGCGGATACGGCCTGGCGCTCACCCTTGCGGCCCTGGCGCTCCATGCGCCGGCGCACGCCGCAGTGGTGAACCAGTGGGTGCAGTTCGCGCCGGGCGACACCGTGCTGATCCGTGCCATCGAGGACGCGCCGGCGAACGGGTGCCCTGCGGCGCTGCTCGACGGCGCCCCGGTCGCCCTTCTCCCCCGCGGAACCGTGACCACCCCGGACCAGGCGCCGAAAACCTACTACCCCATCCTGATGTGCGAGAGCGCGCCGGTGGCCGCGTTCGGCCATGCCTCGGCCAGCGTCGCCGGGGTGGCGCTCAAGATGCCGGTGGCGAACCCGCGGCGCATCCTGGTGATCGGCGACACCGGCTGCCGCGTGGCGACCGCCACCAGCGGCACCCAGGCTTGCAACGACCCCGCGCAGTTCCCGCTGCAGTTCCTGTCGGACTACGCCGCCACCTTCAAGCCCGACCTGATCGTTCACACGGGCGACTTCTTCTACCGCGAGCAGCCGTGCCCGGCAGGCTTCGCCGGATGCGCCGGCAATCCGGCCTTCGACAACTGGGACAGTTGGTACGCCGACTGGTTCGGCCCGGCGCGCAACCTGATCGCCGCCGCCCCGCTCGCGCTGTCCCGCGGCAACCACGAAAGCTGCAACCGCGGCGCCCGCGGCTGGTTCCGGCTGCTAGACGTGCATGCCTATGACCAGAACGCGGTGGACTGCACCGGCCCCTACGTGCCGATGCCCGGCGCCCCGGGCGCCAAGGGTCCGCTGACGGCCTACGACTTCACCCCACCCTATGTCGTGAACGCCGGACAGGTGTCGCTGCTGATGTTCGACGCCAGCGACTCGAACACCACCCTGCCGGACACGGCGACGAAAGCCCCGGACGGCAGTACGCTGCCGCAGGTCTATACCAGCCAGCTTGCGCCGCTGCTCCAGTCGCTGGCGAACACCAACGTGTTCTTCGTCACGCACAAGGCGGTCTATGACATCCGCCCGGCCAAGATAAACGGCAACCTCGGCGGCGGCGACGCCACGATGCAGTCGGTGTTCGACGGCATCACGCCCGGCGCGGTGCCGGACCAGGTCAAGCTGCTGATCTCCGGGCACGACCACCAGTTCCAGGTCGTGAACTTCGCTGGCAAGTATGCGCCGCAACTGGTGGTCGGCAACTCCGGCACCCTGCTGGACAACAACAGCGGCACGCAGCCGCAGACCTTCGTGCCGGACGCGCAGCCGGGCAATGCTGGGGCGGCCTATGCGCTGCCGGGCGTGGGGATGACGGCCACCGCCACCATCCAGGCGGTGAGCGACCGGTCCGAGTATGGCTTCACGGTGATGGACGCGGTCAACGGCGGCTATGTCGCCAACGTTTACAATACGTCCTCGGGCAAGCTGGCGCGCTGCGTCATGCGGCTGAACCCCCGTGCAATGTCCTGCGTCCAATAGGCGCAGGCCCGGCGCCCTTGCCGACGGCATCGCCGGGGCCGGCAGGGGCTGCGGAGAAGGTTCCTTGCCTCAGTGAACGCCCTGTTGCCGCTGCAGCCTGACGCCCCGGCCGCGGCGTCGGCCGCGCCGCCTGCGTGGCAGGACGGCGGGCGCACGTTCAGGCTCGTCCGCGGCATCGCCGCGCTGCACGGCGGGGCAGTGCTGACAGCCCTGGCGGCTGCCGCGGCGATGCGGGGCGTCCCGGCGGTTGCAGGCGCGCTGCAGAGCGGGCTGGCGGGGGTGCTGCTCGGCTCGCTGCTGCTGCCGTTGGGCGGGCTGCTGGCGACGCTGCCGGTTTGCCAGGCGCGCGCCCGGTTGGGACAGGTGCTGCTGGGGCAGGCCCCGCTCGGACAGGCGCCGCTCGGACAAGCACCGGCAGAAGGTCCCACGCCTCGCCCATCGAGGTGGAGCTGGCGGCGGCGCGTGCAGGGGCGGATTGGCGCCGGCCCGGCCCTGCGCCTGGCGCGCACGGCCCGGCGTCCCCAAGGCATCATCGTCCCCCTCCTGGCCGGGGCCGCCGGGGCCGCGGCCCTGCTGCTGCGCCCCGCCGCCGGGCTGCCGCCGGACGCGCTCCTGGCCGGTGCCGTCCTGGTTGCGCTGACCTTCCCGCTGCTGATCGCCGAACGTGTGATGGCGGGGGTGCCGGACGCGCGCCTGCCGGAGGCGGCCGGCCTGCGGGCGCTGCTGCTCGTGCCGGTGGTGGTCATCCCCGCGGCTGCGGCGCTGCACGCCGCGGCGGGGGCGGGCCTGGCCTGGGCCACGCCCGCCATGACCGCCGTCGTCGCCTACCTCGCCTTGGTCGCGGCCGAGCTGGCGTTGCGCGCCCTGGCCAACTGGTTCCTGCCGCCGCCGCCGCCGGCCGATGCGCGCGCCGCGGTGGCCAGCCTGGCCGCGCTGCTGCTGCAGCCGGGCCGGGCCGCCGCAACCGGGCTGGCCGCGCCGCTGCGGACGCACCTGGGCCTCGACTTCTCCCGCAGTTGGGCGCTGCGCTACGTCCGGGGCGCCGCCTTGCCGGTGGCGCTGCTGCTGGCCGGGACCGCATGGGGCCTGTCGGGCGTCGCGCTGATCGGGCTGGACCAGCGCGGCATCTACGAGCGCCTGGGCGCACCCGCCGCGGTCTGGCAGCCGGGCGCGCACCTCGGCCTGCCCTGGCCGCTGGGCCGCGTGCGCCTGGTGGAGCTGGGCGTCGTCCATGCCGCCGGCCTTGGCCCGCAGGAGGCCGCCGCCCCGCCGTCCCCGGCGGAGGCCCCGGCCCCGGCCGCCGCGGACCGGCTGTGGGAGATCGCCCACCCGGCCGAGGTGTCCTACGTCATCGCCGCCACCGACTCCTCCGGCGCGCAGAGCTTCCAGGGCGTCAGCGTGGACATGAAGGTGCTTTACCGGACCGGCCTGGACGACGCCGCGGCCCTGCGCGCCGCCTATGCCGTGGCCGCCGCGGACCCGCTGGTGCGGGCGGAGGCCGGGCGGCTGCTGTCGCGCTTTTTCGCCGGGCAAACCCTGCAGACCGTGCTGGGAGGGGACCGGGAAGCCCTGTCGGCCACCTTGCGCGCGGCGCTGCAAGCCGAGCTGGACAGGCTGTCCAGCGGGATCGAGGTCGTGGCCATAGCCATAGAGGCCGTCCATCCCCCCGCCGCGGCGGCCGACGCCTTCCACAACGTGCAGGCCGCAGGGATCGTCGCCACGACAGCCATCGCCACCGAGCGCGGACGCGCCCAGGCCGCAGCCGCGATGGCCCGGCAGACCGCAACCGAGGGGGGCAACGCCGCCCGCAGCAACGCCGCCGAAACCGTCGGGCAGGCCGAGGTGACGCTGCGCGCCTTCACCGCCGACCAGGAGGCCGCAGCCGCCGGCGGCCAGGCGTTCCTGATGGAGCGCTACTTCGGCAACCTGTCCACGGCCCTGGCCCGGTCGCCCCTGGTGATCCTGGACCACCGGCTCGGCGGCGCGAACGCCCCGGTGGTTGACCTGCGGCCAGCCGGCGCCGGGACCGCCGCCCGGACGGGCGAAGACGACTGAGCGGGAGACAGCGGCATGGACGGCCATCACCACCATCATCACCATCACCATGACGACGAGCCGGACCCCGGCGCATCCCCGGCGGTCCGCCGCCTGCGCGCCGGCCTGCGGTTCGCGCTGGCGGGGCTGATCGTCGCGGCGGCCGGGTTCGCGTCCTGCGCCGTCATGGTCGGCGCCGGGCAGGCGTCGGTCGTCACCCGGTTCGGCGACCTGTCGCGCGTGCTGACCGCTCCCGGCCTGGCCTGGAAGCTGCCTACCCCGCTGGAGTCCGTCATCTCCGTGGACCTGCGGCTGCGCACGACCTCCACCGGCCTGCAGGACGTGGGCACGCGGGACGGGCTTCGCATCCTGGTACAAGCCTACCTGGCGTGGCAGGTGCCGGACGACCCCGCGCGCATCCGGCAGTTCCTGCGCGCCGTCCGCAACGACCCGGACGAGGCCGCGCGCCAGCTCCGCAGCCTGGCCGGCTCCGCGTTGCAGGTCACGGCCAGCAGCTTCGAGCTGGCCGACCTGGTTGACACCGACCCCGCGCGCCAGCGCCTGCCGGAGTTCGAGGCCCGGCTGCGCGCCCAGACCGAGGCGCAGGCGCTGGAGGTCTATGGCATCCGCATCGTCCAGGCCGGGATCGAGCGGCTGAGCCTGCCCGACGCCACCCTGGCCGCCACGGTGTCCCGGATGCGGGCCGAGCGCGAGACCGTCGCCGCGGCGCGCACGGCGGAGGGGCTGCGGGCCGCCGCCGAGATACGCTCGGACGCCACGCGCGACAGCAGGATCACCCTGGCCCGCGCGCGCACCGAGGCCGCCGGTATCGAGGCGGCGTCCCGCCAGCGGGCCGCCGCCATCCAGGCCACGGCCTACAAGGCGGACCCGGACCTGTATGCGCTGCTGCGCTCGATGGACACGCTGGGCAGCGTGATCGGGCCGAACACGCGCATGGTCCTCCGCACGGACGCGGCGCCGTTCAACGTGCTGGTGGCGGGGCCTGCCGGCTGGCAGCCGCCCGCGGACCGGACGGCCGCGGCCGGAGCGGCGGGCCGTTGACCATCGCCCATGATGACGCCGACCAGGCTGATACAGGGCTGAACGGCCCGGTCGCCCAGTCCATCGGCATCGCCTTCCGGGTCCTCTATGCCGCCATTGCCCTGCTGGCGGTCGCCTGGGCGGCGTCCAACTGGCGGCAGGTCCCGGCGGACAGCCAGGCCGTCGTGACGCGCTTCGGAGCGGTCGTGGGCCAGCGCCCCGCGGGGCTGGCCGGCTCCTGGCCGCGTCCTGTCGGGGAGGTGGTGCTGGTGCCGGGGCCTGACCGGCTGCTGACCGTGCATACCCTGACGACGGCGCAGCGCGGCGGGCTGGAGGACATCTTCACCACCGCCAACGACGCCGGCATCCCCGAGGGCACCGGCAGCTACCTGACCGGCGACGGCGGCGTGGTGCTGCTGTCCGCGGCCATCACCTACCAGGTGTCGGACGGACCTGCCTACATGCTGGCCCGGACCCATGTCGAACCGGCGCTGCGGCGCATCTTCGCCGCCGCCGCGGTGCGGGTGGCGGCCGGGCGCACGCTGGACGACGTGCTCGTCGCCCGGCCCGACGCCGCCGCGGGCGACCCGGGCCGCACCGCCGCCCTGGAGGCCCGGCGCCAGGCCATGCGCGGCGACCTGCTGGCCGGCATGAACCGCCGCCTGGCGGAGCTGGCCGCCGCCGGGACGCCGCTGGGCGTCGCCGCCACCCGCATAGACCTGGACGCCGCCCTGCCGCCCGCGGCCAAGATCGCCTTCGACGGGGTGCTGGTGGCGGTGCAGCTTTCAGGGCAGGGCGTGGCAGGCGCCCGGACGGACGCGGCGCGTATGACCCAGGCCGCGGACCGGGAGCGGGACCGGCTACTGTCCGCCGCCCACGCCGCAGCGGCCGAGCGGGTCGGGGAGGCGCAGGCCAGGACCGCCCCGATCCTGGCGCTGCAGGCCGGCATGACGCCCGCGTCCAGGCCCGCGGCGCTGGACCAGGTCTATCGCGACGGCATCGGGGCGCTGCTGCGCCGGGCCGGGCGCGTGACCGCGGTGGATGCCGCGGGCGGCGCCCGCATCATCCTGCCCGCCAGCCCCCCGGCCCCCGGCCCATGAGCGCGACAACCCTATGAGCGCGACAACCCTGGCGGTGCCGCGCCCGCGCGGCGCCTCGCTGCTGGCAGCGGCCGAGCGCGGCCTGCTGGCGCTGCGGCTGACGCTGGCGATGATAGCGGCGGGCCTGCTGGCCCTCGCCGTGCTGTGGCAGGCGGCGTTCCCCGGCCAGCGCCTGCTGTCCGACCTGGTGGCGGGCGCCGCGGCGCTGCTGGTGGCGGTGCCGGTGATCGGCGCGGCCTGGGGCAGCCTGCGCCATCCCAGCCTGCACGGCGTCACCGACCGGCTGATCGCCATAGCACTGGTCGCCGCATGGGCCAGCGGCGACCTGATGACCGCCGCGGTGCTGCCGATCATCATGATCGTCGGCCACGTCCTGGAGGAGCGCAGCCTGCTCGGGTCGCGCGAGGCCATCGAGGCGCTGGGGCGGCTCGCCGAGACCCATGCGCGCCGGCTGGCCGCGGACGGGTCCATCGCCGTGGTCCCCACCGGAGACCTGCGCGCGGGCGACCGGATCGAGCTGCTGGCCGGCGCCCGCGTGCCGGTGGACGGCGTGGTGCGCTCCGGCGAGGCCAGCCTGGACATGGCCTCCCTGACCGGCGAGAGCGTGCCGGTGGAGGCCGGGCCGGGCGACCCGGTCCTGGCCGGCGGCATCAACACCAACGGCCGCCTGGTGGTGGAGGTGACACGGCTGGGGCCGGACACCACGCTGGGCAAGATCATCGCCCTGATGCGGACGGCGGAGCGGGCGAAGCCGCCCGTGGCGCGGCTGCTGGAGCGTTACGCCGGGCACTACATGGCGCTGGTGCTGCTGATCGCCGCGGGAACCTGGTTCGCGACGGAGGACACCCCGGCGGCCCTGGCCGTGCTGGTCGCGTCCTGCCCCTGCGCGCTGGTGCTGGCGGCGCCGGCCACCTCGATTGCCGCCATCGCGGTGGCCGCGCGGCACGGCATCCTCATCAAGGGCGCGGCCTTCCTGGAGCAGTTGGCGGGGGTCACGTCGGTGGTGTTCGACAAGACCGGCACGCTGACCACCGGGGAGCTGACCCTGACCGGCTTCCAGGCCGCCGGCGGCGTTGACCCGGCGGCAGCGCTGCGCCTCGCCTCCGCCCTGGGCGCCGCCAGCAGCCATCCCGTCAGCCGCGCCGCGGCGCGGGCGGCGCCTGCCGGGGAGCGCCCGGCGCTGGACGGGATGCGGGAGGCCGGCGGCTTCGGCGTGACGGGCACCGTGGCGGGCAAGATGGCGGCGCTGGGCCGTCCGGACCTGCTGGCCGGGCTTGGCGTGGCGGCACCGGCGCCGCCCGCGCATGACGGGCCGATTGCGGGGCTGGCGCTGGGCGGCGCGTTCCTGGGCTGGCTGCTGTTCGCGGACCGTCCGCGCCCGGAGGCCCGCACGGCGGTTGCGGAGCTGCGGGGCATGGGGCTGGGGCGCCAGGTGCTGCTGACCGGCGACCGGGACGGGGTGGCGCAGAGCATCGGCGCCGAGCTGGGCATCGCCGACGTGGTGGCCGGCGCCTTGCCGGAGCAGAAGATGGCGCGCGTGCTGGCGGAGATCGCCGCCGGCTATCGCCCGCTGGTGGTGGGGGACGGGATCAACGACTCGCTGGCGCTGAAGGCCGGCGCGGTCGGCATCGCCATGGGCGCGCAGGGCACCGACGTGGCGCTGGCCTCGGCGGACCTGGTGCTGATGACCAGCGACCTGCGGCGCCTGGGCACGGCGATCCGCCTGAGCCGCCGGTGCCGGCGCACCATACACGTCAACGTCGCCATCGGGCTGGGCTGGACGCTGCTGCTGGTGGGGCTGGCGGCGGCCGGCGTCCTGGGGGCGGAGGGCGCCATTCTCGCCGCGCTGCTGCACAACCTCAGCACCTTCGCCGGGCTGGGCAACGCCGGGCGGCTGCTGCTGTTCGACGAGACTGGGGCCGCGCCGGGATGACACGCAACCGTCGCAAACAGGCGGGCGCCGCCCTGCTATCCATCGTTCAATCATTCCACAGAGGCGCACCCATGCTCGTCCGCACCCTCCTTCTCGGCGCAACGCTCGCCGCAGGCCCGCTCTCGGCCCGCCCGGCGGCGGCGGCCGTGCTCACATCGAGCTTTGCGGCGTGGCAGGCCGCAGTCGGCCGGGGGCATGTGATCACGACGGGCAACACCGGCCTGTTCGACCCCTTGGCGCTGGTCCTGCCAACAACAAGCAGCGTGCCGCTTGCGGATGGCACGGCAGTCGGACTGTCCACCCCCGCCCAGGTCACGCAGCCGCAGAACGGCTTCCCCTACCTGCTTCCTGGCGGCGGCACGCCCGACCTGTTCATCCCCGTGGACGCGAAAGGCAACCAGGTCACGTCGGAAACGCTGACGCCGGGCGGCATGGATGCGTTCGGCTTCAGCGTCGTGCCGTTCTCGTCTAGCCAGGGCGGGCCGTTCAGCATCACGGTGACGCTGTCCGGCGGACAGGCCCTGAGCGCCAGCCTGCCAGGCGGCAGCTTCGGCACCGGCACGACCACGCCGGCATTCTTCGGCTACTACGGCGGCCCCGTGTCGTCGCTGACCCTGACCACCACCGACGCGAACGGGTTCGCCTTTGGAGTCTTCACCGAGGTCCCGGAACCTGCGTCGCTGCTGCTGCTGGCCGGGATGATGGGCCTGCTCGGCCTGGCGCAGCGGCGCGCCTGACACGGCGATGAGAAGGGGCGCCGCGGACAGGCCGCTGGTCCTTGCCGCGGCGGGGCTGCTGGCGCTGGCCGGCGCCGGGCGGCCCGCGGCCGTGGCCGGCACGCCCGTCACGGAGCCAGGCGAGAGCCTGCCGCAGCCACCGGCCCCCTTGCCGCATCTGACTGGGATCGTCATTGCAAACGGAAAGCGCCAGGCGATCTTCACCGGTGCTGATGGGCTGTCCTCCGCGACTGTCACGGAGGGGGAAACGATCGGCGCCTGCGCCGTGGCGGCAATCGCCGCTGGCCGGGTGGACCTCCGCTGCCCGTGGGGAACATACTTCGTCAGTCCAATGGCGAATCCCAGCTTCCGGGCGGCGATGACCGCGTTGCTGCCGCCCTCTCCGTCCCTGGTTGTCTTGCAGCAGGCCCAGGCGGACAACGACAAGTAGCGCGGCGGTGTTGCGTGATTGAACGGCGGCTTGGGTGGGCGGATGCAAGTGGCTGTCGCAACACCGGGATGGAGGGTGGTGCGATGGCGGGTCGGCGACGTTCGGATCGCGTTCTTCGGGGTAAGTTGGGATCGCCGGGGCGGCCGGGGGTGGCGCGGCGCGAGGACCGGCGACGGTTCTGGGCGGCGATCGCTACGGGCCAGTCAAGCGAGGACGCGGCAGTGTGCGCGGGGGTGTCGCCAGCGGTGGGGGCGCGATGGTTCCGGGAGGCGTGCGGCATACCATCAGCGGCGCTTGGGCCATCGTCGAAGCCGCCATCCGGGCGGTATCTGTCGTGGCTCTTGTCGGGTTCCGGGGTGGTGGATGTTAGGGCGTGTCCTCATTTGTGGTCTTCCGCTTGGCGTTGAGTTCGGTTGACAAGTGGTTGGCAGGCAGGGGGCAGACGGATGCGGCGCTATGGGCTTCGCGACGACCAGTGGGAGCGCATATGCGGC
>JAABUM010002959.1_pt1 | contig 21766 bp, 18 predicted proteins | sample 5559161 | NCBI WGS metagenome assembly JAABUM01 (sample SAMN10711868, study PRJNA513369) | rock metagenome | isolation source: Antarctica rocks | place: Antarctica: Victoria Land, Siegfried Peak nord
CGCGGCGGACGGGGCGTAAGCTGACGAAGTGGGGCGATAAGCGGTGCGCTTGAGAGACATATCCCTGCTATCGTATATGCGAGTAAATGGATTACGCTGCCAGAAAGCGTAAAGTGTGAGCTTCTTAAGCGATATGTAGTAATCACACGGCGTAAGCATGGTCGCTTAGCGCAGCCGCTTGAGTGCTCGGTTGACTGTCGCCAGGTCGAACGCTAGCGGGTCGAACGGGCCGCTGAGCCAGGCCAGCATGTCCCGATACTCCTGACCGCGCCCGCGCCGCAGCGTCGCCAGCAGGTCCGCGTAGCCGCCGATCCCGCCGCAGTCCTCGGGCGGGCAGGCCCCGCCCCCCGCCAGGCACACGGCCCCCTTTGCCTCCGGCGTGCCCCACAGCAGGCGCTCGACGACGATGAGGTGGTCCCAGCCGTCGCCGAAGTCGTATGCGTACTGGATGACCGCGCCGACCGCGGGGGCAACCTGTCCGAGCCGTGCCTGCCGTGTGCTCACCTGCGGGGGATCGTCGAGCAGCAGGTCGGGGTCGCCGTAGGTCGTGTCGCCGACGACGAACTGGTGCAGGTGGCTCTCGGTCCAGCCCAGCGCGGCCTGGAGCACGCGGTGCAGCTTCGCCAGCGTGATCGTGCGCGGCACCGCGAGGCGCCGCCAGACGAGCGGGTCGCTGTCGATCAGCGTCACCAGCAGCTGGGCACGCGCCAGCAGGGACGGGGCCGGACGTACGACGGCCGGGGGATGCTTTTCTGACTCGTGTGGTGGGGCACTGACGACGCGCAGCGGCCCAGTCGGCGGCGGGGACGGTTGGGGAAAGTGGCGGAGGGTGGGCGGCCCCGATGACGCGGGGCTAGGCGTAGCCTGGCCGACGGGTCGGATACCCTGCCGACCCGCACGGGCGCGCGCCCGATCCTGCCGCCGTCGGCGCTCAGCGTCGCCCATCGCCCGCCCCCGGGTGCCCGGCCGCATCCGGAGCCGTGTCATCCAGGGTCGGCGGGACCGTCAGGAGGCCGAGTGCGCGCAAGAGATTGCCCGCCGGGCCGCGCACCAATTCCGCCATGCGGGTCGGCAGGGCGGGGTCGGGAGGCGGGTTGACGCCCCCGTCGTCGAGGTCACCGCGCAGCAACTCCCCTTCGACCCAGGTCCGCGGGACCGGCTCGCAGAGCAGGTAGCGGAGTTGCTCGGGGGTGTCGGGGTACGGGCCGAACGTGCAGAGGGTGTACGACGCGGCGGCCGTCAGGCCCTCGACAAGGGCCGGGTCGAGGTCGGGGTTGGCCGGGTCGTGGCCGGGGTCCTCGGCGATCCAGAGCACGGCGCGCGGGTCGAAGCCGTGCCGGGCGCCGAGCACCGGGGCGACGACGGGGCCGAGACGCACAAGCCAGGTGGTGAACGGCTCGGCGGTGACGACGACCACCGCCCGGCCGGTCGGCCCGCAGTACAGGCGCAGGCGGTAGGGCCGGTGGAAGCCGGGCTGTTGTGTGTATGCGTCCCGCTCGTCGATGATCTTCAGCATCGCTGGCCCCTCCACGTGCGGCGGCCACAAGATCGGCGGCCGCGCGTATCCCCAAGCGCGCGAAGCGGGGCGCGTTAGGCGGCCGGGCCTCCGCTCGTCGGCGCTATCGCGGACCTGCATGGGCGGGAGTATACCAGCGTCACCAGCCCCGTCACCGCCCCCGGCGCTCGGAGCGGGCGGCCCCACTCAGGCCGCCCGCCGAGGCATGCCGGTCTGATACATCGGTGGCACGAACCAGGACGCCGGGGTGTCCGGCGCGAACGCGAGCGTGCAGCGGTACGAGCCGCCCGGCGTCAGCAGTACCGCCCGCGCCCGGTCGGCGCGGATGTCCTCGCCCGGTTCGAGCAAATAGCCCCACTCGTTCGCCCAGGCGACGACGAGATCGCCGCCCTGGACCTTGCCGCTGGCGATCGCGCCTGCGGATACCCGGTGGTGGCGGAGCAGCCCGGCGGGGTAGCCCGCGACGAGCGCGCACCCGGCGTTCGCCGCCGCGTGGTCGGGGCAGTACCACATCCGCGCCACGCGGCGGAGCCGCTTCGCCCCGACGAGATATTCTTCGGCCATCACGTCCACTCCCTTCACACGGCAGCGCCGGGGGCGACCAAACACTGTCGCCCCCGGCGACACGCTCAGTATTCCGACGGCAAGAGCAGGAGCGTCGCGGAGCGGTCGGCCTCGGTGATGACCCAGACCCGCGCGGCGGGGTCGTCGCCGACCGGGTAGCTGGACACGAGGCGGAAGCCTTCGCGCAAGCTCAGCGCGTTCTCGCGGGCGTCCTCGGGCGGCACGTCCCCCCAGTCCCCGGCGACGTGGCGGGCGAGGAGCGTGCGCGGGGCGAGCCCGGCGGCGGCGAGCAGGTCGCGCGCGCCGGGGGTGATGTGCGTATCGCCCAGGGGGAAGCGGGGACGGGCATCAGCGGAGGTCATGGCGGGCCTCCGTGGGGCGGATGGTCTGGGCGGCACTCGTCCGACCCGGACGTACGGGGATGGTGCCCCGCCCATCGAGCAGGGCGTCCACCTCGAGCGGGGGCGGCTCCCCGGCCAGCCGCGCCAGGTCGGCCCAGGTGTGGGCGAGCGTGAATCGCTGGGTGAGGGGGGCGGGGACATCGCCGTCCGCGAGTTCGGCGACGAGCAGGGCCATGAGATCATTGAGGGACATGGGGGTATCCTCCCGGTTCCAGGCGATCGAGCGGCAGAGGGCGAGGGATTGGGGCAGGCGCTAGGCCGCCAGGGGCAGGGCCGGGGCGAGCGCGGCCGGGGCGAGGGCGGCGGCGCGGATCGCCCGCCGCCGCCACTCGTGCCGCGCCGCGATCAGGGCGAGCGCGTCGGCGGGGCGGACCCGCCCGGTGCGCGCCGCGTAGATCGTGACCATCGCACGGGCCTTCCGGCCGTGCCGCGCGAGCCCCGCAGCGGTCAGCCACCGCACCTCCCGCATCGCGGGGGAGGCGAGCCAGGCGGCGAGGACATGGTCGCTGTGCCAGCACCGGCGGCCGCACTCGGCGCCCTTGCAGGTGCAGTGGACGTCGCCGTTCGTGGTGTCCAGGGCGACGACGTTGACGCGGGTCGCGTCGTGCCTGCTCGGGGTCGCGAACGCGACGATCCCGGTGACATGGTCACAGGAGACGAACGTCAGCTCGGCGGCGGTGTGCTGCGGGGCGGTCCGGGCGCTCATGGTATGCTTCCTCTCGCGTGGGGCCTTTGGCCCTTCGTCCATACGGTCCTGAGCGAGGTTCCGGCAAGTTCACCGCTCAGGGCCGTTTCTCTACATCTATAATACCACATTTATACCACAATGCAATAGGTAAAGACCTCTAATATTGCTTTTTTGTGGTATTATCATTGTGTGAATAGTTGTTCTGAACGAACAGGGGTAGGTTAGCTATGATAAATCGCTTGCGTGAATTGCGAAGGCGAAAACTGATGACGCAAAAGGAACTCGCTGACGCGGTAGGCAGCACGTACCAAACGGTTCAGCGCTGGGAGTCGGGGGAAAGTACGCCGCGCGCGTCGGCAATGCGCCATCTCTGTGCTGTGTTGGAAGTCACTCCTGATGAGCTACTGGCCGCGCTCGCCAGCGAGGATATTGCGGGAAAAGAACTGGCGGCAGCGTGAGCTAAGCACGCCACCGCCGCTGCGCGCAACGGGCCAACATTGCGCGCGTGAGGATTCTAGCATGCACGTTGACGATGATCCCGTTTCCGACTTCCTTGGGGCTCTCAATCTCAGCGAAGAGCAACTCATAAGGCTCGATAGCATGAGCGAGGAGGACCTCGCTCGAGAAATCGGCGAGATGTTGGCTTCCGCCAGCGCTGCTCTTCTGCAAAGTCTGCGTCAGGAAATGCCGGCAGGATTAGCCGCGAATCGGGAATATCGCGTAGGGTTCGAGGCACGGCTACGGGCGCGCTGGAAGCCGGCACTCGATCTCTACGAGCTCATCATGGTCACAACCCAAGAGGCGGGCCACGTTTTCAATGCGACCCATCGCCCGCAGGCGGCGGCGAATAATGACGCGAAGTTCGAGGCGCTCAGCCGCTTACACGCACGAGCGTGCCTCACCGCGTCGGAAATCCTCTCCTTGTTGACGAGTGGACATGCCGATGGTGCCCATAGTCGCTGGCGCACGCTTCACGAAATAGCTGTCGTCGCCTTGTTGTTGAGCGAGCACGATAACACGCTGGCGGAACGTTACTTGCTGCACGATGCTATACAAGCGGCCAAAGGTGCAGAGCTTTACGCTAAATATGAGGATCGCCTATCTGAATATCCGATCACACAGGCTGAACTCGAAGAACATCGTGCGCGGCGCGCCTATCTCATCGCAACGTATGGCAAGGGATTTGAGTCAGATTACGGATGGGCAGCAGGGGTCTTGAATATCAGGGAGCCCAAATTCGACCAAATCGAGAGAGAGGTAGGGCTCGATCACATCCGGCCATACTACCGCATGGCCAGCATCAGCGTTCATCCGAATGCACGCGGCCTAAACTTTAGCCTCGCCGCATATCAGTCGCGAATGCTCCTGGCAGGGCCTAGCGACGGCGGCCTTGCTGATCCGGGACACCATGCCCTTCTCTCGCTACTGCAATGCACTGTTTGCCTCATAAATCTGCGCCCCGGCATTGAGCAAGCAACGCTACTTCCGGCGCTACAGCAGCTCACCGATGAGGCCGGAGAAGCCTTCCTGGCCGCACACCAGGAACAGGAACGCGAGATGCAGAAACGCGCGGCAGAGGAAATCAACGGCACCGAGCGGTCGCCCAGCGAACAAGAACAGGAAATTAGGCGACGTCATGGATGAGCGCCAGCGCGCACGAATTGACCGCGTGATCACCTATCGCGATGACATGCGGAAGTACGCTCTAATCCTCGCAATAGGAGAAACGGGCGAATCGCGCGCTGCTGTGCGCGAGCGCATCCTTCAGGGCGCTGGTATCATGCAACCCCTACTCCACGTAATGATCAAACCGCAGCCCTATAATTGTGGTCAAGGAACAAATGTCTGGACCCTCGCACTCTATCCATCGCCTGGATATAACCAAGCACAATTTGTGAGGGTGGTAGCCGACGAGCTCACCATGCTTATTGGTCAACTCGAAGCCGATCCCTCGCTGCTCGATCCGCCACCGTCACCTAAGCCGATGGCAGCGCCCCCGTCGAGCGGCCCGCAGACGATCAATATCCACGGCGGCACCGTGAACATCGCGCAGACGGCGACCGGAGACGTGACGCAGCATAATGCTGCCGTCGCGAATCTCGCGGAGGTGCGCCAGTTGATCAACGACTTGATCCGCGCGATCGGCGATCTCGATGCCCCCGAAGAGGAGCGGGAAAGTTTCGTCGCCCCGGTCGAAACGTTGAAAGCGGAACTCCGGCAATCACGTCCGCTTGCCGGGCGTCTGCTGGCCGCCTATGGTGCTGTCCAGGCCTTCGGCACGGCCGAGAGCGCTTGGCAAGGATGGGAGCGCGTACAGCGTGTCTCCGGCGAGCTCGCACCCCACCTACATCAGTTGATTCAGGCCATGACGCAGGGGAAGTAATGGTTCAGCAACGACGCGAGCCCCCGCATATCGCCGCGATCTACTACCGTGTTTCCACGGGGCGCAGGAGACTGCGGGCACGTCCCCGACCTCGCAGTAAGTGCTGTGTCGCGCGCACGCTGCGTCGCTCAGCGACGCCCGTGAGCCGGTACGGTCCTTGACCATCAGCCAACCGCCCGAATATGACGCGTGACCAACGGGCCACACGCTCACATCGCCGATACGCCGACGAATACCGGTAGCCTACCATATGGCAATCCGCGAGACCGGCGGCGGGGACAGGAATGGCATCAGCGGGACGCTATCCCTCCCGCTACCGGTGGTGAGCCGGAGCGAGTCCTCTCACGATCGCGGCCCGCAGGCCGCACCGCTAGCCCTCGTGGTCGACTGGGCCGCCCCATCGCCGTGCGCCCTACCGTCCGGAGCCGCCGTCGTGTCGCCCTCTGCTGGGAGCACAGCGGCCGGGGCCTCGCCCGGTCAAGGGTAGAGCGCAGCGGCATCCCGCAGGGACGCACAGCGCAGCGGAGCGCCCTTGACCGGGTGGGGTGGCTGCCACACTCAGTCAAGAGGGAGGACGCGACCAAGATGCGGCACAGCCGCACCACCGGAGCGAGATCAGGAGCGATGGGGCTTGGGGCCTGCCCCCATCGCCGATGCCGGTTCAATGAGAGGCAACCCGCGCGTGGCACCGTCGGCACCGTCACACGTGCGGACCGCAGGGAGCACTGCGGCGGGGACCAAGGCGCGACGCGCACCGCCCGAGGGTGGCCGGGTGGGGTGAGCGGCGCGGTTTGGTGGAGCAAGGCGGAGCCAGTCCGCAGAGCGAAGGTGGCGGGCGGTTGGCGAGGCAGGGTGGTTACCTCATCGCCGCCCCAGCAACAATACGTGACAAGTGCAGACTGCGATGCAGCAATTTGGGAATAAATCTTCCCTCTACCTGAGCAACATTTGGCTTGTGTGTAGGGTCATTGCGAGGATGTATCGCGCGTATAGTTTCCCTTACTGCTCCCGGCGTTGCCGGTTGGGACTGTACAATGCCTTGCGCGCCACCGGTTCGGCAGGTACTTACTACGGGCTATCTACAGCTCAAGCGATAGCATTGGTGGGTGCGATCACCACCTGATACACTCGCAACTACCATCACTGATCGGTCGCGGCGGGAAGGAACTATCTGCATGACGAATACCTTCTCCGCGAACCAACCGGCGCTGGGCTATCTGTATCAGATACGCTACGCGCTATTCGTGCTCCTCCAGGCGATCGATGTCGATCCGGAGTCTTCCCTGTCGCTCGAGCGCTTGGATGATGTCGCATTCGAGGCCGATGGAGAGCCCCTCGAACTCATCCAGCTCAAGCATGTCCGGAGAGCGACTGCCTCGCTCACGGACGCCAGCAAGGATCTTTGGAAGACACTCCGCATCTGGAGCCTGCAGATGCGTGATCGGCCCGTGTCGGCCTCGGCCCCTATCCTCTCCCTGATCACGACGGGCACCGCGAGTGCGGGGAGCGCCGCTGCCAAGCTGCGCGCGGTCGACGGTCGTGACGAGGCGGGTGCATTGCGCCTCCTCGATGAGGTTGCGGCCGGTTCGAGGAATGAGGGCAACGAGAGCGCTTACGCGGCATTCAAGGCCCTCGCCGACGATGAGCGTCGCGCGCTCCTCAGCCGCATCCGCGTCGTCGACGACAGCCCCGATATCGGCGACGTGCGCGAGCGCATGCTGAGGAAGATCCGTGTCTATTCCCCGCACTTCGAGGCGCTCTACTCTCGCCTGGAGGGGTGGTGGTTCCAGCGCGCGATCGAGAACTTGAAGGACGACTCCCCCGCGAGCACGATCGCCGGCGTGGATATGATCGCCCAGATCCGCGACCTCGTGTCGCAATTGCAGGACGATAACCTGCCCAACGATTTCCCGATGGCGATCTACATGGACGAGACGGAACTCTCCGAGCGGCAGCGGGTCTTCGTGACGCAACTCCGGCTCGTGCTCGTGAGCGACTCGCGCCTGCGCCTGGCGATCGGCCATTACTATCGTGCCTTCGAGCAACGTTCCCGCTGGCTGGATGAGGGTCTGCTGTTCCCCAGCGAGATCGACGCCTACGAACACTACCTCGAGGGCGAGTGGCGGACGCAATTCGAGATCATGCGCGAGGACCTCGGGGAACTGCCGAGCGACGAGGAGATGCAGCAACTCGGGCGCAGGCTCTTCGGCTGGGCGGACACCGCCCAATCCCGCCCGATCAGGCCGCGTTTCATGGATGCGGGCTTCTCGCGGGGTAGTTACCATATCCTCGCCAATGACCTGCGGATCGGCTGGCACGCGGAATTCGAGCGGCGGATCGCCGCTCTCATGGTCCAGGCCACGAGGTCGCCGTCGTGATCGACTGGGCGCGCACGTCGCCGATCGTCGCCAACTTGTACAATCCGGCCTTTCTCGGCGAACTCATCCGTCGCGTGGGCGAGGCGTACCGGAGGGAATGCGCCCGCGACCTGCCGCTGGCGCTCAGCTTCCTGGCCATCCCGCTCGTCATCTATCCCGACTCCCGCGGCACCCTCAAGGCACGCAGCTACCGGTACCTGCACTCCTGGGCGATCGATAACCCGCAGGTCCGCGTCCAGTTCGCGCGGCGGTGCGGCGAGCTCGCCCCCTACATCCGGCTTGCCCTCGCCTTCGCGGTCGCGCATCGCGCCATCGCGATCGCCCCGGGCGGCGGGCTCAGGCCGCTGCGCCGTCCGCGCGGGGCCTCGGTCCCGGCGCTCGAAACCTCGGACTACTTCGTGGCCTGTCAGACGATCGGGCGCTGGCTCGCGCGGGTCGAGATCGAGAGCAACATCTTCATCATGCTCGGTGTGGGGTTGTAGGGATGCAAATTCTGGCGATCGTGCTGTATAGCCGGTGGGGGAAAGTGCGCGTGCTCTCGCTGGAGCCGGGCCGCGTGAACATCATCACCGGGCGCTCCCGGACGGGCAAGTCGCAACTCATCGGCATCGTCGACTATTGCCTGGGGAGCGGGACATGCGGGGTGTCGTCGGGGCCAATCCGCAATAGCGTCGCGTGGTATGGCCTGCTCCTGCAATTCGCGAGCGGCCAGATGTTCGTGGCGCGGCAGAACCCCGCACCGGGCGCGCGGTCGACGAACAGCGCCTACATCGAGGAAGGGGCGACCCTCGCGATACCCACAGCGACACCGAGCGAGAATACGCGGAGCGAGGATATCGTCGCGCGTATCGGCGAGCGCCTGGGCATCGCACCCAACCTGAACATCCCCCCCGCCGATCAGAGTCGTCCGCCCCTGGCCGCCAACTTCCGACACGGCCTTTTCTACTCCTTCCAGGAGCAGGATGAGATCGCGATCCGGCGCAACCTCTTCCATCGACAGGGCGAGCCGCAGATCCTGCAGACGCTCAAGGACACGCTGCCCTATTTCCTGGGGGTCGTCCGCGAGGATGCGTTGGCGCTCGAGCAACTCCTGCGGCAGCAGCGTCGCGACTTCCGCGCTGTCGAGCGCCGGCTGCGCGAAGCGCACGATATCGAGGGGGATGGGCTCACGCGTGCGGTGTCGCTGATCGGCGAGGCGCGGCAGTTAGGGCTGCTGCCCCCCGAGGCCGAGCAGCCCGGCGCGACGACCGCGGAACTGGTCGCGGTGCTCCGCAGCGTCGCCGGGTGGCACCCCGAGCGGCCGACCGCCCCCCCCACCAGCCGACTGGCGTCCCTGATAGACCGACACGGCGAACTCCTCGCGCGGCGATTCCGCCTCGTCGAATCCATCGAGGCCGCGCGGGCGCAGGCGGGTGAATTGGACGGCTACACCGCGGCGGTCGCCGAGCAGGCGCTCCGGCTCGAATCGATCCGCTTCTACGGCGATCAACCGCACGACACGACCGCCTGCCCTCTCTGCTTGCGGGCCATGGAGACGACGATCCCGACGGTCCGGACGCTCCAGACGGCGCTGCAGACCCTCGATCGCGAACTGCGGGCAGCAGAGCGCGGGCGACCACAGTTCCGCCACTATATCGACGATCTGGAACACCAACTGGGGGCTGTCGACGACGAGCGACGCGCCGTGAATGGGGAGATCCAGGCGCTCTACGAAGCGGACCGCGCGCTGGCCCAATTCCGGGACGCCGATATTGCCCGCGGCCGAGTGGTCGGCCGTATCAGCCTCTGGCTGGAGAGTGTCACGTCGGAGGACAACCTCGCCGCGCTCCAGCAACAGCTCGCCATCGCGCAAGATCGCGTGCGCCGAACGGAAGCACAGCTCGACCCCGAGGAGAAGCAACGACGCCTGGCCGGCATCCTGACCCAACTCAGCTTACAGATGACGCAGTGGGCGCAACGCCTGGAACTCGAGCACACCGAGGCCGGCAATTTCACCGTGTTCGATTGGACGGCGCTGACCATCGAGGCCCAGACCTTCAGCGGCACGATCCCGCTGCGGCAGATGGGCTCCGGGGAGAACTGGCTGGGCTATCACCTCATCGCGCACCTCGCGCTGCATCAATACCTCGTCGGGGCGCGCCGCCCGACGCCGCGCTTCCTTTTCCTCGACCAACCGACGCAAGTCTATTTCCCCGAGACCGACCAGGACGCGACGGCGATGAAAGAGAGCGGCGGGATCAACCAGCTGGATGAAGATGACCAGCGCGCAGTCGGGCGGATGTTCAACTTCATCTTCGACTGTGTCGAATTGCTCGCCCCGGAGTTCCAGGTCATCATCAGCGATCACGCGGACCTTATCGCAGACGCGCGTTTTCAGGGGGCAATTCGGGAGAAGTGGCGCAATGGACAAGCACTGATCCCGCAGGATTGGCTCGGCGATTTGGCGGCGGAGCAGGGGAACACGGACAGCTGAGGCCGGCCGAGGGGATTATTCGTCGCCGGTATTCGATGGCCCCCTCGGCCAGAGTCGCCTCGCGCGGCGGGCAGCTCCTTCCCTATCGTAGCGGGGACTATGCCCGCAATCGTATACGGCGTGTTCCATCGACCCTCACTGCAGCACGAATCACAGCCAGAGCGCGGGCGTGTTCGGCGGACTCGGTGACCATCTTCGCGTAACCAACTGGGCGCCATGCCGGTTGCCGCCCCCTCCCCGCACGTTGCGCTAGGCGATGGGGGAGCGGTGGGTCGTCGCCGCATGGCGTGACCATATCGTCGTCGTGGCGCGCGGCCGGGCCGTCCCCATCGCGCGCCTGACCCGATTCAGCGCCGCGTGCACCTTCGGCGCTCTGGCACTGTCGGGTTTGAGCCCGGCCATCTCGCCCAGCTTACTGTGGCTCACCACCGTACCGGCACTTCAAAATATGCGACGCGCCACGCGATACACCGGACCGCGAACTTTTCCCGCAACTCCACCACAGCCTCCAGGGCCACCTGAGTGTGCTCGAGGCGCTTGATGTTACCGGAGATATCCTTAATCGCGCCGAGGCACACCCCAATCTCGTGCGTGAGACATTCGTCTCCTGCGGCGCATGCTTCCCTGCGGCCGCAGGTAGCGCATGGTATCTCCCCGAAGTTTGGAGAGGCCAGTACAAATGGGCTAGATTAGGACGGATGTCACCCTTCCGGTGGACGACCTCCCGAGCGGGTGTTAAAGTGACGGTACATGATCTTATCCGAACTCCATCGTTCCTCGGCATGCCCTGCCACCACGTTGATATGGGAGTGACATGGTATTTGCCGCAGGTCAGCAAGTCCGAATCGCGGGCAAGGGGCTGCCGGACTGGGTCACGGTCGATCTCGCCCGAAGTATGGGCGATGACTGGCAACTCTACGTCCAGGACGATACCGGTGCCTTGCATAAGGTCCACCTCACGGCGCTCGAAGCCGCGCAGGTCACCGTCCTGACAAATGATGGCAACGCCGAATCCGCGCGCGTGCTTGCCGGTCTCTGGACCCGTTGGATGGGCGTCGCCTGCTCGAACTCGCAGGCGACGCTGCTCGCCTCCACGCCATTACGCCCGTATCCCCACCAGTCGAACGCCGTCTATGGCGCGATGCTACCGCAACCGCGCTTGCGATTCCTCCTCGCCGACGAGCCGGGTACCGGGAAGACAATCATGGCGGGTTTGTACCTGCGCGAGATGCAGAAACTCGGCTTCGTCCGGCGTGCCCTGGTCGTCGCCCCGGCGGGCCTGGTATCGAAATGGCAGGCGGACTTCGAGCGCTTTTTTGGCGGCGCGCTCCGGCGGATCACGAACGAGACGATCCAGCAGCAGGGGCTTGCCGCGCCCCACGACATGTGGGTGATCTCCCTCGAGCTTGCCGCGGTGAACCCCCTGGTGCAGGAGGCGATCCGGACGGATCGCGCCGGGTGGGACATCGTGGTCTTCGACGAGGCACACCGCCTCACGCCGACCGCCGAAACGTTCCACCGTGTCGCGGGCTTGCTAGCGAACAACATCCCGCGCGCGCTCTTCATGACGGCCACCCCGCATCGTGGGAGCGAATGGCTGTTCCAACACCTGCTCCACCTCGTCGATCCGGAGGTGTATCCCAACCCCGGGGACGACAAGGAGGCCAAGCTCCGCCCGCTCCGCCCTGTGCCGATCCACTTCCTCCGGCGCATGAAGGAAGACCTCGTCGACTACGCCGGCAAGACCCGCTTGTTCAGGGGGCGCCGAGCCCGGAACGAACTCGTCCCACTCAACGGTGTGGAGGATGCGTTCTATCGCGAGGCTTTGGACCTGGTCGATGCCTATTTCCCCGCCACCGCTGTCCCGCTCGCCCGCCTGGTCTACGGCAAACGCGCCGCATCGTCGCTCTATGCGCTGGCCGAAACCCTGAAGCGACGTCGCGATAGCATGGGGAGTGGGTCGCCCACAGACGCTGCCCGCGTCGCCGATCCCCACGACGAAGACCTCTGGGCGGCAAATGAGGCGCGTGTCATCGCCGAGTCCTCGAAAGCGGCGAAGGCGGAGAAGGTAGCGATCAAGGGCCTGCTCGGCCGACTGGCCCCGCTCCTAGAGGGCGGGGGCCTCCCGGTCTCCAAGTGGCGGCCCCTGATCGACAATTGCCTGGCCGCCAACAGCATACGCCCCGGGAACGGCGCGCAGGCCGTGATCTTCACCGAGTACGCCGACTCTGCCGACTGGATCGTTGCGCGATTGACCGGCGAGGGCTTCACGGCCCGCCGTTACTCGGGGCGCGACCCGCACCCCGTCCGGGATCGGGTCCGCGCCGAGTTCGCGGCCCGCCACTTCCAGGTCCTCGTCTCGACCGACGCGGGCAACGAGGGGATCGATCTGCAGACCGCCCATGTCCTGGTCAATTACGACATCCCCTGGTCGCTGGTCCGCCTGGAACAACGGATGGGCCGGATTCATCGCGTCGGCCAGACCCGCGACGTCGAGCTGTATAACCTCGTCGCCCAGGGCACCCGCGAGGGGGAGGTGCTCCGCGTCTTGTTGGAACACTTCGTCGCCGCCGCCAACCTGCTCGACGGGCAGATGTTCGACTCCCTGTCCCTGGTCGCCGAGCTGGTGGACCTGAATTTCGAGGGCGCGCTCGCGGCCGCCTACGATCAGGACGAGGGCAAACGCCTGGCGGCCCTGACCGCGGTTCGGGCGATCACCCGCGCGCAGGTGCAGGCCGCCGCCGACCAGGCGCGCAAGAGCGAGGCGACCCTGGCGGCCGTCGTGGACGTCGCCGAGGCGACGACCCTGCTCAATGCCGACACGCTCAACCGAATCAACCCCGCGATCGTGGAGTCGTATCTCAATTGCCTGCGGGATGCCGGGCTCGTCGCCGTCGAGAAATCGGCCGCGGGCGAGGGCATCCTCCACCTCAAGGCGTGCGAGGACGGGCTGTTCCTCGCGGAGTCCGGCACGGCGGCCGCTGTCCTCGTGGCCACCAGCGGGAAGGCTCTCACGGAGGCACGTGCGCATGGCGCTATGATGACCGACGTGATCACGCTCGGTCCCGGCGAACCGGCCTTCGGCAGGCTGCTCACCTACGCGACCAAAGCCCTCGCCCCGGATGTGTTCCGCGGCGGCCTCGTTGCCGACCCGACTGGCATCGGCGACTACGACCTGTTCGCCTTCGAGGCGGACCTGGTCGAGGCGGAGGGCGAGCGCAACACCGCCTGGTCGGCGCTGATCCGCGTGGATAGCATCGGTGCGCGGCAGGTCCGTTGGGAGACCCTCGCCAACCTGGTTCCATCTTCGGGTACCGCCGGCCCGCCCCACCCGGGACGCGCGCTCGATGCGCGCGCCTGGGCCGAGCACCTCGCGGCGGAAGAGCAGGGGCGTCGTCGGCAGGCCGTGACGACCTGGTTGGCGAAGGCGGCCGGGGATCTGCGCCGGTTGCCGGGCGACCTCAGTCGGGACATCCCGGATCAGGCCAAGCGCGTCGCTAGGCGCAAGCAACTCGAGGCGAACGTGGCCTCGCGGCTCGACGGCCTACGGCGCATGGCCGACACGCGCCTGGTCAACTTTCGCCAGGTCGCGCATGTGCGCGTCGTCGCGCAGGGCCTCCCCGCCGAACCGACCGAGAAGGATAGCGAGCGCCTCGCCATGAAGCGCGTGAGCGACCTCCTCTCATCGCAAGGCTGGCGGGTTGCCGACGTCAGCACCGACGGCCGCGGCTACGATCTCCACGCCCTACGTGGCCAGGCCCAGCGCTGCGTAGAGGTCAAGGGCGTGTGGGGGTCGGCGGCGTCGAACGGCATCCGGATGACCGGCAACGAGATCCTCATCGCCACACAGCAGCGGGGAGATTACTGGCTCTACGTGATCGATCGCTGCGCGGACGGCACGGGGAGCGTGTTCGGGGTCTACCGCGATCCGATCGTCGTCTTCGATGGCCTCATCAAGGGCGAGGCCATCTTCAAAGTTCCGGGTTCCGCACTGAAAGCGGCAGTCGAGGAGGGTGTCGGCGAATGAGGATGATCGAGCGGTGGTTCCCGTGCTCCGAGGTGAGCGACGCGGCGTCGACCGGCTGGGGCAGCGGGAACAGCGAGGCAAGCCTCTTCACCTGGTTCGCGAAGCGGCCCCTCGCCCAGGCGAAAGCGGCGGTCCTGACCAGCTTGCTCCCGTGGCCGGACGATCCCGCCGAGCAGCGGCGGTTGCAGGATCTGGTGCGGCGGGCCTTAACAGGCTACCAAGCGGCGGAGTATGAGATCCGCCAGGAGTTCGCCCGCCACTACCCGGGTGGCGCCACGGTGCTCGATCCCTTCTCCGGACGGGCCATGATCCCGTTGGAAGCCGCGCATCTCGGGGTAACGGCGCACGGTATCGACTACTCCCCCGTGGCGACAGTCGCGGGCCAACTCCTGGCGGACTATCCGCTCCGCGACTGGTCCGGCGAACCGGGGTTGCCTTTCGGCGAGGCCCCCCTGACCCTCGGCGAGAACCGGTTATTCAGCGACGTGACCCGCACGTTGCGCGAGGTTGGCGACCGCTTCGCCGCGTCGATGGCCGAATTCTACCCGATGGTTGAGGGCAAGCAGCCATGGGGCTATCTCTGGGCTGTGACCCTGCCCTGTCAGGAATGCGGTCGGCGCTTCCCGATGACGGGCGCCCTACTGCTGCGGCAGCCCAATCCGGCGAAGGACGACCCTGGGCAGAGCTATCGCATCCTGATCGATCGGGTGACCGGCACGTTCAGTATCGACGTCCACGAAGGGCCGCCGATCGGCACGCCGACGCGGGTTCTGGCAGGGAAGAGCAAGTACGATGCGGCGGGCAAGGTCGCGGTGTGCCCGTTCTGCGACCACGTGCATCCCAAGGCCGTCCACACGCGCCTGGCCTCTCAGGGGGAGGGCCAGGATGCGGTCCTGCTAGCCGCGGATCTGGACCCCGACGTGGGCAAGCGTTATCGGGACCTCACCGCCGACGAGCGGCACGTGGTGCAATTGGCAGAAGCAGCCTTGGCGACCGAGTTGCCGTTTGCCAATGGGCTGCCCGCCGTACCCCATGAAGCCGTCCCGCCCGGGAATACTTGGACGGTACAGGCCACAGTCTACGGGGTTCGCACATACGGGGACATGTGCAACGCGCGCCAGACCCTCGGGTTTGTGCGGCTTGCGAGGGTCATTGCGAGTATCGGTGCGGAGTTGCTGGGGACAGGGTTCTCGGTCGACTACACGCGTGCCTTGACCGGTTACGCCACCGCCGTGCTTGTTCGCAAGCTGAGACGGTCCACCCGCGGTTGCACCCTCCAAGTCAACCGGAATGGTGTGAGCGATGTCTTCGCCACCGAATCAAGCCTCGCCTTTTCCTACGATTACTTCGAGGCAGGACTGGGGGAAGGGCCGGGCACGTGGAACTCTGTCCGGGATGGGACGCTTGCCGCTCTCCGGCGGCAGGTCGAGCGGCGTGGTGGCCGCGCCGCCGATATCGCCCGTGGGTCCGCCATCTCCTTGCCGTTCAGGGCAAAGACGATGGATGCCGTCATCACCGACCCGCCCTATGACGCGATGATCGACTATTCCGACGCCTCCGATCTCAGCTATGTCTGGCTGAAAAGGGCGATGAGTACGAGCAATCCGATGCTTGCGATGACCAGCGATCCGTATGGTGTCCAGGAGAAGACCCAGGAGATCATCGTCAAGAAGGGCGGTTCCTCCTCCAACGATCCCCGGACCCGGGAGCATTACGATCGCCTCATCGCCGAGGCATTCGCGGAAGCCAAACGGGTCGTCAGCCCCGACGGCGTCGTCACCATCGTGTTCGGCCACGGGGAGCCCGAGGTGTGGCACCGCCTCCTCACGGCGATCTCGCGCGCGGGACTCTTCCTGACGGGCTCCTGGCCCGCCAAGACCGAGAAGGGCGGCAAGTCGGGGTCGGCGAACATCGTGACCACGCTCACCATGTCGTGCCGTCCGGTGACGTCCGCGCGTCCGACGGGACGGGCCAACCTCGTCGAGGCGGAGGTGCGCCGCGAGGTGAAGGCCCGCGTGCCGATTTGGGAGGCCGCCGGCCTCGCGCCCACCGATCAGCTCATGGCCTCGGCCGGGCCGGCGATGGAGGTCGTCGGGCGATACGATGAGGTGTGCGACAACCTGGGGAACCCTGTCCAACCCGATCGCTACCTGCTCGTTGCGCGGCGGGCCGTTGAGGAGGCCGCCGCGATCGAGATTGATCACCTGCCGTTGGAGACGTTCGATGCGCGGACGCGATTCGCATTGTCGTGGGTCCGGCTGTACGGGCGTGCGATCGCCCCGAAGTCGGAGGCGCGCTGGCAGGCGCTCGCGTCCGATCTGCAGATGGACGCCCTCAAGGGTGTCCTCAACGAGGCGGAGAAGGGTGTCCGCCTGGGGTTCTCCGGGGAATATAAGGGCGCGATCGGCGTGACATCCGCGGTGATCGACGTAGCCCTCGCCATGGCGAAGGCCTGGCCGGAAGGCCTGGACATGGCGGGCGAGGTGCTCGCCAGTTCCCAGCGGGACGCCGATGAGCCCTATCTCTGGGCGACGATGTCCTTCCTGTCGTCGCGGTTGCCGGAGGCGGACCCCGACGCGGTGGCGTGGACCGCCCTGCTGCGTAACAGGCGGGGGATCAGGGCGGCGACGCGCGACCTGGTGTCGGCGCGGCGACAGGTCGAGGACAATGCGACGAGACCGCGACAAGCGAGCCTGTTCGGCATGAGCGAGGAGAGCAAATGATGATTTCGGCGGTTACTCCCTGGTGGGAGACGCTCGCGATACGCCAGGAGATACTCCTCGCCTCCGGGTCCATCGACGACGTACAGATGTCGCTGTTCCAGGCCGTCCAGGGTGTGCGGAGTGACGGGCCCCGCTACGCGGACGCCGCATACTACGGTCAGATCACCCATCCGTCACCGCAGTTCATCGACCTCATGAAGAACGTCTCGGTCCGGTTGGGCGGGAACCGCGGGCGCGCTTACGTGGCGGCACCGGCGCTCTGGCGCCTCGATCAAGCGATGGGCGGCGGGAAATCCCACGGACTCATCGGCCTGTACCACCTCGCCGCGCACCCCGCCGCGCTCCAGGAGACCGATATCGGCAAAGCCACGTTCGAGGCGGCGAAGTCCGCCCTGGGGGGCACCCTGACCGTCGATCTGGGCGATCCGCAGGTCGTGGTCCTCGCCTGCGACAACATGACCGCGGGGCGAGGGGTCGCCACCCTCGACGGCCCGGCTGTCTCCCTGTACGAGCGCTTCCTCTGGCGCCTGTTCGGCGGCAACATGACCCTGTATAAGCGCTACCAGCCCCACCACGCCGACAAGTCCAAGATCGTCGAGGCCCTCGCTGCCGTGGGCCGCCCGATCCTGATCCTGGTCGACGAGATCATGGATTACATCCGGCAATTGTCCGACTCAAGCCTCGCGGACCTCGCCGTGAAGGACATGGCATTTCTGCGTGCCCTCCTCGACTCGGTCAACGATGTCCCGAACGTCGCGATGGTCGTGGTGATGATCGCGTCCGAGAAGGACAGCATGGACCTGGACGAGGCGGGGGCGTCGCGCCGCGCCGAGCTCGACCAATTGCTCGTGCGCAATGGCAAGCCGGCCACGATCAACGACACCACGGACTTCGCCGCGATCCTGCGGCGGCGACTGTTCGAGTCCAACCCGCCGGTCGAAGTCCTCGATGCCACGGCCCGGCTCTTCGCGCAGGGCATGATCGGTCCTTGGAAGACGAAGGTTTTCGACGCCCTCAACGGACGGTGGATCGGCGAGTGGGATGAGGAGGTGGCCCGCTGCTATCCCTTCCATCCCCAACTCATCGCGCTTGCCGAGCAAGAGTGGGCGAAACTCGCGGGATTCCAGCGCGTCCGATCCACCATCCGCATCTTCGCCGCCACGGTTTACGCGCTGGCACGGCGCGGCAAGGCAGGGCAATGGGCCCCCCTGCTCATCGGTCCCGGTGACCTCCCGCTCTCCGTGCCGGCGGTGCGCGAGGCGGTCATCGGCTCGGGCCTCATCTCAGATAACCGCGCCCAAGCGAACTACCGGCAGATCGCGTCGACCGACATCGTGGCCGGGGACGACCTCAGCGGGACGGCACGGACCCTCGATCGCGAACGGCTCGGCGTCTTGTTCTTGCGAGAAAACCCTCGCGCTACGGAGCGGGCCGCGACCAGTCTCTTCTTGTGCTCGGTCGTGGGGACGCGCGGGGCCGGGAGACAGGGTGCCACCGAGCCCGAGGTCAAGTCGGCGACGTTCGTGCCAAGCGCCAACTATGGGTATGCGGACGCGGACGGGATCGTCACCGAGCTCAAGGATTTCGAGGGCGGGGGCCTGGCCTCGCTCGAGATCATCCCGGGTAAGGGTGGACAGGCACAGCGCCTCCTCATGTCGACCCGGCAGACCCTGAACATGCTCCTGCGGACCGCGCGCGGCACGATCACCGATGAGGAGCGCGACGCCGAGCTCGCGGTGGTGGCGGAGCGCGTGGTGACTACCGGTCCGTTCAAGCAGAAGCTCTTCGTCTCGGCCGATTTGGGTCGGTCGACGCGCGAGGTGCTGGAAGCCGCGGGGATCGACGATGCCCGCGCCACACGCCTGGTGGTGCTCGACCCCCGACAATTCTCACTCCTCAACGGTATCGACAAGGAGACGCGCTCGGCGATCCGCGCCGCCATGGGCATCGGCCCGGACAAGCTGCCGGTCCAGTGGGCCTCCTCCGCCGTGTACGCCGTCGTGAATACACAGCGGCGCGCGGTCGCGCGCGGAACCGCCGTCGCCTACCTCGCGTGGGATCGTGTGGCAGACATGGCTGACGTGAAGCTTGACTCCGAACTTCACGACAAGGCCGCTGCTGAGAAGGCCGAGGCGAGGCGCAACCTCGAGACCGCGGTGAAGCGCGCCTATCAGCATGTTCTCTATCTCGGCCTCGGTGATGGGGACGAGCCGCGTGTCGAGCGTACGTACACGTTCGAGCACGAGAATCAGAGCGCGTTGAATGGCACGGCGGTGTGGAAGGCGCTCGTGGAGGAGGGCAAGGCGTTCGACGTCGAGACATTCAACGGCAGGGCCCTCCTGCACAACATCGGCGACAATGACTACCTGCGCCCGCTCGATGAGGTTCGGGACGCGTTCTGGAACGCCCCCCGGATGCCCCTACTGCCTGGGGCGGAGAGCGATTTGCAGCGCGCGATCTACGAGGCCGTCAGCGCGGGCAAGCTTCGCCTCGTGGGCGCGGACGGGGGCGAGCGTGCCGTCACGCGGGCAAGCGAGATCGGCGTCGGGCAAGCCAGCCTGCGGCTCGCGAGGCCGCTCCCCGTCTCGCCTGTGGCGAACGATGGCGCTACCGGGGCTGGGGAAAACACAGGGAGCCAGCCAACTGGCGGCAATGGGACCAATACGAACGGAGAGGACCCCGGCACGCCTCATCCTCAGCCCGAGACCGAGCAAGAGATCGCCTTCTCATTGATGACGAGCCTCGGAGATGCGACGAAGAGCCAGTCGCTCTATCACCTACTCATTGCCCTCGCCGATCGAGTCGACGAAGGCGCCGCGACCTACGGTGAGTTCATGGTGAAGGTGCGAGTCAACTCCGCGTCCAGCGAGGCCCTCGCCCACCTGGCGCGCGCTGCCGGTGCCGTGCCGAGTGTGCGCGATGTGTAGCAACTTGCAATAGTGGGTCAGTTGGTACCTTGTGCACTTTTGCGGAGTGCTAGGCATCAATGGCTCTGAAGCGATAACCAGCACGGATGTGCGTTTGACGCGGTGATAGAAATGCCGCGCTGATCGGGCCTAGTACAGCGCGGCGTGGATAAGCCGGTAGTATACTGGGCGGCATGAACGAGCGGGGGAGCCGGGGAAGGGCGTGAGGAGGCCGTGATGCGCGGGCCGAAGCCGCCACAGGTGGCGCTGAGCGACGAGGAGCGGCGGGAATTGGAGGCGTTGGTGCGCGGGCACCGGACCGCGCAGCAGGCGGCGCTGCGCGCGCGGATCATCCTGGCCGCGGCGGACGGCGAGAACAACTCGCAGATCGCCCGCCGCCTGGGGATCGAGGCGGACACGGCGCGCTTGTGGCGGACCCGCTGGCTGGCGCTCGCCGCGTTGCGGGTGGCCGAGCGCCTGGCGGACGCGCCGCGACCGGGCGGCCCGTGTCGGCTCACCGCCGTGCAGGTCTGCCGGATCGTCGCGCTGGCGTGCGAGCTGCCCGCCGCGTCGGGGCGGCCGATCAGCCGGTGGACCGGGCGCGAGGTCGCCGACGAGGTGATCGCCCGTGGCATCGTGGCGGCCATCTCGCCGCGCCATGCCGCGCGGCTGCTCAAAAGGGGGACCTGCAGCCCCATCGCATCCGCTACTGGCTGACGCCCGCCCCCGATCCCGACCTGGTACCGAAGGCCGGCGACATCTGCGCGCTCTACCGCGCCGCGCCAGCCCTGGCCGAGCGGGGGGAGCGGGTGGTCAGCACCGACGAACTGACCGGGGTGCAGGCGCTGGAGCGCACGCACCCCGGCCTGCCCCTCGCGCCGGGCAAGGTCGAGCGCCGGGAATTCGAGTACGTGCGTCATGGTACCGTCACCTTTATCCTCAACCGTGACGTCGTCACCGGGCGGGTCATCGCCCCTTCCGTCGGCCCGACGCGCACCGCAGAGGATTTCGTGGCCCACATCCGCCAGGCCGTCGCCAGCGACCCCGCCGCGACCCGCTGGCATTTCGTGGTCGACAACCTGAACGTCCACCAGTCGGAGGCGCTGGTACGCTACGTGGCGGCGGGGTCGGGGCTGACCGACGACCTGGGCGTCAAGGGCAAGGCGGGCATCCTGGCCAGCCAGGCGAGCCGCGCCGCGTTCCTCCGCGACCCCGCCCACGCGATCGTCTTCCATTAGGGGTCTGCTCACGAAACGGAAAACATCGTACGTCAAGGATTGGCGAACGGGCGTAAGGGCCGGAATTTGCCGCGCTCGACCTGCTTGCGCTGTCGCCAGGCATAATCCCCGGTCAGGTTGATGTGCTCCCAGCCCAATGGCGATAGGTGTGTCAATAACGTATCGTCTACTGTCTGCCCATGCGCTTGCAAGCTCTGCACCGCCCGCTCCAGATAGACAGTGTTCCATAAGACTATCGCCGCGACTATGAGATTGAGGCCACTGGCCCGGTAACGCTGGTGCTCAAAGCGGCGATCACGCAGTTCCCCCACCCGGTTGAAAAACACGGCGCGGGCCAAAGCGTTCTTCGCCTCGCCCTTGTTCAAACCGATCTGGACCCGGCGCCGCAGTTCCGTGCTTTGCAGCCAGTCGAGCGTGAACAGCGTGCGTTCGATACGCCCCAATTCCCGCAGCGCCACCGCCAGACCAT
>JAABUM010002960.1_pt1 | contig 21765 bp, 42 predicted proteins | sample 5559161 | NCBI WGS metagenome assembly JAABUM01 (sample SAMN10711868, study PRJNA513369) | rock metagenome | isolation source: Antarctica rocks | place: Antarctica: Victoria Land, Siegfried Peak nord
CGCCGCGCCACCACACCACCACCCCCCACCAATCCAAAGCTACAGGAGGTATGCCAACCGGCACTGCTATGGGCTAGGTACTGGAGCACCCACCCACGGCCGGAGCACCAACAAAAAAGCTGCAGGTACCGATGTTCGTGCAAGGACAAAGGCATCACTAAACCCTCCTCCACTAGGCACAGGCGGGGTTAGCATACGCTACGCTGATGCTAACCCTCCGGTATATTACGAGATGCATTGCATCAGCATGTGACGCAATGTTCGCATAAACGCATTTGGCTGCACGATATCGGGCACCTGGTTGCTGCAATGCTGCCGGACGTGGAGGATTCTTTTGAACCTCCTCGCTGTCACTGTGCTGCCAGCTGCCCGACTGTTGTCTGCGCCCAGCACGCGCTGGATGTCCCCTCTGAAGGGTGATCTGAAAGGCATGCGCACTGAAAAGGCTGCGCCATTCACTGCGCCATTCAACTAATTGCCTTGTGGCAGAAGTTTCCGCCCTTGTGACATGGGCTTGAAAGGGACGTTGTTCACAAGCCACAGCCCCAACACAGAACAACGTTCTAACCCACACCATCGGCAGCCTCAGCATCGAAGAAGAGGCACAAACCACTTGGCTTTAGGATGTCTAGCATCCGAATTATAGCTTCTTCATCAGTCGCGACGCGGGTGCCTGCTGAGGGTGTCTATTTGAAATGAGTCAAGCACCTGGCCGACCCACTCATCGGCCACCTTGATCTCCCAGCCGTCTCCCTCCGGCCCTCTGCAGGCCAGCATGCCGTTGGCCTGCAGCCACGCCACGCTGTTGATCATGTGGCTGTATGCCAGGGGGGACTGGCATCGCCGTTGGAACTCCTCCACCACACGCGGCATGGCTATCGTGCCGCCTGTCGCCGGCAGGGAGACACGAGTCTGCCCTGGGGCGAGGAGAGTCCCTTGGGCATGCACTGCGGGTGGCAGTCACTGGGGAGGCAGGTCCAGGCGTCATGCATGCCGCAGTCGTGCACAGGGAAACACAACGCACCGGCATTAGGGTACAAGCACTGGTAGCCAACGATCGCCATCACCAGAGACTGCACATGAGGCAGCTCCTCCAGAGCCTCACGGTACCCCGTGAAGGGACTCGGGCGGCTCCCAGCGCAGCGGTCTGCCTGGCACAGTGGCGGGCCCACCCTCAGCTGCATGCCATGTCCCAGGTACCTGCGTGCGGACAGGGCAGCCTGAGTCTGTCGTGCCGGCACGACAGTGTGCTTTGCAAGCCCGGCACCAGCTGCGCAGACTGCATCTGCCTCCGTGCAGGTGTGCCGGCTGCGGTGGGGTGGTGAGACGTTAGCGTGCACCGTGCATACATGCCCGCATGCCTCTGCGGCTGTTTGAGGCGCATCAGGACGGTGGACACCGCACTTCTTGTTGTCAAGCTGCATCAGCGACTCGTTGGACACCAGCACGACGAGCATGCCGACTGGAGGCGCCATGGCCAGGTGGCGCACGGCCTGCAAATGGATTGCACACACCCACTCTGCTCAGCATGGATGCCACCTCATGTTCTGCACGTGCAGGCATCCTGGCCTAGACGAGGCCCTGCAGCAGCCTCTTTCAGTGCCCTGCCCCACGCACGCTTCAGGTGTGCACACTCACCTCAATGTGCTTGTGTGCAGAAGTCAGCACAAGCACCCAAGGCGCTTGTGGCGGCTCCCGAAGCTTCTGGCAGGGGGAGAACACGTGCCCCACATGGGCAGGCGCCTGCAAGCACAGCCGGCCGACTCAAGTCAAAGTGGCTCCTCGTCGAATGGAGCTGGCACGCTGCAGATGAATGGGACATGGGCCACCGTGACTGAAGGCCGGCAGGAGGTGCACACCTGGTCCTGCACGCGCATGACGAGCTCTGCATTTGTCAGGCAGGCGGCGGCGTTGAGGACGGCAAAGTCGGCAGGTCCGGCCGGGCGACACTGCAGCCGTTGCTGTATGCGGGCGCCGTCCAGATGGGAGTTGGGGTCGTGGACGACGATGAGGGGCGCTTTGAAGCGCACTGCAGGGCGACCCTAGCGGGTCAGGTGGTGCACAGGCTGGGTGCTATGGGCCGTTCGTGCTGCGTCTATGATGCGGAGGAGGTGGTGCAAGCACCAGCATGCAGAGATGCAGAGTGCCGTGACGTGCACACAGCCTCGTCCCATGCATCGCAGCAGAGCTCGCACTGACCTGCCTCCTGTATTGCGTCGTCCAGCGCATCGTGCGCCGCTGCCGCGCCCGGCGAGCCTGCCGCTGCTCCGCCTGCGCCCATGGAGGCCCATCCTCGTGTGTGCGAGAACGACGTGCAAGCCATTCCAGGACAGGCCAGAAATGTGCCGGCAGCCTACGCAAGCAAGCGGGGCGCACAATGGCTTGCGGCGCCCGGGCGCTGGGAAGGACCAGGGCATCTGCTCACTTTTCGGGGACGCGGCCGCCCCTGTCGACCCGGCATCCCTGGGCGGCGCGCTGAGGGGAGAAGCTGCCTCAGCGTACGAGAGCGGCCGCCCCTGCGCCGGCGCCGTGCCCGCCGGGCCTGCCGCTGCTTTGCCTGCGCTCGCGCAAGCCCCTGTCTGAGCAGCAGAACGGCATGTCCCTCCCGGCCAGCAAAGCGCCGGCGGGCTCATAACCGCAAGCAGGACGCGCACCGTCGTGTGGCGAGCAGCTGTTGGCGCGCTTGGCGGACGACGAGGCCGGCTCAGCGGCTGCCTGGAAGCGGACGCGCCTAGTGTACGGGCGGGCTGTGCGCTGCGCCGGCGAGAGCAGCGGCGCGGTCCGGCTGGCCGGCCTCCGCGGCGGCTGCGGCGCGGTTGCGGGCTGGGCCTGCCGCGCCGCGTTGGTCTCCTGCCGGCCTGGCTGTGGCTGCGCCGCACCACTGGTGCCCTGTGACGGCTGCTTTGCTGTCAGCCTGGTGCTGCGGCACAGGACTTCCGTAGCTGGGTCCGCCTTGAGCGGCATTGGTGCCGTTGGAGGCGAGCTGCCGTTGTCGCTGGCCTGCGCTGGAATGAGGCATGTTCATGTGGTGGAAATGTCATCATAAGGCTGTGGATACCTGCTATCACGTGCATGCTCGGCCGGTGGCGTGATCTACGCTGCCACACATGGAGATGTCAGCCAGAGGCATTGGTTGCATCGATGGTTGCAAACGATGCAGCAAGTCATACCCCACCTGCAGCTGCGCAGCCCGGCCACTGTGCTTGTCCGCCGCAAAGCGCGCAGCTGTCAGCTGGTCCCGAAGCTGCGATGTCTCCGCCCTAGCAGCCGCCAGCTCCACGGCATGCGCCGACGCGGCCTCCTCGGCCGCCGCCAATGCTGCAGTCCGCTGCTGCTCGTGTAGAGCAGCCGCCGCAGCCAGCTGCTGCTGGTGTGCAGCCGCCGCAGTGCCCGCCGCTGCAGCAGCGGCCTGCAGCTGCCGCTCGTGCTCTGCCGCTGCCTGCGCCGTGGCGTCCGCAGCCGCCGTCAGACGGTGCTCGGCATCGCGCAGCTGCTCTGCGTGCGCCGCCGCCGCCTCCTCTGTCGCATTCTCCGCAGCCTTACGCCTGGCCTCAGCATTCTGCAGCTGTGCAGCGTGGCTCTCTGCCGCAGCCTCTGACGCCTGCTGTACTGCAGCGAGGCTGGCTCCAGCTGCCTGCAGCTGCGCAGCGTGGCTCTCTGCCGCCTGTGCCGCCTTCTCAGCAGCCGCAAGCCCGGCTTCAACGCCCCGCAGCTGCGCAGCATGTTCCGCCGCTGCGCCCTCTGCCGCCTTGACCGCGGCGTCCTGCGCAGCCGCAAGCCACGCTTCTGCTTCCTGCAGCTGCTGCTGGTGGCTGATTGCCGCCTGCTCGATTGCCGACCTGGCTGAGGCGAGGCGAGCTTCCGCCGCCTGCAGGGCCGCCGCCGCCTGTGCGGCGGCGTGGGCAGCGTCGGCGATGGCCACGTCAAGCCGCGCCTGCAGCTCGGCCGCCTCCTGCGACGCCTGCATCTCCGCCTCCACGATCTGCGGTCCAAAGAGAAGGCGTGTCAGTCACCCCTGGTGCAGTGCAGCTGGGTTTGAGACTTGCAAACGCCATGCTTGCATGCGTCAGGATCCTCTCCTTGGCCTTGCTAGTTGATACATTTGCCACAAGCCACGCGGCTTGTTGAACAGCGTCATGGAACAGCAGTGAGTGTGAATATGAATGGTGGCTGCAACAAACCGGAATGCAGCAAGTCTGCGGGCGCACCGCTTCGCGCAGCTTCTCGGCCTCGCGGCGAGCGGCGTCCAGCTTGGCCTGAAGCTCCCAGGCGTGCGCCTCCGCGCGCTGCAGCTCCTCCGCCAGCCGCGCCCCCGTCTGCGGGTGTGCCACAGGCGACATGGCATGCAGTCCTGGGCAGCCTGTGGTACGGCCAGAGAGAAGTGGAGGACACTGGTCGTGTGCTTCGTCAAGCATGGACCGCCGACAGAGACGACCTGTGCGCGTTGTGCCTGGATTGACTCTTGACCTGCTTGGCTTCGAGGTGTCTGCCGTGCAATCTCGATTGAATCTGCTGATACAATTGCTGTCAGAATTCGATTGAACCTCATCAAGTGAGCTTAGGTGTGCACCTCATTTGCGGCGATGCGCTCCATGGACACGAGCGCCAGCGCGGCGGCGTTCTTGCTGCCGCGCAGCACCTCCACCTCTGCGGTGAGGCGCGCCACCTCCCGCCGCAGGATGACCGGGTCGCCGTCCAGCGTCAGATTGCGCAGCGCCTGCAGTGCGAGTTGACATGATTGTTTGATATGCTTTGCGGATTTGCAATGGGTATAGGATGTCCAGGATGGATGCTTGTGAACACGCAGTATGTGGCGACTGGCGTGAGGGGCCTTTGCTGAGCTGCAATTGGCTTACGGCATGCCTGGCTGCCAATTCAGATATGCCATCAAGTTTGATTCTGCAGGAAGTGGGATCTGACAGGCTCCACATTATGTGGTCTCTGTACCTTGTTCTTCATGCGCTTGGCACTGCGCGCAAACTCCAGGGTCATCTGTGTCTCCTTGGCAAACGCCACCGCTGGGCTGACGTTGCAGATGAGCATGGTCTGGGCGTTGCCGCCCAGCGACTCCTGCCACGGCCAGGAAAACCTGATCCCTGGGGATGTTGAATAGGGTTTTGGGGAAGCAGCATCTGCGTGACGCGATGCGGTAGTCATCATGGCACAGCTCTCTGGCAGCCAACGTGCTGGTTGCCAGACCAACAGCATGGCAGCACCCTATCTGCATGAGGGAGTACACTGTGTCGCCTTTTGTGTTTTCCGGCACTCGCCTGTAGCAGCCAGGTGAGGCTGCACTCGCGGTAGGGCACCGACGCGTCGCCGGAGGTGATGCCGCGGATTACCCTGCCCAGTGTCATGAGCGACGTATTGATGTTGCACGCCTCCTCCAGCTGCACTCCCGTCGCGTTGCTCATCTTTACGCGCTCGCTGCCTGCAGACCACAAACAGGTCGCATCTGACACCGCTGTCAACGGTCAAAGCGCAGCAGCGATGCCTCTGTCCCAGTCGCCAGCACCACCCTCCCAAGTACTTCGCGCTACAGACCCCTGCCAGACTCCGCAGTGTACAGAGGACAATAGTCGACTTGTGCAGCCTAACCACAGAGCACTCAGGGGTGGATGAGCATTCCCACCCCCGAACAAGGGCATCACTCATGCACGGATGTGGCAATCTGCCCACCGGCCAGGTCGACGAGGTTGAGGCGGGAGTGGCGCGTCTCCGTAACCCCATGCCCATTGTCCGCCGCCACCGTCACCACGCAGGTGAAGACCGAGTGCGAGCGGCTGGACTCCTCGTTGCGCTGCGTCGCCGCCACGGTGCGATTCTCCGCGCCACGCTGCATCAGGTCCAGCACCTCCGGCGCTGCGGTGCAGAAGCCTTGTCAACAGGGGGACACTGTAGGTAAGAAGGTAAGAAGGTGAGAGGGTGAGAGGGGACCTCGCAACAGTGCCAGCATCGGCGGCAGGTAGTTCTGTGCAGCATGGCACTGCAGAAAGTGCAGATCGGTGCTAAAGCAGGTCAATGGTCGAATGTTGCCAGAGGTCTTTCACGGCATGGCGTCGCGGTTGGGAAGCTGACTCACTTGAGCTGACCGGTTGCGCGGACAGGCCCTCCACAAAGGGTCCCTGCTTCGGGTGCTCCCTGATGCTCAGGTTCTTGCCCGCGCCCAGCTGCAGGAGGTCCGTGATGTGCTGCATTGGCAGGTGGGTATGGAAGAAGCACAGGTTGGCCAGCGGAACAAATAAGAACAATAAACATGTGTTGTGAACTGTTTCGGTTGAACGGTTCTGCAAACATCACACACGCAAGCTGCTCGTTCTGAAACGGGTGGCTCACCTCGTTGTAAATCTCTAGATACGAACACGCGACTTTGCAGCTGGTCCCCTCATCCTGCGCATCGGACAGACGCTTCAGCCAGAGAGGCGACACCGAGTAAGCACTACAAAATGACACACAAAGGTGATACATGTTGCGATGCGAAAACTGCCTAGCTATGCAGACTGCGTGCACCTGCTCAGCGAGCTGCACCAGGTTGGACAGCAAGTACTCCACCATGCGCGGCACCAGTCCCCTCTGCACATTGAAGAACAAAAACGTCATTCACTCGCTGCGCCCGGCCAGAGCTGCAAGCACGGTTCAACCACTGCTGTTCATGCACTCGAAGCCTGAGGAGAACAGCTAAGACAGGCACAGCGCAATCGAGCGGGCGCCGTGGCAAGAGAAGTGCAGAAGCAGCAGACCTGCGGGTCGCCGGGCAGCAGGCAGCCCTGCATCGTGTGCGTCTTGCCACTGCCGGTGTGCCCGTAGGCCATCACCGTGGAGTGATATCCGTCCAGGATGTGCTGCACCATGGGCACGCCGACGACTGCGGGCGTTGCAAGCGTCAGAATTTGAGCAAGATGCCTAGTGAGTAGCAAACAGCCAGCAGCCAACACTCAAATGGCAAATTCGCGCCTTGCCGGCACGCAGCTCACCTTCGAAAAGGTCGGCCTGGCTGCCGTCCTGTCCGATGACAGAGTCGAAGCTGTAGCTCTGCACCCACGCAGCACCCGGTCAGTGGCGTCGTAGGAGTGCTGGCGCCGCTCAACATGCACACCGGCCTGGCGGCAGTGCAAGCTGGGGAACGGGCAGTCGCAACCTACGTCCCCCACCTGGTTCTCCTCGCGCAGCATGATCGTCTGCTCGTCGAGCTTCGCGACATTTCCCACGTCCCGCTCGTGGGGGTGCGCCGGCCGGAGCCGCACCAGCACCTGCGGCACGCAGGCGCGCTAGCTGAGATTCTCGTCCAACTCATGACCTCTTGCAGGCAGGCAGGACTGTGCAGTTCTCTCGTAATTTGGATCTCCGTCATGACGCTGATCAGCTCAATGCCACACCCCGCAGCCAACCTGCACGTTCTGATTGGGCTGCGCATCCTCGTCTGCAGGCTCCGATTTCTGCGTGCCGGCAGGAGCCGGCACGAAGCGGGGTATCATGGACATGAATGCTGATCTGCTATCAAATCATGCTATGCGTCTTCGAGTGACAACGGACGCGCGACTCGTCACGTGTTTGCTGTTTCGGAAGGCTACCGACTGCAGGCAGCAGGCTTTTCTGAGGCACGACGGACTTTCAATCTAGACTTGCGTCGCTACTGCAACTGAACGCGGCAATACCAACGCGCTAACAATGATGAAGCCAGTCGTTTCTGAGTCGACTAGTCGACCTCAGTACTGCTGAAATGCGCAATCAACCCAGCGTATGCAAGGCGTGCGGCTTACCCGAGCTTCCGCTGGGTCACGCATGATCTTCTTATCGCCGCCGCCCAGCACGGCTGCCGCCCGCGGACGCGCAGCCTGCAGTATCACGAGACGATCGGCACTCGTCGACTGGCGGCGTCACCGGTCGTCACCGCTCAGCAATGAGCAAGCTGATTCTGAATGCGTCCGTTATCTGATCATACACGGTATCACTGGTTTTTGAAAGGAGTGAACTCACCGGCCGGGCTGGAGCGCCGAGCTCCGACGCCTCGTCTGCTGTGGTCGCGAGGATGACAGTGCGGCCGCGACCTGAATTGTGGTGTGCGGACATGTTGATGCTGCTTGCAGCTTTGAGAATGAGATTGGCCTGTAGAAATGCTTCGCGGAGAGGTGAGACACTGTGCAAAATGGACAGGTGACAGGCGCCGTCGCAACTTGAACCCCAGGGGAACATCAGAGGATCTGGCGATCCGGGACTCCAGTGCACTTAGATGCCCACTATCGCTTGTTGAATTCGATAGTAGCGAAGCGCAGTGAAAAGCCGTGTGTGCTCTGCCGATTGACTTTGATGCGTGCATGATATGAGCGGCTTTAAGAAGCGAACTTTCGCATCGGCTTTCTGCAGAGCAGCCTGTTCTCCTGCCAGCACTGCTTCCGGAAACCATATAGTGTGTCCGATCTGTCCTGGCCTGGTAATCGGCTCGCTGTCCTCTCTGCACGCTCACGCGACGACATCAGCGTGCCACCAGCGCAGGCAGCGTGCAAAGCACTGCGCCGCGGCGATGCATTGCGGCAGCCTCCAACAGGAAATCCGCAGTGACGCAAGCCGTTTGCGTTGAACGAGGCTCTGTCCAGCTGGGCTGCTGCAGAACAGCAGCAGCAGCTGCAGGCACAGCAAGAACAGCAGCAGCAGCAGCAGCCACAGCAGCCGCAGCAGCCGCCGCCGCCGCTAGCGGCCAGCGCACGGCAGTCCTCAGCCTCGACGGCTGCTGTGCGTACGCCGTCAAACGGCCTGCACTTGACAGAGGGGCCGCTCAGCCATGTCCCTTTGGTCCGCAGCAATGTCCAGCCGCTGGCGCAGTCCGCGGAGCGGGACGAAGCGCCGGATAGCATCGAGGCAGGCGGCCTGAGCTAGAGGAGGCGGGCCTGCTGGCGGCAGGCATGGCGTGCATGCACGAGCGGCAACTAGATGCTCTGCTACGGCACATCAACAGCACCGGCTTTGACGCAGCCAACGTGCGCTGGAGCAGCGCCGCTGACCGCAAGGCCGACTGTAACAGCCGCCGGGTAAGATTTGCAAGGGCCGATGCAGTGAATAGTACATTGTATGCTCATCATTCGCTGGTGCATGGTTCCCACATGTTGGTCCTCACTTGAGCACATGCTCGAAACTTTTTTATTTTGACCAGCTGTTCAAATTGTGTCTGCACGTCTGGCAGCTGCTGCAAGTCTGAGGTGAGGAATGTGGCACGCTGCAATGCCATTGTAGATGGCAGGTTATGTATCAGTTGGAGTCTGAACACACAGTGTTTGTTCTGTGCACACGCACAGGCGACCGGGCTGGAGTACGAATGCACCGCGCAGGCGAGGGAGGGTGAGCGCTGCACATATGGCCTCTGGAGCGCCAGAAAAACGGAGGAGCTCCAGGTATGAATGCGACCAAACAAGTTATGTGCTGCCTCCCGTTAGCCCCTCAAACGCGAATCCTGAGTGAAGGCGCACGCTTCGCGTTGGCATTCTCATGCATGCATGTGGCACCAGTCTAGGTCAACGGCATGGCTGCAGGGCGAAGGACGCGCGCAGCTCGGGGACGATGTCCACGTTTGGCCGCTGCTGTTTTATGCCGACGGTGCTGAGGTGCGGGGGAAGAGCTTCCTCCACTTCCATCCGTTGCTGGTGTACCTGGCAGGCATGCCGCTACACCACCTTCGGCACGCCGACGCCTACGTGCGCTGGGCGATGCTGCCGTCCTTGGACGCCATTGCGCTGGGCTTCCTCTCCACCAACGATCCAAAGTGAGACGCTAAGATCACGTGTGTAACTCAACACTTACAAAGCTGCATCCGGGTGCCACTGTTTTGCATGTGGTCCAGTGCAGTATACAATTAATTTATGTCCGTCCGCCATCTCCACACACTGCCATGAATAGAACAGCCTACGTTCATGATCTCCCACGGCTCCCGCTACGGCACAACACCTGCACTACTGCAATAGTAGTCGAACTACTTTTGCACACCCACTTGGCATCGCGCCGCTGTGCACCAGCCGCAGCAAATTTGCCGGCGCGCTCGCTGGTGCAGCTGTGCATGGATCCGAAAATGGAGCAGGAAGTGGACTGGCCAGAGCCTGCCGAGCAGCAGCAACAGAAAGTCGGCCGGGCGGCGAGGCTCAGTCCGTCGGCTGCAGCACTGCGGCGCCTGGTGTTCAAAGTGAGCGTGCTCTTGGTGCTGGCCAGCGGAGGCGCTGGCGGACACTATCAACATGCTCCCGCAGCTGAACAGCCTGAACTTTCTTATCTGCGGGCTGGAGGCGCTGCCGGCGCTGGTGCGCCTCGACCAGCTTCAGTCCTTCAGCCTGATGCGCTGCCGCGTGCCAGAGGCCGCGGTCGCCCGCTGCCGCGCCGGCGCTGCCACCTGGAGCGGCTGCCAATTCCAGGCGGCGGGCGCCGTCAAGGCCGCGCTGGCCGACCTGATGGGCGACTGGCGACCCAAGCCCAAAGTCATCTGCCCTGCCCCGGACGCCCGGATAACTCGGCGGGTGATGCACATGGGAGATCGCCAGACGCACACGTGCATTCGGTTGCGGTCTGATAACTAACAATGGCGGCAGACGCTGGCCTGATGCACCGTGCGCCTGCCGGGCCAAGCACAGTTGTGCCAGCGAGCGGGGTGGAGCGCCGGCAAAGTCGCAGCGGCTGGTGAGGCCCGGCAACGGCGGAGCGCCGGCAGAGCCGCAGTCGTGCAGCTGCAGCGAGCTCGGCGCGGTGAGCGTCGACAGCGCCTCCTGCAGCTCGCCGGCAAAGGCGGTGTGACCACATGCGAGGACGCAGCACGCTTGAGTTGATTACGGCAAGCCTTTCCAGCTTGTGGGCTGTCTGTGCCAGCAACGCATCGCCGCTATAGGTGTGCATGCACATGACGCATGACGCGCATCATGCGCATGACGCGCAGTAAGCTGGCAATAAGATGCTGATGCGCATTGCGCGATTTCATGCATGCACACATCTTGCCAACCTTGCCACTGGCATCCCTTTCGTGCCATGTCCCCTCACTTGCAACGACTGAAGATGTGTGTCTTTTCAAAATGCAGGTCTGGTTTTTTCGTATTCGGCGCTCGGCGCAGCCCCCAAACTGGCGGCGACCTTGCCTAAAGCATCCTTATACGTGTCCAATATTCTCGTCACACCAAGTTCCAGCTTGTTGTATGCCGTGGTGTGGACTGCTGAACAGATACACCCAGGCTATTCAAACACAGGTACACCCAGGCTATATGAGATTGACGCACAGTCAGTAATCAGGCACATTGTGCGCAGCAGTGTGAAGGGCGGGTTGTCCAGCCTTTGGTATCTTGAAGTTCGGCAGTGACCAGATGCTCGGGCATTGAAGCCGGCAAGTTGTCAAAGCAGAGGCTCTCGAGCGTGATGCAGCAACGCAGGACCATGCCATCAAGCCGCCGCCCCATCGATGCCGCCAATCTTGCATGTTGAGAAGACAACCCACAAGGATGATGTAAGATCGGCAAGCCAAAGACAATTCACGTTGTCAACACTGTGCCGCACAGCACACTGCATCACGAACGCTTGCGCGGGGCTTGGACATGCACTGCAATCTGTGTGCTCCTAAGACGTGCGTGAGCGTCGCGCTGCTGCCCCTCACGTCAATCACACGCCCTACTCATCGTCGCTGCTGCTTCCGGCGTCGGTCTCGGCGATGCGGTCCAGTGGCTTTGCGCAACTGCTGAAGATGCGCGACACGCTGCGATTGCTGAGCTTTTGCGCCAGCGCCGCCTCGGCTGCCCGCTTATCGTTCTCGTCAGGCAGCCCTCCCGCTGCCTGCGCCGTCGCCGCCAATCCGGCAGCCTCTGCGGGCGTCTCGTCATCTCTGGGCACGCCGGCGCCACCAGCGAGCACTGCCACCGCCGGCGGCGCGAGCGATGAACCAGCATCATCCGTCTTTGGCTGGCTCTTTGCGGCTGTCGCTGCCGCGCCCGCGGCCGCCCGGGCACCGGGGGGCACCGCCCGACCAGCCACAGCGCCAGTAGCAGCACTGGAGCTCGCAGAGGCAGAAGCGGCAGCCGCGGCGCCGCGCAGCACCGCCGAGGCGTCTGGCTTGCCTAGACCCTGCTTCATCTCCTTCTCGATCCAGTGCTTGCGCACCGCCTCCAGCGCCGCGTCGATAGCCGCGCTCGCCTTGCCTGCGGGACTTGAAAGGGCAGTACTTACGAGTTGTTTCACGATGAGAATTCAGGGCAGCATCTGGCTCAGGTCCCATAGCCTCGCTCTTATGGACTACCCTTGCCTGTACATGGACTTCTTGGGCACCCTGCATATTCAGCACGCATCTGCAAAGCGCACCCTTTTATGGCCATGTCGCCGGCGACCTTGATGCGGGTGACGGAGGAGGCGCGGTGCAACGACGAGGTGAAGCATGCGCGACATGGTCCTCGCTCGAGCTCAGGTGTCAAACTCTCGAGCCGAAACGGGGTTTTCCGCACCCTTCTTGGCCTTGTCGCCGGCGAGCTTGATGCGGGTGACGGAGGAGGCACGGTGCACGGAGGATGCGGCGCGCCCGCGCTTGTGGCTGCCGCGCTGCAGCCGCTTCATGACGGCCTTCACAGCGCCCGTGTCCCCCTGGAAGGCCGCGTCCGCCATCGCCGTCGCCTGTGCGGGCGGCAACGAACAGTGTTGAATTGATGTTGCTGCGCCGCTGTTTTCAACGATTTAAGACAAACGGCATATCGGTCATGACGGCGCCAGTCTTCCCCAGGAACGCTGCATGCGCCATCGCCGTCGCCTGCACATTCAAGTAGGTTTATTCAAACAACTCAAAGTTTGAGGTTCCCGAACAGGACAGGCTGCCACATCATGCATTTCGTGTTGCCAAGCACGTCTACACTTGTGTCCGCACCTGTTTCTCGGTGATCTCGTGGTCCACCTTCAGCAGCGCGGCAGTCGCCATCGCCCGCGTGCACTCTTCCTGCAGCGACGCGTCACAGCAACAAAACGCTGAGATTCAAGCGCAACAAAAGTGGCACGTCGTACGTCCATATGCAGGTGCTGTCAAGAGCGCAAAAACAAGCAGCAGTAAGCAGCACTTGGAGGCATCGACCCCTGCTCTGAACACACATCACACGGACTGCCATGTGGCTACTGCCACACGAATGCAGCACAAGCTGCGCGGTGATATGCATCAGCAGCTTTGCTAAGCGCCCCTCTAAACAAACAGTGAAACGGAAGTCGGAAGTTCGAAAAGGGCACCTGGAAGCCGGACTCCTCGTACAGCGCCTTCTCCACGGCGCGGAAGTAGTCCATGCGTTCCTCCATGAATTGGCTGCGCACCGCCTCCGCAAACTCGCCTGCAGGACGCATTATTGAGATGGGATGTTTGAGTGCACTGACCACCAAGCAACTGTTTGCTTGCCGTTGAAACGACGTCTGCGCTCCTCCATGAACCGGCTGCGTACTGCCTCGGCAAACTCGCCTGCGCAGTGCATGCAACACATCTTCGCTGCTGCCATGTCGTCCGGAATCATGTAGGCAATCGGATAGTTACTTTTCTTGCAACAGTCCTGGCCATTGCTCTGCGCTGACCCAGGCATGTGTAAGACGCCAGTGCTGCATGCCACAGCCCTGTTGCTTGACACTCAATGCAGCGGTAGTCTACAGTTTTCTGTCAGAGGTCAGAGGTCAGAGGTCAGAGCCTCAGAAAACCACACCCTGGTTGTAGTCGCGGTCCTCCTCGAATACCTTGCGGTGCTCCACCTTCTCGCCCGGCTGGTCCTCGTCCAGTGCCTGCACATTGTTGCCGAACATGTGGGATGCCGTAATCCACCAGCTCGACCTTTCAGGTGCCTCCGCCACGACGCTGCGTTGCAGGCATGGTCCTCGCTGTCACAGAAGGATTGAAGAGGGACTGGCGGCATTGATTCCTGCTCAGGCGCCGGCGCCGCGCCCGCAGGCAGTGCCCTCTACGGTCCTTGCAGTCACAGAAGCGTTTTTGAATTACTTGACGGCATTGACAGTGGCCAAGGCGCAGGCGCCATGCCCGCATGCATTACCCTCCAGGTGCCACGCAATCACGCAGGACACCACACGCGCCTTCATGAGCTCGTCGAAGCGGTCGGGCGTCTTGCCGCCGGACTCGCCCACGCGGAAGAAGCTCTCCAGCGCCGTCTGCACCTCGTCCTGCATTACAGAGAAATGGGTGTTTATGAAATATTCAGTTACAGCAAGACAGCTCCGATTTTCGTTGACACTGCAGCGGCTCTCCAGCGGCGTCTGCACCTCATCCTGCATTTGTTTTGCGGCAACTTCTTTGTGGACACAATAAAACTACAGCCTCACTGTTCCGAACTCCACTGGCGCTAGAGAAAGTCTCTTCTCGTTCCGCGCAAAGGAGCGAAACACGTTCCGGGGGATCCACACACAGGGTTCACTATGGCTGTGATGGGTAAGGCGAGTGCCTGCTGACGTCCAGCCCAGCTACAGTAGCATGCGGCAGCATACTCGTGCAGCGGTCGTGTGGTGCAGGCCGGCACACCTTTGAGAGGAAGCCGCTCTCAACGCCGCCCTTTGCCTTGTCCATGGACGCAAACAGCTCCACCAGCTCGTCCTGCAGACCAGTATGCAACAGATTGCTTGTAGTCACTGCTGAATCTCGCAGAGCCGCACGATACCAACAGAGAAGACATGGGAGACATGTCACATTCGGCAGCAAGAACGCCCTCCTTTCCAGCCGAATATGGCACATGTCTCTACAAGCCTCAAATTTCGGGCCAGAACGCCACCATCAGCATATCTGATGATAAGGGATGAGGCCACACCTGCAGCTGCGCGGTCTGGATGTACACGTCCTCCTTGACATCGCCGCGCAGCACGCCCAGGAACAGGGAGCAGTCCGCATCGTATGACGACTTGTACAGCCCGTACAGCAGGTTGTACCCCATCTGCGATATGGCGCAAGCAGGATTGTTGTGCATCGAACATCCCGAAAGTTGTGTTGCAGCAAGCTGGCGGCGCAGCGCGCCGGCGGAGACACAGAAAGCGCAGCAGCATCAATGTTGTGCACCTCAACGACGGCGGTGGGGATGCCGACGCGTTTCTGGAAGTGGCTGAATATAAAGTCCGGCAGGTCCGTGTGCTTCCCCGCCCGCTGCTCCTCCATCTGCGCACTCGTGCAAGAACTTTCTGCATATTAATGGGTCACGACTCGTTTGCTAATGTGACTGGTCCGTGTGCTTAGGGTTTCCCCGCCCGCTGCTCCTCCATCTGCATATTTGACACAGTCGTATATGCTTGGCTGGAGTATGCGATTGATGCTTCTACGAATGCCTATGTGCTTACCCGCTTGCTGCCGCCCATACCTGCAGGCGCTGAAAGCAAGTCGACATGACGTCGGCTCGAGGTCGCTGTTTGCAAGCGATGCCACAAACACCGGTGTCCAAAGTGCAGCATGGCCGAGAAGGCATGAGAAGAGCAGCGTTGCAGGAAAGCGCAGGCTGTCGCATGCGCACCTTGGCTGACCAGATCTCCTTGATGGTCTTCTCGGTTTCTCGCTTGGCCCAGTGTCGGTTCCTGATCTGCAGCCGATGGGAACGCATGTCATCAGAACGACAAATTGCTGCTCGGATGGACAGCTGCCAGAGTGCAACGTGCACATTCGCTGACATGCGTCATGTTGAGCGCGCTGTGTTTCTGCATTCCCCGACGGCAAAAAGCCTGGAACTGGAGCCTGACCATCATGCGGCATGCCGCCATGGTAGCAGACATGGGGGAGAAAGGTGTGGCTTGGATAACTTGCCGCAGGCGCACCTTGCCGTTGTGATGCAGCAGCTTCGGCACGCCCGCGCCGGTGCCCATGCCGATGAGGTTTTCTTTCCATGCCAAATCGTCCTGCCGCAAGCACATGCACAAGGTTGATGGGCAGAGCTTGGCTTCCTTGGAATTGCCCTTATCGACCATGCGCTGACCAAGACCACACATCTCCTGAAGCCACAAACTCAGTTCACAACACCGTTGCGACCAGGTTTGTTAGTCAATCAGGCTGGATGGTAGCACATATGTGAAATCAATGCGTGAGCGTGCCTGGCTGGCCAGCAGCTCGAGCCACTCGACAATGGCGTTCTTCTTCTCCTCGGCCGCCGAAGCCTCGTGCCGCCGCTTGGCCTCCTCTTTCTGCGCATGGAACATCGGTGTTCAGCAGTGCTTGTTGTACATTAGAATTCACAGTACTGCTGCGCAAACCTCGCCAGACATCTGCCCGGGGCCTGGGTTCTTGCAGATCCCAGCATCAACACACTACTGAAATCTGGAGTTCGAGAATATAAAAGAGTGGGTTCTACTGGCAGATTGCCCAAGCTCACAGAATGTCCAACGGTCTCTTGCGCCACTGCAGCATTTCTCCTGTCACAGTCTGGTGAGGTGCATTTCTGGCCTGCCGAGGGGCGCCGACTCACACGAAGCAGAGCCAGATGGCAGGCGACACTGCAACTTTGCGGTGCTTCGCAGCCGGAAAATATGCGCACACACCACTTCTCACCTTGCCGTCGGCCTCGCGCTGCACCGCCGCCGCCTCACGAAACGCCACCAGCTCCGCCGACGCGGCCGCCATGCCTGCCTCCAGGTCCGCGACATATTCCGCCGTCGGCTGCAGCGAGGCGTCCAGCACCTTGGCCAGAACCTCAGCGTCCACGCCCTGCAGGTGAGTTCCAGGTGCTACGTGACATCATGTGATCATCTCATGCTGGAGCTGCTGTTGGCTGCAGAGAATCGTCCGGCACCTTGGCCAGCGCTTCCACGTCCATGCCCGGCCACAAAAGCACAGCAGCTCAAAAGCCGGCACAGGCGTCAGCTGCGGCTCACTGGCTGCTTGGCTGCCGACTGCATGTCCGGGCTGTTGCTGTGGCAACTGGGCATTTAGCCGGGTGCTGTTGCATCCCAGCAACTCTGCGCGGCTGATATCCTCACAGCTCCGCACCCACCCTGCAGTGTGGCGCCAAGCAGCCGTAGTGCTCGGCGTTCAGCTCCTGCCCCCCAGCCGTGGAGCCTATCAGAAAGTCGGCCAGCGCCACGTGTCGATCCATTTCGCTGCCGGCGCTGCCGCCGCCGCTGCCGCCGCCGCTGCCGCCGCCGCCGCCGCCGCCGCCACCGCCGCTGCCGCCGCCGCTTCCACTGCTTCCAGCTTCGAGGCGGTCCGCCAGCCACAGCAGCTGCTCGCTGGTGAGGCTGTCCAGCATCGGCGGCGGGAGGCCGCCGGACTGCAGCGCCTATACAAAATCCATGCAGCAGAGTCGCACTCTGCCGCTGGCAACTACGGAGAACAGATTTCCCTAGGCAAGCAACAGCATGACCTACTGGCGCCCTGTCTCACAACTAGGAAGCATGCGCTTAGTATACATGTGCGCGGTAGCTGGGGAGCACCAGACATCAGCAGCTGACTCAGAGCGGTGAAAAATGTGCAGCCCATTGCACTGGGTGAACAGAGGTCCAGCACAAACCTGCAGCACGTCGCTGCGGCTGAACTCGTCGTCCTTCACCGCCGTGCCGAGGCAGCCCAGGGCGCCGACCTGCAAGCCCGCCGCCAGCGCACCTCCAGGGCCGCCCAGCAGCATAACAGCCAGGTCCCGCGACTGCCACCGCCTGCGGCTCAGGAGACGCCACAGATGATTTACTGTAACCAAGGTAAGCGTTCAAGCATTTCTTCCAACATTTCTGCTCGCCAGCGCGCCGAGCAGCACCACCGCCAGGTCCCTCGACTGCCTGCAAAAAAAGCCGCCCCGTGATGAGTCCACACTTCGTGTGGATGGCGACCGATATGCGGGTGCGTTGGTTTTGACCCGGTGGAGCATGGTCATCAGGTCATGTGCGAGTCACTTGCAAGTGAAAAGGCGGACAGCCCATACTCTGCAGATATGGCGCTCGGCAGCGATGCTCACGATCAGATTCTGTCCAGTCGAAGACAGAAGAGACGCCACCGTGCCAAGTGCCGCTTGCCAGCCATCAAGAAACCCACAGGCTCGCCATTTTTTTGCGCCATGTAATGCTGCACAACCTGCTGCAGTAGCGCCGCGTCCCCACAGGCGTGACAGCCGCGCCTCTGAAGGTAGGGTTTATCCTGTCTACTTCTCCTTCAAATGTGTGTGTTCTGGATGCCATGCACACCTGTAGTGTTGGACGACCTGCTGCAGCAGTGCCGCGCCATAGGGTCCCAGCAGCTGCGCCACTGCAGCTAACAGCCTTGGTGTGTACCAACGGGACTTGGGATGGTTCGGCACTGGGCCCACCTGTGGGCTGTACGACTAGCTCTGCCCCCTCTGCGCCCAGCAGCTGCGCCGCCGCAGCTTGAGCTTTTGATTGCACGCATCATTTCACAGTACCCATGACATCGAGCCCCCATTTGTAGTGCTGCACGACTTGCTGCAGCCGTTCCATCCCCACTGGTCCAGCAGCTGCGCCAGCGAGGGCCAGATGTTTGAGCGCACACCTGAATCTTCCAGCAGCCTTTCGGATTGAGCACACCTGTAGTGCTGCACGACTTGTTGGAGCAGGTCTGCGCCCTCAGCACCCAGCAGCTGTGCCGCCGCGGGCGCCGGCCGCGCCGGCCGTGGTGTCATGGTCATCATGGAACCAGCGGCGGCGTCCCGTTCCGCCTCCGCCATCTCAGCGCGCGACTCCAGAGCTACCATCTCGTCCGCCGCCTTCTCCAGCTCGGCAATCTGGGCACGTTACAGTTCATTATGGGGTGCGATCGAGTTGAAGTTATCGTCGCATACATTCCATTGTCTGGCCAGCGGCGTCCAGCACACTAGCCATGCCGTGTCAGCAGGTGGCTGCTTCTCTGGCAGCTCTCACACTCAACGCAGATGCTTTCATGCGATGCCATGTGGCATGGTGGCTGGGCTGGACGTGCGGAGCAGGAGAGGAACCGAACGCCTGAGGCAGGCTGAACGTCAACTCCACGCTCACCTGCTGGTAGTCGTGAAGAGCCTGACGCGGCCGCCGCCGATGCCGCTCTGCGCGGGCAGCACGTCCGACGACGACTCGATACGATGACTGGGCAGGTATATGAGTCAGACCCTCACCTGCTGGTAGACATCAAAGAGCTCGGTGCGGGTGCCGTCCAGCGCCGCTTTCAGCGCCTCATTCTGCGCCGCAAGGCCATCCTCGCCTTCGTGCGCCTCTTGCGCCGCCACCTGCTGCTCCTGCGAGGCAAACAGCAAATCCTGTCGAAGAACTCGGTGCGGGCGCCCATCCTGCGCCGCCTTGAGCGCCTCGTTCTGCGCCGCCAGCCCGTCCTTACTGATATGTACCTCCTGCGCCGTCACCTGATGCTCCTGTGCTTCCGCCGGTAAGTCGATTCAGACCTCTTCTAGAACCTGTTGTGTGATTGAGCAGCATTTCTAGTGACACATTCAGCGCCGCCAAATCGCCCTCGCTATTGTGCGCCTCCCATCTCCAGCAAGAGCGAAGGCCACAAGTTCCCAATGATGAATGCAAGTGCCTTGAGCGCCTCGTTCTGTGTCGTCAGCCCGTCCTCACTGATATGTACCTCCTGCGGTGGCACCTGCTGCTCCCGCGGCGCAGGTAGCAAGTTTTTTTGCATCCTGAATCTGAACAGGCCTTCTTGCAGGGATGGAAGTCACGTCCACACTTGGTCCAGAATAGATATTATTGCAACTGTGCCACGGCGGGGGCATGCTGCTTGCAGCAAGGGGCGGAAACATGACAGCCCTCTTGCACAGCGGACGTGCTACTCTCAGCAAGACTGAGGAGATCCTGCCGACGTCCGATGTACTGCAGCACGAACAACATCCCAACTCTTGATGTGATGCGCTCGCTGCCACGCACAGCAAGCTGCGTGTGGCCGAATCGATACTGCTTTTCTTTGTTGTCAAGAGTTGGAACCACCAGGTGTACCTGCATCTGCCGCAGCAGTGCGCCGGCGGCGATGGACGCCCTCCGGCTGCCGCTGCGTACCATTTGACTGACGCTACCACGCCGCTGCTGCCCCTCCGCGTCTGCGTGGTGACGACACCAGCCGCTGCTGTCAGAACCAAAGGTGAGCTTGCAACGTGTGCCCTCGTCATTGCGAGATCGAGTGTTGAGCTGTTCAAATCGCACACTGTCATGTGTCATTGATACTTGGGATGTTGGGGCAATGCAGCGGTGCCAGGAGGGACCAGGGCAGCCAACGGACGCTTTGCGTGCTCCTGGTGTCCTGCTGACTTGGGTGCACGGCTGCCAGCTTCAGTGGACGGTGTGTGTCACCGCGGACAGCTGGGTATCAATATGGGTCTACAAGTCACCACGAGCGGACAGCCTCACCGCGCCCCATGTCCTGCAGTGGCAGCGGCAGCGAGAAGGACACATGCGGCGCCGCCTCATCCACTCTGTTGGCGTCTCCAGCCGGCACCCCCAGCGCGGAGGGCGAGCCGGGCCGGCCGGCAGACGGCAATGCGGGCCGCCCAGGTGACATGTCCCGCCGCCGACCCGACATCAGGGCTGCGGTGTGAAACACTTTGGTCATGGTGGTCGGTAAAGAATCCAACCACACTTATCAGCTGGCTGCTGCGTTGCTCAGCGGCTGCGCACATGCACGTTCCACAGCACTCACATCGCCGTCGAATTGTAGCACATTCCAGATGGCGGCAACACAGACAAGCAGTGCTCAGATTGTCATCGAGCGTTTGTGCAGGAACAGCAAAACATCTTTTGTAGTGACGATGTTGCACCACCGCCGCCGAGGCCTCCGCCCATCATCGACGGCGTGAAGGAGGCACGACCATGCACGCTCGCCATGATCGAGGCGCTCCGCAGCGAGCCGCGCCGGTTGCCGCCCCCGCCGCTTGGGGGAGATGATGGGCGGCCGCCCTGCAGCGACTCCACCTCCTCCTGCAGCCTGCGAAGCACGTATACCAATGCCTCTGGATGTTAAAAACCTCTTGTCGCCATGAAGGAGGCGCTCCGCAGCGATCCGCGCCTGCCGCCGCCGCCGCTTTGGGGGCGACGCCGGGCGGCCACCCTGCGGCGCCTCTACCTCTCTCGCAAAGTGCGCAGCAAGTACGGTCTCTTTGCGCGCTACAGCTGTTAGCTAGATGACTTCCATCTTGCGGGTTTGCATTCACACTTTCGATCGATGCCCAACACAGCGATTCAATGCGCTCGAAACTGTGTAGTGAGAGTTTGTTTCCTGTATTTACAAAAGCAGGATGCCTCTGTAAACATCTTCTTGCAGCACCGCGCACACCTCTGCCGTTGTCGCAGCTCTTGAGGACCTGTGCCCACTCGACGATTAGGCGGCTGGCGTCAGTGGCGCTATGAACGTATGGTTTATGAGAATGGAGTAGGAGGCCCTCTCTTGATTTTCCTGTAAACGTCTAGGCGTCACCCGTCTTTTGTCGTCACTGGCCTCCTTTGTTTTAACCTTTTTGAAAGAGGGAGACGGTCAGGAAGGCTTTTACAAAAGATTAAAACATAGGAGGCCTGTGGCGTTCCTTTTTAAACAGAGCTCAATGGCCTCCTTTGTTTTATACTTTTTGAAAGAAGGAGACGGTCAAGTCGGCTTTCATAAAAAGTATAAAACAAAGGAGGCCTGTGGCGTTCCTTTTTAAACAAGGCTCAATGGCCTCCTTTGTTTTAACCTTTTTAAAAAAGAAGCGCTCATGACGGCTTTATAAAAAGGTTAAAACAAAGGAGGCCTTTGGCGTTCCATTTAAACAAAGCTTCACTGGCCTCCTTTGTTTTATACTTTTTGAAAGAACGTGATGAGAAGGAGGGTGGCGAGCGGAGCGAGTGCACTTGCCCCGGGTG
>JAABUM010002961.1_pt1 | contig 21759 bp, 34 predicted proteins | sample 5559161 | NCBI WGS metagenome assembly JAABUM01 (sample SAMN10711868, study PRJNA513369) | rock metagenome | isolation source: Antarctica rocks | place: Antarctica: Victoria Land, Siegfried Peak nord
TCTGCGCATCATCGTAGCAGACGTGTTCGGCTTCGGCCCTCAGCTTCTCCTTTGCGGTCGGCAACGTTGCCGCCGTTAGCGGGGTCGCTATCGTCAGCACCATCGCGGCACAAGCGGCAGATCGAATCATACTCATGGTGCGTCCCGTCCCGTCAGCCGTCTGAATAGGGCCTATGTGAGGGAGGTTTCTGGGCTAGCTTAGGTTCCGTGCGACTGCGTTGAATTTAGTGCTCAGCTTGGTGCCGACCGCCGAGAATGCCCCGATGCAGACGACGGCGATCAGTCCGGCGATGAGGCCGTATTCGATAGCGGTGGCACCGGACGTGTCGCGCAGAAACTGCCGGAAGACGTCGTGCATGAGATACCTCGGAACGGGCAACATGCCCCTTGTTCAGGTGATATGCGCTTGGCAGGCTAGGAGATCGTAAACGGCCACAGACTTCGCTCGACGTGATTAGCCGATTGCTACTGGATGGCCGATTTCACGACCTGGCTCGACGGTTCGGCCGGGCCGGAGATCCTGCAGCCGGCGGCGGAGAGTGCGTTGCGGGAGTGGACCGTCGATAGGCGCGTGAACCGCACGGGCGAAGGTGACGATGATCCGACGATCGCGGAGCCGCTCCTTGATGGCAGATTCCACGCCGACCTTTTTCCATCAGTTCGCCCCCGGCTGATCGCCGCTGGCCAACTGGACGGCGGCCGATTCGAGGGCGTTTTCAAAGTCGGCTGACCACCGTGTACGAAAGATAGACGAACAGAGCGGCGCCTAGCAGCACAAGCAGCCCAGCGAGCGCCACATCCATCCGGGAGCCGGTGCCCGGGCGAACGTCTTTGCTATCGATGTTCAATGAGACTTTCCGGAAACGGAGTATCGCCAGGATCATCATCGCGCCGCCTAACAAGATTAAGAGCAGGCCGGCAATGTTACCCACGAACTGGCCGCTTGCCGACGGCATCCGGCCACCGACGGACTTGCTTGCAATCTCAACGAAAAGGTCAAACTTCTCGACCAGAAAACCAAACGCCATCACGGCAATCGACGTGCGTACCCAGGCCAGGAACGTCCGCTCATTCGCTGCGTGGTCGGTGAAATTCTCGATCATCCCGTGCTAATTCGCCCCCTCAGGGTCGTCGCGGTGCTTGAGAAGGCCGAGGCCCGTAAGCCAATCCTTCAGCGCCAGCCGGATCGCTTCCGGCCAGCTCGGGCGCGGCTCGGGGCCATTCAAGGGACAGGTCCTCTTCGCATTGCCTCACACTCCGGAATGAGGCGGTCGAGGTCGGCCATGTGTTCCCGTAGGCTGGCGAGGAACTTCGCCGTCGAGACTTCCGGTTCCTCGCCGAGCACGTGAACCTGATTGCCAGCTTCCAGGAACGCGATTTGGTCGGCCAGCGAGTCGCGATGCTGGTGGAGATCGGCGAGGAACCTCTGCAAATCCATGGTCAGATCGCTCCGTCGTCTGCAGCCGGCAGGTAGCCCTGGCCCCGCCTAAACTCAGCCATCCGCAGTGCATTGAGCGCTTGCCTGATGGCCTCGGGCCGCGAGAGCGGAGGATCGTGACGCTGACACAAGCTGTCGATGAAAGCGAGGAGGTCAGGTTGAAGGCGAACCCCGATCAGAGTTCCGGTCTCTTTCGGCCGCGGTTTGCGTGCTTCGTTCATGTTATCACGAGTTGACAGGCCAACAAGCTTGATGATAACACGAAGCGGTCCGGCGGGGAAGGTGGAAGCTCCCCACACCGGTCCTGACCACAGCGAACCTCAGGAGTTACGCAATGGCTATCGACGCCCATAGCACAACCGCGCCCGCCGTCCAGCCGGGCTTATTACGAACCTGGGCCGGTGCCGTCGCCGTCCCCACCTCCCTCCTCACAGCCTCCGGCTCCTTCGACCGCCGCGCCATCATGCAGGCCGCCTATGTCGACGCCCGCAAGCGCATGGCCCGCGCCATCGAACTCGGGGTGAAGGCGCCCCGCTACGCCGTCCAGCTTCGCCATGCCCTGTCGGTGGCGTGGGACAGTGCCCGCACTTATCGCGACTGCGCGCGACGTGATGCCGAGCTTGCCGCAATGCCGGCGCCAGTCGCCGGCCTCGTCGAGGCCCGCATGTTCGCGGTCCAAATCGACAGCACCCGCGAGATGATCCGCTGCATCACGGCGATCGACGCGCAACTCGCTGCCTTGCAGGTGGCGGCATGATCGCCCGCCGCGCCCGCTTCGTCGCCGGCTTGACACCTTGGGCCGAGTGCCGACCGCAGTACCGCCTCCGGCTCGGCTCGGCCGTGCTGACCTTCGACGTCCTCACCGACGAAGCGTTGGCCGACCTCCGGGCTCGCATTGCCCAAGATGTCCGAGCCGAGCGCCAACGCCACTTGTCCCGCCGCGCCGCCTGACGCGACCATGGAACCCATAACGGTCGAGCAAGAGGCGGCCATCATGGCGCGGCGGGAGGCAGCGAGATCCATTCAGGCCGGCATGGCATCGTCGGCACGGATGGGCGCGGACATGGCGATGCAGGCAGCCGCAAGGGCCGAGAGGTGGCGGTTGTTCATTGGCGGGACTCTGGAGGATTGTTCAGCCCCCACGCGGTCCCGGCGGGTTCAGCCGCTCCAGCTGCATCCGCAACACGGTCGTGGCCTCGTGCAACTCCGCGTTCTGCTTCGCCTGTTCGCCCATCGTCTTCACGACCTCGGACACCATGTCGCGCAGGCTCTTCATCGAGTCGATGAGGTTGGTGATCTTTCCGTCCTGCGAGTCGTTCACACGGCGATTGGTCTCGATGTCCGGTATCCACCGGGTCGCCCGAATATCCGCCTCGCGCTTGTTCTCCGTGATCGCGATCTGCAGCCCGTCGATGCGGGCGTCACGGGTGGCGTTGTCGGACTTGTACGTCCCATAAGCGCCGGCGAAGCTGAGCAGCATGGCGACGAGGACCAGGATGTTCCCGGTGTTGATGCTGGCGTCGAAACACGGTTTCTGGATCGTCACGGCCTGCTCGGCTTCCGTTTCAATGATCCCGATACGCTCCATGACCTCGTCGATGCGCGCGTCATAGGCTACGACGCCATTCCCGTCCGGCTTCGGCTTGATATGCCGCCCCGACGGTCCCTGGGCACGGCGCGCGGCAAGCTGTGCCCGATGTTCCGGCGAGTTGTGTACTGTCATGATTGATCATCGGATTCCTGTGTCGCGACTTGCCTCCGTGGGGCCGATGATGAGGATGAGGGCGATCGTGACGAGGCGGAGGAGCAAGCGGCTACCTCGCTCGCTTCACGACCGCGACCGTCGATGTCCCGCCGATCTTCGTGGGGGCCGTGCCGGTGATTTGCGTCGCGGCGTGAGACGCCACGGTCACACCGAGCAAGGCCGCGATGAAGCCGAGCGTCGTGATGTCCATGTCGGGAGGGGCCGTCAGATGCAAGCCGATGTTGGCGAGGCCCCACACCGCGAAGGGCAGTGTCTTCGCCACCATGAGCAGTCCGCCCAAGCCCCATTCGATCATTGGGCGTGGTCCCGCGATGAACAGGGACGGATTGCTGATCTGAGCCGTGCCGATGGCGACCTGTTGCGCCTGGCTCGCAACCGCGTAATCGTCGGCCTGCTTCTGCTGGGCAAGGGTGAAGCTGTGGGCTTCCTCGAGCGAGGCGAGGGCAGCCCTGGCACCAGATGGATCGGCGGTGATCTTGGCGGCGAGTTGATCGGGTGTGGCGTTGGGAGGCGCCCCGAGCTTTTGCGCGATCATGCGGACGATCTCCGGGGCCGCCATGCCGACGAGCGGGCCGACGATGCCGCCGACGATGGGGATCTCGCCAATGCCCATCTGCAGGGCCGTCGAGATCATCGGGGAGCCGGCCTGGATGAGCGAGCCGACCAAGGGGCCGAAGGATGCGAGGTCCATCATGACGCCGTCACCTTCACACTCGGGATCGCGTTGGCGATCACCGCGTCTGCCGTGATGGCCTGGACACCGGGGACATCGGCCGCGGCGGCCACCAGCGCCGTCTTGTGGCGAGCCTGCAGGCGCGCCAGCATGTAGGCCACGGTGGACTTGGCGAGCCCCCGCGACACCGTCAGCAGCCACAGGATCACGCCGGCTGCGATCGTGGTGAGGGCGCCGACAAGAGACGGATCGGACAGGCCGGAGAAGCCGCGCTGGACGAGCCAGCCGCAGAGGGCTGCAACGAGGTAGCGGAGAACGAGTTCAAGCGCGTCGGTCATTGCGAGTCCTTTCGAGAGAGGATTTTCGCGAGCCATCCCCAAAACCCAGACGGCCGTGGCGGCAATTCGTGGGGGCCCATCAAGGGGTGGTGTGTAAGAGGCGATGATCCGGGTCAGGCATCCGCGCCAAGGTGAGGAGCGCTCTTCGTCTTCGGTCACGGCTCGGCCACGTATGTCAATGCAAACACATCAGGTTTGCAGGCGTAATTTTCACCCTGGACACCTGTGATAATCCAGTCACCCGGAGTGACTTCATGATTGACTGCGGTACGCTCCAGAGTCGGTACGGCGAAACCTGTTGGGCTCCGCTCGTCAGCGACGACATTGGGGTGGTCGCCAAGTTTCCAAAATTGGACAGCCTCAATTACAACAGGGCGCTTGCGGAACTTGGACATCACGCTGCCTTTCCTTGCCATGCCGCCTTGATCCGAGCCCAGAACCCTGGACGCGACACGGCGGGCACGAGATGCGGTCCCGGTACTTCGGGCCGTACATACAGGGGTGACGGGGCCATCGTCGGGGACGCACCGGGCGGGAGAAGGCTCGGGGGTTCGGGTATCCTTCCCAGGCCCGGGGACGGCGCCGGAGGCGCTAGAGCCGCCTTCACTGCCTCCGCCGCACCGATCGCCGCTCTGGTCGCATCGCCGACGATGCCGTCCACAAGCCGCCCGTGGGCCAGTTGGAACCCCTTCACGGCCGCCTCGGTGAGCTTGCCGAAGTCGGCACCCACCGGGCCGCAGTAATAGCCGAGGTCGCTCAGGGCTTCCTGCAGCGAGCGGACGTTGATGACGGCCGTGGGCTTGTCTATCGCTAAACCCGGATCGTGAGAGACTGTCACGCCCGCGGCCTTGGCGGTCTCGGGTACAGGCTTGCTGGCCCTTACCCTATCCCACTGGTATAGGTCGTGCGCCTTCATGATAGACCGGAGCTTGGTGTCATAGAGGTGGTCGGTCGCATAGACGCCGGTCAAGGCCTCGGCGAAGGCGTTGGCGTCGGGCAGCTTCGCGCGGGCCGGCTCATAATAATGCGAGGTCGCCAGCAGCTGCGCGTGCTGGTCGAAGGCGTCTCCGATCGACGCGAAGGCCCGGAACTTGGCCGTGATCCCCACCATGCGGCCGCCGACGTCCTCGTGCGTGACACAGGACACGCTGGGTTGTCCGACCACAGCCTTGATGCCGAAGCAGTTGTTCGAGCCGGGCGGCATGGCGGCCCCCCAGCTGCTCTCGAGTGCCCACTGCGCAAGACTGACCGAAGCGGGGATCCGCCACTTCGCGAGGGAGGCGCGGGCCGCCGCAACGACGGCGTCGGGGAAAACTCCGGTAGGCATGTCGAAACTCCACTCCATGCTGAAACGGCGCCCCGTGCGAGGCGCCGTGCCAGCGAGGTCCAGTGGGTGAGAGGCGCGGCCGGGGTTACGCGGACACGGGGATCAGGCCGCTGCGGCCACGGCCGCCGCGATGCTGCTCGCCACAGCGTGATCGGCGCCTGCGCTCTGTGCCGCCTCGCTGGCGGCCGCAACTTGATCATGGCCGGGGGCATCGCTCGCTTCGGCATGTGCCACTACGGCCGGTGCCACCTGCTCGGCGGGAGCGCCGAGATTCTGGATGACCGAGATGGTCTTGGCGACCGCTGCGGCGAGATTGGCTACGAGAGAGCCGGTTGCGCCCGCCGCGCCTGCCGCCTTGATGGCTTGGCTGGTCGCCGCCTCGATGCCGTCTCCGAGCGCGCCGACATGGGCCTCCACCGTGGGGCCGACGAGGGTGGTGGCGAGATTGGTGGCACTGGCAAGCGCGCTCGTGATGGCGCCGATATCGAGCCCTGCACCCTTGGCGCTGGCGAGCGCCATATTGGCCGCGCCACTGACGTCGGACGCGACGCCGCTCTTCATCCCGGCGAGGTTGGACGTCACCGCTGCCGTGGCGGCCTCGGCGATGTTCTTAACGGTCGACGTGATGTTCGCGAACGCGCTTTCGACTTCGGCCCGGTGGCTTTCGAGCGTGGATACGCCTTGGTCCACGGTCTTGAACATCTCGTCGAGGATGTCCTCGCCCTGCCTGGCCCGTGCTTCGATCTTCCGCAGCTTCGGACCGCGCCCAGCGGAACCGTCCAATACCGTCTCGAACGGCTGCGGCAACGGCTCAGGTGGCTCCTGCAGCCGCGCCATGAGGCTGTCCGGACTGTTGCCGGCCGCGAGCCAGTCGCTGACGTCGTGACCGGCCCCGAGTTCCGGGAAACGCCCGACGCGGACGCGTCCCGCGACGGGGCGCGCCATCTCGATCTTGCGGGCGACGCACTTCTCCCCGGAGTCGTCGTTGTCGCCCAGGATGACGAGGTCGCGGCCGCGCAGCAGATCTTCGCAGGGCGGAAGATCGCTGGTCCCGCCGAACGTGAACGCCACCATGCCGGCGCGCTGGAGGCTGTCGACATCCTTCTCGCCCTCGGGCCAGAACAGCGTCTCGCCCAGGTGCTCGGGGTCGAACGGGTCGAAGGCGTCGGCCGGCCCGAGATACGGCATCGGCACGTAGCTCTCGGGCTTGCGGGCCTGCCACCCGGTGGCTCCGTCGGCCGGCCGCCGGACGCGGTAGAAGTCGCGAAAGCCGTCGTCCTGCAGCTTCACCTTGACCCGCACCGGAGCACCGTCGCGCCGGTATGTGTGGCGCCGTAGCTCGCCGGCGAGTGGCTTCGGGTCCACCACGTCGATCCCGAAAAACGTGGGCTTCCCCTTCGGGTCCGGTTCGGTCCAGTCCGGCAGCGGCACGCCGGAAAGCACGGGTTGCGGTTTCGAGACCGGAGCCGAGGCGGGATGCTGGATCACGATTGCAGAGGGTCGATGGGCACCGTTGAGCCGAACGCTGTCCGGGATCTCCCGGGGCTCGCGCTCGCCCTTGTCCAACCCGCTCTTGATGGTGGCCCGCACGGCCGTGGCGCCATCCTTGCCGACGATGCCGCTCATCTCGGCAGCGGTGAACAGGTGGTGCTCGGCGTCCTGGCGACCGAGCAGGCCCGCGCCGACGAACTGCCCGATCGCGAAGGCCGAGCGGTTGGCCTGGTCGTTCCGGCCGTGCGCCGTGTTGGCCAGCATGCCGCACTCGCGGTCCAGCGCGGCCCGCACGTAGGCGTCGCCATCTCCGCCGTGCTGGTGCCCGCCCAGGCTCAAGCGCGGCGTCTCCGCAATTGCAGCGGCACCACCTTGGTCCCGAAAACCTGGGGCATGAAGGCTTCCACGAAGTCGTAGAAGGCCTGCGACGCCACGAGCCCGTCCGACGACAGCAGCGAGTCGTCGGCGCGTTGGCGGGCGATGGCGTAGGCCTCCCAAAGCACGCGGGTTTCCGGCGTCTGCACCAGGCGGGGTCCCTGGGTCACGGCACGACCACCCACGGCGCGATCTTGCGGGCCAGCCAGGTCGCCGATTTCATCACCCGCAACGCCAGCCATGTCCTAACTCCGAACGCGAAGGGCGGCTTCGAGGGCTTCGATCCTGGCGACGAGGGTCCGGTATTCGGCACGCGCTTGCTCCGCCTGTGAGGGGCCCGCGGCGCCTCGCTTCGCTTGTTCGATCGCCAGGGTCTGGGCGGCCCGGCGGGCGTGGCGTTCCATCATGGCGAGGTAGCGCCGCTGGAAATCGGCCACCGCCGCCGCGGACCACGAACCGCCCTCGCCGTACCACCCGCTCCGCAGCCGCCAGAACGGCGGCCGGCCCAGGTTCTCCCACGCGCGGCGGATCTGATGCCCGACACCCTCCCCGACCAGGATCGGCTCGGCGGCCCGCCGGCAGATGGTGCGGATTTCGAGACCGATGACCTCAGACATGGCCTTGGCGCCCTTGTTCCAGACGATGCGGAGCGACGACTTGTCGGACATTCGCGACAACCTTCCTGCGATGGTGGGTTCCATCGGAGGGTTGACGCGAGGTGCACGACACGGAGTGAAGAGGACGGCGGCCGGCGCGGAGGCTGGGGAGCGGATGCGCCGGCAAGGCCGGGAACGAGGACGACAACCAAGGGAGGTCGGCATGGCCGACGAGGATTGGAACTACCGGGTGATGAAGCTGGAGCGAATCGAGGCGGACCGGGCCGATCACCAAGACGACGTCTTCTCCGTGGATTTCACGCTGGACGGGCCGAGCGCGAGCGCCGAGGTGGAGATCATGGTGGTCGACCCGGAGGACGAGGCCGGGATCATCGGCATGGCCATGAGCGCCTTGCACGCTGCGCTGCAGGCCTGGGCCAGGGTCACGGCGGGGCGGCACGTCGCCAACGACGACGGGCTGGTGGACTGAGGCGTACATCAGTCGGCGAGACCCTTGCGGATTGCGCGAGAGGGTTGCAGGATCGGGGTTTCTAATCCTTCCGAAGGGAAACAAGATGTCTGATCCAGACCAGGCCCGTGGCGAACTCGTAGCCGGAATCCTGAGCAGCCAAATGGTGACACTCGGCCTTCTTATCCGCACGAGAGTGCTGACCAAAGAACAGGTCAGCTTATACTTTGAGGATGCTTTGAGAGATGCCAGATCGCAGGGAGCATCAGGCGACAAAACGCTCAGCCTGGAACTGACCCTGGAGCATGTCAGAACTAAATGCTGAGAATACGACCAGACAAAAAAGTCCTGTGAAGTGGCGACCGTCTTTCTCCACTCACGACGGTCAGGCGAGTTGGTTGCTGCGCATTGGCGCACGCGGCTGAAGAGGGACGGGAGGGAACGATGGTCGATCAACGAGACGAGACCGCCGAGCAAACCCCAGAGGACGAGGTCGCCGAAATCAAGCTTCGGATTGCGCTGAAGCTGTACGACGCAGGACGTGCGGTCAGGCTGGTCCCGCATGATCTTACCCGCCCGTCCGCTACCTCTCAGACTGACGCGGCAGCTGCGGCGTGCATCGTGGAACTCAGCAAATCTATGATGGACGAGTGGGCCGAAGCCGCGAGGGAGCGCTCGCATTTTGTACTGCGCCCTGCCCCGAAGGCTTGGCTCAATGGGCTCGTCGACAACGGCGGGATGCCCCACCCGTCCAAAATCACCAGGGCGGATCGGATCCGCCGCGCGCTCGACGACGCGGACCATGGGCGGTTTGTGCGAGGCGAGTGCGCCGGTCTTTGGCACAGCGCATGGACGCACTGGTGAAGAGGCCACCGCGCTCATGATGTTGCGGCATCTTCGGCGGTGGGAGGTGGATAAAGATCCGGGCGAAGAACATGCCGAGGGATGCCGCTAGCGCGTTCAACATCCAGGACGCGAAGAGGGGGGCAGCGCTTCCATTGGGAAACTGCTTGTTCAGTTACGCCCACCTTCTGAGCCAGCCGTCTCGACTGACCTAAAGCACGGATGGCGAATATCATGGCTGGATCTCTGTCAAGCATCACGCTGCTTAACATCCGCTTTAGGGAAGGTCAAGGCAGCGTCTTGATAGGCCGGCCGCAAAGGACGCCTTAAGCTGCAGCTATGAGAATTCTCGGCACCCGCATCGCAGAAGCGCGCAAGCTCAACGACCTGACCCAGCGCGATCTCGCTGAAGCGTTGGGTGTGTCAGTTCAAGCTGTATCGCAGTGGGAAAATGGCAAAACGGACGCGAGCGCAAGACTTATGAGTCTAGCACACGCGCTTCGTGTTGATCCGGTTTTCTTAACCGGGGAAAATAAATCGACAGACTTTTCAAGTGATGTCCAGGGTAGCCCTCAAGATCGGATACCGGTTATTAAACTTCAGTACCTTCCTGCATACGTTGCGTCTTTCTCAAGGGAGAAAATGCCTAATGTTGATTTATATATTTCATCTACCGTCAATCCGCAAGGGCAGTTATTCGCGATAGAAGTCACAATCGATAGCGAGAAGTTTCAAAAAGGAGATCTGCTGATTTTTGATAACATGGTAATTGCAGAATCAAATGATATTGTTGTGATGCTTGCGTTAGGAAATAATGAATACTCGCGGATTGCGAAGAACGAAGACGGAACTCTGTTTCTAGACGGTGCTTCCGGAGTGATTTGCGAACTGAGTGGCGGCAGAGGAGAGGAGTTCCCATTAGTGCCAATCTCAGTACAATACGACGAATCGGGTCGGTCCGTTTCAAGGGCTATCGTTTTGGTAGCGACGCTGGTCGAGCGGAGAACATTCCGTAGGCGCCCTTAAGACCATCAAGTTGGTCGCTTGACTTCCGCTTAAGTTTGGTTTAAGAAAGCCTTGTCGACCCGATGAGGCCGCCCGATGCCGTCACCCGAACCACTCGATCCACCTGCCCTGACCGGTAAAGCAGCGCGAGCGGCATTCGAAGCAAAGCGGCTAGGGTTTGGCGTCGCCGGCGCGCTTGAAGTCGGTATCGGTGAATCGTCGCACGTCCTTGAAGACTCGCTGCCATCGGGTGACCACCTTCAGGGTCTCGAGCGGCCGACGAAGAGCTTTCTGGGCAGCGTTGAAGGCGAGTGCGTCAACGGCATAATAAGTTGGCGGTTCCTCGCTGTAGATCGCGTCAGCTTCGCCGCGGATCTCGGTGATGTTGTCTTCTCGCAGCTTGGCAAGCAGTCCCAAGAAACGCGCCCGCAGGTTCTCGTGCAGATACTGGCGGCGCGCGAAGTCGAAGATCAGTTGCACCGCCCCGATCACGGCGGTAAGAACCGCGATGTCTCTGCTCCAGCCATGGTGCCGGGTCGTCAGAGTAGCGACGACGCCAGTTCCGCTCAGCAGAACACCGAGGTTCAGCAGCCCGTTCAGGACTACGAAGAACGCTTGCCGATCTTCGTGGTAGCGGACGTTGCGAAGCAGCGTGATCCGAAGTCGATCTCGGTCACTCAGTGCTTTTCCGGGTCGTTCCAATCCGTCGGTTGCGCCGGCGCAGTCTCGTCCTGTCCCAACGGAGGCGGCTCCTGGTCCCGCTTTCGGGTCGGTTCCGCTGGCGGCTGCGGTGAAGGAGTCGGAGGTACTTTCGGCGGCGGCTCCGGCGGCGGCGGCGGCGGCTTCTTCGATGCCCAATGCGGCGTCTCCTCCATGCGAGGTCTCCAATCGTTCGGGCGGTTGGTTGCTTCGAGACCCGATCGTCGTCACACGACCGGGTCACTCTTCAACCGTAGCGCTGCCGATCGGCTCCTACAATCGCTGCGATGGGTTTTTGCACATGCAACGGCTGCGTGTCCCTGGTTCGGTGTCCCTGCCCTGACAACGCCACCCGACCCCGGATAACCAGCCGCCGCCCCCGCGGCCGCACTACCGTCCACCCTGCCCGTCCCATCACGAACTCCACCTGGAGTGCGACCGATGTTTCACGTCCGCAAACCCGCTATGGAGCCCGCCCCCGTGTCCATCACCCCGATCCTTCCGCCGCTTCCGCCTATCGACCTCGACGCCGTCGACCCTGCCCACGCCGACCTGCCCTACGAGGAGCGTCTCCTCGAAGCGATGACGCCCCGCATGAAGGTGCTGCTCAGCATCGGCCGCGCCGCCTACATCGCCAAGCTGGCCGAGGTCGGCGACAGAGGCACCTGCGGTTTCGCCTCCGTCGTCCTCGAGATCACCCCCAAAACGAAACCCTTCATCCGCTGGCTCAACGAGGAGGACTGCGGCCGCATCGACGGATGGGCGCTGAACTTCAAGGTCTCTCCAAACGACTTTCTCGAAGAGGGCGATCGACAGGTTCAGTCCCTCACCGTCCAGGAAGCCGGGTGCGAGGCCCTGGCGGCCGCGCTGCGCGACAGCGGCTGTCCCTGCCGCGTCGAGAGCAGGGTGGACTGACGATGACGACATCCATCGGCTCTGAGAAGTTGACCGTTGCGGCTCTCGACGAGGTGGAGCAAGCGGGCAGCTTGCGGGCGAACGGGCAACTCTCGCCGTCACTCCAGCCCGTCGGGGTCTTCCGGCGTTCGATCCGGTTCCGGCGGCTCCAGGTGAAGGACGCCCTGCATGGACTTGGGCGGAAGGGTCAATTCCGCTACGCCGATGCGGGTGAGCGAGAACCGGGCCGCGAACTTCCCGAGACCTTCATCGTCGGAGTAGATCGAGGTAACGCCCTCCGACTTCGCGATGGCGACGATCTGCTGATCGAACTTGGCCTTGGCCCGTGTCTCCACATCCTGCCTCCGCTTCTGGCGGCGGTCGTTGAGGACGGCCCGTTGGACATCGGCGAATTCGATGCAGGCCCGCACCGAGAACGGCGCGAGGTGGCACCCTCGGATGCGCTGGATCTGGCTGATGTATTCGCCGGCCTGAGCCGGATCGACCTTGACGAGAAATTCACCGAGCGCCGGCGTCGGAATGATGATCCTCGCCCCCTTCGGCCTGCTGAACACGTCGAGGAAGTGTCGGATCCGCTCCTGGCAATAGGTGACGGGCTGGCCGGTGGTGGGGTCGATCGGCGCCGGCGCCCGCTCGTCGAAGAGCAGGATGAGCATGTTGGCGTCGAGCGCGATGGCCATCAGCCCGGCAAGCCTTCGCTGAGCCTGATCTCCTGGAGCGCTCTCATCGGATCATTCTCGAGATGCCACCGGCTTCCCCCGATCGCGCGGATGCCCTTGACCGCGTCGGCCAGCGGCACGTCCGCGATCTCGGCGAAGCTGAAGACCACGAACCGGGTCAAGGTCCAGATCCCCTCCTTCGACCGCGACCATGTCCCGGTGCCGCTGAGCCTGATCGTCGGACCGAAGATGAGCGGACCGAGGCGGCGAGCCATGTCGCGATCGGTCTCGATTGCGGAATACACCAAGTCCCCGCTTTGGAGGGCGACATGGATCGTCTTGTCTCGACCACCGATGCGGATGAGTTCCCCCTCCAGGAAGCCATCCTCCTTGATGCCGGGATACTCGACGGGCTGCTCGCGCTTGCGGCCCGGAAACGGGATGACGATCGAGCGGTCATCGCCCTTGCCGCGCAACACACCGATGGAATTGTCGTCGGCGAGCATGTCGTCGAGCCGTCGATACGCTTCGACGGCGTCCTTGGTGGCGTGTCCGCGGTGGACCTCCATAAGGCGGCGTTGCACCTTCGGGATCGCGGGACCTTCGACCTTCGACATGAGCACGACACTGCCCTTGCGCATGCCGCCGAAGTGCACGCTGCCGGCCTCGCCGTACAGCTTCGCGACCTCGACGAGGTATTCCCCGAGGCGCGCCTGTGGGATCGTCGCGGGTGTCCACCCGTCGATCTTGAACTCGAACTCACTTGCCATCGGGCTGGTCCCGCCTTCTTGCAGGATTAGGGCATGGTCCGCATCGGCCGTCCAGTTCGGCGGAGGTCGACGCGGAGCGGCTGTGCCGCCACCCCGATCAGTTCATCGGGCTGCCCTCCCCGAACTCCGTCTTTCGGTCGCTCGTCGCCGGCCGAGGCGCTTTCCAGAAGGCCCTCGTCCCGGATGCCGGGCGGCCCGCCGTGTCTGGCGAGCTCGCGGGCATGCAGGTCGAGCACGGCTCGTCTCAGGAGCCAGATGGGATCGGCCACGGCCTACTTGGCCACGGCGGCGAGGGCTTCTTCGAAGTCCGACTGAACGCCGATGCCGACGGCCATCTGCCGCCGATACAGGGCTTCCTCCGCGGCCGCATCGGTCGGGGGTTCGAGTTCCACCCCTTCCGCCAGGGGTTCGAATCCTGCGGGGCGCGCCACGTCCTCGTCGACCGGCCGTCCCGTCCCTCTCTCGCGCTCCACCATCGCCCTCGCCTCCGCGGCGTCGTGCCTGCCGCCAATATGGCCCCGCCCCGGGCATCTGGCCAGAGCGCCGGCCGACTACACCAGCACGCAGGAGCCATCCCCAATCCGCGAAGGAGAACCCCGATGCCCACTGAAGTCGAGATCGGCCCCCAACTGCCCGACCTGCCGCCCGTTCAGCACGGAAGCGAGCGCGTGCTGACGACGGAACTGCTCGCCAAGGTCTACGGCACTGAGGCCAAAACCCTCCAGGACAATTTCGAGGGCAACAGGGCTCGGTTCACCGCCGGCATCCACTATTACGACCTAAGTCCCGGTGAACTAAGGGCTTTCAAGAACAGCCCCGATTTTGTCGGGTTAGTCGGAAAGCAGGCACGAAGCCTGCGGCTCTGGACCGAACGCGGCGCCGCCCGACACGCCAAGATGCTGTCCACCGACGCGGCCTGGGCCATCTTCGGCAAGCTCGAGGAGACCTACTTCGACCGGCCGGGCGCCGAACCGCCGGCCTCCGCGATGCCGGCGTCACCCAAGGCCGCGATCGCCACGTTCAAGGCCTATTCGAGCTTCGGCAAGTTGATCGGCCTCGACGAGAACCAGACGATCCTGCGGGCCAACCGCGCCACCCACCGGGCCTGCGGCGTCGATCTCCTCGCCGACATGGGCCAGCCCCTGATCGAGGCGCCGCAGCAGGAGTTGCTTCTGACCGCGACCGAGCTGGGCATGAAGCTCGGCGGCAAGTCGGCCAGGACGACGAACCTGCTGCTGACCGAGCACGGGTTCCAGACGCGGCATCAGACAGCCAAGGGCGAGGCCCGGTACGAGGCCACCGAACTCGGCAAGACCTACAGCCGCATCATCGACGTGGACAAGAGCCAGGGCGGCGCGCCCGTGCTGCAGCTCCGTTGGTACACCACCGTCGTTCAACCGCTCGAAGCCGCGATGGTCGAGCGTGTCTGACCAAAGCGGACCGTCGGCCCTCCTGCAAAGATCGCCGACGATCCTGGCCACAAACCTTCCCTAATGACAGGACCAGACTCATGACCTATGCAATCCATACCCTCACGAACTCCAGCCCGTCCACCGGCGCCGCGCCGGCTTTCGAGCCGATTGCGACGGCGCCGTTCACCCCCCGAGCAGATGCCGTCGACGCCGAAGTTATCGAACTCGCCGGCCGCGTCGAGCGGCTGTCCCGACGGTGCGATGCTGCCGCCGACCGTCGCGCCAAGATCGAGGACCGTGTCATGGTGGAAGGCCCGCGGCGGCCCGTGCCGCCGGCCCCGCCGCCGACCCGGCACACGGTCCTCGATCAACACACCGCGACAGAGCGCGTCGTCACGCTCACGAGTCCTCTCGACCCAGACCCGGCTCTGATCGAATGGGAGCGCGTCAGGGAGGCTTCCGAGGAAGAGCACAAGCGCAAGGTCGCGGACCTGGAAGCTCGACTTGGCCTGCCGGATCTCGGCAAGCGGCTCGACCGCATGTTCTGCCGCCTGGAGCGCTGGGCCATCCAGCTCACCGTCATGGGTCCCAAGACCCCGGCCGGACTCGCCGCGAAGGCCGCAGCTTCGGTCGCCATCATGGAAACCGACAGTTCTAATGCCTGGGTGACGGACCTTAGCTTGGCGGTCGGGCGCGACACGGTCCGGCTCAATCCGCCGACCGGCCCGGCTCCCGGCGACGACCTGTACGGTCCGGAGTCGCTGGGGATGAGCGAGCGCCGCGAGCTCAGCCCGAACGACATCGATGTGATCGACACCGCGAAGCTGCTGATCAGCTACTGCGGGAAGAACGTAGGCGCCCGTCTCTACACCTCGGAGGTCGGTGCGACAGGATCCTGTCTGACCACCAAGACCCCAGCGAGCTTGATCGCGCTCGGCGTAAAGGGTGACCGCTTACCTATGGGCCCTGGGCAACGCCGGCGCCGACGCCAAGTGGGTTCAGCGTCTCGGTGTGGCTGTGGCCCAGGACGCTCGCAATCTCGCCCTGCGGTCGGTTCTGCCTGAACCCGACATCACGATGGCTGAGGCGGCGTCCCTCGAGTTCACGCCAAGGGACATGGAGGGGTGGAGGCCGCATACCAACGTCGAATGGGCTGATCTGGCAGACCCTTATTTGATGACAGTTCGGGTGGCTTACACGATCCTGCAGAAGACCAAAGCCGAGCTGGTCGACATCGTCGCGGTCTTCAGTGATGACGCGGCTGCCGAAGATCTGCTCAAGAGCCTGGAACAGGCTGAAGCGTTCTTCGGCATGTATCACGAACTCGTGGATACGGCCCGAACCCGCTACCTAGTCGCGGCCGCCACGGTCGCTCATCAGCGGCATCCTGCGGACGAGGCAAAAGCCGCGAGGGTCGCATGAACGCACCCGTCAGGGCGGAGCGGCCGGAACTCGGCATCGGGCTCACCCTCGACGACCTCAAGACCGTCGAGGACTGCGACGCCGCGTTCGAGCAGCTGAACGCCGACGTCGCCCGCATCGAGGCACAGCTCGCGGCCCCTCGCGACATGCCCGGGAACGAAGTCCGGCAGTGGAGGGCCAAAGCCAACTCGGCGCTGCGCCACAAAAAATCCTGGATGCCGCGCCTCCAGGAACGACGGGGCGTCCTGCTCCGTGAGCGGAAGGCTCAGCAGGGCGCGACCCGACACGCCGCATACCTCCTCGGCCAGACCGACAAGCGGCGCACGGTGTTGAAGGTCGTTCACGAGATCGCACCCGAGGTGCTGACCAGGGCAAGCGCGATTGCACGGGAACGGCACCCGGAACTGTTCGAAGCCGAACTTGAAGCGATGTCGATCATGAAAGAGGCCGACATGCCGGCGCCTGGGAAGACACGCCAATGACGCTCAGACTTCCCGACAAGACCGCAGTTTTGGTCCAGAAACTCATCCGGCTCATGGCGAGCGATCAGGACGGAGAGGTCTTGTCGGCTGTGCGCAAGCTTGCCGGAGTGCTCGGGCGTGCGGGAAAGTCATTTCACGATCTCGCCGATCAAGTGCAGGCCGGCGTGGAAACCGTGCGACCGGCGGAGCCTACTCCTCCCTGGCATCGACCCCAGCAGGCCTGGACGCCCGCAGAAACTTGGGGAGAGGACACCGAGGTCGACGAAGAACAAGAGGAGGAACTCAAGCCACCTGTCTACGCTGCCCTCAAGCAATACCAACGCCTCGCGTGGCTGCAACTCGTGCTGGAGCGACAAAAGCTCGAAACCGCCGATGAAGACGCTACGCGGGTCTTGATAGAGAAAATCGATCTTCCAGCCACGGATCGACGTATGACTGGCTACTTGCTCAACCGTCAGGAAGAGCGGCTGTTCAACCGGCTTGTGAACCGGGCGTGGCGCGTGGGGCTGCGGATATGATGGGACAGGCCGCCACGATCATGCCGCGCCTCCTCACACGCCAGCAGGCGGCCGAGCGATGCGGCCTGACCGAGAGTGGGTTCTCTACATGGGTCGTTCGCCGCCTGGTGCCGGGGCCCCTGCCCGGTACGCGGCGTTGGGACGCCAAGGCGCTTGATCAGGCGCTCGACAGGCTGTCTGGTCTTGATCCCGAGCGTGAACTCACCCCTTACGAGAAGTGGAAGCAGGCCAATGCCGCGCGTGAGGCTCAAGGGCATTAACACCGTCCGGAGCAAGCTCGCGGGCGGCAAAGTGGCTACCTACTACTACCACCGCGCCACGGGCATCCGCCTGCCCGACGACCCGACGACGCCGGCCTTTGTGGCCGCGGTCGCCGCAGCCGAGGCTTCGACCTCGAAAAAGCGTGATGGAACGGTGTCGGGCCTCATCCACGATTTCTGCCAATCGCAGGCGTGGGAGAAGCTGCGGGACAGCACCCGCACCATCATGGCACTGAACCTCAAGGCCGTGGAGAAGCAGTTCGGTACCTTCCCGTTGGCCGCCATGGCGGACCGGATGGCGCGGGTCGAGTTCCTGAACTGGCATGACAGTGTGGCGAAGGAATACCTGCGGGCCGCCGACGCCAAGCTTGCCGCTTTCGCTCGCGTGCTCTCGTGGGGCTTCGACCGTGGTCTGATCGACCGCAACCCGATCGACAAGTTCACTCGGGCCTACAGCGTCGACCGATCTGACGTCATCTGGATGTCCGAGCACGTGGACGCTCTGACCGAATCGGCCCCACCAGAGATCTGGCGCGCGATGATGCTGGCGCTGCACACCGGCCAGCAGCAGGGCGACCTCTTGCGCATCACATGGTCGGCCTACGACGGCACGGCGATCACCTTGAAGCAGAGCAAGACCGGCGCCCGGGTCTACGTCCCATGCACGTCGGCGCTGAAGGCCATGATGGACGCCCTGCCCCGCGGTGATTCGGTGAATGTTCTGGTCAACGGCCATGGCCGGCCGTGGACGTCCGACGCGTTCAAAAAGGCCTGGGCGAAGGCGACGGACGCGGATCCGTTCGCGGGTCTCCACTTCCACGATCTTCGCGGGACGGCCGTGACCATGCTGTCGGAGACGGGATGCTCGGTGCAGGAGGTGGCGTCGATTACGGGCCACAGCCTCGCGGGCGCGCAGAAGATCCTCGACAGCTACCTGTCCAGAACGCGACACATGGCTGAAAGCGCGATCGCGAAGCTGGAGAAACATCCCCGGAACATCGCTGCAAAACGCCTGCAAAATAGCAAACCCGAACTCGGCTAAGCTATTGGTCGGAGTGATAGGATTCGAACCTACGACCCCTAGTCCCCCAGACTAGTGCGCTAACCGGGCTGCGCTACACTCCGACGCCGCATTGCGGTGGAAGCCGTATAGGGTTTTCGGCGCGAGGCTGCAAGCGCCAATCAGCCGTCCCGGCGTCGGTGAGCACCTTGCACCCGGTCAGTGCTCGACGATCGACGCGCCGCATGCTTGCGCCTGGCGGACGTCCTGCTCACTCGCGCTGCCCGGAACGACGGAACAAAGGGCATTCTCGGCGCGCTCCAGCAACAGGGCCACATCCGCAATGCGTAATCGCGCTGCTTCGTCGCGAATATATGCGATCAGACGTCGCAAAGCCCTGACGTTCTCCTCATCGTCTTCACGCTTTTTCACCCCGGTTCCCTCCGTCGAGCGTCAGCCTCGCCGCCGTGCCGTCCGGTCGGTCCTCCATCCGGCGCCACTGTCTTGGTTGAGAGCGCCGCCGTTTACCCCAGGGGCCGGCGCCAACAGACTCGGTTGACGAGGCGTTGATCATGCCCGGATCGCGCGACACGGCAACAGGATTCACGTTGCTCGGTCGAAAAAACCGTTTGGAGGTTCTGGCTGGAGGACGGCCGGGGGCCGCTCGGTCCGGGATCGGGATCCTTGTCGTTCCCTCAACCCTGGGGGGCCCGCGCGGCCGCGAGCAGGCGTTCGCACTCGGCCAGTTCGAACATCACCGCCTGGAGCCGCCCGACGAGGGAGGCGGTCGAAGTGGCCGAAGTGGTTTCCTCGACGGGTCGACCGTTGTCGTGCTGTGCCATGCCGGCCTCCTGAGCAGACGTCGCGGTTCCGGCATCGGGCGACGAGACGAGCCACTGTGGCAATCGCTCCTCGACACGGGGCGTGTTCCGGCGCTCCGGCGGGGGATCATGCCCGACGTCGTCCTGCGTCACGCCGTCCCCATGTTGACCCTTCGCCGGCCGTTGTGGCGGACCGTCACCGGACGCAAGGGCCGTCAAGGCGCGCGGCCCCTGCTCGCGCAACATGCGTTGTACGCCTTTGATCGTATAGCCGTCGCCGTAGAGCAGCGCCTTGACGGCCCGCAGCAGTTCCACGTCCTCGCGACGATAGAACCGGCGGCCTCCGGCGCGTTTGAGCGGCTTGACCTGGGGGAAACGCGTCTCCCAGAACCGCAAGACATGCTGCGGGAGTTTCAGATCCTCCGCGACCTCGCTGATGGTGCGATAGGCGTCGGCGCTCTTTGGCGAGGTGCTCCGCTCAATCATTCTGCGGCAGGGGCGCACCGTTGATGCGGCTCTTCAGGATGTTCGACGGCTTGAACACCATCACGCGCCGCGGCGTGATCGGGACTTCGATCCCCGTTTTGGGATTACGACCGACGCGCTCCCCCTTGGAGCGCACCACGAACGAGCCGAAGGACGACAGCTTCACGGTCTCGCCTCGGGTGATGGCCTGACAGATTTCCTGCAAAACCATCTCGACAAGTTGGGCCGATTCGGTGCGAGACAGTCCAAGCTGCTGGTACACGGCCTCGGACAGGTTCGCACGCGTGATCGTCTTGCCTTCCGACCTGTCGGGATGTTTCGTCATGAGCACTCTCGACACCCTCCCAGGATCAGCTTTTTACGCGACTCGCCAAAGGGATGCGTCCGAAGCCTAGAGCACGTCAGGTCCGGGCGAAAGCACGCAACGACCGCCATGATGCGTTTTCGTGAGGGCCTTGCGCCGCAGTGACGGTCCGGAACGCACCGCTACTGCGGAATGCCGATCGGCAGGCTGCCTCGCAACCGGCGCTCACCACCGCAACAAAGCACTTCCCCAGGTGAATCCGCCACCCACGGCTTCGAGCATGACGAGTTGCCCCCGACGGATCCGGCCATCGGCGCAGGCTTGGTCCAGGGCGAGCGGGATGGAAGCGGCCGAGGTGTTGGCGTGGAGATGCACCGTGGTCACGACCTTCTCGGGCGGGATGCCCAGCTTCACGGCGGAGGCGTCAATGATACGGCGATTCGCCTGATGGGGCACGAACCAGTCGAGGTCCTGAGGCCCGACACCCGCGGCCTCGAAGGCATCCTTGACCACGTCGGTCACCATGCCGACAGCGTGCCGGAACACTTCCCGGCCCTCCATCCTCAAATGCCCGGTGGTGCCTGTGGAGGACGGACCACCATCCACGTAGAGCTTGTCGCGGCCGCGGCCGTCGGACCGCAGATGGGTCGTGATGATGCCGCCATCGCGCAACGCATCGCCCCCTTGCCGCGCTTCAAGCACCACGGCTCCGGCGCCGTCGCCGAACAGCACGCAGGTTGTCCGGTCGCTCCAGTCGAGCAGACGGGAAAAGGTTTCGGCGCCGATCACCATGGCCCTGCGGTGCGATCCCGACCGGAGGAACTTGTCGGCGGTCGCAAGCGCGAAGACGAAGCCGGAGCACACGGCCTGCAGGTCGAACGCCACTCCGGTCGTCGATCCAAGACTGGCCTGCACCTGAGTGGCCGTTGCCGGGAACGTGTAGTCCGGGGTCGCGGTCGCGACGATCAGAAGATCGATGTCGCCCGCGGCGCACCCCGCCGAAGCCAGGGCCGCGCGGGCCGCCGCGGTGGCCAGCTGCGAGGTCGTCTCGCCGTCGGCGGCGAAGAATCGTCGCGTGATCCCGGTCCGTTTAACGATCCATTCGTCGGTCGTGTCGACGGTCCGCGCCAGTTCCGCGTTGGTGACGCAGCGCTCCGGCAGATAGCCGCCGGTACCCAGCACCACGGATCGCCAGCCGTTTGTCAACACCACCACGCCTCTTTCCGTTGATCGGTGTCCCGAGCGGACCTCGAGAGCTTCGCCAGCGCTGCATGCCTGAACCAACGTCGGTCCGGCTTCGCGACATGAACACGGTGCTGCGCAGTCCCGCTCGCGATCGCATACCGAACCCGTTCCGCATGCGAACGTGCCGCCAGCATCGCATGGCTCATGCTATGCGCCGATTCCCGCTCCCCGGCAATTGCAGAAGGCCGGGCCTCGTCATGGCGCCGGCACTGTGGCGCCACCCGTGATCGGGCGCACCTCGGGAAAGGCCTCCGGCACAGCGACCGCGCTCGTCTGCGCGTCCTGCGACAGCGCAAGCTGGTCGCGGATACGGGCCAACAGATCATTGCTGACCATCTCGTGTCCGACCGTAATGGCTCTGGAATAACCGAGCGCATCCGTGCCGCCGTGGCTCTTGATCACCACGCCATCGAGGCCCAGGAACACGCCGCCGTTGACGCGCCGTG
>JAABUM010002963.1_pt1 | contig 21729 bp, 14 predicted proteins | sample 5559161 | NCBI WGS metagenome assembly JAABUM01 (sample SAMN10711868, study PRJNA513369) | rock metagenome | isolation source: Antarctica rocks | place: Antarctica: Victoria Land, Siegfried Peak nord
CGCCGGAGGTCCTGCTGTTGGGAATGCCGGTGCCGCCCAGCCGTCCTGGGCCGACCGGGTCACCGCCGCCGCCCGCTACGATGCTGCACTAACATTCTGCCCGGACCACTCGATGGGGGCTGGTCAACGCGAGATGACAAGACAAAACGGTTGGCGCCCATGACCAACTGCCAGGCCGGAAGGAACGGCCCGCCACCCCCCGCCTTCTCTTCCAACATGGCCCGGTTCGCCAGGCTCCAGGCCAGGTCGATGTCTTCGGATGGAAGCACACCGGCCTGCACGCGGGGACGGAGCGCCTCCAACCGACGCCGCTGCTGCCGGTTCATGGCATCCACCCCAGCGCACCGATCCGCCCCAGCTCGTTCATCACCTTGACGAGGAACTGCTTCACCATGAACTGCCGCACGGGATCGAACGGCCGCCCGTCCGCGCCTGTCCCACCGCTCGCGGCCTGGACGAAGGACAGGCCGGCACGGCGCATCTCGCCCATGCACGGCAGCCGGGGCATGAACATCGGCTTGATGCCAGCCTTGATGAGGTCAGCGAGTTCGGGACGGCTTAAGATCGGATCGAAGGCGCCCTGGGGCGTGCGCCCTTGCAGGATGAGATGCTCGTTGAAGATCAGGATGCTGTGCTTGGGCCGGAAGTAGCCAGCGTTCCAGATGGACAGGATATGGTCGAAGTCGTCCATCTCCGGGCCGCAGCTGAAGAAGCCGATCGGCGCGAAGCCGTGCGCCTCGCACAGGTCCACGACGCCGAGGTCGCGGCCATACTCCTGCATCGCGCGGTCGCCGCCGCTCAGATCGACCATAAGCGACTGCTGCCGCGACAGCGCCGTGCCGATGGACGACGTGATCCAGTCCTTGATGTCCGCGGTCTCGTCGCTTTCCGGTGGCGGCAGCGCCTCGCCTTCGGCGTCGGCCGGGTAAAGGCCGGTCAGGGTGGGGTTACGTCGGTCGCCGTCGCCGACCAGAACGGGCCGCCCGGCCAGCAATGCGAACTGGATGGCGATGTCCAGCATGGTCGTGCCGCCGGTCCGGCCGCGGCCGAAGCGGAAGGCGACGCTGGGAGGCCGCGCCTCCAGGAGCCGCTCGGGAAGCGGGACGGGAACGCGGGCAGGCTGGTGCTGATCCATGGTGTGGTCCTTCTTTGAACGTGTTTTCATCGTCCGCTCCGTTCGGCGAGGATGCGGCGCAGTCCGGCCAAGGCTTCCTCAGGCGTGCAGTCCTCGTTGTTCACGATGGCGCTCGCCTCGTTAGGCGGACTTGGCGCGAATGGGCGTGAAGCTTGCGGCGGGGTCGCCTCCTGGGGCCGCCAGGTCGCGGGCAGCCGCGAGGGCTGCCGCTTCTTCTCGCGTTCAGCGGCCTCTTTGGCTGTTCTGTCGTCAGTCACGTATCGCCTGACCCGCTTCCAGGTCAGCCGAAGGACTGCGGGGCTGGCGGCCTTGTTGTTGCGATCGGTCAGGCCATACGAGGCCAGTTGGGCAGCCAAGGGCTCCCAGCGTGTCTGCTTTCGACCCTTCGCCTCGGCAAGCTCGTCATGATGCTCAACCAACCACCAAAAGAGAGTGGATCGCTCTGGCCCTTGCCGCAGGTAGCTGACTACAGCCTCGGCTTGTTCGCGCTTGTTGCTCATGGCCGAAGCATGGTCCGCCATGGCGCGAATGGCCCCAGGCTGGATCAGGAGCGGATCGCGCACGGCGCGAAAGCGCATCACTCTAGGGTCGGAAGCGGCTCACAAACGGATCGGGCGAAGTAGGCATATACACCATTGCACCGATGGTGCGGCGGCAGGCGCTGCCGAAACCGGGTCCTACGCCCGCCCGCGCCGTTCGCGCCACGGCGGGCGATCCTGACGCGACCCAAGGAGGCGCGCATGGACCCCATCCTGAAAGACATCCTGACCGAGAACAGGCAAGCCGCTCACGAGAACGCGAGCACCCTGGCCACCCAAGGCGACCTGCTCCGGATCATCGTCGAAAGACAGGACCAGCTGATCGAGCTGCTCACGCCCAAGGAGAAGGACGGGCCGAGCCTGGACGAACTCCTGGGCCACATGGCCGGCCAACTGAACGAGCTGACCGGCTACGCCCGGCAAATCGTCAAGATGCTGGGCGGGTTGGAGCAGAACCTGCCAGGGGATGCGGCGCGCGCCGTCGCAGCTCTGTTGAGTGCAACGACGACGGCGACCGCGTCGGGAACAGGCAATGGCCGGGGCAACCGGGCATGATGACCTTCCGCAAGCTGGCCGCTGCCAGCAAAGGCAACCTGCTCCGGGCCTACTTCACCGAGAACACCCCGGAGCCGACCCGTGACCCTGGCCTGACGCCTGGGCAACGGCTTGATTCCGGCGGACGCCTGACAGCCTACTACACAGGCCGGGACAGCAGGGCGACGTGGCGGCCCGATATGCCGCTGGCGATCGCCCAGGCGCTTGGGATTGACCCCACCCGCATGCCACGGGACAAGGACATGGACCGGTTGTTCGAGGCCAAGCGCGCTGACACCGGCGAAGCCTGGTCGAAGCACGAGCGCAAGGTCAGCGCCTACGACTTCACCTTCTCGCCGCACAAGTCGGTCACGCTCGCGGCGGAGTTCGCCCAAACGCCGGCAGAAAGCGCAGCCATCCGGAACGCCATCTTCCGCGCGAACGACAGCATGATGCGCTACATCGCCCGGGAAGTGGGCTGGGCTCGGCGCGGCAAGGGTGGCGAGGACGGCGCTGATCCTGGGGCGGTCGGATGGGTCAGCTTCTACCACTACACGGCCAGGCCCACACTCGCCGTGCAGGATGGCCCCAACGGCGCCACTTACCTGGCCGACTCTCCAGTCGGCGGCGACCCGTTCGACCACGTCCACAACGCGATGCCGAACCTTGTCGCGACGGAAGACGGCCACATCGGATCGCTCGACACCCAGCGCATGCATTCTCGGACACACGAGTTCGGCGCCTACGGTCAGGCCCGGCTGGCTGACGAGTTGCGCCGCCTCGGAATACGGATCGCCTACGACGACAACGAGCAGGCTGTGGTGGTCGAGGCCATACCGCAGCATGCCATCGACGCGTTCAGCAAAAGCAGCAAGCACGTGCTGCGCGGCGCCAAGGCTTTCGCCGAGCGCCAAGGACTGGATTGGGACGAGATACCGGCCGAGCGGAAGTTTGAGATCCTGCGCGAGGCAGCCGTGGCAGAACGGCTGGACAAGCACGCTGGCAAGAGCGACCGCGACCTGTGGCGCGACGAAGCCGCGGCGATCGGCTGGGCGCATACGACCGTGCTGGATGGGATCAAGCATGAGCACCTGACAGACGGCGAGCGGTTCGACCTGGCCTATGCCTTCGCTGCCAGGCACCTGGAGGGCGAGTTCCACACCGCTGCGGTCCTCGACCATGACAAGCTGCGGCTGCATGCGGCACGCGGGCTGATCGGCACCGGCATCAGCGGTCCCGACGACATCGACCGCGTGGTGGAGCTGCTTGAAAGCCGTGGCATCGAGCTGCGCGGCGAGCACGTTGCCCTGATCGTCAGCATGACCGACGAGAAGGTGCAAGTCACCAACACCGCGCAGGTGCGGATAGAGGAGCGCCTGGCAGAGGAGGCAAATGCGGCGGCCCTGGACAGGTCGGGTGCCCTGTCCACGCGCGCGATCCAGGCCGCGGTCGCCCGATCAGGCCTCGACTTCACCACAGACCCGGAACACGGGCGGGCGCAGCTGGCCGCGATCCATGCCTTGGGCGAGGGCGGGGCGCTGACCCTGCTGACCGGCGTCGCCGGCTCCGGCAAGACGACGCTGCTGCAGCCGCTGGTCGCGGCCTGGCAGGCGGATACGCGCTACGACGCGGGCGGCCGGGAGGTGGTCGGGATGGCGACAGCCTGGCGGCAGGCGGACGCGCTGCGCGACGCCGGCATAGACCGGACCCTCCCGCTACAGCCCATGCTGGCCGCCATCGAGTGCGGCGAGTTCCAGCCCACGCGCAACACGGTGCTGGTGATCGACGAGGTGAGCCAGGTCGGCCCCCGGCCCATGCTGGCCCTCCTGGAGCTGCAGGCCCGCACCGGCATGACCATCAAGGCCCTGGGCGACCGGGAGCAGGCACAGGCTATCGAGGCCGGGGACACCATCGAGATCATGCGCCGGGCGCTGCCCAAGGAGGCGCTGCCGGAGCTGCTGTCCACGGTGCGCCAGGAGACCGAGCGCGGCAGGGTCATCGCCGGGCTGTTCCGCGGCACGGACCTCGGTCCCTACGCCACCCTGAAGCAGCGGCAGGAACATCGGGTGGGCGAAGTGACAACGGCGCTGAACATGAAGCGCCACGATGGAACAGCCATGCTGGCGGGCGGCGACCATGACCAGGTCGTCGGGCGCATCGCCGATCTCTACATGCAGCGCCTTGACCATCTGGAAGCGTCCGGGACAAAGCGCACAATCACCGTCTCGGTGCCGACCAACGAGGACGCGGCCGACGTGAGCCGGGCCATCCGGACCCGACTCAAGGCCCGTGGCAGGATCGGCGCCGACGAGGTCATGTACAAGGCGATCGATCAACGGGGCGAAACCTACGACTTGCCCGTTGCCACCGGCGACCGTCTGCGCCTGTACCGGCGCACTTGGGCCAGGATCGACGGCCGGGGTGGCTCCATCGGCAACAACGGGGATGTCGTCGAGGTGGTTGGCCGGACGGAGAATGGCCTCCATCTGCGCGACAAGACTGGACGGGTCGGCGAGGTCGAGTGGCGCCGCATGTCGGACACGAAGACCGGGCGGCTGCTGCTGGGGTTCGGGCACGCGCTGACCATCGACGCCGCCCAGGGCATCACCTCCGGCGAGCACATCAACGCGCTGCCGCGCGGCACGGCCGGGCTCACCGCGTTCAAGGCGTACGTCGCCGAGAGCCGCAGCCGCGGCGCCACCTGGACCGTGATCTCCGAGGCCGCCGTGCACGATGCCGAGCGGCGCAGTCGGGCGTTGGGAGACGCCTCACCCGTGACCGCGGCCGACCTGTGGAACCGGGTCGTGCGCGACATGGCATCCAAGCCGTACAAGGCGCTTGCGACCGACCTTGCCGGGTCGGCGCGTGCGGACCGGAACCGTGCCGTTGACACCTTCATACGGCAGAGCCATCGGCTGCAGGCGATGGAGGCTGACGGCAGGGACCCGGGCCAGGAGGCGCGCCGGCACGTGCGCGACCTGGCGGCAAGCCGGGAGGTGGCCGGCAGCCAGGTGGCGCTGGGTGGGGCTTTGCGGGGCGTTGATGCAGGGCTGGCCGGGGTGGGGCGCGAGGTCGCAGTCCATGAACGCGGCCAACGTGTGCGGGCGTTCATGCAGCAGCAGGCGGCGGGGACGCTGCCTGGCGCAGGCTCTGACACGGGGGTGCGCCGCATGGCGCAGGCAGAGGCGGTGCGGAAGCAGCTCGCCCGGCACTTGGTCGGGTTGGACGAAGCGCTCCGGCGCAACGACCAGAGCTTGCGTGGACTTGGCCAGGACGTGACTGCCCACCTCCAGGGCGCGCGCAACGAAGCGGCAGCCGCCCAGCGCGAACTAGAGAAGGCAGTGAGGCGTCCGTCCTCACCTTCTCCGGGCATGTGATACGAAGCTCGGGTGATTAGCTCGGCAGGATGAGCTTGGGCTGCGGGTTCATCTTCTTGGCCGCCTTCACGGCGGCTCACACGGTCACGGTGGCAGCGGATGCGGTGCCGATCTTCTTGGCCGCTTGCACGGCAGCTCCTGCTCCTGGCCTAGCCAGCCGTGCACGATGTTGCCGGTTGGCAGGTCCTCGATGAACAGCGACGGCTTGGTGTGGCCGCGCCGGAACGCGCAGTGGGTCACGCTGACGCGCTGCCGCCCCCGGGTCAGCGCCACATAGGCCAGCCGGCGCTCCTCGGACATCTCGCCATAGTCGGCAGGGAAAGTCCCGGCCTCCCACGCCGGCAGGAACACGTGGTCGAACTCCAGCCCCTTGGCCTTGTGCAGCGTCATTAGCTTGACCCGGCCCTGGCCGTCGTCGTCCCGCTCCGATCCTTGGCCGGACAGCGCGCCGTGGTCCAGCAGCTCGGCCGCGCTGTGGAACGAGCCGGCCAGCAGCAGCAGTTCCTGTAGGCTCTCCAGCCGCCCTTCCGCTTCGTCGGCCCGGCTGGCCCGCAGCATCTCCCGGTAGCCCGTGCGGTCCAGCAACAGCGAAAGCTGGTCGGCCAGCGTCAGGGACAGGTCAGCCCCGGCGTCGAGCACCAGATCCACGAAGGCCGCCGCCTCCTGCGCCTTGCCGCCCAGGCTTGCCGTCCGGGCCGCGAGAAGCAATGAGCAATCACGGGCGTGCGCCTCCGCCTCGATGGCCTGCAGCGCCTTGGCGCCCAGCCCCCGCGCCGGCACGTTCGCCACCCGGCGGAACGCCTCGTCGGACTGCCGGTCCTCGGGACTGCTGGCCAAGCTGAGCAGGGCAAGGGCGTCCTTGACCTCCGCACGCTGGTAGAACCCGGTGTCGCCCATGAGCTGGTAGGGCACGCGGGCCTGCAGCAACGCTTCCTCGTAGCCCCTGGCAAGGGCGTTGCCGCGGTAGAGCAGCGCCATGCTGCCCCATGGCACGCCGCCCGCGTTGCGGCGGACCATCTCGGCCGCGATCCCGGATGCCTCCTCGCCCGGCCCCCGAAAGGACACGACCTCGACCCGCTCGCCCATGCCCTTGCTGGTGAACAGCGTCTTGCCCAGGCGCCCGGCATCGCAGGAGATCACGGCGTTGGCGGCGGCAAGGATGTGCCCGGTGGAGCGGAAGTTCTCTTCCAAGCGGATTTGATTGGCTTCTGGGAAGTCCAACACGAAGTTACGGATGTGCCGTAAATCTGATCCTCGAAACGAATACACACTCTGGTCATCATCGCCGACCACGAATACACGGCGATGCTCACGTCCGAGCAGCATGAGCCAAGCATACTGGCCTCCGTTCACGTCCTGATACTCGTCAGCCAGGATGCAGTCGAAGCGACCGGCCCAACGCCGCCGGTAAGCCTCGTCCGCCTGCATGGCCACGGTCGGCCAGAGCAGCAGGTCACCGAAGTCGGCGGCGTTCGCGTCCCGCAGGCGGCGCTGGTATTCCACGTACACCCGCGCCACCGTGCGCGCGCCGGCGGCGTCCATCTCCGTCCCGTCCGTGCCGGCATCCGCGATCCTGGCCTCCATGTGGGCCACCACCTGCTCGGACGTGACCAGCTCGTCCTTGAGGCGGCCGATGGCCTTGCAGAGCTTCTTGGGCGAGTAGGCGTCGCCCTCTGCACCGGGCCGAGGGTTGAGGCCGAGTGCAGCCATGCTGCGCTTCACCAGGCGGCCCGCATCGGCGGCGTCCAGGATGGCGAAGCCGTGGCGCAGCCCGGCCACCTCCGGCTCGTGGCGGAGCTGGCGGGCGCCGAGGCCGTGGAAGGTGCCGAGCCAGTGCGGGGCGGCAGCGCCGCCGAGCATGGCTTGCACGCGGGCGCGCATCTCGCCCGCGGCCTTGTTGGTGAAGGTCACGGCCAGGATGCGCGACGCCGGGACGCCCATGCCCCTGATGCGCCAGCCCACGGCAGCGGTGAGCGTCTTGGTCTTGCCCGAGCCGGCGCCCGCCAGCACCAGGATGGGGCCGTCATGGGCTGCCGCCCTGGCCTGGGCCGGCGTCAGCCCGCCTGTTCCGGACGGCTCGACCGGCGCGGCGACAGGCGGGGCGACGACACCGGAATGGCCGTCCGGGGCCATGCCGGCGAGCCTTACCGGTAGCGCCGCCGAAAGGAGGGCCAGGTGTCCCAGGCAGCTTCAGCACCCCAGCGCACCCACATGGCCATGAACCGCAAAACGAACCCTGCAGCCACGAACGAGGCCAGGGCCAAACCGACAACTGCTGCAGCGAGCACGATGTAGGATGTTTCCTGGGCGAGGCGAACCTCCTCCGGGTTGATGGCCGCCTCGCACACGGTCCCCTCCGCCGGGCGCGCGCGCTGCACGTCCGGCGGGTTGGGGATATCGGGACGGGGAACGCCTTGTGTCCAGGCGGTGCAAGCGGATCGAAGGGCCGAGGCGGCTGCTTTGACCGCCTCCGGTGGCTCACTCCACATCACCGAAACTGGAAGCTTCTGCGGTGTCTGCTCTGCGCGGGCATATGCCGGGGTGGCGAGACAGCCGGCGACAGAAAGCGCGGCCAGGATCGGGCGGGTTAGTGGATGGAGCACGGTGGGCCTCCTCGGTTGGAGGCCCACCCTCGTCCGGGGCGGCGCAAACGGCGCTACGAGATGAGGTTGTAGACGGAGTAGATCAGGTGGCCGTCCCGGGCGCGCGCCACGAAGCACGACTTCACACGCGAGTTGCGCACGGTGTCCGCCGCGAGCACCCACCCCTTGCGCCCGCCGTTCAGCTCCACCGGCACCCAGCCGCCGACGGCAGGACCTGAAACCGCCATCAGGGTCGCGATCCTCGACACTGGCCGGGCGGAAGACGAGGGCGACCCGTAAGCGAAGATCGGATGATCCGTTTGCCGGCATTCCAGGCCGGGAGCGTTGGCGCGGATCGGCGCGTGGCCGGTGAAGTCGAACTCCTGCGCCGTGACAGGGGTAGTCAGCACCGTGCCGGCTAGCCCAGCTACGATCAAGGCAGCACCTATGCGGCAGCATCCGGGTGCCCTCTGCTTCGTCGTCACGTGGCACTGCTCCCGTCCAGGTCAGCGGCGGCCTTCTCGGCCTGGCTTTTCGCAAAGTTTGGGGTGCTGGCCACGCCGATCCGCCCAGCCTTGCCGCTCTCGGAATGCTGGATGTGAATCAGCGCGGCCCCGGAACCCAGGAGTACCACGCCTTCACAATGCGATACGGCGCTGATCAGCGCCGAAGTTCACTGCTGATGCAGACCCCACACTGCCTCATGCCCCCCGAACGACGGTTCGCGTTCGCGAGGAGCGGTCTGGGAGGATACGAGCCGCTCGGCCAAGAGGGCCACCAGATCCAGATAAGGAAGGATCATGCCCGTCACACCCGGTTTTGCAGCTCTGCGAGCTTGGCGGCGCCGCTGCGGCGGGCGACCTGGCGCTGGGTGTAGCGTGCGACCATCTGCGGCGACTTCCAGCCGCCGGCCTGCATGATGGCCGGCATCTCGATGCGGTCGCTGGCCGCCATGTCCTGCGCCGCGCCCACACGGCTGCTGTGGCCGGAGATGCGCGACACCTGCTCGGCCGTGAGCCCGGCGGCCCGCGACATGGTCTTGAACAGCCGCGCCACGTCGCCCGGGTCCAGGGCGTCGCCCACCCGGCCGCCCTTGCGCACCGAGCGGAACAGCGCGCCTTCGGTGACCGCGGCCGCCGCGATCCAGTCTCGCAGCAGCACCATCGTGTCGGGCGCCAGGAACCGGACCATGCCGGCGCCCTCCTGGTCGGTCTTGCCGCGGCGGACCAGCAGGGTGCCGTCGCCGTGCGGACCCGCCTGCAGGTCCCCGCGCTGTAGCGACACCAGCTCCGACCGGCGGCACAGGGTGTCGTAGGCGACGGCGAGCAGGGCGCGGTTGCGGAGGTCGCGCAGCCGGCCGCCCCCGGCATGGAGCGCCCGGTCCACCAGGCGCCGGGTTAGGCCGTCGGCCTGCTGCTGCGCGGCGCCGTCGGCCTTCATCATGCGCCGCAGCGCCAGCTTGACCGTGTTGCTCTCGGACGGCACGGGCAGCCCGGCGGCCCGGTGCAGGTGGGCGATGCTGCTGACGTAGCGGCGGATGGTCGCGGGCCGCTTGCTTGCGGCGCGCATGGCGCCGATGAAGTCGGCGACGGTCTGCGGTGCCGCGGGCAGCATCGGCACCCCGGCCGTGTTGCACCAGGCGGAGAACACCGCGGTGTCGGCGCGCAGCGCGCGGGCGGTGTTGGGCGCGAAGGCGCCCTGGGCCTCGGCGGCGTAGCGTTCGAGGTTGGCGTGCGCCAGGTCTGTCGTGGTGGCCGTCGTCGTCGTCAGTTCGTCCGCCATGCGCCCTCGCCCGTCGTGAAATCCAGTTTGCGCCTGATAATTGTCATTATCAAGCATAAACTGAGAGTCGGCTGCGGGGCAGGGGGAGACCGCTCGCCTTGGGGCCAAACCACCGTTTGGCCTCTTGACGGCCGGCGCGGGGGCGAGGTGAGCCGGCACATGTCCTGCCGGCGAACGGACCAGCAGCGCAGTATTGCGGAACCCTGCGTCTTGCGCTTCGATTCCGCAACTGCAAAGCTAGCTCGCATACAATAGGTTAGGCCAGATATTGCCCATGTTTCGCAAGGTTATGATTTGCAACGCGGCCCGCGTCCCGGCCGGCATGGTCGCGGACCGCAGAGCAGCCGGCGCAGCTACGTTCGACGAACCTGGCATCACCTTCCGCTCACCCGGCCAACGCAGCGGTTTCTGGGTAACCTCGCCTTCCCCGTGCGGCACAGCCCCGTGCTGATCGGCTACCTTCGGGATCCCTCCGGCGACGAGGCCCACGCCGCTGCACAACGACGTGCCCTGGCCGAGGCGGGATGCGAGCAGGTCGTGGAAGAGCGGCCCGGCGCGAAGCAGGGCGACACGCAACCCGAACTGCATGGTCTGCTCGCGCGCTTGCAGGCCGGCGACGTTGTCGTCATCCCGCACCTGGACAGCCTTGGCGACAGCCTGCCCAAGGTGGTGCAGCACGTCCAGCAGCTCGCGGCGGCCGGCATCGGGCTGCGGAGCCTGGCCGAGGCTCTGAACGCCCCGGTACGCCCTTACCTCGCCAGGATGGGCGCCGGATGCGGTCAGGGCGTCAGCCAGGAAGCGGGCAGCGTTCGGCGAGGCGCCGGGGGGCGCCCGCCCAAGCTGTCGCCCTCCCAGCAGGCGGACGTCGTCGAGAGGGTCTTGTCGGGACAGCGCACCGCCGCCGCCATGGCCAAATGTTACCGCGTAAATCCTGCCACGATCAGCCGGCTGCTTGCCGCCCGGCGCGCCGGCGCCGCAGCGCCGGCGCCGGGCGGGCCTGCGGGTAGGGACGGGGTGGCCGCGGGTCGGATCGCGGGTGTGCTGCCCCCGTCCGCCCTGGACGAGCGCCTGGCCATCGTGGGCACGTCCGGGTCGGGCAAGACCTACGCGGCCAAGGGCCTGATCGAGCGGGTGATGGCCGGCGGGGGCCGGGTCTGCGTCGTGGACCCGCTCGGGGTGTGGTGGGGGCTGGGCAAGGGTGCGGACGGCGCGGTCCCGCCCTTTCCCGTGGCCGTGTTCGGCGGCCTGCACGCCGACGTGCCGCTCGACCCCGGCATGGGCGCCTCCCTTGGCCGCCTGGTCGGGGCGCAGTCGATGGCCTGCGTCGTGGACGTGTCCGACTTCGGCAGCGCCTCGGCACGGCGGTTGTTCATGACGGCGTTCACCGATGCGCTGTATGCCTCCAACACCGAGCCGCTCCACCTTGTGCTGGACGAGGCGGACCTGTGGGCGCCGCAGCGCACCCAGCCGGACGGCCTGGACCTGCTCGGGCGGGTGGAGGAGATCGTGCGCCGTGGCCGGGTGCGCGGCTTCGTGCCGTGGCTCATTACCCAGCGCCCGGCGGTGCTGCACAAGGACGTGCTGAGCCAGGCCGACGTGCTCGTGTCCATGAAGCTCACCTCCAGCCAGGACCGGGCCGCCGTCGGCCGCTGGATCGAGGGCCAGGCCGACCGCGCCGAAGGACGGCGCATCCTGGGCGCCTTGCCGCGGTTGGCACGCGGCGAGGGGTGGGTGTGGGCGCCTGGCGAACGGGTGCTGGCGCGGGTAGCCTTCCCGCGCATCCTGACCCTGGACAGCTCGCAAACGCCGCGGCGGCACGAGCAGCCGGGCACCCCGCGTGCGCTCGCGCCCGTGGACCTAGCCGCCATCGGGCGGGCGCTGGCCGGGCTGAGGCTGGACGGCGACGAGGAGTAGAACACTGCGCGCCCTGGGGCACAGCTACCAGCATCGAACAAGGAGCCAAAGCTCCGGGCGCCGGCTTGGGGCAGGGCCGTCCGCTGTGCGCCCATCTCGGACATTTAGACGCCTCCGACCAGCTTCCGTATAGCGGACATTCCACTGATGCCTTGTCATAGATCGTCGCAGAGTAAATTGTGGCGTCAGATCGGTCGCACAAGGGAAGGACGGCCGCGTGCCAGCAGAAAGCAATCGCCGGCTTGGATCCGCACCGGATCCGGCTCGCCTACAACCGTCATCCAACACGCGCCCTGCGTCACGGTGCTGGACTTGATCCCTTCATGAGCGGGATGCATGTTGCATTGGTCCACGAAAAGAGTTCAATCGTCGACATCGTCGAAAATTGTGCCGCTATGCTCCGATGTAGCCGAGGGTGTCACGTCCACCGTGGTCGGTGTCGATGGTTGCCACGTCGTGGCAGGCGAACCCGGCTCTTTATCCTCAAGATCGGAGATGTGAGCATCGAGCTGCGCATATAAGTCCATTAACTCGTTCTCAAGGTTCTCGTCGCCGTAAAAACACTCGGCCCTTTGGAGATTTTCTTTAAATTCCCTAAACAAGGCAACCTCGTCATCCGAGGAAAATCGACCTTGTAGGTTATCGAATAGATTGGGGATATCTTGCAACCATTCTCGTTTGAATTGCTGAGAGAAATCTTCAAATTCGCTTGTGGTGAAAATCTGCTGCAGTGTTTTGTCCTGAAGGGGGTTAGCATCTAGCCAGGTCATAGAATGGTCGCGGACCCGTTCCACGATCCGGACCCGACTTGCTTCAGGCAGCAACCCGTACGATGTGAGCGCAGCCAGCAGCAGCTTACTTCCCGAAGACAGTTCGTTGGTGTTCGTCTCCGCCGCCCAAACCAAAATGTCGGCGCGCGCTTCGAGGATCAGATGGAGGAAGGTTCTATCGCACCTGGCGCCGAGAAACGATTTGACGCCCTCGTCCAAGGTAAGTGATTGCAGGCGGACAATAAGCGAAGTATAAAGCGATACTGGGACCCGAAGTTTCGCGCGCTCGATCTGCATCGCGCCGCAAACGACCTCCCGAATGAGGCGATCAAGCTTGGCGCCGCAAATGTAGAGCTCGATCAGCTCCGGCGATCCTGCCACAAGTTCGGCGAAGGCGTCAGTCACCGTCGGATGCCGAAAGACCCACCTATCGCCATCGTCGTGCGACATAAGGCGCGTCAGGCTATCATTCAGATGCTGCATCGCTTTGGAGACGTCTGCCGACTGAACGCCCAGCAGACGATTGACCGTCTCCAGCGCCGGACTGAACCTGATGGGTGATGGCACACCCGTTTCTGAGTTCAGGAAAATTAACGCGATTGCGGCGCGGGATGGATCGTCGAGCTGGGCAAGTATCTCGGTAAGGAACTCCACAGGATGTTCGACGAGGCGCGTCAGTCGGATCTCCGAAAGCTCAAGTTTGTTTGTGAAAATGGGGTCGCCCAGCCTACGCGCGGTCTCTGGCAGGAAGTCTTTATTCCCAGATATGGCCGGCAGAAACGGCTTCAGGCGCTTTCGCATGTCGCGCGGATGTGTCCGACGCACATGATTGTAGAGCATCTGGGCGCGCTCTTCATTGCTCAAGGCGTGAACGTTGACGACGACTTGGCTCTCCTTGAGCAAGGGGAAGGCACTCGACTTCAAATGAGACTTCGCCGCTTCCCAGATATAGTTTCTCGACGTAAACACTACGCGTGCGCCGCCTTCAATCGCGGCGCGCAGGGTCCCGAGTTCCGCGTTCCACCGGCTCATCCGTGCGACATCGAACTGATTTGAGCCGAAGGCGTCATCGACCCAAAGAAACTGTCTTTCGCCTGGATGCCAAAGGTTTAAATGATCGGGCGTGGTGATTTTCAGTGCGCCAAGACAGCCATCGTTGAGAGCGCCCAAGGCCAGAATGGCTGCGATGGTGGATTTGCCGGAAGCTGGGTCACCAAGCAGAATTACAAAGCTATGGTCATGTAGTGCCGAGAGGGCTTGCCGATACGCATCGGTCGGCACAAAGCAGCTGAGGTCTGATCCCATGCTGTCGAGAATGGCCTTGGCCTGTTTGTGGCCGTGGTCGGTGATGATGTGAGACAGGTCACCAATTCCATAAACTCTGGGCACAAGCATCCGGAGACGGGAGCTCTCCTCCAGTTGCTGAATAATCCAAGATCCACCAAACACGCGGCATTTCATTACACCGACTGCTTCGAACGCGGCGCAAATCTGCTGATCGGCGTCGCCGGATACGCCGGCGTTCGTGAGTATGATGTAGTCCTGCGCAAGGCCCTGTTGCGCGAGCTTCGCTGCCTTGGGCAATTCGCCTTTCAGGCCGGCGAGCGTCAGCGCTGCGCCCGGCTTTCCTATAAACTTGCATTGAATGGTTGACTTGAGCACCGTGCTTCCGGAGTTCTCCCACGTTCCAATGAACGCACCGTCGCGCCCCCCGTCATGCGATCCAAGGAAGCCTTGTACCGGCCGTCCGAGAACTTCGGCCGTCAGCGCGCATGCGAGGTCCTGGAAGGACTTCCAGCCAAGCTTGCTCAGATCAAAGGCCACGATCGCCCAAAATTGCTTCTTTGAGCTTAGAGTCGATTACACCCAATCCAAACCATAGCCGCACTATATCAGAGCTTAGCTCTCCCGCATATCTGCTAACGTAACCCCTTTCACTATGATCGGCAGTCGCGGCCACTCGACTAGAAAAGTTTTTTGCAAATACTGTATCATTGTCACCCGGAGCGGTGCGCTCGCGCCAGATCGCCTTGATCTCGCCCTTGCCGACAAGCCCCTGTATGAACCAACACCCATATAAGGGACGGTCATGGGGCCATACGGCAGGACGAAATTGGACGCCCGTTTCAGTTCGGACCGTTTCACCATGAAGTGTCGCCTCCGACGTGGGGCCATGAGGGTGATGCATCCTCAAGCAGCCTTGTTTTGACGAATGCGGATGTCGGTGATCCAATTCTCCAGCGTGTCCATCTCCGCTTTAATGGCCGCCGGTGCGGGAAGCCGTGGATTTATTCCCCGGGCTGGCTGTGAAGTAGCGCGGAACAACGTCCGAACGCTTCCCGCATCGCTGTGCAATCACCGTCCGTGAGCACGGTCAGTTTGATGAGGCCGGTCGTGTCGACTTTGCGCGACAAGCGACGGATAACCAGCCCGACAACTTCCTCGACGGCGCGTTCCCAGGTGGTCCGAAGCTGGTCTTGGAAGGAAGTCACCTCACGCAGCCACTTCGCCTGATCGCCGCGTCCGTGATGGATGCTCACATTGGTGAGGTGCGCCTTCATCCCCTCTATGACCTTGTCGAGCGGCATGACGCTGGTAGGAGGGTCCTGGTGGCAATAGCCTGCGTTCTCAGTACCGCGGCTGATCAGGCGGTACGCCACCGGCGTCGCTTCCCGCTCCTTTGTTGCTCGGCAGGCTTCACCAAGGAGAAGTAGGAACGCCATATCGTGGGTGAAGACGATCACCTGGCGGGTTTGCCCGGCCTCGGCCAATCGGGTAGCGACTTTGTCGCGATGTAAATGGTCGAGCGAGGATACTGGATCGTCGAAGACGATCGCCGATTGCGCATCGATGGTCGACAGTTCGGCGAGGAAGGCAGCGAGCGCGATGCATCGATGTTCGCCTTCGCTCAGCACTTTGCCGACCGGTTCGTTCGGCGTGTTGATGAGGCGGACTTGGAAGAAGGGTATTCCGGCGGCGGTCTTTGCCTGTTGAAGCTCGATGGCGAGCCCTGCGACGCCGAGCTTGTCCACCTCGATCGCGAACTGTCCGCGCAGGCGGTTGGTGACGAGCGCTTGCGCGATACGGGCACTCTGGGTCGTTATTTTGTTCGTGGCGGTGTCCTTGCTGGCCTTTTCGATCCACTCGATGGCCTTGAGGATGTCGATCTGGGCGAGCACGTCGGCCTTGACTACGCCGAGCCATTTGCGGTCGGTGAGACCAGCGCGCTCTGCTAGGAGCGCAGCGCGTTGCGGAGAGCTGGCCTCCGACTGTATGCCTTCGATGCGCGTGGCAATCCCATTGAGCACCCTGCGTAACGGATCGAAGGAGATCGTGGCTGAGGGAGGAAGGTCCGGCAGCACCGCAAGGTTGTGGGTTCGGCGAATCGCGCGCAGCCGCCAGGCTAGGTGCAAAATCTGGCGACGAAGGGCGTTCGCCAGCTCCTCTCGGCCAATATCATCCCGTATGAACGTGACGATCGCCGCGAGATCCTTCATCGATACGGCTTGTGACGAGACCTCTTCGAGCTTCTCGTCATACGCGTCCGCAGCGTCCCGCTCGCGGCGCTTGCTCTCGTCTTGCACGAAGGCTTCGAAGCTGCTCAGCCGCTTCGAAGCCTTCTCACTGAGTGGCTGTTGGCAGAGGACGCAGTGGGCTCCCCTTTCGGTCACTGGAAACGGCTGGTCGGGATAGGCCGATGAGTGTGAATATTCACGGGCGCTCTCCCATAGCGCCTTCCATACGTTCGAGCCGATGTCGGGAAGCGGCTCGACTGCGAACAGGTTGGCCGAAGCGGCAGCGGCAGCCGAGCGCGCGGTCGCAAGGCACGAGTAGGCGTCCCAGAGCCCAATCCGGCTTTCTTCCGTGGTAGCCGTTGTCAGCCGCTCAAGTTGTTCAATGACTGCCTGGATGCGGCTTTCCTGGCTTTGGAGCTGGCGGACTGTGCGCGCTGGATTGATAGCAAGATCGGTGGTGAGCGTTTGAAGCCGCGCATTCTCTTCCGCGGTCAGGTCCGCGAGCTTTTCGACGGCCTCAGGCTTGGTCTTGCCCGATAGGGCAGCGATTAGTTTACCGACTGCTGTGTCCGACCTGCATTCGGGTTTCAACAGGACGGCCGGCGTCTGCTCTTGCAACGCTTTGATCTCGGAAACCAGTTTAGCCTTCACGTCCTGACATGCTTGGGCGAGGCCGGCCAGGATGCGGAGCGGCAGCGGTGTGTAGGCGAGATCGTTGGTGTTCTCGACATGGACATTGGCGGTGCGCGAGTCGAAGACACTCACGGCGGAGAGCATTGCGTCGGGGGCTCCGCCTCGGGTCCAGGATGCGCTTCGCTTCTGTCCGCCGATAAAAAAATCGACGCTGGCGGCCGGGGTGCCGATTGTAGCCGCATAGATGTTGGGCAGTATCGCCTCGTCCTTTGGCGAACGCGCCCTGCAGAGTTGCTTGAGGACACGAGCGTACCCGGATTTGCCAGCGCCATTGTCGCCGTAGATTACCGTAAGACCCGTTTTGCCGAAGGATAGGCGCTCTCCTGGCGCGAGGGCGTTGACGTTCGACAGGCCGTGAAGAGCGCCGAGACTGACAACCGCGTGACTGGCCGCAGGGTCTCGGACGTGGCTCGCGTCAAGCGAGACCGCCTGGTCACTGGTTTTGCATACGGCTACGAGGGCCGTGATGTCAGCCATTTCCAGCTTGGGTTGAACGCACAGGCGGCGCAGCGCGTCGCGCTGCCAGGCTGGTAGCTCGGTCGACCATTTGAGGATATCGGCAAGCGCAGCGGCGTCATTTGAAAGATCATTGTCCTGTACTTGCATAGTTTCCGTCCCGACGTTGGCGCGCCCGTTATGGTTGATCGTTTCAAGCCTGTTGGTTGACTGCGTCCTCGATTTGCCTGGCGGACGCGAAAATCCTTTCAACCTCGGGAGCCGTTCCGAAGATCATGGCCGTGGTGTTGGCATAGTCGCGCTTGAGCGCATCGACCATGCCGTCGACCGGTGCGATCGCGAATGTGCCAGGGACCGCCGAAGCGAGGTCGTAATCCGGCCGGTCGAAGAACATGCGCGCATGACGGACGCAATCGGCTCCCAGGTCACGATCCGCGAGGGCCGCTTTGCCGACTTCCGAGCCGAGCAGGCAGTGCAGGTCGTAGTAATGCCGCGACACGCGCTGTCCCTCTTGTCGGAGAACGCCGCGTCGCTCGTACCAACGGCGCAGGCCGTGGGCGATCACCACCTTATCCCAGAAGGTACGCGAGGCCTCGATGGTGGTCACGTCGGCGACCGTCAGATCCAGCCCTGCGGTTTCCTCGCTGATGTAGGGACTGATCGTAATGGGACGGTTGGGATCGAGAGCCGATTTCGCGCCGGACTCGAGTCGCACCACCGGGCGCACATAGGCGCCGTCGCGCGGTTCGACCTCGGGATACCAGACCAGCAGCGTCTGTCCGTCCGGATCGGCTTCGTCGACCTCGATGCGGCCGACGCCGCCGGTGGCGTCGGCGAGCTGCGCGCCGAGAAACTCTCGGAGCGGTTCCGTGATGTAGGTGCGGCACACATCCCGGATGGCGTCGAGCTTAGCCCGACGCTTCGTGTTCGACAGAGCCTCCAGCTCCTCCACCGAGGCTGACTCTTGAAGATCGTCGCGGAACACAGTGACGTCGATGTCTTCAGAGAAACGCCGGATCAGGCCGTAGGCCTTCGACAGCGAGGTGCCGCCCTTAAAGAGGAGGCGAGGTCCTCCGGTCGGCCGCTCGTGATAAAGTGTGTTCAGGGTCCAGCAAACCCAGAAGTCTTTTTCGACATTGCCGACCGGCGCGCCGAGCCGATTGGCAGTTGCGAGAAACAGGTCGAGTCGGTCGCGTGGCGGAGCGCTGATGACCTGATTGTATGCGGCGGTGGTCATGAGCGGATCTCGGCCGCGTCGGTTGAGGTAAGTAGCCCGCGCAGAAATTCCTGCATCCAGATCGGGAGAGCAGAAAGGCCAGCGTGCAGGTCATCGCGGATCGCTCGTCCGTGTCCTGGGTCGACGAGCAGGCGGCGCAACATGGTCTGTATGCGCTGCCGCTCGCTGTCCTGGGTCAGCATGTCCTGCATCCAATGCAGGGCCTGGACGACGCGCATGGCGGGCCGGTCGGCCCAATAGAGACGGCTTGGCGCGGCTAACTTGAAATGGATCTCCTGGCCGCCAAGCTTGATCGGCTTCAGCCGCGCATCGGCTAGTACCTCGATGCGTGCCGGCACGGCGGTGGTGAGGCCGAGATCGTTGGCGGCGGTCATGCCGTCGACGACGACTCGCACTTGATCGCGGCGGGCGACGGCGCGAATGACGGCGCGATAGTCGGGCACGGTCGGCCGGCCGGTCAGCGTGTTCTTGCGCGGCCGGTCGTAGAGGCCACGGTCGATGCGACGCAGCTCGCCAGTGGCGACGAGACGCTGTAAGGCCTTATCGATAGCGGTGCGACCGCTGAGGTCGACAAAGTCGCCGGGCGTCCAGACCTCATCCGGGTTTAACGCAATCCGGGCGAGCAGCCGGGAGCGAAGATCGGCGTTTTGAGCCAGGGCCATTGTGTCCGAAGCATGATACATTCTTCGGACCATAGCAAACTGAGTCCGAAGAATGCTACATGTTTCGGACAAGCGATGTCCGCTTTCTTGGCTCGGTGCCTCGAGACCGGATTGTCTGCTCCCGGCCAGCTTCCGCCTCCGGAAAAGCACGAAGAGGACGGGGCGCAAAGCAAGGGCCGCGTTCCACTCCTGAAGCGCCGCCCCACGCCGTCGAAGCCCCCAAACGGCGACCCATCCGGATCAGGCTAGGTCGAACCGGTCCAGGTTCATCACCTTGGTCCACACGGCCACGAAGTCATGCACGAACGCCTCCTCGGAGTCAGCGCACCCGAACACTTCCGCGACGGCCCGCAACAGCGAGTTCGACCCGAAGATCAGGTCAACGCGGCTCCCGGTCCACCGCAGCTCGCCCGTCCGGCGGTCGCGCCCCTCGAACCTGTCGTCGGCCTCGGACACCGCCTTCCACGTCGTGCCCATGTCGAGCAGGTTGACGAAGAAGTCGTTGGTCAGCGTCCCCGGCCGTTTGGTGAGGACGCCAAGCTCGGAGCCTCCGTGGTTGGCGCCCAGCACGCGCAGGCCGCCGACCAGGACCGTCATCTCAGGCGCGCTCAGCGTCAGAAGATGCGCCCGGTCCACCAGGTGAACCTCCTCGTGCCGCCCGCGCCCGTCGCCGAGGTAGTTGCGGAACCCGTCCGCGGCCGGCTCCAGCACGGCGAAGGAGTGCGCGTCGGTCTGTTCCTGGGACGCGTCGGTGCGGCCCGGCGTGAACGGGACTTCCACGGCGTGCCCGGCATCAGCAGCGGCTTTCTCGACGCCCGCGCACCCGGCGAGCACGATCAGGTCGGCGAGCGACACCTTCTTGCCGCCCGACTGCGCAGCGTTGAACTCCGCCCGGACACCCTCCAGCGTCCGCAGCACCGCCGCCAGCTCGGCCGGCTCGTTCGCCGTCCAGTCCTTTTGCGGCGCGAGGCGAATGCGCGCCCCGTTGGCGCCGCCCCGCTTGTCGGTGCCGCGGAACGACGACGCCGACTTCCAGGCGGTCGAGACCAGCTGCGGGACGGACAGCCCTGACGCCAGCACCCGCGCCTTGAGCGCCGCCACATCCTGCCCGTCAATGAGCGGGTGATCCACGGCGGGAACGGGGTCCTGCCACAGCAGCACCTCCGACGGCACTTCCGGGCCGAGATAGCGCGCGAGCGGCCCCATGTCGCGGTGGGTCAGCTTGAACCAGGCGCGGGCAAAGGCGTCGGAGAACTCGTCCAGGTTCTCGTGGAAGCGCTTGGAGACCGCGAGGTAGGCCGGGTCGGCGATCATCGCGATGTCCGTCGTGCACATCATGGGCGCGTGGCGCTTCGACGGGTCGTGCGCGTCGGGCACCTGGTCGGCGGCCGCGCCGTTCTTGGGGGTCCACTGCCAGGCGCCGCCGGGACCCTTTTGCAGCTCCCATTCGTAGTTGAACAAGTTGTCGAAGTAGCCGTTGTCCCACACCGTGGGTTCGGCGGTCCAGGCGCCCTCGATCCCGCTGGAGATGGTGTCGGCGCCCTTGCCGGTGCCGAAGTTGTTCTTCCAGCCCAGGCCCATCTGCTCGATGGGGGCGGCCTCCGGCTCCGGCCCGACATGCTCGCCGGCGCTGGCCGCGCCGTGGCACTTGCCGAAGGTGTGGCCGCCGGCGACCAGCGCCACCGTTTCCTCGTCGTTCATCGCCATGCGCGCGAACGTCTCGCGGATGTCGCGGGCCGAGGCGGCCGGATCGGGCTTGCCGTTCGGCCCTTCCGGATTGACGTAGATCAGCCCCATCTGGACCGCGCCGAGGTGGCCAGCGAGGTCCCGGTCGCCGCTGTAGCGCTGGTCGTCGAGCCAGGTGGCCTCGGGACCCCAGTCAATGTCCTCCTCCGGCTCCCACACGTCCTGTCGGCCGCCAGCGAAGCCGAACGTCTTGAGTCCCATGGACTCCAGCGCACAGTTGCCGGTCAGCACGATCAGGTCGGCCCAGGAGATCTTGCGGCCATACTTCTGCTTGACCGGCCACAGCAGCAGCCGCGCCTTGTCGAGGTTCGCGTTGTCGGGCCAGGAATTCAGCGGCGCGAAGCGCTGCGTCCCGGAGCCTGCGCCCCCGCGGCCGTCGCCGACGCGGTAGGTGCCCGCGCTGTGCCACGCCATGCGAATGAACAGCGGCCCGTAATGCCCGTAGTCGGCCGGCCACCAGTCCTGTGACGTGGTCATCAGCGCGAACAGGTCCGCCTTCAACGCCGCCAGGTCGAGCGTCTTGAACTCGGCGGCGTAGTCGAAGCCGTCGCCCATAGGGTCGCCCTTGGCCGAGTGCTGGTGCAGGAGCTTGAGGTTCAGCTGGTTCGGCCACCAATCCTGGTTGGACCTGGGCCAAGCCGTCGAGTTGTTGGGAGCCACGCAGGGCTGTTCAACGCTGCTGGATGGGCTGCACTGAGGCCGCCCTGCTGCATACAAGGGGCGAGGTAGGCGGCTGATCGCAAGGGGGGTTCCCGAGCCGGGCAATGTCTGACTTCTACGGTGGCAA
>JAABUM010002968.1_pt1 | contig 21703 bp, 23 predicted proteins | sample 5559161 | NCBI WGS metagenome assembly JAABUM01 (sample SAMN10711868, study PRJNA513369) | rock metagenome | isolation source: Antarctica rocks | place: Antarctica: Victoria Land, Siegfried Peak nord
CCGGCCTGGACCCGGTCCAGATCCTGCGCCGTCAGCTCCTTTGGTGAATGTCCGGACTCGGCGACGATCACGGGCAGCGTCTGCCGGAGCACGTGCGCGGTCCAGGTGGGGGCAAGACCCAGCCGTACGGCGGCCTGATTGAGATTGAGCATGTCCAGCTCGTCGGGGAACAGCTGCTCACATGTCCAGGCGAGGCTGGTGCCGGCGTTCTTGCCGGCGAGCAGCTCGAGGTCGCCGCAGACCTCGCCGCAGAGCATGACGAACGCCAGGAACGGCCAGGCCAGTGGATAGCGGCGCAGGTCGGCGAGGCGGCTCTGCAGGGGGGTTGTTTGCATTCACCCGTGGACGTCCGGGTGCGCAGCCAGGAACGCCGCAGCCCCGCTCGTCCGCCGGCGCGCCTGCCCCGGTTGCGGCATCGACGACGAGCAGAACGCCAAATAGCGCTCCGCCAGGGCGTCAGCATCGGCCGCGGGCCTGCGAACAGGCAGGCCGGGGACGGCCGCCGTCGGCGTCACCGGCCCGCGGCGGTCCTGGCCGCCTGATACTGCGCTGCCAGGTGCTGCGGCGCGAGGTGAACATAGGCCGCGGTCGACTCCGGAGACGAATGCCCCATCAGCGCCCTGAGCACCAGCAGGTCCATACCGGCGGCGGCCAGCTCCGTGCCATAGGTGTGGCGCAACCGGTGCGGCCGCACCCGAACAGCACCCGAACTGGCCCGGTGTTTCCGGAAGATCTTGCGGAGCCCAGCCTCGCTGACCCGGCAGCCGGTCGTGGGGCCCCGCAGCACCACGAAGCACTCCAGGGTCGAACAACCAGCTGGACGCTCAGAGCGCAGGTAGGCCGCGGTCTCGGCGAAGAATGCCTGATCGACAGGGACGACACGCTCCTTGTTGCCCTTACCGACGACTCGCACCCGCCGCAGCCCCATGTCCACATCGGCCAGCCGCAGCGATCGGACCTCCGCGGACCTCAACCCGCCGAGCAGCATCGCCAGAACCATCGCCCGGTCGCGGAACGTCAGCAGATCGGCAAGGAAGGCCGACACCTCGCCGTCCGGCAGGCTCTCCGGGAGCCGGTGCGGGGAGCGCACCAAAGTTCCGCCGGCGTGCTCGCCTCGTGGCTTCAGATGACCCAGCAGCCCGCGTTGAGAGGCACGCAACCGCGAAGACCGGCGCGCAGCAGGCACCGGATTGTCGGCACGGACGCCGGTAACGCCGGCGTACTCGAACATGCCTCGCACCGCGCAGATGCGCCGGTTCATCGTCGTGGCCGCGGGTCGTCGCGGCGCGAGCGTCACCACCGTCGTCACCGTCGGGACCAGGACGCTGTGCCAGTCGAGGTAGGCGAACAGGTCACTGGGCACCACCGACCCGACGCCCAGCCCACGATCAGCCAGAAACGTCCCGAAGTTCGCCAGGTCGTAGGCATAGCCGCGGACCGTCGCCGGAGAGAAATTCCGCCAGGCCAGATGAGCCAAGAACCCATTGGCCAACACGGCAAGTTCCGACCCGCCGACCAGGCGATGCCCGTCACCGCCCCGGCCGACCGCAATCGTGGCAACCACGCCGATGCCTCCCTCGTGCCGCACTATCCCCGCTTCGCCCGCCACCTCGGGGGACGCCCCGCTCGGCCCTCGTGTCGGTGTCGTGCGTCAGTCCACGAGGGCCGGTAAACAGACAAGAAGAACTACGCGCGCTGCTGGCCACCGCGACCCGTGGCGGTGTCCGCCACAACGTCGCCCACCACCTCACCCGCTTCTACGCCTGGTGCGCTGGGCCCGGCCGGTCCATCCCCGAGCTGGCCCGCCTCGCCGGCACCATCCAGACCTGGTGGCCCGAGATCCACGCCTTCCTCACCACCGGCGTGACCAACGCCGGAACCGAGGGGACCAACCGGCTGATCAAAGACACCGCTCGCACAGCATTCGGTTTCCGCAACCTAGACAACCAGCGCCGACGGGTACGGTTCGCATGCACCAGAGGCCCGCGTCTGGGTCCCGCCGCACGAGGGTGACCATTTCCCCCTCAAGTTCCAAGAGCCCAATAAGGCGGCGTAGCCGGCGGCGTCGTCGCCGATGCGTAGCTTGGCCAACTGCTTGCCGTCGTCATCGACCACGCCACATCGTGATGGTTCTCGGCCCAGTCGATGCCGCAGTAAATCGCCACCAGTTCCTCCTTCGGCACGGTTGTCGGATCAGCCGACGCGAGACCACATGGCGCCCTCAATGGAAGGGCTCAAACGGCCCGACACCCGATTGGTCGTTCGTGGTCCCAGCTCACTGCGCGACCTCTCGCTCTAGTCCAGAGCTGCTCGCTCTCGTCTTTCTCAGAACGGCACCTACGCGGCTGGCTCACATCACAATCACTAATCAAGACGGGCAGGCACTTCCTTCGGGAGGAGTCCGCGTACGGCGCGCTCCAGGCCACGAAGCCGTAGACCATCGCGTACGCGCTGACCGACTCTCCCGTGGGGCAACTCGCGTGGATCGCGGAGAAGTTCCACGGCTGGTCCGGTCGTGCCGATCGGCCCGAGGACGTCCTCGATCGGGACGGCATGGTGACCAACGTGATGCTGCACTGGCGTACCGGCCGCCGGCTCGTCCGCCCGGTCGTACTACGAGACGATGCACGGGCCCGACGGGTGGTCGCAGCGCGGCTACTGCGCGGTGCCGACGGCGGTGTCCGTCCTCCGCGAGGACATCGCCCTGCCCGTGCGCGCTCTTGCCGAGAGGTACAGCATCATCGTTCACTGAAACGAGTTCGACCGCGGCGGCACTTTCCGGGACTCGAGCAGCCCAGCCGTTCTTGTCGGCGAACTTCGTTCGCTCCTTCCGCACCATCCGCTGACCCTTGTCCGGACGGTGTCAGCTCCTGCGCAGCTTCCGAACCGCCCGACAAGTCGACAGGGCGCCACGCGAACGGGTCCTACGCTGCCAGGATGGCCAGCTCCGGCATGCTGCTGCGGAATGCGTCGGTCGCCGGCGTCGGGCGGAGCGATATCCTCATCAATGACGGCCGGATCAGCGCCATCGGCGACGACCCGCCCGCCGCCGGAGCCGAAGTGATCGACGCGGCGGGCGGCGCCGCACTCCCGGGTCTGCACGATCACCACTGCCATCTGTTGGCGATGGCCGCGGCTCGCCGGTCCGTCGTGTGCGGCCCGCCCGAGACGACTACCGGAGAGCAGCTCTCGGCCGTCCTGCGCGCGGCGCACCTCACCGGCGGGTGGGTGCGCGGGGTGGGCTATCATGAATCGGTAGCCGGCGACCTGGACTGTCACGTCCTGGACCGTGCTCGCTCGGATGTCCCGACGCGTGTCCAGCACCGCGGCGGGTCGCTGTGGGTGTTGAACAGCGCGGGTCTCGCCGAGGTCGGTCTGGACGCACCCGCCATGGGTGAGCCGTCCGGTATCGACCGCGACGCGGAGGGTCGCCCCACCGGTCGGTTGTGGCGCTGCGACGCGTGGCTTCGCGACCGACTCGATCCTGCGCCACCGCCTGACCTCGGTGCGGTGTCCGCCGAACTGGCGGCGTACGGGATCACCGGTGTCACGGATGCGACGCCAGACCTCGACACCGGGGCACTCGCGCTCCTGCGTTCACCGAGCTTTCGTCAACGCTTGACCTTGCTCGGGGAATCCGACTCGTCCGCGCCGCGCAAGATCCTGGTCAGCGACCATTCGCTGCCGTCGCTGGACGCACTGGTCGAACTGGTCGGGGGCTGTCGTCCGCGAGCAGTGGCCGTGCACTGTGTGACCAGGGTGGCGCTGGTGCTCACGGTGGCCGCGCTGCGTCAGGTGGGAACGGTGCGCGGCGACCGCATCGAGCACGCCGCAGTCGTCCCGCCCGATCTGGTCCTTGCGATGGCCGGATTGGGGGTGACCGTCGTGACCCAGCCGTCGCTGCCGGGGCTGCGCGGTGACCGGTATCTAGAGGACGCCGAGACTGACGATCGCGAGTACCTGTGGCCGTTCGCCAGTCTGCTGGCGGCAGGGGTTCCGGTCGGGTGCTCGAGCGACGCTCCGTACGGCAGTCCCGATCCGTGGTTTGCCATTAGGGCGGCGAGCGCGCGCCGCACCGGGTCGGGTCGAGCGGTCGCACCGTTGGAGAAGGTCTCCGCGGGAGCTGCGCTGCGCGGGTATCTCACCGACCCGCTGGATCCGGGCGGACCGGTTCGGCAGGTGGCGGTGGGCACGTGCGCGGACCTCCTCGTGCTCGACGCGCCGCTGGACGACGTACTCGCCACCCCCGACGCCGGGCACGTTCGGTTCACGCTGGTCGGTGGTGAGGTGATCCACCGTGGATGACGCACCGGTGTCGATGGTCCCGCTGGACGAGGTGCGCGGGCACTTGGCCGACCTCGAGCCGCCCGCAGACGGTGTGCCGAGGGAGCCGGTGATGTTCGTCGACCTGAGCACGCCGACGGCCGGCGCGGCGGCGGTCGAAGCCGCGATTCGTTCGGCCGAGATCGTCGCCGTCGGCGTCGTGCGGTCGGCGGTGTCGCCGGAGTTGTACGGAATCCTCGACGCCCTGACGTTCAGCCTGACCCCGGAGCGGACGTCGGATCGAACCTGCGTGACCGTGACCGACGTTGCGCCAGCGGCGCGCCGGTTTCGGGAGGCGGTGACGGCTTCACCGAAGGCGGCGCTGGCCATGCGGCGGCTGGTCGAGGTGACCGACCGGTTGCCGGTTCGACAGGGGCTGGCCGTCGAGTCAGCCGTGTACTCGATGCTGCTTGCGGGCGGCGAGTTCGCCGAGTGGCGCGCAGCGCACGAACGCCGCGACGTCCCGGTGCCGGACAGCGACGCGGTCTCGCTGGAGCGCGTCGGTGACGAGCTGCGAATACGTTTGGACATGCCTCAGCGGCGCAATGCCTACTCCCGGCATGTCAGGGACGGTCTCGTCGACGCGCTCGACCTCGCGCTGACCGACGACACGATTGAGCGGGTCGTGCTGACCGGGGCCGGTCCTGCGTTCTGCAGCGGCGGTGACCTGGACGAGTTCGGTGGGTCCGCCGACGTCAGTGCCGCCCACCTCGTGAGGCTGCAGCGCAACGCCGCTTCCCGCGTACATGCGCTGGAAGAGCGTATGGAGGTCCGGCTGCACGGTGCGTGCATCGGCGCCGGTATCGAGATCCCGTCCTTCGCCGCACGAGTGCTCGCGCGGGAAGACACCGTCATCGCGCTGCCGGAACTGGCGATGGGTCTCGTGCCAGGTGCCGGGGGCACGGTCGGGATCACCAGAAGGATCGGGCGCTGGCGGTGTGCGTGGCTGCACCTGGCCGGCGAGCGGATCGGGGTCGACGTTGCGCTGGACTGGGGCCTGGTCGATGAACGCGGCTGAGCTCGCCGACCGGCTGCGCGACGAACTGTGCGCACCGCTCGGCGTGCCACGCCTTGCGCTCGACGTCGCAGCGGTCGACGAGGCCGGCGCGTGGGCGACCTCGGGCGCCCGCGAGCTCACCGGTTCAGCGCACGGACAACCGCTCGACGTCTGCGGTGCGCCTGCGTCGCTGACCGGGGCCGCGCTCGCAGTGGCCCAGGCCTACCTGAAGGTCGAGCTGCCGGGGGTCGAGGTGCTTGGTGAACGAGCCGCATTGGCTGGCTTCCACCGCAACGCCCCGTTCTCGGCGGGCGGTTCCTTCCGCTGCCTGCCCGCCCAGGACGGCTGGCTCGGGTTGTCGCTCGCGCGCGAGTGGGACCGCGAGGTGCTGCCTGCGCTGATCGGAGCTCCCGTAGCAGGGGACCCGTGGACGGCCGTCGCCGGCTGGCTAGGACGCGTCGACGCGCAGCATGCTCTCGAGCAGGCCGTCGATCTTCAGCTGGCCGCCGGGATCGTGCCCGCAGAGCCGTTGGGTGAACGCCGAACCCCGGTCGAGGTCACGGTGGGTGGCCTCCGATCCGGGACCGCCCGGCCCACGGTTGTCGACCTGTCCGCTCTCTGGGCCGGCCCGCTGTGTGCCCGCCTTCTCGGACTGGCCGGCGCGCGGGTCATCAAGGTCGAGAGCGTCGACCGGCCCGACGGCGCCCGCTTCGGTCCACCAGCGTTCTTCGACTGCATGCACGCCGGCCACGAGTTCGTGTGGCTCGACTTCGCGCAACAACGCAACGAATTGCACGCGCTGATCGCGTCCGCCGACGTCGTCCTGGAGGCCTCCCGCCCCCGGGCGCTCGCCCGGCTCGGCATCGACACCCACGAGCACGTCGCCGCCGGCACGGTCTGGGCCAGCATCACCGCCTACGGCCGCCGAGGGAACGACGCGGACCGGATCGGCTTCGGCGACGACGTCGCCGCCGGCGCCGGTCTGGTCGCGTGGACAGACTCCGGCCCCGTTCCCGCCGGCGACGCGTTGGCCGATCCGATCGCCGGCGTCCATGCCGCCGCCGCCGTCGCGGTCGCACTCGGCGGCGAGCGGGGCTGCCTGCTGGACGTGTCAATGCACGACGCAAGCCGCCGGGCCGCCGGTGCTGGCTGATGCGTCGGCCGGCCGCATACGAAGCAGCGGTCGCTCGCACTGCGATCTGGCGCATCCCACGCCGCCCGCTCAGGCCGACATCGCTACGGTCGACGCATGTCACTGCGCCGTCGCCCTTCGTCCGTGTCCGAATCCGCCGAACTCGCGCGGTTGCTGTTGCGCGGAGCGGTCGGGGGCACGTTCGTCGCTCACGGCGTCCGGCACGGGAAGACGCTTGACGGTACGGCCGGGTGGTTCGGCTCCATTGGGTTCCGGCAACCGCGGTTGCAAGCTCAGCTAAGTTCGGTGGTCGAAATAGGCGCGGGTGCGTCGGTACTCGCTGGTGCGGCGACGCCATTATCGGCGTCCGCGATAGTCGGCACCATGACCGTCGCCTACCGGACCGTGCATCAGCCGAACGGATACTTCATCACCGGTGAGGGTTGGGAGTACGTCGGTGTTCTCAGCGCCGCGGCGGTGGCGCTGTCGGCGATGGGCAGCGGACGCTTCAGCGTCGACCGCGCGCTCGGGTTGGACGACATCGGCACCCCGGCCACGCGGGCGCTGGTCACGGCCGGGCTCGGCATCGTCGGCGCACTCGCGCAGCTTGCTGCGTTCTGGACGAAGCCCGCGCCGGACAACTGACTATGACGGTAAGCGCCGATCAACGTCGTGAAGACGCGCTCGATCATCACGAAGGGTGTGAGTCGGTCGAGCGGCTGGTCAGGGGCGGAACGACCCTGTTCGGTACACCTTGGGTACACAAGACGACCGCAAACGCTGAAATCGCCCCAGGTCGATGGAGGCATTGAAGCCACGGGTGAGTGGAGCAATGCCACCAGCACCGAGAAAGTACCCGGCGGAGCTGCGTGAGCGGGCGCAGCGGCTTGTGCGTGAGGCCCTGGAGCAGGAGCCGCAGCTGTCGCTGAACGCGGCAGTGATCAGAGTCGACCAGCGGGTCAGGGTCAACCCGGACACGTTGCGCGGCTGGGTGAAGCAGGCCGACATTGACGTCGGCCTTCGGCCGGCCCAACCTCGGCACCAGGGCAATTGATGCCACTGCCGAGCGCGCGGCCCAAGGCGGCGCAGCCCGGGTGTGGTCGACGTCGACCAGTTGGCCATTGCGCTTGACGACCTTGCCGGGCTTGACCGGGGGGAGAGTTACCGTCGCGGCGGTCGCCTTCTATGAGCGGGAGTTTCGCTCAGGGAGCGATCGAGCGTCTGGCAGGGCTGTGCGGCTACTACGCTGTCCCGCTTGTTGAGGTGCCGGCCGGTTTACCCGGCACCGGCCGGTAACCGTGGCACCCCGGCTACGGCAGCGGCCTCCGCCGGCGAGCAGGGCACAGCCCAGGAGCTGAGGGCCCTTCGGCGGTTCGCCGCTTCGGTGACCCGCCGCCGGACCAGCCCTGCCGAGCGGCGGGCACAAGTAGGCCCCGGTTGCGCGCGGCGACGTGGACGTCCTCGCGGTGGTCCTTCACACCGGCGCGGGTCGGCTGCGACAACTGTCCGACAGGCGCTCTACAGACTCTGGATGTGTACCGATATGCCCGCTGACCAGCACAAACACCAGTCGCCGATAATTGTGGTTATGTCAACTAGAACGAGCATTATTGCAACGGATGCATGACAGCACGTCCGCTTCGCGACCCCTCCCCCAGCATGTCCGGCGCGGCTCACCAAGCGGCTCGTGGCCCTCTACCAGGCATCTTCGGCAACCGTTGCGAGCCACGCTTCCAGTTGAGGGTCGACGGCGCCGACGACGAACCGCATGTCCCCGTTGCGGGCCGTCAGCGGCTCGGCGATCAGCGGCTCGCGATGGGGCCACCCGGTTGCGAAACTGGTGCAGCTGGGTCACCGGCGCCTCCAGCTCCTAGCGGTCGGCGCTGGGCAGGTACGAGAACGCCGGCCTGAGCACCGGCCACAGGCTGGCGTTGTAGCGGCGGGCGAGTAGAAAGCGGCCAGAACCCGAACGGCAGCTCGGCCATCGGCGACCTTGCCCGGGAGACGAGCGCTACCGCGCGCCTCCGCCTCGCCTTCGCCACGTCCTCCGCGCGAGAGCTCCTCGAGCTCCCCGGCCAGGTCGTCCTACCACTCCCCCACCGGCCAAGGAGGCGCCGGTGCCCGGACGGTCAGTGTGTGCACCGCATTGCGCAGCACCACTTCGACCTACCCGAGCACTCCCACAGTGTGGGCGGGCTACTTCTGTTTGCCGCCCATCCCGGTGCCCATCATCATCATCCACATCATTGCGCTTATCATGATCACACACGGGATGGCGAACCGCAGGATGCTGGCGTTGAGGGTGACGGCGGCGACCGCACAGACACGGCGAGGGCGGCGCTGCGTGACGAAAGGTCCGCAGCAGCAAGTGGCGACCGTTAGACTGATACCCCTCTAGGGTAGGGTGTCAGCCATGGCAGGTCAGGCGGAGCCGGTGGTGCGCGGCTACACCGCACACAAGGACGACGTCCAGAAGCGGCTGCGCCGCATCGAGGGCCAGGTCCGCGGGCTGCAGCGCATGGTCGACGAGGACGCCTACTGCATCGACGTGTTGACCCAGATCTCGGCGTCGACCAAGGCGCTGCAGGCGGTGGCGCTGCAGCTGCTCGAGGACCACCTGGGTCACTGCGTCACCAATGCGATCGAAACCGGCGGCCCACAGGCGCAGGAGAAGGTTCGTGAGGCGACCGCCGCCATCGAACGCCTGGTCAAGTCATGACGGCCTACCAGCGTCCCGACCCGACATCGCGGCCATCGCCATGACGCGTGAGCAGGGGACCCCACCCGACGCCTGCCCCGTCGATCGCGGGCTACCGGGCTGCGACACCGGCCCCGCCGCCCGGACACGGTTCGTCGCCCGCGAGCTCACCAGCGTGTGGCGCGAGCTGCGCGGACACCGGCAATCAGCCGCAGCGCAGAGCACCACGAGGAAGGCACAGCGATGAGCGCCCTGGACACGATCGGCCAGAGCTTGTCCGACGGCTTCGGCATGTTCTGGGAGACGCTTTGGGCCCTGGTGCTGGGCTTCGCCCTGTCCGGGGCGGTCCAGGCGTTCGTCTCCCGCGCCGAGATGCAGCGGGCACTGGGTGACCACCGGCCGGCCACGGTCGCCAAGGCCAGCTTCTTCGGCACCGTCTCGTCCTCGTGCTCCTACGCCGCCTCCGCACTGGCCAAGACGCTGTTCTCACGCGGCGCGGACTTCACCGCGGCGCAGGCGTTCATGTTCGCCTCGACGAACCTGGTGCTCGAGCTCGGCATCGTGCTGTGGCTGCTGATCGGCTGGCAGTTCGCGGTCGCCGAGTTCGTCGGCGGCGCCATCATGATCGTGCTGCTGGCCGTGGCCCTGCCGCGCGTGGTTCGGCCGGACGAACAGGACCGCGCCCGGCAGCGACTGGTCGCCGACGAGCAGGCGTCGACGGGGCACCAGCACCAGCACCAGCACGGGGACGGGGACGAGCCCGACGACGCGACCGGGGCGCAGCTGCCCTGGCGCACGCGGATCCGGTCGCGGGCCGGGTGGTCGGACGCGGCCGGCTACACCATCAGCGACGTGACGATGCTGCGCAAGGAGCTGCTCATCGGGTTCGTCGTCGCCGGCTTCGCCGAGGCAGCGGTCCCGGTCAGCTTCTGGCAGTCGCTGTTCTGGACCGGGCACGGGTTCTGGTCGGTGGCCGAGAACGTCGTCCTCGGCCCGTTCCTGGCGATCATCAGCTTCGTCTGCTCGATCGGCAACGTCCCGCTGGCCGCGGCCCTGTGGGCGGGCGGCATCTCCTTCGGCGGCGTGATCGCCTTCGTGTTCGCCGACCTGATCACCCTGCCGCTGCTGCTGATCTACCGCAAGTACTACGGCACCGGGCTGACCCTGAAGCTGCTGGCAGTGTTCTGGGGTGACGATGAGCCTGGCCGGCCTGGCGACCGAGTACCTGTTCAAAGCGGTCGGGTTGCTGCCGGCGCCTCCGGCGCCCGGCCACGGCATGGTCGGCCGCGACGTGTACGGCTGGAACTACACCACGGTGCTCAACGTGCTCGCGCTGGTCGCCTTCGCTGGGCTGTACTGGCTCTACCGCAACCGGTCCCGGTTCGGCGGCGGCGCCGGCTACGCCAAGGACCCGGTGTGCGGGATGCAGGTCCAGACCAGCCAGGCACCAGCCACTGCCAGCCACGCCGGGCAGCGCTTCTTCTTCTGCTCCGACCACTGCCGGCACCGCTTCACCGCCGACCCCGAGCGGTACGCCCGCAGCGCTGCCAGCGCTGAGCCAGCGGGGGACCAATCCCGGCATGCGGGGCATGCGGGGCACGAAGGCCATGAGCAGGTCGCGGCAGAACAGGTGACCGACCCGGTGTGCGGCATGAGCGTCAACCCGGAGTCTGCCGCTGTTCACGTGTCCTACGCCGGACAGGACTTCTTCTTCTGCTCCGCCGGTTGCGCCGACAGCTTCACGAGTGACCCACTCGCCCACCTGTCCGAGGCCCGGGACCCGGTGTGCGGCATGAGTGTCGACGTCGCCCACCCGGGCGGCGAGGCAGTCGCAGCCGGCCAGCGGTACGTGTTCGGCGCCCCCAGCTGCGCCCAGGCGTTCACCGCCGATCCGCAGCCCTACCTGACAAACCGGCAGCCCACAGCCGCCTCCACCAAGTCGATGCGCACATGAGCACCTGGCCGCGGGCAGGCGCGCGCCGCCGCCGCCGCCGCGGGCTACTGGCACTGCTGGCTGCGTTGCTGGGGCTTGGCGTGCTGCTGATGCACACCCAGTTGGTCGACGTTCTGCCGGCCGGGCCGCTGGCGGCGAGCACACCTGCAAGCAGCACGCACCGTCCCGCCGTGATGCCGACACCAGCCGGGCCAGGGTCTTTGGCCCAAGGCCATACTGCGGTCGCTCCGACCGCCGTGGCTCCGTCCGCACGGCCGGCGTCCGCCACCCAGATGTCTGGAGCCGTGGCCGTCGGGCTGCCCGGACTCCCGCACATGCCCGCGATACCTTCCATGCCCGGGATGCACGCAGGTGGTCTGTGCGTGGCGGTACTCGGTGTTGCCGTGGGGCTCGGGCTGCTGGTCGGGCTGCTGCTCGCCGCCGCTGACCCGGCGGGGACCAGCCGGCGGCTCGCTGCATCTACCGGCAGAAGCCCGCTGTCGCGGGCGGCTACCCGCCGGGTGCCCTGGCGGCAGGCGTTGACACCGGCCGAGCTCTGTCTGCTGCGGACCTAGAGCGACCCGCGACCCGCCTGGCCTTCACCGGCGTGTGTCGCCCCGGTTCCGCTCCTGCCGTCCGTCCCTTTCACACCCAGACAGAGGTACATCCCATGAAGCGCACACCCATGCTGCTCGCCGCCGGACTCGCCAGCATCACCCTGGCTGCCTGCGGCGCCGCCAGCACCACCTCCGCAACCCCGGCCGCTACCGCGCTCTCCAGCAGCGCCACAGCTGGCGCCACCGGCCAGGCGCACAACACCGCGGACGTCACCTTCGCCCAAGGCATGATCCCGCACCACAAGCAGGCCGTCGTGATGGCGCAGCTGGCCAGCAACCGGGCCAAGAGCCCGGCGGTCAAGACTCTCGCCGCCCAGATCCAGTCCGCCCAGGACCCGGAGATCACGACCATGACCGGGTGGCTGACCAGCTGGGGGCAGCCCACCGAGCAGCCCGCCATGAGCGGCATGGTCGGGCACGATATGGGCTCTATGGGCGGGATGATGAGCGACGCCGACATGACCAAGCTGTCCACCCTGACCGGCGCCGCGTTCGACCGCGAGTTCCTGACCATGATGACCGCGCACCACAACGGCGCGATCGGCATGGCCCGCACCCAGCTGGCCCAGGGCCAGTACGCGCCGGCCAAAACACTCGCGCAGAACATCATCACCAGCCAGAGCGCGGAGATCGCCAAGATGAAGACACTGCTCACCCAGGTCTGACACACCCGGACGGGCGGGACGTGCCCGACAGGCACGTCCCGCCCGCACCACCGTCCGCCGGGACGTGACCCGAGCGTGTCGCTCAGGGCAATGCGCCCCTGACCATTCCGCCGGTCCTGTCCCGCCGGGTAGACGCACCTTCAACAGACCAAGGGGCTAGCTGTGGCAACTCAGACCAAGGGCTTCGGGCAGGGCTCGGGGCCAGGCTCAAGGCGCAGCGTGGTGCTAGAACTCGACGGGTTGCAGCGGGCAACGGAGAAGAACGCGGTGGAGGCGGTCCTTGGCCGCCGCCCTGGCGTGACCGGCGTGCAGGCCAACCCGGTAACCCAGAGCGACCGTCACCTACGACCCGGCGCGTCGACCGGGTCGGCGGGTAGGTACTTGCACGAGCACCCGCACCACGCCGGTCGGGTGCCCCGCGATGGATGAGGAGAACCCATGCCTGGCATTGCTGACAAGTTCGACAAGGCCTACGAGAGCAAGCCGCTTGCCGAGCTGGCGTCAGCCCCGGTCGCTGCCCTACAAGGTGTCAGCGACAGCGACGCGGACCACTTGAAGGCGGCATTCAACATCGAGACGGTGAAGGACCTGGGCACGAACAAGTTCTTCCTGTGGGCTCAGGCAGTGGCCAAGCTCGCCGAGTAGAGCCTCTGCGCCCGGCGGAGCCCCGTCACGGTGGCGCTCAACTCGGGCCGGGGCCAGCGAGCGCCGCCTGCGGCTGAGGGTGGTTGTTCGCTGCGGGAACGTCGTCGGCGGCTGGCTGCGCCGCCGGGCGTTCACTGCTGAGGGTGGGCCAGGTGCGGCGGGACAACAGTCGCAGCCCGTTGAGCCCGACGATGACGGTCGACCCTTCGTGGCCGGCGACACCGAGTGGCAGCGGCAGGTGGCCAAGCAGGTCCCAGCCGACGAGCACGGTGATGACGACCGCGGCGAAGGCGAGGTTGGCGATGACCACCCGCCGGGCCCGTCTGGCCATGGTCAGGACGGCGGGGACGGTGCGCAGGTCGTCGCGGACGACGACGGCGTCGGCGGCTTGCAGGGCGAGGTCGGAGCCGGCGCGGCCCATGGCGATGCCGACGTTGGCGGTGGCCAGGGCGGGGGCGTCGTTGACCCCGTCGCCGACGAGCAGCACCCTCCGGCCCGCGAGTTGCAGGGCGCGGACCGCGGTCGTCTTGTCCTGGGGCAGCAGCCCGGCGTGCACGGCGTCGATGCCGACCTCGACCGCGACGCGGCGGGCGGCGTGCACGTTGTCACCGGTGAGCAGCACCGGGCTGCCCTGGACCAGCCTGGTCAGCTCGGACACTGCGGCGGGGGCGTCACGGCGCACTGTGTCGGACAGGGCCAGCACACCGGCGGGGTGGCCGTCGACGACGATAACGACGGCGGTGCGGCCGGTGTTCTCCAGCTCGGCGACGACCGCTCGCGCCCGGTCGCCGGGATCCCCGTCCGGGAGCAGGACCGGATGGCCGACGAGCACGTCCCGGCGGTCGACAATGGCCTGGACACCGCGGCCGGGCCGAGCCCGAAACCCTTCGGCGGACGGTACGGGCAGCCCGCGGGCGCGGGCGGCTGCGGCCACGGCGCGGCCCAGTGGGTGTTCGCTGGGCGCTTCGGCGCCGGCCGCCAGCGTCAGCAGCTGCGCCTCGTCCCGGCCGGCTAGGCCGAGGATGTCGGTGACCCGCGGGGTGCCGTGGGTCAGGGTGCCGGTCTTGTCCAAGGCGACTGTGTCGACCCCGGCCAGCTGCTCGAGCACGACGGCGTTCTTGACCAGCACGCCGTGCCGCCCGGCGTTGGCGATCACCGACAGCAGCGGCGGCATCGTGGCGAGCACCATAGCGCACGGCGATGCGACGATCATGAAGGTCATCGCCCGCAGCAGCGTCGGGGTGAAGTGCGCCCCGAACCCGAGGGGGACGGCGATCAGGGTGAGGGTGAGAGCAACGACCAGCACGGAGTAGCGCTGCTCGACGCGGTCGACGAACAGCTGGGTCGCAGCTTTGACCTCGGAGGCCTCCTCGACCTGGCTGGCGACCCGGGCAAGGACGGTGTCGGCTGCGGCTCGCTCGACCCGCACCGTCAGCACACCGGTGCCGTTGAACGTTCCGGCCAGGACGTGCTCGCCCGGTCCGCGCCGGACAGGCAGCGGCTCGCCGGTCAGCGCGGCCTGGTCGAGCTCGCTCTCCCCGCCCTGGACGCGGCCGTCGCCGGGGACCCGCTCGCCGGGGCGGACCAGGACGAGGTCCCCGGCGACGAGCTCCGCTGCGGCGACCTGCTGCTCGTCGCCGGCCGGGCCGAGCCGGACGGCGCTCTGGGGGGCGAAGTCCAGCAGCGCCCGGACGCTGGCAGCGGTGCGCTGGGTCATCACAGCCTCCAGCGCACCGGACGTGGCGAAGATGACGATCAGCAGGGCGCCATCGAAGACCTGCCCGATCGTCGCGGCCGCGAGGGCGGCGACGACCATCAGCACGTCGACGTCCAGGGTGCGCCGGCGCAGTGCCTGCAGCCCGGCCAGAGCTGGCTGCCAGCCCCCGGCGGCGTAGCACACCGCGTACAGCCCGGCCACCGCCCAGCGGGGTCCGCCGCCGAGCCGGGCCAGCAGGGCGACGGCGAACGCGGCGGTGCTGACGGCGGCCCAGCCGACCTCGGGGACGGTCCGCAGCCACGCCAAACGGCTGGCCGGGCGCTCAGCTGCGGCGGTCACCTTCCAAGCCTACCTGCGCAGCCTCGCAGCCATGCACGTTAGTAGGATGCGGTTCGTGCACACCGAGCTGCCGGGCTTCTCAATGCCGAACGAGGAGCAGGCCAACCTTGCCGCCGAGAGCTTCCGGATGCTCGCGGACGCCACCCGCGTGAAGCTGCTGTGGGCGTTGCTGCAGGGCGAGTCGTCGGTGACGTGCCTGGCCGAGCTGGTCGGCGCCACCCCTACCGCTGTCAGCCAGCACCTGGCCAAGCTGCGGCTCGCCCGGCTGGTCACGACCCGCCGCGAAGGCACGTTCGTCTTCTACTCCGCTGCTGACGTCCACGTCCGCCGGCTGCTGGACGAGGCGCTGTTCCACGCCGACCACGCCGACCAGGACCTGCCCGACCACCCGGACCCGGACCGCGACACCGCTGGCCAGGGTGCCCACGGCGGGTGAACCACCGCCCGGCGCCCATCCTGGTCACGCCTCGGTCCCCCGCTCGACGAGCGCCCGCCCGGCGCCACACGGGCTAGGCCGGGTTGCTCGTGCCGGCCCGTTACCGCCGCCGGCGCGTCGCCCGGTGGATGCTGAGAGGCAGCAGGACGACGACGGCGGCGGGGGCGATCCACCAGGTCGCCGCGGTGGTGGCCCGGCTCAGTCCCCAGGTCAGGGCGAGCGCGACGCCGAGGGCGACTCGCCAGTCGTCGCCGATGACGAAGTCGTACCAGAACGCTGCGAAGGCTCGAAGCCGGCGGGTCATCGCTGTCCCGCTGCCACGCCGGTCGGGACCGGTGGGCCTGCGACGGGGTCGGCTTGGCGCTGACGCCTGAACAGGGCCACCAGCCCCAGGGCGAACAGGGCGGTCGCGGGGACCAGGACGAGCAGCGCGGCGTCGGAGCCGGGCCACCTCGCGCCGGCGCCTTCGGTGCCCCAGAACATCCCGAACGCGGTGAGCATGACACCGACGGCGAAACTTCATGCTGTTCTCCGAAACCCGGGACAGGGGTGCCCGTACTGCCAGGCCGCCGCGACGACGGCCAGGACGGCGGCACCGGCGGCGGCTGCGGCCAGCGGAATGTTGTGCTGGTTGGACCCGAAGGTCACGGTGATGAACACGACCTCCAGCCCTTCGAGGACCACACCTTTGAACGAGAGGGTGAAGGCGTACCAGTCGCCGACCAGGGGGCGTTGGTGGCCTTGGGTGGCGCGGGCGCCGGCACCGCCGAACGCCTGCGGCAGTGGATCGCCACCGCATCCCCCGTCGCCGGCGTCGAACTGGTCTGGAACCCCGAGTTCCTGCGCGAGGGTTTCGCCATCGAAGACACCCTGCGTCCCGACCGGCTCGTTCTCGGCGTCCAGCCAAAAGGCCGCGGCGAGGCCGTGATGCGCACCGTCTACGCGCCGCTGCTCGAAGCCGACGTCCCGCTCATCGTTACCGACTTCGCCATCGCCGAGCTCGTCAAGGTCGCCGCCAACGCCTTTCTCGCCACCAAGATCTCGTTCATCAACGCGATGGCGGAGGTCTGCGAGGCCACCGGCGCCGACGTCACCCGTCTGTCGACCGCGCTGTCCTACGACACCCGCATCGGAGGCCGGTTCCTGCACGCCGGTCTCGGCTTCGCCGGCGGCTGCCTGCCCAAAGACATCCGCGTTCATGGCCCGCGCCGGCGAGCTCGGCGTCGACCAGGCACTGTCGTTCCTCAAGGAGGTCGACGCCATCAACATGCGCCGCCGCTCCCGCGTCGTCGACCTCGCCCGCGAGCTGCTCGACGGCTCCCTGGCCGGCACCCGGGTCGGGGTACTGGGTGCCTCCTTCAAGCCCAACAGTGATGACATCCGCGACTCGCCCGCGCTCGACGTCGCCCTCGCCTGCAGCGCCAAGGCGCCGCAGTACGGGTCTACGACCCCGCCGCGATGGAGAACGCCAAGCGCGTCTACCCCCAGCTCGCCTACGCCGATTCCACCCTGTCGCCGTCACCGACGCCGACGTCGTCCTGCACCTCACCGAATGGGCACAGTTCACGCGACATGGACCCGCAGGCCCTCGCTGGCGTCGTCGGTCGCAAGCAACTCGTCGACGGCCGCAACGCCCTCGACCCCGCCCATGGCGCACCGCCGGCTGGACCTACCGAGCACTCGGCCGCCCCTAGCCTGGGACCTGTTCCGGAGGCGCGTCCGGGACGTGAGAAGGCACCGTCGCCCGCCGTTACAACTACCTTCGGTAAGGATGATGTTGACAGAGGGCGGGACGGCCGGCGGAGTTGGCCCCCGGCTCAGGGGTGTTCGCCAGGAGCTCGGTCTGGCCCTTGGCGACCTGCCGGGCTTGACCGGGGGAGCGTTCACCGCTGCCGCGGTCGGGTCCTATGAGCGTGAGTTCCGGTCGCCGTCGGTCGAACGTCTGGAGGTCCTGTGTGGCTACTACGGCGTGCCGCTGGCCGAGGTGTTGACCGGATACCCAGCGCCGGCAGCTCAGCACAGCGCAATGGACACCCCAGCGGCCGCTGCCGATGCGGGCACAGCGCAGGAGGCCAGAGCGCTGCGGCGGCTCGCCGCCTCGGTGGCCGCCCGCCGCACCGGCCCCACCCGTCACACCGTCACCACAGGTCTGCCGCGCCTGCGCCATGGGGACCTGGAGGTCCTTGCGGTGGTTCTTGACACCAGCCCAGCACGGCTGCGACGACTGGCCGCTCAAAGCATCGCGTCAGGGCCTACGGACGCCGCCGAGGCTTCCGGCGAAGCCCAAAACCGCACCTGACCTGCAGGAATACTAACGGCCGGTAATCGACGACATTATGTCAAGTGCGCGGAATATGATCTTGTATTCAATGCGCGACTCGCCCCTGCCCCTGCCCCTGCCCCTGCCCCTGCCCCTGCCCCGGACTCGCCTGCCGTCCTCCCACCCGCGGTACCGCGGTTTGTCCCGGCTACTTAAAGTAACGGTCTCGTTGCGTGGGCGGCCGGCGCCGGGCTACGGTTACCGCCCGGTGCGCTGCAACAAGACCGAGTCACAGCCGCGGCCGGTCTGGTCGTCGACGACCGCGACCTGCTCGCGGCACTGGGCGGCACGTAGGCCAACGGCGGGAGACCTGGTGGACGGTGCCCGATTGGCTATGACCGCCTTCTGTGTGGCCGGCGTGCTCGCCGGCTGTGGCACCCAGCGGCCCGGGGTCACGCAGCCGGCGTCCACCAGCCCCGTTGACCAGCTCATCGGGCGGGCAGCGTCCGCGACGGCTGCCGCCGGCACCGCCCGGCTGCTGCTGACAAGCCGCCTGGACGTCAACTCCCCCGGGGCGAACGCCACTCAAACGACAAGCAGCAATGGTGTCGTCGACTTCCGCGCCGACAGCAGCGACCTGCTTGAGCACCAGCCCTATGGCGGCGGCAGCGAGACCCGGCGAATCGGCACCGCCAGCTATGAGCATCAGCAGCAGCCGCCCGGGCTTTCCCACCTCGGCCCGGACAAACCGTGGCTACGCATCGACCTGTCCGCCCAAGAGCGCCCTGTACTGGGAACCTCCCCACTGCTGATAGCCGCCACACCGGCCGACCTGCCGGCCGCGCTGTCCCGGCTGCTGGCAGACGCCGACGGAAAGGTGGCCTCGGTCGGGACCGAGCAGATCGACGGCACCTCGACACGTCACCTGCGGCTGACCGTCGACCCGGCGCGGGCCACTGCCCGTGCCGACAGCCAAGCCGAACCGCTCTACCGGCGGGCCGCCGGCTGCCACCGAGCTCCCGGCCCGCAGCCGGTCGACGTGTGGATCGACGACCAGCAGCGGCTGCGCCGCATCGAGCTGCACTCCCAGTTCCCCCTCGGCGCCTGGTTCGTCTACGGCGGTGGCACACCCACCAGCGACACGCTCACGCTGACGTTGTCCGACTTCGGCCTGCCCGTGCACGTGCCCACCCCGCCGGCCGACCAGGTCGAGACCGCATCCCAGTTCGTCGCGCAGCTGCACCACGCCACCCATCCGGGAACGGTTAGCGCCCCGGTTCATGCGCACCGCGTGGATGTATGCGCCGACCCCAGGACAGCCGGCTGACGCGACAACGAGCCCCCCTTCTCGTCGGCGTCGCGGCCGGCGCCCCGCCGTCCCTCCGGTCAGCGAGCGTTCCCCGGGGTGGGTGGGAGATCATGTGAGGGTGAGCGGTTCCGACCCTGCCCTGCCGCCGGGTTACCCGGAACTGCTCGACGAGCTCAAGGCGGCGGTGGCCACCGCCCGGCTGCGGGCGCACCGGACCGTCAACACCGATCTGCTAGCGCTGTACTGGCAGATCGGCCACAAGATCCTCGAGCGTCAGCAAGCCGAGGGCTGGGGCACGCGAGTCGTCGACCGGCTCGCCGTCGACCTGCGTGCGGCGTTCCCGCAGATGCGCGGGCTGTCCAGGAGCAACCTCAAGTACATGCGCCAGATGGCCGGCACGTGGCCCCGATCCGCAATTGGCCAACAGCCTGTTGGCCAATTGCCCTGGGGCCACGTCACCGTCCTGCTGGACAAGCCCAACGCCCAGGCAGAGCGCGACTGGTACGCAGCCGCGGCGGCAGAGCACGGCTGGTCGCGCAACGTGCTGCTCAACCAGATCATGAACCGGCTGCACCAGCGGGCCGGGGCCGCCCCATCGAACTTCACCGACCAGCTCCCGCCGGCGGACAGCGACCTGGCCCAGCAGCTGACCCGCGACCCGTACGTGTTCGACTTCCTCGACCTGACCGGGTCTGCCGCCGAGCGCGACCTGGAAACAGCGCTGGTCAACCGGCTGCAGGCCTTCCTGCTCGAGCTCGGCCCTGGATTCCTTCGTCGGCCGGCAGTACCACTTCGAGGTCGACGGCGACGACTTCTACATCGACCTGCTGTTCTTCAACTGGGTGCAGTCCCGCTTCGTCGTCGTCGAGCTCAAGGTCGCCCGCTTCGCCCCGGCGCACGTTGGCCAGCTCGCTGCTACGTCGCCTGGGTCGATGAGAACCTGCGCGACGCCGACCGCCACTCCCCCACCGTCGGGATCCTGACCCGAGCCGGGCGCAGCCCGCGCGTCGTGCGCTACGCACCGGCCGGCAGCGCCGCACCGCTCGCTGTCGCCGGCTACAACTACACGCGCTGCCGGCGACAGCCCGAGACACAGTGCCGACCGACCGAGCTCAGCACCGCGCTCGGCGCCACCTGTGCGACCGAGATCAGCTGACCAGATTTGGGACCCCGGCGAGCGGACCCTGGAACGCGTAGATGCTGCACCACCTGGGGTCCTGCACTACCCAGGTGACGCACAGCTCGTAAACGGTCGTGCTGGGCGGCCTACGGGAGAGCACAAGCTGCGGCGCTGGTTGCTACCGCTGGCTGTGTCTGCTCCCGCCGCGGCCGCTGTCGTCGGGACTCGGTGGCTGCGAGCAGGTGGGAGATGTCGATGCAGGTCTTGGCGAGCGGTGGCTTGAGCTCGCGGAGACGATGCGCCGGGCGGACCAGTCGCGTGCCTGCACCGCGATGTTCGCGCCGGCGATCACCGCACCGCAGGCGTCCCGGCCCGGCGCGGCGACCGAACGAAGCCCGAAGGCCAGCTCCTCGTCCTGCAGAGCCCACCCGTCGGCCCGTATTCTGCTCAGCTCACCGCGGAGCTCGTCGAGGGTTTGCTTGGCGTTGGGACCGGCGTTGCCGGCGAAGGAGTCGGTGTCGATCCGGCTGGTCAGGTCATCCTCGTCGAGGTAGGCGAGCAGCAGCTTGTCGATCGAGGTGTGTACGGCGGGCAGCGGTCGACCCGACCTGGATGGTGGCGGTGACCAGATCGGAGTTGCGCAGCCGGACCAGGTAGAGCACCCGGTCTGCGGTGAGCACCGCAAGGTTGACCGTCTCGCGGGTCGCGTCGGCAAGTTCGCGCAGCTTGGGGTGGCGACCTGGACCAGGTCGAGGCTGGCCAAGGCTGCCGTGCCCAGGGTCGACACGGCGGCTCCGGGCCGGTAGTCGCCGCCGGCCAGGTGATCCGGGTAGCCGCCGGCTGTCAGGGTCATCACGACTAGGTACACCGTCGGCGGCGGCATACCGACAGCAGGCGCGATGTCGCTCACCCGCCAGGTGGGGCGGTTCTCGGTGAACAGCGACAGGATCCGCAGACCCTTGGCCAACGCCTCGACGCGGTACTCGGGACGTACCGCCGTCGGGGTCGCTCCGACGCCACCTGCCGCGTCGTCCGGCGTGCCGCGGGCTTCGCACTCGATCTCATGTCGATCTCGATCTCATGTCGGTGGGCCCGCTCCCCAACGACAGGCGGGCGCTACTCGTCATCCCGCCGGCCTGGTCTCGGTGAACCGCGGCACGCGGGACGTCCCAGTCTTCGGGCCGCGTTCTCAGACACCCTCGCGGACTGCCCACAAGGTGGGGACGACGAAGGACAACCGGCGCGACCACACCCGCGGCTGGTCCCCCGGCGGCCGGTCACCGCTGACTGCGCAGGAGCAACGAAAACGCCGCAGCCTCGAGCGAGTACTGGCCCACCCCGGACTGGTCCGGAAGCTCACCGCAACACCTGGCAGTAGCTATTGGCAGTAGCTACTTCGACCTGAAGAAGGTCGTTGGCTGGTGATCGAGCCTGATTGCGCCCGAGACCGGACCTTGTTGATCTCCGGCTCTTGTTTCGTTACCCGGCCAGGGCTCCGATCTTGACCAGGTT
>JAABUM010002969.1_pt1 | contig 21700 bp, 19 predicted proteins | sample 5559161 | NCBI WGS metagenome assembly JAABUM01 (sample SAMN10711868, study PRJNA513369) | rock metagenome | isolation source: Antarctica rocks | place: Antarctica: Victoria Land, Siegfried Peak nord
GCTACGACGGTTCATACACCCCGATCACACCTCTGACCAGGGTCTACTCACCCGGCCGGAGCCCCACCACCCAACCGAGCAACGGCACGCCTCGTCGGGCTGGGGCGAAGCCCCTTTAGTACTACAGCCGTAGTTCGTGATCTTGGGCGTGTCGTGGTTGGTCAGGGCGGCCACCGGGCGATCATTCCGTGTTTGTGTGGAACAAGGAAGACGCCGCGGTGGCCGCGGCGCACAGCGTACACCCTGACCGTTGGTGGACCGGATTCGGCGACCTGCTGGATCGGATCGGTGGCCGGTTCACCCGACACGAACCCCGGCGGCACGCCGCCGCTCTGATGTTGGGATTGCTGTCGGACCTGGACCGGAGAAATGCTGGTCCATCGCGAGCACCGCGGCACGAAATCACCGGATGCATTGCAACCCCTGCTGTCCCGGTCAGTGTGGGATGCCGACCTGATCCGGGACGATCTGCGCAGGTACGTCACCGACAACCTCGGCCACCCTGGTGCGGTGCTGGTGGTCGACGAGACCGGTGATCTGAAGAAGGGAGTCCACATCGTCGGGGTGCAACGCCAGTACACCGGCACCGCCGGGCGGATCGAGAACTCCCAAGTCGCCGTCTATCTGGCCTACGCCGCCCCGAGCGGGCACGCGTTGATCGACCGGGCCCTGTACCTGCCGGCGTCCTGGACCGAAGACCCGGACCGGTGCGAGGATGCCGGCATGCCACCGGGCACCGGGTTCGCGACCAAACCGGCCCTGGCCACCGGGATGATCACCGCAGCGTTGGACGCCGGGGCACCAGCGTCCTGGGTCGCCGGAGAAGAGGTGTACGGCGCCGACCCGACCCTGCGCACCACCGATGAGGACCGCGGCGTCGGGTACGTACTGGCCATCGCCAGCAACCGCCGGGTGCCCTGCGGCGACACAACACTGCAGGTCGACACCCTCGCGGCCGCGCTTTCCGCCCGCTCCTGGCAACGACTGTCCGCCGGCGCCCGCGCCCACGGTCCCCGCATCTACTCCTGGGCCTGGATCCCGATCATCACCACCACCACCACGGGATTCGCCTGCGTGTTGTTGCGCTGCAACGACACCTGTCGGGCAGTGAGTTGACATAGTATAGATCCCGAAGACCCCGACATTTTCGATTTGGCGGTGTCAACGTGGAGTGGCCCAGCGTGACGGCGTGGGTTGGCCCCGCGCCTTAATCTCGGCGGGCAGGTTGTGACTGCCCGTACTTGACCGATCAGGGCGTAGCCGACTCCCGTCGGGGTGCCGGTCGCCGGGATATCGGCGCGGCGCAGGGGACGGGTGTGCGAGAACAGGGACATCGTCGCCTCGACCGGGTGGATCATCTGATCGGTGCGGGGCATTCGGGACGGTCTTGCCCGTTGACCGGGGTCTGCAGCCGAAAGTCCCTGCGTCAGGTCGTCAACCTTTCATTCAGGCGGCCCTGGCTTGATCGGCGGTTCGATCAGGGTTGCCGGCGACCTGGGGGGGTGGTCGCTGTTACCTCCCGGGTTGCCGGGGTGCCCTCGGGGTCTGTTGCTTGTTGTAGGCGGCCAGCGCGTCGGCGAGGTCCGCTGCGGCGTTTTCCGCGCGTTGGTTGATGGTTTTTTCGGGCCTGCGCATTGGATTCGGTGTCGCCAGATTGCATCTGCTGCACCTGCTCGGCGGCGACAGAATGAGCGACGATGGCGCGCTCGAACCAATCCGAGATCGACTCACGGTCGCGGCGGCCCGCCGTGCACGACGCGTGGGCCCGGTACGACACCGACACCGCCGCCAAGCACGCCCTGCGCATCGCCTGCCCCGCGAACTGCCGGCCGTCACCGACCACCACCACGCCACCACTCAGACCCTCGACGCCTGGTGCTGGTCGCAGCAGGTCAGCCAAGCGCTGCTCACCCTGCACAAAAGTGGCCGGTGATCGCCGGGGTACCGGTGGCCGTGGCCGGTCTCACCTTCTTGCTTGGCCATGACGCTGCTTTGTGCCCCGACCCGGTGGGCACGCGACACGGCTCTGCTCCGGCTCATCGGGGTGGTCGCCGGCGTGGTGATGGTGCTGTGGCTCGTCTATGTGGAGATCTTCAAGGTGGACGCCATCTGCCTGTGGTGCACAGGCGTCCACGTCGTCATCCTGCTGCTGCTGGTCACCATCTTGTGGTGGCGGGGTAGCGAACGCTCCTGTCGGTGGTCGCAACTACGGTGGCGCCGTCGGGAGCCGAGCCGTCGGTGGCTATCGTGGAGCCTGCGTCTGGTTGTTGCGGGCGCAATGAGGCACGGTGGCGCGGTCCGGGGATCTCCGGGCAGGGACAGAGTCCAGCGGCGGTGTTCCTCGAAGCTTTCCTCCAGTGGGCCTTCGGGCCTACGAGTCGAGTCGAGTGGGTGGCGGTCTTTGTCAAGACCAGTCGTTGGCCGAGGAGTTCGGCAGAACCTGCATCACCATCAGAACTCCTGCCGCAAAGGACCCTGTCCGTGACCGATGTTCCGCACCCGTCTGTTCCGTCCCTGCTGGCCCCGGCCGCCGGTGTTCATCCAGCGACGTGGACCACTTCGACGCCGCCACCGTCGCCGAGTGCGATGCGCCGTGCATTGCGTCGGGCCAGGGACGGTGTCGCGCTCGACGAGGTGGAGGCCGCTGTCCTGCTGCAGGCCAGGGACGCCGATCTGATCGATCTGTGCGCGAGCGCCGCGCGGGTGCGCGACCAGGGACTCGCCGCTGCCGGCCGGCCCGGCGTCATCACGTATTCCAAGAAGGTATTCATCCCGCTGACCAGGCTCTGCCGGGACCGCTGCCACTACTGCACGTTCGCGACCACCCCCGGCCGGGTGCCCGCTCCGTTCCTGTCGATCGACGAGGTCCTCGAGATCGCCGAAGCCGGAAGGGCTCTGGGTTGCAAGGAGGCACTGTTCACCCTCGGCGACCGGCCCGAGGACCGGTGGGACGCCGCGAAGCGGTGGCTGGAGGAAGCGGGCTACGACTCCACCCTCGACTACGTCCGCGCCGTGTCGATCCGGGTGCTCGAAGCGACCGGGCTGCTCCCCCACCTCAATCCGGGAGTGATGAGTTGGCAGGAGATGGCCCGACTGAAGCCGGTGTCGCCGTCGATGGGCATGATGCTGGAGACCACCTCCCGGGAGATCTTCCAAGACAGGTCCGGTGCCCACTTCGGTTCTCCCGACAAGGATCCCGAGGTCCGCCTGCGGGTGCTCGAGGACGCCGGCCGCTCGTCCATCCCGTTCACCACCGGCGTTCTCATCGGCATCGGGGAGACGTTGGCCGACCGGGCGGACGCGCTGTTCGCAATCCGCCGGACCTCCAGGGCCTATCGCGGGATCCAGGAGGTCATCGTGCAGAACTTCCGGGCCAAGCCGGACACCGCGATGGCCCGCCGACCCGACGCCGAGATGGACGAGCTCATCGCCACCGTCGCGGTGGCCAGACTCGTGCTGGGGCCTGCTGTTCGGCTGCAGGCACCGCCCAACCTGATCGACGACCAGTTCTGCCGGGTGCTTGCCGCCGGGATCGATGATTGGGGTGGTGTTTCCCCCCTGACACCGGACCACGTCAACCCCGAACGGCCCTGGCCGCAGATCGACGAGCTCACTGCGCGCACCGCGGACGCCGGTTTCACCCTGGCCGAACGGCTGACCATCTACCCGGAGTTCGTCAAGGCCGGCGAACCCTGGTTGGATCCACGTCTGCGCGCCCACGTCGATGCCCTCGCGGACCCGGTCACCGGGCTGGCGCTGCCCGGCGCCATTCCGGTCGGCCGCCCATGGCAGGAGCCGGAGGAACCCGCGTCAGGTCCGAACGGCCCCGGCGGCCTCACCTCCTCGGGCCGGACGGACCTGGCCACCTCCATCGACACGCAGGGCCGCACCGCGGATCGACGGTCGGACTTCCTGGACGTCTACGGCGACTGGGACTCGTTCCGGTCCAGGATCCGGGCACCGCGGAAGTTCGAGTCCGACGTGATGGCGGCACTGCGGATCGCTGAGAGCGACCCCGGTTCGCTGGACGGTTCCGCCGCGCTCTCGCTGATGACGGCGACCGGCGCCGAACTGGACGCAGTCTGCGCACTGGCCGATTCTGTGCGGGCAGATGTCAACGGGGACAACGTGACCTACGTGGTCAACCGGAACATCAACTTCACCAACGTTTGCTACACCGGCTGCCGGTTCTGCGCTTTCGCGCAACGCCGCACCGACGCGGACGCCTACTCCCTGTCCACCGAAGAGGTCGCCCAGCGGGCAACGGTGGCCTGGGATCTCGGTGCTACCGAGGTTTGCATGCAGGGCGGGATTGATCCGGAACTGCCCGGTACGGCGTACTTCGACCTGCTCCGTGCCATCCGCGCGGCCGTGCCGCAGATGCACATCCACGCCTTCTCACCGATGGAGGTGGTGAACGGGGCGACCCGCGCGAACATGTCCGTCTCGGAATGGCTCAGCGCGGCGAAAGAGGCCGGCCTGAGCAGCATCCCCGGCACCGCGGCCGAGATTCTGGACGACGACGTCCGATGGGTGCTGACCAAGGGCAAACTGCCGACCGCGGCCTGGATCGAGGTCGTCACCACCGCACACCGGCTGGGCATACCGTCGTCCTCCACGATGATGTACGGCCACGTCGACACCCCTGAACATTGGGTGGCGCACCTGGCCCTACTACGGAAGTTGCAGGGCGAGACGGGCGGGTTCACCGAATTCGTGCCGCTGCCGTTCATCCACACCAACTCGCCGATCTACCTCGCCGGCCTGGCCAGGGCGGGCGCGACCTACGACGAGAACCGGGCCGTCCACGCGATGGCCAGGCTGATGCTGCACGGGTCGATCGACAACGTGCAGACCTCCTGGGTGAAGCTCGGCATCGAAGGCACCCAGGCGATGTTGCGGGGCGGGGCCAACGATCTCGGCGGAACCCTGATGGAAGAGACCATCTCGCGCATGGCGGGCTCGGAATTCGGGTCCTACAAGACGGTCGCCGACATCGAGGAGATCACCCGCGGCATCGGCCGTCCCGTCGTGCAGCGCACAACCGTCTACGGCCCGGTCGACCCGGAGAGACACGAGGCAGCGAAGGCTTTCAACGGCTTGGCCAACCTCCCGACCGCCGCTCCGGCCGTCCTGCCCACCACGAACTCGCGTTCCCTTCCGCTGTTCGCCGGTAAACCCTGAGCCGGGCCCTTTCGGGAGCGACCACTAGTCCGCTACATTAAACAGTCAGTGTTTGGCCCTTTGGCGGAGGTTGGGCGGATGGATGTTCAGCGCCTCGACGAGGTGGTCGCAGCTTTGGCGCCGCGCGCCTTCGGGGTGCTGCGTCGGCTTATCGCTGAGCCGAGCACTGTCGGGCAGGAAACTGGGGCCCAGGAGGTGCTTGCCGCCGAGCTGCAGCAGTTGGGTTTCGACATCACCCGTCTGATGATTCCCGAGACCATAGGCTCCGATCCGGCGGCTGGTGTGCCGTCCCGCAGTTACGCGGGCCGCTATGACGTGGTCGGGGAGCGTGGTGACGGCAGGCGCAGTCTTGTTCTCAACGGTCACGTCGACGTGGTGCCCGCTCAGGATGCCGACCGGTGGTCCAGTTCGCCGTTTGTGCCCACTGAACGCGACGGCTGGTTGATCGGCCGTGGGGCGGGGGACATGAAGGGCGGTTTCGCGGCTGGGCTGCTAGCTCTGTGGGCGCTGGATGAGATGGCGCCTGGGTGGCTCACCGGCCGGCTGACCGTGGTCTCGGCAATTGAAGAGGAGTGCACTGGTAACGGCACTTTGGCCGCCGGCCGCGCGGGGTACACCGCGGACGCGGCTCTGCTGCTCGAGCCCACGGACCTGAACGTGCTGCTGGGGGGCATCAGCATCATTTGGGTTTCCATCGAGGTCGACGGGCGGGCCGGCCACGCGGAGGCGGCCCTGCGGTCGGTGAACCCTATCGCGGCGGTCCCTGCCGTGATCGCTGCCCTGCAGCGGTTCGAACAACAGATGAACGCCGCGCACCTTCGCGGCGGCGACGCCGCGTTCAGCGCACTGAGCCACCCGTACAACGTCAACGTGGGTACCGTGCATGCGGGGGACTGGGCTTCCAGTGTTCCTGCGGTCGCTCGGCTGCAGGTACGAGTCGGGCATCCGGGGAGCTGGAGCAGCGAGGAAACCCTTGAACGCGTTCGCGCCGCCGTCGTTGAGGGGATCAGGTCTGACCAGTGGCTGGTCGAGCATCCGCCGCGGTTCGCGTTGACCGGATACCGCGGGCAACGACATGCGCAGGACCCCGACGCTGAGCTGGTCACCCGGTTGTCTGGGGCGCACGCGAGTGTGTTTGGCCGGCCGCCGGATCAGGTGATGATCGGTTCCACCACCGACGCCCGCTTCTATGTCAATCAGTTCGGCATGCCGGCCGTCGCCTACGGTCCGCGCACCCGCAATATGCACGGCACCGACGAAGCGGTAGAGCTTGGCAGCATCGTGGATTGCGCGCGGTCGGTGGCCCGTTTCCTGGCTGATTGGTTCGCCGCCGACCCGGTCGAGCAACTGCGGTGACCGCGCCCGAGGTGAGCCGCGACATCGGTGCGCTGCGTCCCCTTTCTGCCGAGACGGCTGCGGCGCGGATAGCCGACCGATTCGTGACTGCGATCGCTCTTGGGCAGTTCGTTCCGGGCCAGAAGTTGCCGACGGTGCAACAGTTGGGGGCTTTGCTTGAGGTCAGCCCCACCACTGTTCGTGAGGCTCTGGCCCGGCTGGCCGCTCTTGGCTATGTCGTGGTCAGACGGGGCCGCGGCGGGGGAACGGTCGTCACCGAGCAATGGAGGCCTGAGTCCGACGCGATGGTGCGTCGAACCCTGGAACCGGACTGGAGTCAGATGGAGGTCACCCTGGATCTGCGTTCGCTGATCGAGCAGCAAATCGCCCGCACCGCGGCGCAGCGCTGCTCCGGCGCCGACGGCCGCCGGATCAAGGCGGCGCTGCGCGCATATGAGAAGGCAGGCACCGACCGGGAATCATCTCGCCTGGCCGACCTTGAGGTGCATCATGCGATCGCGGTGGCCGCCCACAACACGCAACTGACCGACCTGAGCCTGCGTATTCGGCGTGAGGTCAGCTTGGGGTTCGAGGCCGAGCCTTACAACCAGCAGGTGCGGGCCCGCGCGCTGCAGCAGCATCCCTTTCTCGCCCAGGCCGTGATGGACCACGACCCGGCACTGGCCGCCGACCGGGCGGCCGAGCATTTCTCCCTCACCGAAACGACCCTACGGGCCTTGCACACCCGCATCGGGCGTCCCCCGTCCGCATCCGCATCCCGCAGCCAGGAAGGCAACCGGCGTGCCCACTGAACGTATCAACGGCACCACCATCAATTACCGCATCGAGGGTGACGGCCCCGAAACCGTAGTTCTGATTAACGGTCTGGCCGATGACCTTGACACCTGGGCCTATCAGGTGCCGGCCCTGCTCGCCGCCGACTTCCGGGTCCTTCGATTCGACAATCGTGGCATCGGAGCCAGCGACAAACCGACCGGCCCATACACCGCCCGGCTGCTCGCCGACGACGCCAAAGGCCTGGTCGACCGGCTCGAAGTGCGCGACTTTCACCTCATGGGTGTGTCGATGGGCGGCATGGTGGCGCAGCAGTACGCGCTGAGCTACCCCGGCGGCCTGCGCTCGCTAACGCTGGCCTGCACCTACGCAGCCCCCGGGCCGTTCTGCTCCCGCATGTTCGCGATGTGGGCCGACGCCGCTCAAGTGCTGGGTGTGCCCTTTGTGATGCGGGATGTCACCCTGTGGGCGTTCACGCTCGACTTTTTCCGCACTCGGCAAGATGAGCTAGCCGAATTTGAAACGGCCATGCGATACATGGACCAGTCAGTCCCTGCCTACCTCGCTCAACTCGCCGTCATCCAGAACTTCGACACCACCGAGCTACTTGGCCAGATCACCGCGCCGACACTGGTCCTGGCCGGCGAGCAGGACATCCTCATCCCCACCGCGCTCTCCCACGATCTGCACGAGCTGATCCCAGGATCGTCGTGGGCTACCACTCCTGGCGGACACGGATGCATCTGGGAACATCCCGATCCCTTCAACGCGACATTTGTCGACTTCCTTCAGCAGAACGGACGGACCTCCTGATGGCCCGCACCGGCAACAGCGCTCCGGCCGCGGAAACCCTCAGTTCCAAAAAGCTCGGGCTGCTCGGCGTCCTCATGCCGGGCCTGGCCCAGATCGCCCCGGCATTCAATCTATTTTTCACCACTGGTGTGATGGCCTCCCTGGCCGGCGCCTCAGTGCCGCTGGTGTTCCTCATCAGCATGGTAGGCATGGTCGCCACCGGACTGAGCTTGGCCCAATTCGCCTCGATCTACCCCAGCGCCGGTTCGTTCATCACCTACATCACCCGGTCCATCGGCCCCAGGGTCGCGACCGCCGTCGGAGTCATCGCGTTGGTCGGCTACATGATCGCCTTCGGCGGTATCTATGTGTTCGTCGGCAGCTATATCGTGCAGAATGTTCTCAACAATCCCGACATTCCAGGCATCACCCAGATCGTCACCGTGATCTTCGGCATCATTGTGACCCTGCCCGTCATCGTCGGTCTTCAGTTCGGCATCCGGGCAACGATCGTGCTGTATGTGTTCGAGGTTGCGGTGCTCCTCGTCTTCGGTGTCGCGGTGCTCACCCGCGGCGGCTCGCAGGGGCTGTCGGCCAAGCCCTTCACGTGGCCAACTGGGGCTGGGGCATCAAACATTTTTGTCGCGTTCAGCTTGGCCGTCCTCGCCTTCGGAGGGTTCGAGGCGTCCGCCCCGCTCGCGGAGGAAACCCGCAACCCACGCCGCAACGTGCCGATCGCGGTCGTCGGATCAGTCCTGATCAGCGGCCTGATCTACGTCTTCGGCTCGTACGCCATCGTCACCGCGTTCGGAATCGGCAACATGAACACCTTCTCAGCCGATGCCAACCCGTTCTACACCGCCTCGAAAACATTCATCCCATTCCTGGCCCCGGTCATCACCTGGGTGTTCCTATCCAGCGTCACAAGCTCCTACGTCGCCGCCAACACCCAGACCTCACGGGTCATCTTCGCCGGCGCCCGGGGCGGACTTTGGCCCCGAACCCTAGCCACCATCAGCCCCCGATTCAAAACCCCATGGGTCGCGGCCATCGCCTTCGTCGCACCCAGCCTGGCGATCGGGGTGATCTCCACCGCGTTCACCGATCCCGCCACGGCATCAGGTTTCCTGGGCACCTTCGGCATCCTGGGACTGATCATCATGTACGTCATCGCCAACGTCGCCCTGATCGTGCAGTTCGCCAAGCTCCGCCGCGGCGGCGTACGGAAGAACCCACTGCTGTGGGTGCTCACACCAATCATCGGCCTGATCGTGCTCGCCATTCCCATCTGGGGCGACCTGCGACCCGGCCAATCCGCGCCCTACAACGCACTGCCATGGCTGACGGTCTGCCTCATCGCACTCGGTGTCCTGTACGCCGTCGTGCTATCAATCGTTCGGCCACACGCCCTCGCCCAGGCTCCTGCTCTGCTCGAAGGGGCCGACGCTTTGCAGGGAGACCCACTACCCAACGCCCACGACTAGCCCGGTACTCCGCGGTGAACGACCGCCGCACCGGGTGGTCGCCGAGTACGAGGCGGCGCCGCATGGCGAGATGGCCGCCGCCCGGTTGCCGGCTGGCTGGTGCTGTCTCCGGTGGTTGCAGCAGGTGCGGCGGCGGCCCGCTGCGGCCGGGCCCCGGTAGGTCGTCCCCAGGCCAGGCAGATCGTCGAGGACCGGTCCGGTCAGCTCGGCCCGGACGCGCCGGTTCTGCTAGTCATTCGTCTGCATCGGGTTCTGGGTCCGTTCGTCAAGGTATCGTCCGGATCTGTTCGCTCGCTGACCGTCGATCAGGTCTGGGCCATCGAGCAGACGTTGGCCAACGGCCGCCTTGAGGGTTGGGACCCGGACCGGGCGGACGTGGCTGATCTCATCGACCAGGCGCTCGGCCGGCTGACGCTCACCGAGTACGTGGCCCGGGGGAGTTAGCCTCGCGCTTTCGCGCGGCAAATGACTCAGGGTGTTTTGATCATGGAGAAAGGTGCTCTGAGCTGGAAGGATAGGTCTTGCTGAGGGACCGACACGATGCAGATCTGGAGCACCTTTCTGACATGAAAATAGGTGACCCGAGTGCTCGACCGTCGGCCTGTCGATGCTCGGCGTTCCTCGGTCGGCTGGCTATGCGGTTGCCTCGTTGGGTTCGAGGGTGACCTGGTAGCCCAGGGCCTTGAGTTGGGCTAGGGCACGCGCTTTGGTCTGGGCGGGTTGCCGCTGGCTGAAGTAGTCGGCTCCGGGTTCCCGATAGAACGCCCCGTTGGTGAGCATGTGCCAGGCGGCGACCAGCATGCTGTGTTCGAACGCGACGATGGCTTTCAGGGGGCCTCGTCGGTTGGTGATCCGCCGGTATTTCGCCGAGTAGTACGTGTCTTTGGATCTGGCTGCAGAGATCACGGCCATGCCTAAAGCTCCTTTGAGATAGCGGTTCCCGGGCCGGATCTTCGCGGACTTGATGTGCCGAGCTGATTCGTTGGAGCCGGGGCTGGTGCCGGCCCAGGACGCAAGGTGACCTGCGGTTGGGAACTGTCTCATGTCTGCGCCGGTCTCGGCGATGAAGATCTCGGCGACCCGTTTGCTGATCCCGGGGATGCTCTCCAGCAGCGCCATGATGGGCCGGTAGGGCTCGATGAGGCCGTCGATCCGGGTGTCCAGCAGGGTGATCTGGGCATTGTCGGCGTCGATGCGGTCCAGGTAGAGCTGGGTCATGAATGCGTGGTGTGGGCTGAACTAGCCGGTGAGGGCTTCGGTGAGGATGCCGATCTTGGATCGCATCGCGCCCTTGGCCATTTCGGCCATCGCAGAGGGATCCTGACAGCCGTCGATGAGCGCTTTGAGCATGAGTCTTCCGGACACGCCGGAAATGTCGGTTGCGACGGAGGACAGTTTGATCCCGGCATCCTCCAGCAGCTTCTCCAACCGCTGCAGCTCCCGGCTGCGTTCTGGGGTGATCACGGTCCTGGCCCGCGTCAGGCTGCGGATCTCCCGGATCGGCTTCGGTGGAACGAATGAGGCCCGCACCAGACCGTGCGCCCCCAGGTCGGCCAACCAGGCAGTCCCCGCCCCCGTGCTACGGAAAGGTGCTGCGCGCCTGGACCTCCTGAATCTGGATCAGCGGCATTTGTCAAGTCAAGCGAGACACGGGGTGTTCGGTTCATTTGCGCTTGGTCCTGCGGCTCGTTGATCCACGCTTGGTCCGGCCTGGCCGGTGGTCGCGGCCGCCGGCCGAACCGGGCCGGGTTGATGTGGTACGCCGCCGTGAGCGTCTGCTTCCGCGCCTCATCGATCGCCTCGGCGGCGCCGAAGTGGATCGATGAGGCTGTCTGCCAACCGATGCCGGAACGGCGGTGGTTCTCCGGGGGTCCCGCTCCGGCGGGTGGCCCGCTTTTCGGTGTTTGTGCAGCTGTGAGGCTGGTATTGAAAATTTAGTTGTTGCAACATGTGTGGTCCAAGCGTGACGCGCGGCGTGTTCATCGGGTGGTTCCGGGGGTGTTGAGGCGGGTCATGAGGTCGCGGTTCGCGGCCCGGCGGCGGCCAGGTCCTGGGTGCGTTCTTCCTGTTGCAGTCGGAGGTCAACGGCTTGCTGTTCGAGGTGGGTGAGCTTCGCTTGGAGTTGGTCGATGTCAGTCGGCGGGGCGCCGAGTCCTGCTTCGCGCTTTCTTATCCGATCACGGTGACCATCAGCAGCGACGCGCCGGCCAAACTCAGCGTGCGAGACGTGTGACCGGGTCGGTGCGAGGCTTCCCACCCGTCCACCGGACACCGGTCGTCATCAACCTATGTGGGTTCAACCATTAATCAGTGCAGGAGGTCATCCCATAGGTTGATCGGCACGACGCCGACAGCGCAGCCGGATTCGTCGAGAAGCCGGCCCATTCGTTTGACCTGGCGGAGCACCACGAGGCGGTCGACTACCTCGACGTGGGGTAGCCGATGAGCGATGGCCAACTCCAGTCGGTGGACCTCCTCGACCGTGTGCAGCCAGGAGCAGAGCGCCAGGCTGGGGCCGGCGGTGACCGTCGCGCACAGTCTGGCCTGTCGAAAGCTGCTGAGCGTGTGTGCGGTGTCGTCGAGGCTGTCGACGGGCGAGTTCGCCCAGAGATAAACCTGCACCGGCCAGCCTACAGCCGGAGCGCAGACATCGGTCCGCAGATTGATGATGCCGGAGCGGATCAGCCGCGCCAGGTAGCGGCGGGCTGTCGTGGGGCTGATGTCGGCGCGCTCGGCCAACTCGATGTAGGAGGCGCGGCCATCGAGCGCGAGATGCGTCAGCATCGCGTGGAGGCTGTCGGACAAGGCCACTGGCGCCTCTGGTGCCGCGTCGACGGTCTGTTCGTCGCGGATGTGGCCGAGAGCCGTGACGGCGTCGGCGGGAAGTTCACGGACCCGCCAGGCGGAGCCCTCGGAGTAGATCCGGGTGGCGAGTCGGGCCCTGGTGGACAGAACACCGGGAACCTGACCCAGATGCTCCAGCAGGTAATGGGACATCTTCGTCAGATCGCCGGCCGCGATGGTGGCGAGAATATCTGCGCTGCCGGTCGTCAGCTCCACCGTGATCGCCAGGTGGTGTTGCGCCAGCGCGTTGGCCACGGCCATTCGCTCTGCCGGTTGGCAGGTGATTTCGACATAGGCCAGGCACTGGGCGTTGCGCTGTGCCATCCCGGGTGCCGCGGTGACCCACCCCAATCCCTCGTCCACCAAGCGCTGCCAGCGCCGCGATGCGGTGATGGCCGTCATCCCCAGAATTGAGCCGATCGCCGACCACGGTGCGCGAGGGGCCACCTGCAGGGCGTCAACAAGCAGTCGGTCATCCAAAGACAAGGTGGCGGATTCCATAAGAAAAGGGACCTCCTTTGCCGATTTCATGCATCGTAACCTTTTCGCAACACAACGTTCCTATCGTCCAAATAGTCGAACCGGAGATGCCAAGGAGCGCCGCCGCACCTGGCCGCCGAGCGGGCGGTGCTGAGACCAGTCGCCGCGTTGCCCGCTTGACTACCGGGATGTGCATCAGTCAAGGAGACAAATCTGTGAGTCGCGCCGTGCTGTTGACCAATGCGACCGTCATCTCGCTCGACCCGGCCCATCCGAACGCCACCGCCATCGGGATCCGCGGTGACCGGATCGCCTGGGTGGGCGATCAGCGGGATGCTCGGCAGTACTTCGACGATGACGCCCAGGACATCGACCTGGGCGGCGCCACGGTCGTCCCGGGATTCATCGATGCCCATCACCACGTCATGACACTCGGCTTCTGGATGTCCCAGATCGACTGCTCGTTTCTGGCAGTGCAATCCATCGGTCAGATCGTCGACGCGGTGGCAGATCGGGCGCAGGCCACCACCCCGGGCGAGTGGATCAGAGGCAGGGGTTACGACGACAACAAATTGGCGGAGCGTCGGCACCTGACTCGGGATGATCTGGACGCGGTCAGTCCGAACCACCCGGTGATGATCTGCAATGCCAGCGGGCACATGAGTGTTGTCAATTCGTTCGCTTTACGGCAGGCGGGAATCGGGCGCGGCAGCGCGAGTCCGTTCGGCGGCCATGTCGACGTCGATGACGACGGCGAGCCGACCGGGCTGCTGCAGGAGACAGCCCAGGACCTGCTGGGCGTGCCGTTCCTCCCACACGACAAGGACGAACTGCGCAGGCACCTGCACACTGCCGGAAAGGCCTACCTGTCGGCAGGTGTGACTAGCGGGCACGAGGCCGGCATCTTCCACCCGGCCGAATTTGCGGTGTTCCAGGAAGCCTGGGCCGACGACACGCTCGCACTGCGCACCTACATGATGATTCGGAACCCGTTCCTGGAATCGCTCGAAGGTGTGGGCCTGTCAACGGGTTTCGGTGACGACCGACTGCGGGTCGGGTCGATCAAGATCATCTCCGACGGATCGCTGATCGGCCGGACCGCAGCCGTCTGCAACCCCTACGATCACGCAGCGGAAGACGATCTCGGGCTGACGATGTTCAGTCAGGAGGCGCTGGACGACCTGGTGTGGCGCGGACACAGCGCCGGTTGGCAGTTGGCGATCCATGCGATCGGGGATCGGGCCATCGACATGTGCCTGGATGCCTACCAGTCCGCGCTGACCCGGCTGCCGCGCCGAGACCACCGCCACCGGATCGAACACTGTGGCGTCATGCGCCCGGACATCATCGCGCGGATGGCCACGATGGGTGTCATCCCGGTCAGCCAACCGCCTTTCATCGCAGAGTTCGGCGACGGGTTCCTCCAGCATCTCGGGCGCGACCGATCCCAGTTGACGTATCCGCTCAAGTCCTTGCTGAATGCCGGCATACCGGTCGCGGGTAGTTCTGACTCGCCGGTGTCGTCCTACCAGCCGTTGATCGGTATTCAGGCGGCGGTGACGCAGCGTACGAGCGGCGGCGACATCTTCGCCCCCGCTGAGGTTCTGACCGTCGAAGAGGCGCTCTCCATCTATACCCGCAACGCTGCCTTCGCTGCTTTCGACGAGCACAAGAAGGGCTCCGTGACGGTCGGCAAGTATGCCGACCTTGCGGTACTGGGCCGCGACCCGCGGACAGAGCCGTCAGGCACCATCTCCGAGATTCCGATCGCTGCGACGATCCAGGGCGGTGAATTCGTCTATGAGGCGAGTCTCTGACCGGCCCCGGCGTTCACCGGTCGACAACCGTCTATTGCGGCGGCGGCCGGCGGTGGTGACGTGAACGGGCGGCTCGCTTATGCGCTGCGGCGGGTGCTGCTGACGATTCCTGTCCTGATCGCCACCAGCGTCTTCGTCTTCCTGCTGATCCGGTTGGTGCCCGGGGATCCGGTGCAGACGATGCTCGGCATCCGGGCAACGCCGGAGAACACGGCCACCGTGCGGCTGCAGCTGGGACTCGACCGGCCCCTGCCGGTGCAGTACTGGGAATGGATCACGGCCGCCGTCCGCGGCGATCTGGGCGAGGACTTCATCAGCCACGAATCGATCTCGACCCTGCTGAAGGTGGCCCTTCCGGTCACTTTAGAGCTGACGATCCTGGCCATGGCGGTGGCGTTGCTCATCGGGGTTCCGCTGGGCGTGCTCGTCGCCGCCAAGTCCGGCTGGACCCGCAGACTCTCCGGCGGATTCGTGGTCGCTGCCATCAGCATCCCGGACTTCTGGCTCGGCATCATGCTGGTGCTGGTGTTCACCGGCCTGTTCAACGTGCTTCCGCCGACCGGGTGGGTGTCGCTGACCTAGGACCCCTTACAGAACATCCGCTACATAATCCTGCCGGTCGTCACGCTGGCGGCCGGGCAGACGGCCTATCTGCTACGCACCACCCGCGCTGCGATGCAAGGCACCCTGGGACAGCCCTACATCGCCTTCCTGCGGGCGAAGGGCCTCCGCACCAGGTCCATCATCGGACTGCACGCGCTGCGCAACTCGTCCGGGCCGGTCGTGACGGTCACCGGCATCCAGTTCGGCGTTCTGCTGGGCGGCGCCATCGTGATCGAGAACCTTTTCGCTCTGCCAGGTGTCGGCCGCTTGGTGGTCACTGCCATCAGCGAACGGAACTACGTCGTGGTGCAGGGGGGCGTACTGGTCATCGCCTGCCTGTTCATCGTCGTCAACCTGCTCACCGACCTGGTGCACAGCTTGCTGGACCCACGGGTGGAAGAGGCGGTGTCGGCATGAGCACAGCTCTGGGCAATTCCGCGGCCGGCGGCGCCAGCAAGCGTTCGGCGCGGTCGGTGACGGAACGACTAGGTGGCCGGGAAGGGCTGGTGGGGTGGTCCATCCTCGGTCTGCTGGTGGTGATCGCGATCGCCGCACCGCTGCTGGCGCCACACGACCCGGAGACCATCGACAGCGCAAAGATTCTGACCGGCCCGAGCGGTGCGCATCCCTTCGGCAGCGACGATCTCGGCCGTGACGTGCTGAGCCGGGTGCTGTACGCCTACCGCGTCACTTTGAGCATCGCGGTGGGATCCGTTCTGCTGGCCATGCTGATCGGGCTGCCGGTAGGAATTCTCGCTGGCTATGCCGGCGGCTGGACGGATCTGGTGCTGATGCGCGGCGTTGATCTGCTGCTGGCGTTCCCGGCCCTGCTGCTCGCTATCTCGCTGATCGCCATCCTCGGCCAGGGCGCCCTTGTCGCGCTCTTCGCGATCGCCATCATCTACGTCCCGATCATGGCCAGAGTGGTGCGGAGTTCGGTCCTGGTGGTGCGGGGTCAGGCGTACGTCACCGGCGCCAGGGCGCGCGGCGCGTCGCATCTGGCCATCATCAGGGGCCACGTGCTGCCCAATTCCGTCGGGCCGGCGCTGGTGCAGGCCAGCGTATTGATGGCCTTTGCCATCGTCATCGAAGCCGCACTGTCCTTCCTCGGACTCGGCTCGCAGCCGCCGACCCCCGAGTTGGGACTGATGCTGGCCGAGGGCAACAACTATGTGAGCCAGGCGCCGTGGGTGGAGATCTTCCCCGGCCTGGCGATCGCCGTGACGGTCCTGGCGTTCAACCTCATCGGTGACGGACTCCGGCGCAGTTTCGATCCCCACGGAGTGACCCGATGACAGCCGCAGCCGCCCTGCTGGAATTGCGCGACGTCAGTGTCGACTACACCGGGAGAAGCAGGTCCGTGTCTGCGGTGCAGAACGTTTCGCTGTCGCTGAACGAGGGTGAGACCTTCGGTCTGGTCGGGGAATCCGGATGCGGCAAGACGACACTGTCGATGGCTCTGATGGGACTGCTGCCGGCAACGGCCAGGGTGAGCGGCAACATGCTGTTCAGGGGCACCGACCTGACCACCATGTCCGAACCTGCTCGCCGTCGACTTCGCGGTGATCGGATCGGCATGGTCTTTCAGGATCCGGCGACCTCACTGGACCCGACCTTCAGCATCGGTTCGCAGGTCGCCGAGACTTTGCGGGCGCATCGGAAGATGAGTCGCAAGCAGGCCAAAGCGCGGGCGTTGGAGCTACTCACCGAAGTAGGAATACCGGCGGCCGAGACGCGGTACGCAGATCCACCGCACCGGCTCAGCGGCGGCATGCGCCAACGAGTGGTCATCGCCGCAGCACTGGCGAACGACCCGGCGCTGCTGCTGGCTGACGAGCCGACTACGGCCCTGGACGTGACGATCCAGGCGCAGATCCTCGACCTGCTGGCCAGACTGCAGAAGGAGCACAACACAACCATCCTGCTCGTCGCCCACGATCTCGGAGTGGTGGCCCAGGTCTGCGACCGGGTCGGGGTGATGTACGCCGGGCAGCTGGTGGAGGTCGCACCGGTGTCGCAGCTGTTCGCCGACCCTCAGCATCCCTACACCAGAGCGCTGATGGACGCCCTCCCCACCGCCAGCCACGCCACCGGCGCCCTGCGGGTGATCGGCGGCCAGGTACCGGATCTCGCAGACCCGCCCTCCGGATGCCGCTTCAAGGACCGCTGCCCGCACCGGATGACCGAATGCGACGAGCTCCCGCCGCTGGCCGAATCCGCCAACGGCGCGCAGGTGGCCTGCTGGTTGCGCCCGGCGACCAGAGTCGCGGCCGGTCGGCAACCCCTTGCGTCCTCGTCGATCGAAAGGTGGTGAGACCGTTGGCTGAACAACTCCAGGCGCCGCCGCTGCTGCAGGTGCAAGGCCTGGTGAAGCACTTCCCGGTACGGCGTGGGGTGTTCGGGCGCAGCGCGGTCGTCCATGCCGTCGAGCAGGTCGACCTCGTCGTCAACCGCGGCGAGGTGGTGTCGCTCGTCGGTGAATCCGGCTCCGGCAAGACGACAGTCGGCCGATGCATCACCGGGATGGCGGTGCCGACCGCAGGCACCATCCGCTTCGAAGGTCAGGACATCGCCGGCAACTCGCGGGCTGAGAAGGACGCCTTTCGCCGTCGCGTACAGCCGGTGTTCCAGGACCCCCGCAGCAGTCTGGACCCCCGGTGGACCATCGAACGCACCATCGAGGAACCGCTCGACGCCTACCGGATCGGTAATCCCGAGCAGCGCTCCGCCCGGATTCGGGAACTGATGGACATGGTCGGATTGCCGACCTATCTGGCGCAGCGGCGACCGCAGGAACTGTCCGGTGGACAGCAGCAGCGAGTGGCCATCGCGGCGGCGCTGGCGCTGGAACCGGACCTGATCGTCGCGGACGAACCGGTCTCCGCGCTGGATGTCTCGGTGCAGGCACAAATCCTGAATCTGCTCTCCGAGCTCCGAAGCCGGCTCGATCTGGCGCTGCTGTTCATCGCCCACGACCTGTCGGTGGTGGAGCACCTGTCCGACCGGGTGGCGGTGATGTACCTCGGGCGGATCGTCGAAACCGGACCGGTCGAGGACGTCTACCGCCGTCCACGCCATCCGTACACCAAGGCGCTGATCGAAGCCATACCCCGTCCGGACCCGACCCTGGTGATGTCGGCCAACAGATTGATCGGGGAGATTCCCAGCCCGGTGCACCCGCCCAGTGGCTGCCGTTTCCACCCGCGTTGCCCGGTCGCCATCGACCGCTGCTCCACTGACGACCCCGCGTACACCGTCTTCGGCCTGCGGCACACCGCCGCCTGCCACGTGGCAGCGATGCACGTCGCTGCCGAATCCCATTCCCTGCAAGCAAAGGACTTCCGATGACAGAACCGACAGCCACACTGGGAACCGCGAAGGACCGGCGGGTCGCCGTCTCGCTGACATTCGACTTCGACGCCGAATCGGCGTGGCTCGGGTCGTTCAAGACCGACACGCCATCGGCGCTGTCCCGGGGTGCCTACGGCGCCAACGAGGGCGTTCCGCGCGTGCTGGCGCTGCTCGACAAGTACCAGATCCCGGCAACTTTCTTCATTCCCGGCGACACTGCCGACCGGCACCCGCAGGAGACCAAGGCGATCACCGCGGCGGGCCACGAGATCGGCCATCACGGCTACCTGCACGAGCCGCCGCCTGGACTGACCCTGGCCGAGGAGCGCGAGATGCTGGAGCGCGGTTTCGATGCGCTGGAACGCCAGACCGGCCAGCGTCCCCGCGGCTACCGGTCGCCGGCCTGGGAACTGTCGCACAACACCTTTGCCCTGCTCAGCGAGTACGGGATCGAGTACGACGCCAGTCAGCTCGGAGCCGACCGTCCCTACTGGGTCGAGGACAAGGGCGAGCGGACCGACATCGTCGAGATCCCAGGTGCCTGGGAACTCTGCGATTCCTCGCTCTTCATGTTCGCCTTCAACCCCACCTACCTGACCGGCCTTGCCTCGCCCTCCCGGGCCCGGGAGATCTGGCAGGGCGACTTCGACGGCATGTACGCCGAGAACTCCGACGCCGCCTATGTCCTCACCATGCACCCGCAGATCATCGGGCGGCACCACCGTATCCAGCTGCTGGAAGGCCTCATCAAGCACATGCTCGCTCACGACGGTGTGTGGTTCGCCCAGATGGGAGATGTTGCCGATGATTTCCGCGCCAGAGAAGCCGCGAAGAGCTCTGCCGCTTAAACCTGCTCGTTCTCATCCGGCTCACCATTCTCAGGAGACTGGCCAATGACCACCGAACTGCCCGAAAATCTCCGCGCCGAAGCCCTCGCGCACGGATTCCTCTCCGGCCGCTTGAACCGGCGTCAGCTCTTCCGGGGGTCTGCGCTGATCGGTGGAGCGGCGCTGGCCACCACCACCCTCGGCCCCCTGCTGGCCGCCTGTGGCGCGTCCACTCCCAGCACGACCTCATCCGGCACCGCCGCCGGCAGCGCGGGCGCGGCGGCACCGGTCAGTGGCGGGACGCTGAACGTCGCGCTGACCGGCAACCCCACCACCATGGACCCGGCGACCGCCGGGGTCTACACCAGTCTGCAGGTCCTGGACAACATCTTCTCCAAGCTGATCACTATGGACGAGACGGGTAAATTCGTCCCTGAGCTCGCCAAGACCTGGAAACAGAACGACCCGCTCACCTACACCTTCGACCTCGTGTCCAATGCCACGTTCCACAATGGCGAAAAATTTACGGCGACGGACGTCAAATACACCTTCGAGCGGATCGCCAACCCGAAGACCGCGTCGTCCTACGCGTCGGCGTACACCTCCATCAAGACCATCGAGGTGAAGTCCCCCACGCAAGTCATCTTCCACCTGTCCACCCCGTTCGCCCCGCTGCTGACCAACCTTGCGCAAAATGGCGAGATCGTGAACAAGAAGGCGATCGAGTCCGCCGACTCCGCGAGGAAGCCCGTCGGTACCGGGCCTTTCGTCTTCGTCGAGTGGGTGCAGGGTGATCACGTCACGCTGAAGAAGAACCCGAACTACTTCGTCGCCGGCAAGCCGTACCTCGACCAGGTCGTCTTCAAGTTCCTGGCCGTCGACCAGAGCCGGATCGAGGCGCTGCAGTCCGGCCAGCTCGACTGGGTGGATGCAATCCCGCTCAACCAGCTGACGGCGCTGAAGAAGAATTCGGCGTACACCTACGCGACGTCGACGCAGGCCGGTATCCCCGACTTTCTGGCGTTCAACACCAGCAAGGCGCCGTTCAACAACAAGGCGCTGCGGCAGGCCGTGGCGGCGGCGGTCGACCGCAAGGAGATTCTTAGCATCGCCTACTTCGGGGCCGGCGAGGCCGGTCACATGGACGTGCCGAGTGGGTCCACGTGGTACGAGGAACCACCGGCCAATCAGTCGGCGCCCGACCTGACCCTGGCGAAGCAGAAAATGGTGGAAGCCGGCTATCCAAACGGGCTGACCGTCACCTACCTATCGCTCCCGCAGTACCCGGAACTGCAGAAGACCGGTGTGGTGCTGCGGGATCAACTCAAGAAGATCGGTATCACAGTCAACCTGGAGCAACTCGAGGTGACGGTGTGGTTCGGGCGCTACGCCAAGGGCGACTACCAGATGAACTCGGCGTGTCGGGCACCATTGATCCGGACAATTTCTACTCCACCCAGCTACAGACCGGATCGTCCAACAACGACACGAAGTACTCGAACAAGACGGTCGACGGATTGATCACCAAAGCCCGGGCAGCGACCGACGAGGCCGAGCGGAAAACACTGTACCGGCAGATCCGGAAAATCGTCTGGGATGATGCACCACTTGTTTTCCTGCACTACGAGACCATCAACTACCTGATGCGGAACAAGGTGCACGGATCGGTCGTCAATCCACCACTTGAGCTGGGACTGGCTAACGTGTGGAAAACTACCTGACCTCTTCACCGTTTAAAGTGCCGCTTCGTGGGCTCTTGTGACGTTGTTGTAGGTGTCTGACCAGCGGGTGTATGTGCGACATGCCGCGCCGTGGCAGTAGTTTCGGTCTTGCTGATGGACTAAAACTGGACCAGAGTTGGCACGGCATGCGCAAGAGCAGAGTATTGGGTCAGGTCCTGGCCGTCCAGCGGATGAATTTGCAGGACGCGACGACTGCGGTCGACGCCGACGGTGACCGAGCCAAATCAGTTGGTGATACCAGTGGACCTGGCGCGTGCCGCCAAGAACGAAGGGCGCCGGGGGGCTAGCCCCCCTGCCAGTGACGATCGGGCGTCTCGAGACCGCCGGCGCCGCGCACCAGCGGCGCCGCCACTTGCGCGCCGTGTTCGGGTCGATCTGTAACTTCCGGGCGATCGCCTCGGTCGGTAGGCCCTGGTCGGCGAGCAGCACGACCCGGCCGCGCAGTA
>JAABUM010002974.1_pt1 | contig 21677 bp, 34 predicted proteins | sample 5559161 | NCBI WGS metagenome assembly JAABUM01 (sample SAMN10711868, study PRJNA513369) | rock metagenome | isolation source: Antarctica rocks | place: Antarctica: Victoria Land, Siegfried Peak nord
GGATAGAGACACCAACGCCGCCATCAACATCTTAAACTTGGCCCTTAACAATAATCACGCTGGGATTACAGCGTGTCAGGTCACACCTGTAGAAGCCCCTGCCTTTAGGCATGGGGAGTAATCACCGATCCTTTTCGGTTTGCTCGGAAGGGTATGCCGTCCCCTCACCGTGTTACCGGGAGCGCTCGGACCTTTCACCGAGATAGCATCTGGTTTCTTCTGTCCAGCAACGCGGCCCAAGTGCAGGCGGAGCGAAGCCCCACCTTTCCAGGTCTGACCTGGCAGCAACATCTTATGGGCGTAGGTGCCATTCTCTGCACCGTTAATCTGAGGAGTTTCTATCTCTGCCTCAGAGCAGAGGCGCGTCACTGTCCGCGCTGCCCTGTCATGGGTGTGTCCGATTTCTTTCCTTACGCTTCAGCCCGCAGGGGCCGCCACCGGCGCAACGTCTTTTGCCCCAGCCTCTTTCGTCAGCGTTTGCAGCATCTTCGCCGCCGCCGCTTCAGCCGTGATCTGGTTGTCCGCCGCGAACTGCTGGATTTGGTCGTCCGTGTAGCCAAGCTCCGCCAGTATCTGCTTTTCCGAGACGCCCAGCGACAGCTTGACCGCCTTCGCGTTGACGGTGTTGAGTTCGGCCTGCGAGCGTTCCACGTCCGAGCGGGGCGTCAGGTCCTGCCACTCGGCCTCCGGGTCGCGGGCGTCCCCTTCCTTGCTCAAACCGTTGACCTCCAGGACGTAAGACCCGACGCGCTCCCAGGCTTCGCCCCACGTCACCTGACGGTCCCGGATTTTGGCAATCAGGGGCTGCTCGGAAGTTTTGAGCGACTCCCCGCTGGGGAACTGGCCGTTCCCCATCATGATGTGGTGCAGGGGTACGCGGGCCAAAGCCGCCATGTCGTGCTTGAGGTTCTGCTCAATTTCTAAAAACGATTGGGCGTCGGTGACGGGGAACGCGCCGAACCTGGCGTTCTCGTTGCCGGAGAAGAACAGCCGGTCGGCGGCGGAGACCATCGGCGCGCGGGTCTTGCCGGTCGCCTCGTCCACGTCGACCTCGATGCCCGTGGCGTACCGCTGCGGCAGGGCCATGAACTCCATGCCCACCATCTTGTCGCAGCCGGTCTTGTTCAGGGCGTCTTGCAGGGGAAACAGGTCGTTCAGCTCCGACGTCCCCAGCCCGTCCCCGCCCGGCTCGTTCGGCCAGTGGAAGACGGGCAGAATGTCCGAGGCGGTGCGGAGGACGGGGGCCTCGCCAGGCTGGTTCAAGGGCAGGAAGTCGTGCTCCAGGCGGGAGGGCATCGGGGAGGTGTCCGAAATCCGGCGGCCGTCTTTGGTCTGGTAGCGATACACCAGGCCCGGCGCGTAGACGTTGAGGCGCCACGCCTTGTCCAGCCGCTGCCAGAGCTTGACCGCGAGAACGATCCGGTCCGGCTGCTCCGCGCTGTAGAGCACGCGGACCGTCCGGCAGTTCTGCTGATAGAAGCGCAGGCTACCGGCGCTGTCGCGCTCCACGATGGCGTAGCCGTCGCCGTAGGTGAACGCATCGGCGTGGACGCGTCCGCTCTGCATGTCCAGGCGCTGTCGGTCCCAGAAGTCGTCCAGGACGGCCTGGGCGCGCGCGTCCGGCGTGGACAGCCGCGAGAGCTGGAGGTAGTCAGACAGGGCGGCGACGATGCGCTTGCAGTAGTTGTTGGCATACGCGCGGAACAGCAGGCCGAACGCGTTGGAGAACTTTTCGGTCGCGAACGTCAGCGGGTGCTCGCCGCGCATGTAGGCGTCAATCTTTTGGTAGGCGGGCTGCTGGGCCTGAAGCTGCTCGTACAGGCCGCGCACGACGCCGTTTCCCAGCATGTCTTCGGCGGTCGCGCCGGCGAACTCGTTAAACATTCTGACCCTTTCCCTGAGGGGTGTCCTTTTTCTACCGCCTACCCCCTTGACAATTCACGGCGCGGTGTGGTAGAGTGGCTCTGCCCTAGTCAGGCACCGTGAAGATGTCGAAAGACTTTTGAGAAGGCCATGCGTTGTCGCGCATGGCCTTTTTTTGTCTAGGCCGGTGCCTGATTTTCCTGCTGGGTTCGCTCTGGCGTTGCTTCTGCACGCTGCAAGAAGTCTCTGATCGCCAGTCTTACAATATTGCTCCTCGACGTCATGGCTTGCGCGGCCCGCGCATCTACGCTCGCCACCTGCTCTTGAAAAATGTGGATGGTGATCCGGGTGCCGCTGCACATTGAAGGGTTCTGTTGCATTTTCTAACTCCTTAATTTCTGACACGAGGGGGCGGCGCACCGCCGACTGTCGAACTAATGGGCCAGCGGGGTCAGTCGAAGATGAGTTCCCCGTTCAGGATGCGCTCCATTTCGGCGTGTTCGGCCTGCCTCTGGGCTTCCCTGGCCTGCTGAATGACAAGTTCGGATTGGCGGGCGCGGGCTTTGAGGCGGAAATACCTTTTGCAAGCAAGGGTCGCTTTGGCGCGGTTGTCGGGGTTCACACGGAAGTTGGTGGGATTATAGTAAGTGCCGCTCTCAACCTTTCGCCTAGTTCCTTCGTGTGCGAGGGAAAGCGAGCGAAGACTATGTTCCGGATACTTCATATAACGGAGCTTTTGGGACTCGGCCCCTTGCCGACGAGGTAGGCCCTCAGCCCTCATCCAGTGTTGAATAGTGCTTGTCGTGATTTTGGGGTTATCGCATACCTGGCGGGCGATTGCGGCAATTTCAGATGTGGAATGCTTCGGATTGCCCCAATAAAGTTCTTCCAATTTGCCCCGTGACAGCCGAAACGCCGCCTGATCTCTTCTTAGGCACCGGCATCCTTTTGTCATACCCTTGACTAACGCGCCCCGCACTACCAAGCGCTCTGACCGTTCAGGGCAACTGCAAACGCATCGCCACTGCTGCAATTTCTTTCCCTTCGGCGACACATAATCTTCACCCTGCCCCACCACCCTCAGCCGCCCGAACGTCCACCCGGTCAAGTCCTTCGGGAAGTCCTTCGCCGTCATGCCCGGCTCTGCGATTTTATCCACGACTGACATCCGCCTGCGCTCCCTATTGGCACCCAGCCCGGCCCGCCATGACGTTCCCGGTCTCGCATAACAGAAGCCGCCAGCGCCGCCGCCGCGTCTACCGCGTTGGTCGCGCCGCAGGACATACTGTACGTCGCATCATCATCGCAGTCCCAGGAGTTCTCACCTTTGCCGGGGTGCGGGATGGGCTTGTCAGGCGTGATTTCACTTCCGATGCGGCGAATCGGGAAAGGCCATCGCGGGCGTTTCCAGACGGCTTCCTCAATGTTGACGGTGGCAGGGTAGGAACCTTCGGGCATCGGAACCAGCACGCGCTCGGTTTTCAAGACACGGCTGGAATGGACTTGCCGGCCCAAGAAGAAGTCAACGGGACAGAAATTGAATTTCTGCCATTTTGGGTCGCGACTGTCCCACCCATTCGGGTCCGACCAAACTTCAAACCATATCGCGGCGTCGTGGATGCTCACGCCTGTTTTTCGGTTGATCCGCCACAGTCGTTTGGGCAAGAAGCCTTCGGCGTGAAGCCACACGGAGAATAGTCCAATCGCAAGGCTGACGGAAACCTCGTTCTCGTCCCCAATGATTTCTCCGTAGCAGTGACAAAACCGGCTCGGCATCTTCCACTCTGCCCCCAAATGGCGCTCCGAACCGGCCCTTCTTGGTAACAAGCGAAGCCACCCTCGTCCATGACGAAGAATAGAACCCTGGATGCACCCCTCGCTGTCTTCATTCAGGTTTTGTGCATGCCAATAGATACGGCCTTCACTCTCTTCGTTCATTAAGTTTGCCTTTCTGCCAACTGTCCCGATCACTGACTCCCCATGCCGCCGAAGCGCCCCGGCACTAGCCCCACCGCGACGTACCGCAGGGCGTCCAGCCGGTGAAACGTGGCCTTGTCCGCGATCTCCGGCGTCACCTGCCCCTGCGGGTCTGTTTTGCGCTTGTACCGCGCCAGTTCGTCGCGCAGGCCCTTGCAGCTCTTGAAGATGTAAAGCGAGTGCGTCTTGAACAGCCCGCCCACGCGGTCAATCCCGGCCTCCACGTCCACGATGGGCGGGCGCTGGATGCGGACGCCCTCGTGGGTCCAGTCCATCCGCTGCTGGTCCTCCGAGGGCGCGCCGCCCCAGAAGCGGACCACATTTTCCTGCTCCATCCACTGCCGAGCGATCCGCGCGTGCTCCGCCGTGCTCTTGCCGCCTGTCAGACTCTCCCGGTACAAAACGAACACGCCGGGCTTGTGCGGCAGGGCCGCCAGCCACACCAGCGCCGTGTTCACCGCCCCGAAGTCCACCCCGACGTACCGGGGCCAGGACGGGGGGATGGCGAAATCGTCCTTGTCGTGCAGGTCCGGGTCATAGCTCTCGTAGATCAGCCCCGCCGGTCTCGCCAGCGCGCCATCATAAAACATGGCGAAGCGCCACGCGGGCATCGTGGCTTTGGCGCGCTCGTACTCTTCGCGGGGGAAGAGCGGATTGAGGTAGGACGGGAACTGGACGACCTGGTAATTCGGGTCCCCCGCCTGCCAGCGGTCGTAAATTTCGGACTTGACCCAGCCTAGGTTATACAGCGTCGTCGTGCCGAGCAGTCGCCCCCCGGACAGCGACAACCGCCGCAGGATCGCCTCGTAAGCCTCCAGGGGAAACGAGTCCTGCCCGCACTCATCCGCCCACGCCCCCTTCGCCGTGGTGGACTCCAGCCCGCCGCCCGACGCGGCGGACCGGAGGATGATCCGGCCCCACATCGGGTCATCGGCCCGGCTTGCCAGAAACTTTCCCGTTTCGGGGTCGGCCAGCTCAATCACCCGGTCCCCCGACCAGTAGCGGCCCGTGCCGAGCAGTCCTTCAAAGAGTTCCCGCAGGGCGGGCAGCATCTTCAGCTTGAACAGGTCATAGGACGACGTGACGGCCAGGTAGTCGCCGCTGCCCCGGCGCTGGATTTCCCGCCACAGCCAAATCGGGCCATACGACGTCTTCCCGCCCTGCGTCCCCGCGAGAATGAACGTGAAGCGCGCCTCGCTGTCCCACGCCCGGAGCTGCCCCTCGTGGAAGTGGAAGCGCAGGGCGCCGCCGTCGCGGGTCCACAGGGCCGGTTTCGACAAGGCCGGTTTCAGCAGGGAAGGCGCCGCTTTTCCTCCCGGCGCGGTGGTCAACCTTCGCTGCCTTCCGCGCCAGGTCTTTCAATGCCAGGTCTTTCAATGCCAGGTCTTTCAATGCCAGGTCTTTCAATGATGACTTCGCGGATGGCGATGGGGCCACCGTTCGCGCCAGTGTGCTCCACGCGCGCATTTTCCCGGTAGCCCCGGTTGCTGCCCTGCGTTTTCAGGTAGAAGCAAACCGCCCAAGCCTGTTTTTCCTCGATGGCGTCAAATAAAGCAGTCTCCGCTGTGTCGGTCGTGAACTCACGCAGCTCTTCCAAGACCGCCGCGACTTTGGGATGTCGCTTGATGGCGTTGTAGACGGTCCGCCGCTCGCAGCCAAGCTGCCGGGCGGCGACAGCGACCATGCCCCGCGCCTCGGTCAGCGCGTTAATGATCTGGGTCTGCGTGTACGGATGTGCCATTTTTTACTGCTTGCTTGCTACTTCTTAGGTGGTTAAAAAGTATATTCGCTGGTCGGCGTCCGGGCTTGCTGGGTTTCGGCATGGCGGGCGCGAGAGGCGGCAGCGTCCGGGCGCTCCACGACGACGACGGGGACCATCCCGTCGGTCATCGCCCTCACGTCGGCGTGGCAGGCCGCGAAAAACCGCTTGCCGCCGTCAATGATCTCGCGGCTGGGCGCGATGACGAGGGGCTGCGTCCACCCGTCGTCCAGGAGGGATGCCTGGAGCGCGGCGAGTATCTCGGCGGGAGGCTGCCTTGCGCCGGGCGGCAGGAACAGCCCGTCCAGGGACATCCAGCGCACCGAAGAAACCGGCATGGTGTTCCGGGAGCCGGCGCGGGCCGTGATAGGAACACTGATAAAATCACTCGTGCTGCCGGCGTCGTGGCTGCCGGCAAGCGCATGAGCATTGTTCTTGCCCTGTGTGGTCTCGGGCGAGGCGAACGCCTCCGCGCCCGGCTGAGGGAACGCCTCCGCGCCCGGCTGAGGGAACGCCTCCGCGCCCGGCTGAGGGAACGCCTCCGCGCCGTGCCGTCCCGTGATTTTATCCTCGGAACTTTTATCCTCGACGGCGGGCGGCAGGAGGTCCGCGACCGATAGCGGGGCATTCACGGCGTCAGCATTCACGGCGTCAGCATTCACGGCGTCAGCATTCACGGCGTCAGCATTCACGCTGCCACTTGTGATCTTGTTGCCTATGAGTTTGTCAGCCGCTTCGGTGGTGGAGGCTTTGGTTTTCATCTCTTGCGTCCTTCCGCCTGGCTTCGTCCAGGCGCAGGTTGCCGGCGCGCACGCTCTGGGACAGGCAGGCGGCCAGGTTGTAGGTCTGTTCGCGGTGACAGCGGCGGCAGTAGAAGCGCACGATGTAGGGCGCGGGTTCGTCACGCTCATCAGCCGTGGTCTCAGGGTTATCGCTTCTGTCACCGTTCCCCGGCAGAGGGGACAGGATTTCGGTAAAAAATGCACCGCACTTCGGACAATGGATTTTCATGCGCCCCTTCCCAAGTCGTTGGTCCAAACCCAAGTCGTTGGTCCAAACCAAAAAACGCTCCCGACAGATGGCGTCCCGATTCCGCATCGGGCGCAAAACATTGGGTCTTGCGTCACCGGATGCGGGGAGGGGGGGCCTGTCGGAAGCGCAGTGCTTCGGAAAATGGCTGGAAGAATGGCTGAAAAGGCTAGATTGCTTCAAGGTATTATACCACAGAGAATGAGCAAACAGAGAATGAGCAAGGGGGTCGGGGACTTGTCTTCCATCGGTCAAACCTCTTTCTCTTGTTCGCCTTCCTCGTACAGTAGCCTTGCCAGGTGTTCCACCGTGTCCAGCCCGTAGGCGGGGGTATCGCCCGCCGCATGGACTTCCGCGACCCGCGCGTAAAACGCGACCAATGTGAGGATGTCGGAAGGCCACAAATAGACCAGCATCAGAGCGCCTCACTTAATTCTGGCGACTTAGGCAAAGGGGTCTTCTTCATCTCCGAAGGGCACGCCGGCGGCGTCTACCTGCCGAAAATCGGGGCCGTCCATCGGGATCAGAACGGACCCGCCCAGCAGACGGGACACCATGCGTCCGCCGTAATGCCCCTCAAGGTCGCCGCGCGTCACGTTCGTGCTGCCCAGCGTCGCCAGCCCCGCGTCCAGCCTCCGGTCCATCAGGCGGAGGAACTGGGACCGCGCCCACTCCCCTGCCTCCCCGGCTTTGATGTGATCGCCCCCGAGTTCGTCCAAAATGAGCAGCGGGGCCGAGGCGTACTCCTCAAAAATCTGCTCCGCCGACTGCCCCGATCCCGAAGCGCCGAAGCTGGCGCGGTATCGGGCAAGCAGGTCTTCGCACTTGACGAACCTCGCCCGGTGGCCGCGCTCCACCAGCCGAACCATGATCGCCGACAGCAGGTAGGTTTTCCCCAGCCCGAAACACGGCGACTGAAGCAAGAGGCCGCTGTACCCCCGCTTGGAGCGGTACCCCAGCTCCCACTTCTCCGCAAACGATCGGCAGGCGGCGTGCGCCCGGCGCGTCCCGAATCGGAAGCGGCCCCCCACGTCGGTGATCTGCAACGCTTCGCCCCGGCTGTTGGTCTCGAAGTTGGCGTCCGTGAAATTGCCGGGGACGCCGTCGGCCCGCAGCCGAGACTGCCTGCGCCGCGCCGCGTCCTCCGCCTGGTGCGCCGCCTGTTCCGGCGTCAAAGACCCGTGCCAAACGCAGCCGCGGCCCGGCAGATACTCGCACCAGTGCCGCCCCGCCGCGCGGCTTGCCTCGTTCTCTGCCAGTTTGGCGGCGAGTTTCGGGTGGCAGAGTAGATCATTCGCAAGCTTCCCGGCGCGGACGAAGCCGTCAGGGGAGTTCGTTTGCCCAGCCGCGCTCAATTTGTTCGACGGTGAGGGCATAGCCTCCCCGCGTTTGGTATCCTCCCTTCCCATCAGGGATAATGTTCGGGTGACTAATGCCGTTGATAAAATCACTTGTTCTGCCGCTGCTAATTCCGCTGTTGCCATTCTTGCCTCTGTTGCCATTCTTGCCTCCACCGGGCTTTGCGCCGGTCCATCGGTCCATCGGCTGAGAGAGGAAACACGACACGCTGAAGCCGCTCTCCGAGGCCCAGGCGTCCGCGAGGAAGCCGTCAATCCCCCGTGTCAGCGTTTCGTACCCCACTCTCCCAAGCGCCTCTTTCAGCCCTTTGGCGTATCTCGCGGGCAGATCGGGCGGCTTCCCCGTTTTCGCGGCGAACTTGTCGATGAAAACCTTCACGGCGTCCCTGCCAGTCGCCAGACCCTCCCCGGCGCCTTGTTCCGTAGGAACAACATCCTTCGCTTTCTCTGAAAGCGAAGGAGAAGGAGAAGGAGAAGGAGAAGGAGACACGCGCGCGTAATGCTGTTTCTTGCCGCTCGGCTCGTCTGTCGTGTCTTTTTCTGCTGTTGCCTGCTGTTTCTTGCCGCTCGGCTCGTCTGTCGTGTCTTTTTCTGCTGATTGTGCCGCCGCGTAGTCCACGAATTGCTGATTAGCCGGATACATTGAGCCTGTATCATCAGTGCGTTTGCTGCTGTTGATGTAAGATTGTCGCTTGAACCAGGATTCTGGAGGAAATGCGACATAGCATTTCCCGTTTACTTCATAGCGATCCCACAACCCCAATCGAGCAATATCGCTTATGGCGGCGTCAATCTGCTGTTTGGGCGTGTCGAATCCGGGGCAGACGAGCATCTTTAGTTCGCGAGGATTGCCGGGAAGTCGCCCCCAATCATCAGCTTGGGGAATCGCCATCATGTAGAGGGCGACCGCTAAATGCCCGTTCTCGCACTCGGATAACTCTGCTATTCGTGCGTCGTGGGATATGTCGCTGGACAGGTCACGTTTACGGCTCATCTTGTTGCCTCGGGGAACTCCCTTACTTTCAAGTCTTCTGGAAACTCGTTTATGTCGCCGCCTTTGCGGTCGTTGTAGAACAGCGGAACGGCCCCCGCCACGACCTTGTCGCGGTTGCCCGCCCTCAGCAGAGGGGCGATCTGACGCCCGCGCCACTCGGCCTCGTCCATGACGGGCACACTCCCCATCTGCTTGACGAAGCAGGCGACCCCGGCGGCCTGGCACTGGGCGACCACGTCCCGCGCCCACTGCACGTCGAACGGGCGTGCCCCCGGCCCGATCTCCCCGCCGACGACGACCCAGTGGACGTGTTCGCCGGTGTAGCGACCGCCGATGGATCGGGGGCCGGGCGGGATGAACTCGCCGAACGCGCCCGCCGCCCCGAAGTCCACCGGCCCCAGCGCAGGCTCATAGGAAATGAAGCGGACGGCGGCGGGGCAGCGGAGCAGTTCGGGAATCCGCCTGTCGGCTGTTTCCTGATCTTCCGCCGAGGTGCCCAGCCAGACGTTCGACAGAGGCCACTGACCGTACCGATTCCAATATCTGCCCAAGAGGGCAAGGCGGCGACTGTTCCACGCCTTAAAGCCCGGCGCACTGTAGCCACCAGGATCTGCCCCGACCCCCGCGTCGGACATCGGCCCGATCTGCTTATGCACGCTGTTTTCTCTTGACGCCATCCATTCGGCCGTGAACTGCTCAATGTCCGGCGCTCCTTGCGCCCCCAGACGCGTCATCGGGCGCACCACTTCCCCTAGATACTCCCGCATCCGCTCCGGCCTCTTGGTCAGCACCTGGAACGTGTGCTGCGGACACAAGGCCATCACCGCGAACACCTTGTCGATGTAGTCAAACGGCACGTCCGGGTGAAACAGATCACTGGTACTGTTGACAAAAATGCGCTGGGGCTTCTTCCGGCGCATCGGGAGGGGCAGCGCCGTCTCTACCAACATGATCTTGTTTGTCCACTGGGGGCTGCCGTCTTCGTGGTATGCAGTAGTCCACTCGATCTTGCTATTCTGGGCCACGGCGGGCCTCCTTGCTTTGCTGTTCGGTTGCTTGTGCGAACCGCAAGCCAAGATGTTCCTGACGTTTACGCACTCCTGCTATCGTTAGCATTAGTGCAGGGTCGGCAGGGAGCGCAGTAACAAACTTTTCCAGGCTTGTTAGTTCCGCGCGTGTCCTTTCAAGTTTTTCGACGATGTCGAGCAAGTCCATGGTAATTACGACATGGTAATTACGAAAGGTTTTGTTATGAGACTTTTGGTCGTCGCTGCCCATCAGCAGTCTCCCTCCCTGAATGGACAGATTGTGTTTCTGCTGCCGTTGCCGTCAAGAAAAATAGTGCTAAAAAATCTTTGCAAAGGCTTGACAATGCAAGAATAGTATTGACATTGTGTATACGATATGCTATAATGAGCATGGAGGTACATAATGAAAGTCAACCCCAAGTCTTATCGCTTCCACCCGGAAGTTGATAAATTGATAGACGCACTGGCGACACACGAATTGACAAACCGCACAGCCATTATTGAGATGGCAATCAAAGAGATGGCAAAGAGCCGCAAAATCAAAGTTAAGGAGGCCGCCATTGGCAACGAAGCAGGAAAAAGCGTCGGTCTGTAACCAGTCTGCCCGCGCCCGAATGCGGGGTATCAAAAGCACTTTGACTAAAGCACTTTGACTTTGGCGGACTGGCTGACAATCAAAGCCGCCTCTGACAGCAGGTGTGCTTACTGCGGCTCTGATGCTGACCTCTCGCCTGACCACATCCTGCCTCTCTCTCGCGGCGGCGAGAACACGCCTGAAAACGTCACAGCCTGCTGCTTCGCCTGTAACAAGAGCAAGCAGGACAGAACGCCAGAGGAGTGGCTTGCAGGACAGCCCGCGCCGCGCTTGTATGGCCGCGCCCTGCTCAACGCTCGCCTGAAAAATAGTGCTAAAAATACTTTGTAAAGGTATTGACATTGTATATACAATCTGGTATAATAACCTCGTAAGCAACCAAGACCGAGGAGACTGAATACCATGACGACCACCGAAACCAAGACCCTGATGCTGACGACCACCACCCCGAGCGGCAAGACCGCCGAAATCTTCTGCCATGACGGCGGCGCCCGGACTTCCCGCTACGAAGTCGTCCTTGACGGCGTGAGCGGCGGGCGGAACGCGGGGCCGACCGAAATCAAGACCGGCAACGCGCGGAACCCGACGATGGTGAAGGTCATCGCCTGGGGCGCGAAGTTCGTAGCCCTCACCGCCGAGCAGTGCGAACTCCTCGGCGGCCTCAACGCCCCCGCCGCGCCGAAGAAGGCCGCCCCCGCGCCCCGGTGCCGCGTGTGCGGCGGCAAGGTGGACTACTCCGAGCAGTACGCAACGCGCGGCTACTGCGGCTGCCAGGGGGAATAAGAGCCTTATGATAATCTATTCGTAAGCAAAACAAAGGCGGCGGCCAAACGCAGAAGGAAACGACCATGACGACCGAAACCAAAGACATCGTGACGACAACCAAAGACATCGTGACGACAACCAAAGACATCGTGACGACAACCAAAGACATCGTGACGACGACCGTTGACGGCGAAGTGCTTTACGCGGGTGACACTTTTGAGTGTGCCTACTGCAACGCCGAAGTCCCTGCCGAACTGTACGACGCTCTGCCCGACGTGGACGACAACGCGGCCTGGGCCGAACTGTCGGCGGCACACAGCAGCAACGGCTGTGAGTGGTGCGAGACGCGGGCGCATCGCGTGGGGGTCTAAATGGACAAGCCGAAGAAGCAATTCGGCGGCAAGCAGGAGGGGTCCGGCCAGCGTTTTGTCCACCCTCCGCACCTGGTCGAGCCGGTAGATGCTCGGACACGGCCTGTCGGGGAACCGCACGGCCACGCAGTCCAGCCCGCCCAGCCGCCCCGTCTGGACCGCCGCGCCGGGGAACCAGCGATCCCAGCCCGCCAGCCACACCTCGACGGCCTCCCCCGCGTCAAACTCGTTCAATGTCCGCCCCCAAAATGTCGTCCTGCCAAGTGTGCTCCCCCGAACAGTGCCCGCAGAGGTAGTAGCTGCGCCCGATCTCGTCCTCCGTCTCGTAGCAGCCCGTGCGGCGCTTGCAGTAGGCGCATGTCCGAAGGCACTTGACGCACCACCGCTTCTCCGCGCCGACCAGGGCGACGCCGCAAACCTCACAGGTCGCCAGAATCTCATAGGTCCCCACAGGTTTTTTCATTCGTCTTCACCAATCCGAGCGTCACGGAGGCCCCTGGCTTTAGACATGGGGAGGAAGTGCCGCCTCCTCCTGGCCTTCGGTCTGCTGGCCCTCAGTCTCCGGCAGGGGCGGGAGTGTCTGACACTCCCGCCCCTGCCGGGTCAGCACATAAGGCACCGGCTCGTCTTCGCCGAAACTTTCTTCGCCGAAACTTTCTTCGCCGAAACTTTCTTCGCCGAAACTTTCTTCGCCGAAACTTTCTTCGCCGAAACTTTCTTCGCCGAAACTTTCTTCGCCGAAACTTTCTTCGTCAATCGCATCGCCGTCGGCGCTACTACCTAGTGCGGCGCCGGTGAGCTGCCCCAGCTTGAAGCGGTACGGCTCGGGCGCGGACTTGGGGACGCGCCGGGCAGCGGCCGTCAGCAGGTCCGACACCGGCACGCCGTCCAGCAGTATGGCGAGGCCGTCCGGGTCATCGGAATATAGCTCGGAATATAGCTCGGAATATAGCTCGGAATATTGCTCGGAATATTGCTCGGAATATTGCAACGTCCGGCGCAGGGCGGCGCGCAGGGCGGCGCGCCGCACGGCGAGCGACGTTTCCGGGGAAGAAGCGTATGTCGAAGAAGCGTATGTCGGGGTGGGGGCTGTCGAAACGGTGTCGGTGTTCATATTGGTGTTCATATTGGTGGCTGGGGGGGGTCAGGCGCGGTAGCCTTTCCACGTAATCCAGTGATAGCGGTCCGGCCCGGTGCGGTAGGCGGCGGGGCGCACGCGCACGAGGGTCCGGCTGCACGTCAGGCAGACCTGCTCGGTGATCTTGACGTTCAGCGACCACACCCAGACGACCCGGCAGTGGTCACACTGACCTTGACGCTGTTTCATGCCTGTCCCCGCCGCCCGCGCCTGACGACCCGGCAGTGCAGCCCGCGCAGGACGCCCTGTTTGCGCCATCCGCTCCCTGCGAGCGCGCGGAACGGGGCAGGCGAGAGGTCGAGGTGTCCTGCCCCCAGCCGCCCCCGGTCGGTGACAACGAGCCGCACATGGACCGCCTTGTGGCCTCTTTGCCGGGCCGCCCACACGTCCAGCACGTCGCCCAGAGAGTAACCGGGGGGAGCCGCACAGGTGTAGGCGGTGGGGCGGAAGCGCGAGCCGTCGGCGCAGGGCAGGCGGCTGCTCGTGTAAAAAGTTGCAATCATACTGTCTACTTTCGCTGTATCTCATCCGGGCCGTTTCCACGCATGGCGGCCATCCACTCCTGCTGAAAGACTTCCTGAACGGTGTGTTCATGCCGTCAATTCCTCGTCTTCGTTTTCCGCCTCGTACACTGCGGGCAGGATGCGGTACGCGCCCGGCTCCCCGGTCAGGGTGAGCGCGAACGGCTCGCACGCGCCGAAGCCGTCAAATCCGTCCAGCAGGCCGGTCAGCCACCTCGGCGGAGCAGCGTGGAAGCGGCCCGGAGCCTGCACGGAGACCGCGTTGGCATAGCAGGTGATGCCGGTCGCTTCCGTCAAGGCCAGGGCCACCGGGTTCTGCCGGACCGAACCAGGGCGGGCGGCGCGGAAGTGGCGCGGGCGGACGTGGAACGTGCGCGGCTTCATTTGGCGGGGTCCAGTTTGCAGAAGACCGTCCAGTCCACGCGCTCCCCGGTGCCCTGATCACGGGTCGGATGCGGGTCCCAGACGATCTCGCCGTCGTAGCAGACGACCGAGTGCAGCCAGTCGCTGCGCGGGTCCCAGACGATCTCGCCGTCGTAGCAGACGACCGAGTGCAGCCAGTCGCTGCGCGGCGACTGCGCCCCCAGCAGGGAAAAGCCCCGCGGTGTCCATGCCCCCATCTCCTCGCAAGCCTTGAACGACAGCAGCTGGAGGCCGCGCGGCGCGAGCACGGCTGCGTCAACCCGCGCCTCATACTCCTGCCATCCCGCGAATGCGGAGCCTTCGTGTTCGGTCGGGGACGGAACACGGTCAAGAGGGATTTCCAGCACCGAGGCGATACAAGCCGCGTAACAGTTGCCGAGAGGGGCGGTCAAAATGGTTTGCTCGATTTCAATCAAAATCCGCACATTCCTTCCTGCGTGAGCATCAGAACCCCCGCCACACCGACAGCAGGAAACCCACCAGCATGACCGCCAGGGCGCAGGCGCTCAGGGCGACGACCGCCGTCACGTTCCCGCGCCGCCGCCGGATCAGGGCGCGGGCGGCCAGGTAACGGTCGGTCTCCTCTTGCCGGTAACGGTCGGTCTCCTCTTGCCGGTAACGGTCGGCCTCCTCTTGCATGAGGCGATAGCGACCGCTGGCCTGACAGACGGCTGGGACTTCTCCGCCTCCCTCCGCGCGCCGCCGCTGAAAGAAAACCAACAGGTATTTCCAGGCACATTCCTCGCAAAAGGCCGTGCCGGCGAAGCGCGAGGTGAAGCACCTGTCGCACCCCCGGCAGAGCAGGTGATAGGTTGCGGGCTTTTTGGTCTCAGACATGAGCGGCCCCCTCCTCGCGGGCGCTCCCGGCAGGACGCCGGACGGGGCGCTTGTCCGCGCGCATCGCCATCACGTCCGAGGCCGCCTGCTGGTACTTGCCGGAGTGCGGCACGGCGACCGGCTGGCCGTCCCTGCCGACCGTCTCCAGGTACACCCGGCCTCGCGGCCCGAAGTCGCCGAAACTGTCCACCAGCAGGTTGCGGAAGTGGCGCCCGCCGCGCCCCTGAGCCTTGCGGTCCTGGGATTTGCGGTCCTGGGATTTGCGCCCCACGGAGACGACCACGACCAGCGCCAGGCGCTCGCTCGTGTAGCACTGGGCCTGCATCGCCTCGCCCTTGACCCGCAGGGGGTACAGGCGGCGGCAGCCGTCCTCCGCCCGGTCCGCCTCGCCGAACTCCCACAGGGAGCGGATGGCGGAGAGGATCGGGGACGCAGGCAAAATCAAGGAGGGGGTAGAGTCTTTCATCCCAAAGTCTTTCATCCCAAAGTCTTTCATCCCAAAGTCTTTCATCCCAAAGTCTTTCATCGCGCGCTCCCGACGGCTTCCCGTGCCGCCTCTCCCGCGTCGCGGGAAGCTGTGTCAAAGGGGGCCGTGTTCATTCGGGCACCTCGTTCGTCTCCGCCTGCCCCTGCTCCGCCTGCCCCTGCTCCGCCTGCCCCTGCTCCGCCTGCCCCTGCTCCGCCTGCCCGTCGGTGATGCGGACCTCCACCCCGGCGGCGAGCAGGGCGTCAAGGGCAAGCTCGGCGACCTCCACCATCGCGGGATCGGAAGAAACGCGCGCCCTCTCAAAGAGCGCGGCGAACTCGTGCTGCACGACGGCCTGTTTCAGCGCCGCCTCGTCCATGTTGGGCGACACGTCCTGGCTTTCTCCGTCCACAATGACCTCCGCCGCGCCGACGTTCTGCCCTTTCAGGGCGATCTCCACGACCGGGATGGGTCGGCGCTTGAAAACGTTCGCCGGGATCGTCAGAGTCACCGCGACCGGGTACTCGCTGGCGGTATAGTCCGGCTGGCGCTTGACCATGCGGTCAATGCCGTTTCGGGTGAAAATGATGTAGACCGTTTCTGTCATCAGCCTAGACCCCTTTCATAGTAAAACCTCGTTTTCGGAAACCCCCAGATTTAGGGAGAGTCTGCTGATTGATAGTCTGCTGATTGATAGTCTGCTGATTGCAGGAAGCGCGCGTGGTCTTCGGACGTGTAGGACCGCAAGCCCGCCGCGTAACTCTCGCGGATAGCCTGCTCCTCTTCCTCGGCTTCGGTCGCTTCCCGCCAGCCGCCCGCCCCGTCCGGCCACATCAAGCGGTAGCAGCGGCCCTCGGAGGGATTAGGGTAGTCCCTGCGGATGCTCACCGGCGCGGCGGGGTCGTGAACCAGCATCCGCCCGGATGCCTTTTCGGCGGTCTTATTTAGGGTCTTAGGATTTAGGGTCTTAGGATTTAGGGTCCTAGGCATAGGTGTCCACCCTTTCTCCGACAGGCTCGGTCGCGGCCAGCTTCTCCCGCATCTGTCCCAGGAGCGCCCCGACCGGGAAGGCGATGCCGCCAAGCCAGTCCTCCAGCCGGTCAATCAGCCGGTTGGCTTCCTCCTCCGTCAGCCCGTCGGCGATTATGGTCGACGGCGTGATGCCCATCTCCTCGTGTTGCCAAAAGGCAACGCCGGGGAACTCGGCGGTTATGCGCCACGCCTGCACTCTTACGTCGCCGATGTGTGGTACAGGATCGGGCCAGCAGCCGTGCTCCTTGTAGATCTGCGTGACCTGGCTCCAGTTGACCAGCGAGCCGTTCTCCGTCCGAATCAGTTTTTGTGGTATGCTCATGCCGCCACCTCCAACCGTGCCGATTTCGCGGCCTCAGTGACCTTGCTTGCCTGCCGTGCCTCAACGAACGCTTTGGCCGCCATCCAATAGGCCGCCTCGGTCATGGACTTCGCCCAGACCGTCGTTTCCACCGTTTCGTAGCCCCAGAACGCGCCGCGCCCATCCGTCAGGACGGAGACGAGCGCACTGTCGTTGCTGACCCGGCTGGTGATCCGCGCGTACAGCCGGTAGGTCTTCCCCGCGTGACCCTCTTCCACCACTTCCCGGCGATCCGGCACCGGGGAAAAGTCGTAGCGGCTGAGGATGAAGCGCGCGTTGCGCTTCGCCTGCTTCATCGGATCGTCGTAGGTGATGCCGATCAAGCTCTCGGCGGCGGTCAACATCGGCTGGTTCACTCGTCTCATCTGCCTGTCTCCCTCAGAATGTTTGGTGTTCTTATAGAGAGAGTATACCTGGTTTGTTTCTATATGTCAACACTTCTGATGCTATGTAGAAACAATTATGCAAATACTTTTTCGGGGGCTTCTTCAAGGAGGGCTTCGATCTTCACGCCGAAGAAGTGGGCGATGTCGCGGGCAGCGGCAAGGCTTGCGCCCTTTCGCAGATGTACGATGTTGTGGTAGTGGCTTCGGTTCAGCCCAATCAAGGCGGCCTGTTTCTGTAAGTTGATGCCGGACTCGCTCTTGTTAGCGGCGAGCGAGGCAAGGCCAGGGAGGAAAACAATCTCTTGTGGTCTGGTCATAGCACTATCTTAGCAGATATTTTTCCATATGTCAACAATGATTTTACCCATGTAGAAACACCGTATTGTTGCCTGTTTTTGCTAGAATGTTTTCTATATGGCAACTTTTCTGCCGCCCGTATGTCATATAGTTAAGCAACGGACAGTTACAGAAGGGGCGGTTGATTGGGATTATTCACGTTGGCAAAAGAGACGGACGAAGCGAGCGAGATGTCGGAATTCGCGCGGTGGCTGCTTCAGGCGTCCGACCGAATAGGCTTGTCGGTTTCCCGTATCGCGGAGAGGGCGGGGATGAGCCGTAGTTATCTCCACAAGCTGATGAACTCGCACAAGCCTGAATACCGCTATTACCGCTCCCCGCGTTATGAAAAGACGTTAGCGATTGGCAGCGTCGTGGGGGATGTTCCCGGCGCGATGCAGGCCGCCGGACGCCAAAAGGAGTATCAGGAGCGGACGGGCAAACAGCAGGCGACCTCTGCGGTAATAAGCGGCCATGTCATTGAAGCAATCAAAGGGCTTTTCAATGGCATGGATGACCCGCTTTCGCGCATTGGCCGCGACGTGGACACTAGCCAGTTCAGCCGCCTGCCTCTGGCGACCGGGAGGGCGTCGGCAGGGGCGGAAGTCTTGACGGCGGAGACGGAAGAGACAGAGCAGCTCGGGGACGTGATCCGGGGGGACGTGCGGACGATCTGCGTGGACGGCGACTGCATGGAGCCGTTCTTTCGCAACGGCGACATCCTCTTCGTGCAGCGGTCGGACACGGCAGAAAACGGGCAAACTGTGGTCGCCGTGTTTAATGGGGAATCGGTGGCCTGCAAGGTCTACCGGAACACGAACGAAGGCGAGTTTTTGGAGGCGACGAACGGTAAGTACCCTCGGATAAGTGGAGATTTTCGGATCGTCGGCATCGTGAAGGGGTCATACCGCCCTTAATACTGTTGACATGTAGAAACGTGCAGGGTATAATAGATGTATGGAAAGCATTATGCCCGAGAACACTAAGCACCCAAAAAAACGCAAGCGTAAAACAACTCCACTGGAAGATGCCGGGGCTGTTCCGATTGGTTCCTCTGTGTGGGAGCTGTTATCTCAGATGAGGCGATTAGCTCTTCTTGCCGGCGATCCCGACCGGTATCAGTCCACCATCATTGAAGGTGTTGAACTGTTTGGCCCCATTTTTTTGCTCTATGTTAAACTCGCTACTGAGTTCGCATCTACTTTGGAGTATACAAGACGGGACTTCATCGCCCATAATTTTTATCCGCCTCTTGAAAACGCCCATTCAGCGGTGGTAGGAATGGGCGTTCGCCAAGACCCGTCAAAAATGGTTGCTCGCCTTGCTCCGCCAGTTTTTCCTAAGCATCCCCGTCATGTTTACTTGGTTCAAACAGCAGAAGGACTTTGCAAGATTGGAATTACTCAGGATTTAGAAGGCCGCCTCAACAACCTGAAAACAGGCAATCCTTATGAGTTGAACCTGCTCCACTCCATTTATCATGATGATGCTGACGAAATAGAAAAGGGGCTACATACTCGTTTTGCGGACAAACGAGTCAGCCGGGAGTGGTTTCGGCTTGGACCGGACGACATTGCTTACATCAAAACACTTGGGGCAACAGATAAGACCAAACGAGAATAATGGAGACGCAAGCCAGCCTGCCGAACCGGGTGTACGCCTACACGGGTGGCACCGACCCAGATGATGCGCGGCACCGGATCGCGCGCAGGGTGGAAGAGTTATGCTTTCGAGAGACGTGAAGGCGGAGAACATAGAGTGCGTACCTTTCCAATGAGACTGCTTGCTCTCGTGCTGCTTCCTGTCGCTGTGTGTGCGTCGCCTGTGCATAGCAGGGCAAGGCATAAAGATGTACCAAAAAAGCCCGTACTGACTGCCCAGCAGAGAAATGGCGTACAAAGTATGCCGCCTGATTGAGATGACATAATGAGATGACATAAATGGAGGGTGAAAAATGGTCTACGAGTGCGATCACTGCGGCGCGGCGCTGCCTCCGGGGGCGTGTAACCAAATGCCTAACCAACTCTTGCGTAACCAACTTTCAGGTGTCTTGGTCGTTGTCATGGCGAGCCTATTCCTTTCTCCCGTGTGGGCGCAAGTGCCGCCGCTGGACCCGGTGCATCAGCGCGCTGTGGACGCATGGGCGGCACGGGCACGGAAACAAGACCAGGGCGCAAGTCTTTCCGTTCGCCGCCGCTTCCCGCTTCCGCAGCGGCGGAAACTGGCCTATGGCTTGGACCGGGGCTACCGTCTGGCGGAGGCTCAGGCCATGCGCGCTTACCCGGAAGGCAGTTCCGCATCTTGGTTTCAGCAGCAATCGCGGGTACGGACACGGCTTGAAGACAAATTCGACACGGACTTCCGGCGCAAGCACCGCCTTACCTATGATGAACAGGAAGCCATCGCGCGGGAGGCTATGGCAAAAAAGTGGCCGCTTTCGCCTGTCCCCTACGAGTCGCCGCGCGGCATTGTTTGGCGCAAAGAGTAGACGAGCAATATCGGCAACGCCCACGGCCAAATCCGTTCGGCAACGCCCACGGCAGGACCCGTTCCGTCAAAGTGACCAGTTCCGTACCCGAAAACAGCCGGCAGGAGGACTGTCCAGCGGAGAGTAAAAAGGGGCGCGCGCAGAGAGTGTGTGGGCGGAGGTCTCCGGCTACCCCGTTTACTCGTTCTCCCGCCTATTCCGCCTGTCAAGGAAGCCCAGACCATGCCCGCCGACCGTCCCACCCCTACCCCGCCGAATAATGAGGTCAACCCTTCCCTGCCCGGCGCGCCCCTGCGCTATGCCTGCTATGCGCGCGTGTCCACCGATGACCAGGCCGACCGCAACCTGTCCATCCCGGCCCAGCTTCGCGAGTGCCGCGCCTTTGTCCAGAAAGAAGGCGGGCTTTGGACGGCAGAGTTTTCCGACCCCGGCTTCAGCGGCACGACGATGGACCGGCCCGGTCTCCAGGAGATGCTGACCGCCGCCCGGCAGAGCGCCTTTGACGTGCTGGTCATCCAAAAAAGTGACCGGCTTTCGCGCGAAGACCTGGCCCCGCTTCTCATCAAAGCCGAGCTTGCCAAGCACGGCATCCGCATCCGCTCGGTTTCGGAACCCTTCTACGGCGGCGCGGAGCCGCTGGACGAAATGATGGAAACCATCGCGCGCGGCTTCAACAAACTCTACATCTCCAATCTCAAAAAGGAAATCAAGAAGGGGCAGGCGCAGATGGCCGTGGAGGGCCGGCAGAGCGGCCACGCGCCCTTCGGCTACCGCTTCGTCAACAAAGACGTGCCGGGCAGCGGGTGGAGCGTGGACGAGGAAGCGGCCGTCTGGGTCCGGCGCGTCTTCGCCCGCGTTTTGGAGGGCGCCACGTTTGCCGAAATCTGCCGCGAGATGAACGCCGCTGGTGTCACCACTCCGTCCCTGCGCCATGCCCGGCACGTCAAAGCGTATGGCTTCTGGACCGGCAACACCCTCCGAAACATCCTGAAGAACCGCGTCTACTTGGGCGAAATCCGCGCCGGGGGGCAGTGGCAGCCGGGTTCGCATCCGCCGGTCGTGGACAAGGAGACCTGGGCGCGGGTCGAAGCGGTCCTGTCGCGCCGAAGCCGGGGCCGGGCCGAAAACACGCGCGGTCTGTTCACAGGCCAGCTTTTGCGCTGCCCGCGCTGCGGGGCACTGCTGACGCTCATCTCCTATAAGGACCGCGCATTCACCGGCGAGCGGGGCGGCAGACTGTACCGGCACCGGTATGCCTGCACGGCGGGGCGGCACCGGGAGCAAAAAGCGGGGTACGGCATCCCCCAAGACGCGCTGGACGGACTTTGCACCGGCTACAGCATCGGCGAAAAACGCCTGATCCGTCTCCTCCAGGCCTACCTCATCCGCATGGCCGGGCCGGAGGAACGCGGGCGGAAGAAACCCATCCTTCCCCTGCCCCCCGTCCTGTCCCTACCTGTGCCGCAAGGCCCCGCCCGCGACATTGCCGCCGAGCGCTTGGTGCTGGAAAAGGAGATCGCCGGCCTGCCGGGGCTGCGGGCGGCCTATCAGGCGCAGCAGGCGGCGGGATACATGACGATGGAGGAGCTGGGGCAGGCGCTTGCCACGCTGTCCGCCCGCCGGGAAGCCCTGGAAGCAGCCCTCGCGCAGCTTTCCCGGAGCGTGCCGCCCGCGCCCATCACGCTCGCCCCAACCGAGGCGAGAAGCCTTCTCCTGCTGCTGGACGACCCCGCCGCGACGCCCCGCCAGACCCGCGACGCGCTGAAGTTCGCGTTTTCCCACTTCGTGCCGTGGCCGGACAAAAGCGGCCTGGATGTCTACCCCGCGCTGACAGTCTAATTGCAATTCTGACAGGCTAATTGCAATCCTGTTCGCCGAAATCAGTCTCGCCGAAATCAGGCTGCAAGGGCGGATCACCGCCAAAAAGGAGGGTTACACGACGCCCCCAGA
>JAABUM010002975.1_pt1 | contig 21674 bp, 27 predicted proteins | sample 5559161 | NCBI WGS metagenome assembly JAABUM01 (sample SAMN10711868, study PRJNA513369) | rock metagenome | isolation source: Antarctica rocks | place: Antarctica: Victoria Land, Siegfried Peak nord
GAGGCACAGGACGCTTTCTCGGCTTTGGCGAGCCGTTGGAGCGTAGGGTATTCTTGTTGTTCACACTCTAAGAACACCCCGACCGCCGCATCTGCAACTACCAAAAACGATTTATGCAACAAAGCCAGAGCGATAAACTATATCCAGCGTTTGTACCGACGCGGGGCGGTCAAGGTAACGGCGATAGAGGTACAGCGTGACCGAGGGGATTGGGTTCGTAAGGTATCTGTGGGACGCGGCTTGCCGGAAACCGACGTCATAGAGGCAACTGATGAGCTAGTGGTGGAACTGCCCGATGATCCGCAGGCAAGGGTCAGATTGTTCAACCAGTGGATAACTACTTTTGGTCGGAAGAAGTGGGACGTGCCGGTTGATGAGGGCCAGAGATACCTTTACTTTGGCTGGATTTAGGCTTAACGCCAGTGAGTTCGTGATGAATTGGAAATTAGGAGAGCGACAAAGGATGCCGTTTCACGGAAAGAAAATGCTCGGCTTTGCTTGTACGGTGTTGCTGACGGGGCCTTTCAGCACAGCGGGGCGGGCGGAGGATGTGAAGGCGACGTATGAGTCGCAGGTGGGCTACACGCTGCACCTGCTGGAAGCGGGGCGCTACGGGGAGGCGGCGGACGCGGCGCAGAACTTGATCACGGCGTACCCCGATGCCGCCCTGCCGTATGAGCTGCGCGGGACGACGGCGCTATATGTGGGCAGCGTCAGCCGCGCCCAGGCCGACTTCACCGTGGCCGCCGACCGCTCCCATGACCCCGCCCCGCAGTACGGGCTGGCGCTGTGCGGGCTGTTCGCGGGCAAGCTCGACGCGGCGCGGGACGCCTTGACGCAGGCGGGCCGGGGGCCAGGCCTGAGCGCGGCGCAGACGGGCGATCTCCAAACGGCGCGGGCTTATGTGCAGTTGCTCAACGGCGATGCCGTTGGGGCGCTGGCAATCACGGGAAAGGGTGACGCGCCGGATGATCCGCTGCGGGCGGAAGTGGCGGCGCTGGCGACCTACCGCACGGACCCGCAGGCCGGAACGCCGCTGCTGGCGAAGTTTCTGGCGACGGCCAATGGCGTGCCGCGCGTCCGTGAGGACGACGGCATCCGGCCCCTATTCGAGAAGACGGCCCTGGAGCCGTCCGTCATCGAGCCGGAATTGCGCCAGATGTACGCGGACCGGCTCGGCGGCGGCATCGCGGACGCCGCGCGGCGGGCGGGCGCAGTTGTCGCCTGTTCCGGCGTGGTGGACCTCAACCCGCCAAGCGAGATTCCGGCCCGGACGGCGCTGCTTTCGTTTTCCATTGACGATCAAATGGCGGGCATGGTCAACCAGCCGCCGTACACCTACTCGTGGAACACCCTAAAGGTCGCCAACGGAACGCACACGATCCGCGTGGATGCGATGGATGCCAACGGTAATACGCTCTACACAAATACGGCAACGGTGCGGGTCACGAACAAGAACGCCGCTGTGGTTCGGCAGGCGGAAGGGGACGCGGCGACGCCCGCGCTGAAAGCGCGGCTGTGGAACTTGCTGCGGCTCCGGCCGTCCCGCAAAGTCGCGGAATGGACACTCGCGCAGGCGGCCCTGATGGCCGGGGACCGCGTCGGCGCCGACGCGCACCGGGCGAACGCCGCCGCGCTAGACCCGAGCTACAAAGACGGCAGGGGCTTCGCGCGCGCCGTGTTCAGCTCTCTGCCGACAACAGGCCCCCGCATTGCCCTGACCCGTCCGGTCATCCTATGGACCGGCAGCGCCAGCCGGAAACAGGTCGCGCTGACGTTTGATGACGGCCCCAATCCCGCCAAGACCCCCGCCCTGCTGGATGCTTTGGAAAAGGCGCACGCCCCGGCGACGTTCTTCGTCGTCGGATCGCGGGCGGAGCAGGCGCCCGACCTCCTGCGACGGATGACGGCGCGGGGCGACGAGGTGGAGAACCACTCGTACACCCACCCGAACATGAACCTGGTAATCCCGTCTGTGGCGGAGGAGGAGATGCTGCGGACCAGTGTCTTGATCCAGGCGATGACCGGCCATCAGCCGCGCTTCTTCCGACCGCCGGGCGGCAATGCCAATTCGGCAGTGCAGCACCTCGCCCGGAGCTACGGCCTATCCTTGGCGTACTGGACCGTGGACGCGCTCCACGCCGAGGATGTCGCCTCGCCAAGCGGGCTGATCCAGTATGTCATGCAGCACGTCCGCCCCGGCGCCATCGTGCTGCTGCACAACGCGCCGGATGTGACGGCGACGGCCATTCCCGGCCTGGTCGCCGCCCTGCGGGCGCATGGCTATGCGCTGGTCACTCTGTCGCAGATCGCGAAGGGGCCGCTCGGCGCGAAGCCGACGGCGGTTCCGAAGATGAAGGAGTGACCTACAGCGCCGCCCCGTTCACCCGAATGGCCTGCCCGGTCACGAAACCGGCCAGATCGCTGCATAGGAACAGGACGACGCCGGCCACATCGTCCGGGACGCCCGTGCGGCGCAGGGCGTTGTGCGTCGCGCTGTCCTGCTTGACGGCGGGAGAGGGCGCATTCTCCTGAAACTTGGTGTCCGTACCGCCGGGCGAGACGACGTTGGCGCGGATGCCCTCCGGCCCCACCTCCTGCGCCAGATCGGCGATGAACATGTTGAGGGCGGCTTTGGACGCGCCGTAGAAAGCTAGGCCGGGGAGGGGGTCGTGCCCAGACCCGCTGCCGATGGCGATGATGCTCCCACCCCGGCGCATGACCGGGACCAGGCCGCGCGTCAGCAGGAAGGCCGACCCTAAATTCACGTCCAGCATCCGCCGCCACTGGGCCGGCTCGATCTCCGTCACCTTGCCGCCCAGCCCGATCCCGGCGTTTAAGACGAGCAGGTCCAATCCATCGGAGTGGTCGGCTTGGAACTGTGCGATCAATTCCCCGATCTGACGCTCCTCGCCGATGTCCGCCTGATAGTTCCGGTGCGTCCCCAGGCCGAACGCCTGCCGCTCGGCCAGCGATGCCTGCGCCGTCTGCTCATCGCCGCGCCAGACGGCGGCGGTGTTCGCTCCCGCCTGGGCCAAGCGGCGGCTGATGGCGCGTCCGATGCCGCGCGTCCCGCCCGTCACCAGCGCGTTTTTTCCCAATAAATCTATCGTGATCATGCCGTCGCCTCCAAAAGAGCCTGCACGGTTTGCACTGTCAGGCCGTGCGGCGTCGCTCCTAGATAAGTCGTCGCCAGCGCGCCGCAGGCGTTGGCGTAGCGGAGCGCATCTGCAAGATGCGGCCCGAAGCCGTTCAGAGTGGCCTTCGCGTCCGGCCCCAAACGCAGCAGAAAGGCCAGCAGCCCCGCCGTGTAGGCGTCCCCTGCCCCCGTCGCATCCACGAACGTCACGTCAAAGCCGGGCGCATCAGCGAAGCCGCCGTCGCGGGTGTAGCCCCGGCTGCCCAGGGCGCCTTCCGTGACGGCGACCAGCCGCAGCGGGTACTCCTGCATCAAGGCGCCGACGGCGGCGGCCTCGTCGGCGGCGTCGGGGACCAGGAACAGCAGCTCGTCCACGCTGATCTTCACCATGTCGGCGACGGTGAAGCCGAGCAGGACGCCGCCGCGTATGGCTTTGGCATCGGGCCAGAGCCGGGGCCGCAGGTTTGGGTCGTAGGAACAGACGGCGCGGCCCGCCTCGCTCAGGTGCCCGGCGGCGGCCAGCGTGGCGCTGCGGCTCGGCTCGGCGATCAGGGAGATGCTGCCGTAGTGGAGGACGCGGGTCGTGTCCAGCCAGCCGAAGTCCAGCTCGTCCGGGCGCAGGGCGAGGTCGCGGGCGGGATCGAAGTAGAACAGGAAGTCGCGGCTGCCGTCCAGCATGACGGAGACAAAGGCCAGGCCCGTCCGCGCGGCTTTGTCCTTGATGACCCGCGCGGTGTCCACGCCCAGCCCGGCAAAGGTGCGGATGATGCTCTCGCCAAACGGGTCGTCGCCGACTTTGCTCAGAAAGGCCGTTTCCAGCCCCAGCTTGGCCGCGACCACGGCGACATTGGCGGGCGCCCCGGCGGGGACTTTGGCGAAGCCCGGCGCATCGGCGAGGGAGACGCCGGATCGGGTCGCGGGCAGGTCAATCAGGGCCTCGCCCAGTGTGATGATGTCGAGGGGCATGGGTGTCCTATGAACCCGGCCCTGAAGGGCCGGGCTACTCTAAGTGGAAGTGCCTCCGGCACTGAGGACGGTCAAGCGTTGGCTTGTCTTTAGTCGCGGAGCGACTTTCACTGTGAGTAGCCCGGCCCTTCAGGGCCGGGTTTCATTTGTTGAACGTCGTCACGAACTCGTCATACAGCGATTGCGGGACCAGCTTCCACTGCTTGACGGCTTCCTGAATGGGGACGGCGACGATCTCCATTCCCTGCAAGGCGACCATCTTGCCGAAATCGCCCTGATGGACCAACTCGGCGGCCTTGATGCCGACGCGCGTCCCTAGGATGCGGTCAAAGAGCGTCGGCGAGCCGCCGCGCACGATATGGCCCAGAACGGCGCTGCGGGTCGGGATGCCGGTGCGGCTCTCGATCTCCGTGGCAATCGCCGGCCCGATGCCGACCTCGCCGAGTTGATGGTGGCCGAAGGCGTCTAGGGCAGCGTCTTCCGCCTTCTGGGCGCCGGGAATCTCCACGCCCTCACTGACGGCGACGATGCCATAGGTCTTGCCGCGCGCGTAGTTGGCCTTCAAATGCGCGCACATGGCGTCCATGTCGAACTCGACTTCGGGGATCAGAACCCAGTCCGCGCCGCCCGCGACGCCCGACCAAAGCGCCATCCAGCCGGCGTGACGGCCCATGATCTCAACGACGATGACGCGGTCGTGCGACTTGGCCGTGTCGCGCAGACGGTCAATGGACTCCAGCGCGACCGAGGCCGCCGAGTCGAAGCCGAAGGTGTAATCGGTGAGGTCCAGGTCATTGTCCATCGTCTTGGGGACGCCGACCGTGGGCACCTGATGGTTGACGAACAGCTTGGAGGCGACGCCCAGCGTGTCCTCGCCGCCGAGTGCGATCAGCGCGTCCAACTCGAACTTCTTGATGTTGGCAAGGACGGCCTCCAATTGCGCCTCCTTGCCCTTGGCGAATGGATTGGTGCGCGACGAGCGCAGAATAGTCCCGCCCTGGTCAATGATGCCTTCCACCCGCTCCAGCGTCAGGGCTTCCGTGTTGCCTTCCACCAGGCCCTTCCAGCCTTGCGTGAAGCCGATCACCTCGTCGCCGTAGTCCAGCAGGCGCAGGACGGCCCCGCGAATGGCCGGGTTCAAGCCGGGACAGTCCCCGCCGCCGGTCAGCATACCGATCTTCATCTGTTTCGTGTTTCCCCTTCGTTTCGTGATTGCAGGCGCCGGTACGCGGCGTGATGTTTTTGCAGACGTGCCAGGTCCTTCTCCGTCAACTCGCTGAGGCGCAGCATGTCCATGTTGTCTTCCAGGTCGAGCCGCTTGATGAATACCGACAGGGGATTTCGTGCGGCCCGGTCTACGAAGGTGTCGTAGCTCTCGCCCTCGCGGCGCGTCATTCCGTCTATGCCCGCGATGATCTCCGGCGGGAAGCCTTCATCAGCCAGACTTTCCAGCGTCACCGGGCTGTCTTCCACGACGTCATGCAGCAGCGCGACGATACGCTCGGCATCGGTCCGGCAGCGCAGCATCATCCGCATCGGGTGCAGGATGTACGCCTCGCCGGCTTTATCCGTTTGCGTCTCATGCGCCTGCGCCGCGATGCGGGCGGCTTTCCCAACCAGTTCCGTGAATGCGGAAAGATCGCTCTTCATTTCCGGCTATCTTCTCTCGCCTGTTTGGAACTTCGCTCCACCGGCAGTTTCCGAAAGCTGATGGCCATCCGGTTCCAAGCGTTCATCGTGGCCACGGCAAGCGTCAGATCGCTCAATTCTTTTTCGTCGAACTGTTCCCGCGCCTCGGCGTAGACCTCATCCGGCACATGCGTTTCGGCGACGAGCGTGACCGCTTCCGCCCAGGCGAATGCGGCCCGCTCACGCTCGGTATAAAATGGCGACTCGCCCCAAGCAACGACATTGTGGACCCGCTGCTCACTGTCTCCCTCACGCAGAGCGTCTTCGCTGTGCTTATCTACACAGTACGCACAGCCGTTGATCTGAGAGATGCGGAGGTACACCAGATGCAGAAGCCCGGCTTCCAACCCGCATCGGCTCAGATACGCGCTGACCTGGTTCAAAGCATGATGGCCTTCCGGGATGATTTTTGCGTATTCCAGGCGAGTTTTCATCAGGTTCTTCCACGCGCTGTAGTGATGATAGGGTGATGACGAGCACTGCCTGTTCAGGCAACCGTGTCATTATACCTGACAAGCCAATTTAAAGGGCCAAAAGCTCGGCGCCTTCTACCATCTGCTCCAAAAGATATGGGTCCAGATCAAAGCCGCCCGTCACGGCCGCCGCCTGCCTGCCAGCATTGTTCAGCCTGTGACGCCCCACGCGATAAACCACCTGAAAATGGCCCAGAGCATCACTCGGCTCTACCCGCAGTTCCAGTTCTCCGGGACTCATGCTGGACAGTAAGGCTTGACTTCGGCCCATGCGCTGGCATTGGCGTAGTTGTGAGGCAAAAATGTGTACATCATCCGCTGCCGCCCAGACAGAAGATGAAGCCGTAAAGCCTCGGTCGGAGACTTCTACCTGGAAACGAAAGCTGGGGAGATGGGTAAGTTCCGCCTCGATTATGGCTAGGGTCAGATAGAACACTTCTCCTTCAGAAAGGAGTTTCATGCTGATGCCTCAGAACAGTTTACGGAAAAGGGCGAGAGGCGTGACGCGGATGGCTTCGGGCGGAAAGAGCATGTTGCTGAGGGCCTGGGCGGCCTGCTGCCCCGCGCCGATAAGCTGCGTGCTGGGCAGGGTGAACGACTCGGACGGCGTTTCCTTGATGCCGACGAGGTAGACGTCGGACAAGCCCGCCGCGCCGTGCTTGAAGTAATAGGAAGAGATCGGCTCCTCCATGCCTTCTTCCTTGATGGTCCCGGCAACCTGGCAGCCGTCGCTGCCTTGCAGGACAAACGCCGACGGCATGGAAAGCTGCGGCAAGAACTCGCGGATGAAGCGCATCCCCTGGAGGCTGGCCTGGTCCTGCTTCGCCTTGGGCTTGCGCTCCTCCTCACTGATCATCAGGTCAAACGACAGCACGGCCAGCTCCGCCATCGCCCGGTCTATGAGCACGAGCGTTCCGTGCGTCAGAACCAAATCGCCGTGCGCGGCTTCCAGAACGCCCGGCTCAATGTGGCCGCTGTTCTGGAGGTAGGAGAGTACGTCAGTGGTCACCACGTCATGCGGGTCAACAACGCGCTTGGAAGACCGGATGGTTTCACTGGTGTGCTTGAGGTCGCCCGAGGCGATGTGGATGTCGAGCTTGGCGCCTTTGTCTTCGCTGGTGCGGTCGGTGTCCGTCTGCTCCAGCGAGGACAGGCGACCGCTGAAGATCTGGGCGTAGTACGAGGCCATGCGGCCCGCGTCCCGGTACAAAAAGTCATACAATGCGGCCGGTGGTTCGCCTGGCTCCATGCGCGATGTTCTCCCGGACCTGTTTGCGCTTCTCGTTGAACTCCGCCAAGTCATCCGCCAGGCGCTGGTTGTGGTCGGCAAAGAGGCGGAACGCACCGCTGATGATGTTCCGGGTCTCTTCCTGGACCGTTTCAGGGACGTCTATGCCGCCCTTCAAGCCGTCAGACTGCTCAATGTCTTTGTCTTCCATTTGGTTGCCTTGATCCTACGGATATGCCCACATTATGGCACAAAACGAAGAGAAACCCGCCCCATCGCTGAGGCGGGGTGGGCTTGTTTAAATCTTCGGGACGACGAGGCCGTAGTTGCCGTCGCGGCGGCGGTAGACCACCTGGGTCATGTGGGTGTCCATGTCCAGGTAGACGTACCAGTCGTGGTCGGTCAGCTCCAGCATCTGCACGGCGTCGTCAATGCCCATCGGCTTCATGGTGACGGCTTTGGTGCGGACGATGCGCGGGCTGTCGTCCACGTCTTCCTCGCTGTCGGCGGGCAGAATGCCGTCCATGCCCGCCCCGTTGGTGACGTCTACGCTGGTCCGCAGGCTCTGCTGGTGGTTTCGCAGGTGGGTGTGCTTGGCCTTGAACTTCTTGAGACGCGCTTCCAGCTTGTCCACAACGCGGTCGAGCGAGGCGTACATATCGTTGGTACGCTCCTCGCCCCGCAGCATCAGGCCGTCGCCCTGGAGGGTGACCTCGACCCGGTGCTGGGCGCCCTCGACACTCTCGACCACGATGACCTCGCGGATGTTGTGGAAGTAGGTTTCCAGCTTCTGGAGGCGGTTCTGCGCGTGTTCGCGCAGGCCCTCGGTGACCTGAAGATGCTTGCCTTTGACGGTGACGGCGATGGCCATAGCTTTTCCCCTTTTCTTTAGGGACCGGTGATGGCGGCGACGGCGTGGGCGGCGATGCCCTCGCCACGCCCCAACGATCCTAATCCCTCGTTAGTCGTTGCTTTTATACCCACGCAGGCGGGTTCGATATGCAAGGTCTGGGCGATGAGGACGCGCATCTGCGGCACATGGGGGGCGATCTTGGGAGCCTCGGCGATAAGCGTGAGGTCTACATTGCCGACGTGATAGCCCGCAAGACCGAGACGCTCCCAGACCTGGTGCAGAAGGTGGAGACTGGCGATGCCTTTGTAGGCCGGGTCGGTGTTGGGGAAGAGGTTTCCAATGTCCGGCAGGCCCGCCGCGCCGAGCAGGGCGTCGCAGAGAGCGTGGAGGAGGACGTCGGCGTCGGAATGGCCGTCCAGGCCGCGCGGGCTGGGGATCTCGACGCCGCCGAGCACAAGCCGCCGGCCGAGGGCGAGGGGGTGGATGTCGTAGCCGAAGCCGATGCGCGTCTGTCCCACGGGTTCCTCCCGGCGCGAGCGCAGGACCGCCTCAGCCAGCCGCAGATCGCCGGGGCGGGTCACTTTGAAGTTCTCAGGGGCGCCGAGGACCAGATGGACCGGCTCACCGCCGAAGCGCTCCACCAGCGAGGCCTCGTCGGTGCCCGTCCAGCCCTGGTCGCGGGCGGCGACATGGGCCTCAAACAGCGTCGCCACCCGGAAGGCCTGCGGCGTCTGGACCGCCCACAACCCTTCTCGGTCTACCGTCCGCTGAACCGTCTGATGCTCATTTACGGCCTTCAAAGTGTCCGCGAGAGGCAGGGCGACGACGGCATTCCCGGACTCATGCGCGCCGTCCAAGCAGCGGGTGATGATGTCCGGCGTCACCAAGGGACGCGCGCCGTCATGGACCAGCACAAAGTCATCCGCCGCGCCGCCCAGGGTGAACAGGCCGAGGGCAACCGATGCCTGACGGGTCTCGCCGCCGGGGATGACCGAAAGCAGCTTGTCCACCCCGTCGAGGGCCGCGCGACAGCGGGCGACCTCGCCGGGCTGGGCGACCACAAGGATGCCGTCTATCCCGGCATGAGCGGCGAAGGCTTCCGCCGTCCAGCGCAGCAGCGGGCGGCCTGCGAGGGGCGCGAAGACTTTGTTCCCGCCCGCCTTGCCGTCAATGTTGGACTCAGTGTTGAATCTTGCGGCGCGGCCCGCTGCGGGGATAAGCGCGTAGACTGCGGTCATATCCCTCTTCTTCCTCGTCCTCGTCGCGTATCCGGGCAAAGATCATTTTTCCGGCCACGGTCTGAAGGACGCTGTTGGTGATGACCGTGAGCGTCTCGCCGATGCGGCGGCGCCCGCCTTCCACGACGATCATGGTGCCGTCATCGAGGTAGGCCACGCCCTGGTCCGCCTCCTTGCCGTCTTTGATGATGGTGACCAGCATTTCCTCGCCGGGCAGGACGACGGGCTTGACAGCGTTCGCCAGCTCGTTGATGTTCAGGACAGCGACGCCCTGAAGCTCGGCGACTTTGTTGAGATTGTAATCGTTGGTCACGATCTTGCCGCCCAGCTTCTTCGCCAGCTTGACCAATTTCGCGTCCACCTCGTCGCGGTCGTTCGGGTCGGTGCTGTCGTAGGTGCGGATCATCATCTTCTGCTCGGTCCGCATGGCGTTCAGGATGTCCAGCCCGCGCCGGCCCCGTGCGCGCTTAAGGCTGTCCGCCGAGTCAGCGATGTGCTGCAACTCGTCGAGCACGAAGCCGGGGACGTAGATCGGGCCTTCAATGAAGCCGGTCCGGCAGATGTCGGCGACGCGCCCGTCAATGATGACATTCGTGTCCAGTATCTTGCACTGCTCCGGGATCGCTTCTTTGCTGTCAAGCGGCAGCGCGGCGCCGCCGGGGAGGAAGAAACGGAGGTCGTCTTTCATGCTCCAGGTGGAAACAACGCCGAGGTAGATCAGGACGATGCCGATCACGATGGTCAGCCAGACGCCCCAGACGCCCCGGATTGGGAAGCAGTAGCTTAACATCAGCGTCAAAAGCAGCCCGACGAGGACGCCGGCAAAGGCGGCTACTTTCTCATTGGGCTTCATCTCCTTCAGCCGGTCACCGGCCTGAACCAGCTTGGCGAAGGCCGGCGTAGACAGAAGACGCGCCACCAGGATTCCCAGCAGGGTGAACGCACAAAAGGCGGTCGCGCGCTGGCTGCTGTTGCTGAGGATGTCGCGAGAGGCGCTGGCAAAGCTGTTAGTGGTAATCGGGTTATTGACCGAAGCAACGATCAGCAAACCGGCTTGGTAGCCGAGAATGGCTCCGAGTATCAGCAAGGCCGTGACGAAAAGAATGCGCCAGACTCTCAGGCCGTTGTTGTTAAGTCCGGTGCTATTAAGTCCACCGCTATTTTCAAGTGCCAAAAGCGTGTGTCTCCGTCTCCCCGCAAAGGTTCTCGTCGGCACGAGTCATTCCATCACCTTTGACCGCCGCGCGAGACCCGGATGCGCGTCTCGGCATGGGCGAGGGAGCGGCGCGCTTCCGCCTGCTGGTCTGAGCCGGCTTCGGTCTCGGCCAGCATCTGCCGGGCGGCGGCCAGATCCGCTTCCGCCCGCGTGACGTCTATCTCGTCGGCGCGCTCGGCGTGGTCCGCCAGGATCGTCGTCTGCCCGCCCCCCGGGGCGACTTCCATGAAGCCGCCGGAGATGACGATGTGGGCTGTGGTCCGGCCATCGGCCAGCATCGCGAGGACTTCGCCGGGGGCGAGTTCGGTCATCAGCGGCGCATGGTTCGCGAGGATGCCGAGCTGTCCTTCAGAGCCGGGCGCAATCGTCTGCGTCACCGGCTCACTGAGCATGACTCGCTCCGGCGTTACTACGTCTAAGGTATACGTTGCTGCCATAGTGTTTTGTCTCAAAAGCCCCCCGGCCCCCAATACTGGGGGAGTCAGAGAAGAGGTGACTGGCCTCTCCTACTCCCCAATTATTGGGGGCCGGGGGGACCTTCTACGCCCCCATCGCCTTCGCCTTCTCAACCGCGTGCTCGATGGGGCCGCAGTTGAGGAAAGACTGCTCCGGCAGATCATCATGTTCGCCGTTCAGGATGGCCTTGAACGAGCGGACGGTGTCCTCGCGACGCACATACTGGCCAGGCAGGCCGGTGAACTGCTCGGCCACGGAGAAGGGCTGGCCGAGGAAGTTGCGGATTTTGCGGGCGCGGGCAACCGTTAGCTTGTCCTCATCGGAAAGCTCGTCAATGCCCAGGATCGCGATGATGTCCTGAAGCTCTTTGTAGCGCTGCAAGATCTGCTGGACGCCGCGTGCGACGTCGTAATGCTCCTGGCCGACGACGTTCGGGTCCAGAATGCGGGAGGTCGAGACGAGCGGGTCCACGGCGGGGAAGATACCGATGGCGGCCAGGCTGCGCTCCAGATAGGTCGTGGCGTCCAGGAAGGCGAAGGTCGTGGCCGGGGCGGGGTCGGTCGGGTCGTCGGCGGGGACATACACGGCCTGGACCGACGTGACCGAGCCTTTCTTGGTGCTGGTGATGCGCTCCTGCAACGCGCCCATCTCGGAGGCCAGGGTCGGCTGGTAGCCGACCGCGCTGGGCATACGTCCAAGAAGCGCGGAGACTTCCGACCCGGCCTGGACGAAGCGGAAGATGTTGTCAATAAACAGCAGGACGTCCTGCCCTTGCTCGTCGCGGAAGTATTCGGCCATTGTCAGGCCGGACAGAGCGACGCGGAGGCGCGCGCCGGGCGGCTCGTTCATCTGGCCGAAGACCATGGCCGTCTTGTCAATGACGTGAGCGGTCTTGCCCTCGGCATCTTTGAACTCGGTGTCCGACATCTCCAGCCACAGGTCATTGCCTTCACGGGTGCGCTCGCCGACCCCGGCGAACACGGAGACGCCGCCGAACTCGACCGCGATATTGCGGATCAGTTCCTGGATCGTGACAGTCTTGCCGACGCCCGCGCCGCCGAACAGGCCGATCTTGCCGCCCTTTGGGTAGGGGCAGAGCAGGTCAATGACCTTGATGCCGGTTTCGAGGATCTCGATGGTCGCCGCCTGGTCTTCGAGCGAGGGCGCGGCGCGGTGGATCGGATAGCGCAGGCCGCCCTCGGCGACCTCACCGCGCTCGTCAATCGCCTTCCCCAGCAGATTGAAGACGCGGCCCAGGGTTTGGGGGCCGACCGGGACGGTGATCGGGCCGCCCGTGTCGTTGACGTCCATGCCGCGCGTCAAGCCGTCCGTGGTGGACATGGCGATGCACCGGACGACGTCGTTGCCGAGGTGCTGCGCGACCTCGACGGTGAGACTGATGTCCCGCCCCGCGTCTGCGATGGTGAGCGCGTTCAGGATGTTCGGCAGCTCGCCCGCCGCAAACTCCGCGTCCACCACCGGCCCCTGCACCTGTACGATTTTACCGACAGCCATAGTCTGTATCCATTCTCCTCTGAGAAGCATTTAACCTTCTGTTAATTCGTGAAAAAGTTCGCTAAGTCCTGCTGAGTATAGCCGAAAAGCGGGAAGTGAGTCAAGGAAAGTCATGTAACGCTGTCCCCAGATTGAAATCCGAGGACTGGGTGCTCACACGAAATGGTACACACGCCGCAACAGGGTAAACTAGGCAGCTGCACCCTGCGCGGCCCGCCACTCGCGCAATGTGGTGATTTGCCCGATATGATAGGCATTGTGAATGAGGCGGCACAATAGGTCGGCTAACTGGCTGTAGCCCACGTTCCCATAGTCGAGCAGCGCGGCAGGCGGCGTCACCTCAATATGGGCATGCAGTGCTGCCAAAGCGGCCCACAGTCGGCGTTGGGCGTCTTCCCAGGCAGCTTCGTCCAGCACGACGGGCACAGGGGGCCATGCTCCCTCAGGCGGCTTGCCGGGCGGTTCGGACCGCATCCGTTGCGCCATCCGCTGCACAATGTTGTCGGTCCAGACAGTCATGTGCAAAACGATCTGCCAGATGCAGCGCAGGTCCGGGGCTGCGGCTGCGGGCTTCCAGGCCGCTTCCTGCGCTGTGACTCCTGCCAGGGCGTCCGCTAGGGGAAACACCCAGTCATCCTCATTGTGGGCGTACTCGAAGGCAAGTAGGACATCCCGCTGCACTGCTTGTCCGTCCAACTGCCCTTCCACTTGTCCGCTCAAAAGCCTACCTCTTTCCGTGTGCCGTGTCATGTGTTAAGGAATTAGGAGCGTCCACCCGTTCTGCCGTTTGACAACGTATTCTGCCGTTTGACAACGTACCCAATCGCGGACAGTCCTGCGAGAAGGTCGGCGGCTTGCAGGCCGAAGTGAGGCCACCCCACGACATCTGCGTCCATCGCCGAGATGTAGATGCGCGCCGGCCCATCATTCGCCATGAGGAACTCTCCTGTCCGCATGGTAGACCCGCTTACTTGAGCGCCTCGGCCCCGCCGGCGATCTCAGCGATCTCGGCGATCTCTTTGGTGATGGTCGCCTGACGGGCGCGGTTGAGCGAGAGGGTGAAATTGGAGATCATCTTGCCGGCGTTGTCGGTGGCGCGGGGCATGAAGGCCATGGAGTAGACCTGCGTGTCCGTGTAACCCGCAGAGTGGTTCCCAATATATCCGAAGAAAGGGCCGATGTCAATCAGTAGAAGCGGCCTCTCCTAAAGAGGAGGAAGCCCAAAAGGGCCGTTAGAGCGGCTCAGGGATGAGAAGATACAAGACTCAGGGAATGACAGCGATCCGAAACCCTTTCCCCTGGAAGGAAAAGTGAGTGCTCGCAACGGTTTTGGAAGCGCAGCGGCAGTCATTGGCGGGGAACATCCAGGCCCCCCCCCGCAGGGCCGTCCGGTAGCTCGTGACGTGGCCCTTCGGGTCCGTGGACGCCATCACCGCGTGGTCGTTCAACTCGTCCGCGCACATCTCCCCTACGTTGCCCAGCATGTCGTACAGGCCGAAAGCGTTCGGCTCCTTCTGGCCGACCTCATGCAGATGCTCCGTATTGCCCTCATACCACGCCGCCCGTGCCAAGTCTGCGTCGCTGTCACCCAGATAGAAGCGGGTATGAGTGCCCGCGCGGCAGGCATATTCCCACTGCGCCTCCGTCGGCAGGGCGACGTGCAGGCCCGTCAGGCGCGACAACTCCTGGCAAAACGTCAAGGCGTGCGGGTTGGGGACTGAGTCCATGGGGTAGTTGTCGCCGTGATAGTCACTGGCCTCCACCCTCCCCATCACGGCACGGTACTGCGCCTGGGTGATTTCGTACTTGCCCAGGTAAAAAGCCTGGGAGATATGGATACGGCGGACCGGGCCTTCATTGGGGTCGTGGCCGTGCTCATGCGCGGGTGACCCCATCTCAAAATAACCCGCCGGGATGCGGACGATCGTGAAGTGGGCCGCCCCGACGTGGAATTCCACATGCGCCTTGTGGGCGGCTACCGCTTGTTTTGCATCCAACAGCGTTCCTCCGGGGCGGGCTGAAGTCTGCCGCCCTATCTGTCGTTTATAGGAATGGTTTTCGGACTGACTGTGTGATGGCTGCGATGCGACGGGCAGCAGTAAAGCCCCGGCGAAAGCGATTACGAGACGGGCGAACGACGCCATCCCAGATAAGGCCCTAAAGGCCCGTCTCCGAACGGGGTGCAGTTGTTCGGCGTTAGATGAGTGTCTCATGGGTGCTTATGTGGAGGATGAGCAGCGTTATAAACGGCTTTGTAGTTTTTGTCCCAGGCCTGCCGGTAGTAGTTTTTGTGATCGGCGGCCAGGTATTTCTGGTAATACTCTTCAAAGCTTTTAACCTTGGCGAGAGCATCATAACTGCCGGCCCAGCCGGGAGGAGCGCCCCACTGCTTCTTGCAGGCGTTATCCGCTTGGATCGCATTCTTCACGGCGTCATACTCGATGGCTTCGTTGGCGCGCGTGTAGTGTTCGCGGCTAAGGTTGCCGGCAGTGACATCGGCATCCACCTTGGCGAAGCGGGCCTTGTTGGAGAGGTTTGTCAACTCAACGATGGCGGTCTCGGCGGCGGTTGCGCGGTCCTGATTCGGGTCCATAGTGATGACGCCCGTGGTGGTGTCCGTACTCCCACCACTCCCAATCGCTGAAGCCCCGACTTTGAAGACCGGGTCTTTGCCTCCATTGGCAGCCTTCGCTTTAGCGTAAATGCCTGTTCCGCCGTCGCAAGCAGCCAGATCTTTCTTGAGCTGGTCAACGGACCAATTGGCAGGCTTGGGCGCCGCTTTTTTCGGCGGGGCGGGGACGTCTGGCCCCTCGACGGGCAGCGTTTCCTCAACGAACGGGTGCCGGAGGATGGGCCGCATCGGACGAAGCCCGGAGGATGAGTCAGTCATGTTCATGCCCTCTCAGGTTCACGCGCTCTCAGGCTACTTCAATGCCTCAGCGCCGCCGACGATCTCGGCGATCTCTTTGGTGATGGTCGCCTGACGGGCGCGGTTGAGCGAGAGGGTGAGGTTGGAGATCATCTTGCCGGCGTTGTCGGTGGCGCTGGACATGGAGGTCATGCGCGCGCCGTGCTCCGAAGCGATGCTTTCGACCACGGCCTGGTAGACCTGCGTATCCACATAGCGCGGGAGCAGGCTGCCGAGCAGCGCCTCCGGCTCCGGCTCAAAGATATAGTCTGCCGTCGGCCCGCCGGCGGCCTCGCCCTCGACCTGCGGGGGCTGGACCGGCAGGACGGTGACGGTCTGGGGCCGCTGAGTCATGGCCGAAACGAACTGGGTGTAGATGAGGTAGAGGGCGTCCACCTGGCCGCCGGCGAACAGTTCGCGGCCCGTCCGCGAGATCACCTGTGCCTCGGCGAAGCTGATCCCGGTCGCCGGGACGGGGTTTTCCGCCGCCACGTCGTACCCGCGCCGCCGGAAGAACGTCGCGCCCTTCTTGCCGACGCAGACCAGTTTGGCCCGTTCCGGCCCGAATGGCCGCACGAGGTCGTTGGCGCGGCGGATCACGCTGGAGTTATAAGCCCCGCACAGGCCCCGGTCGCCCGTCACCAGGATCACGCCGATGGTCTGAGGCTCGCCCTCGACTCGCCGCAGGAGCGGGTGCTGGACGCTGCTTCCGCCGCTGGCCCCCAGGCTCTGCATGACGTCCCGCATCTTTTCGGCGTAGGGACGGGCCGCGCCGACCGCCTCCTGCGCGCGGCGCAGGCGGGCGGCGGCGACCATCTTCATCGCTTTGGTGATCTGCTGGATGTTCTTGGCGACACGGATGCGGCCGCGGATCTGACGTGGAGTTGCCATCGTGGGTCCTTAAAAGTGGTTGCTGTGAAGAAAAAGAATGCGGCGCTATGATACCGCATCGCCGCCCCCTTGTCAACGCCGACACTAACGCTCCGCCAGCAGCTTGGGGATCAGCACGGTCAGCACTTTGTCTTCATCCAGCGAATAGCCCACCTGACTCCAGCGCACGATGCCTTTTTTGTCAATCAGGTATTGGGACGGCAGGGCGTTCGCGTGGTAGGCAGACTGCGCGCGGGCATTGGCGGCGAGGGACAGGGTAACGGGATAGGTCATGTGCATTGCCTTCACAAACGGGCCTACCTGGGCAATGGAGTCAGCTTGATCCATGCTCATGCCCACCACGCTGAAGCCCTGCCGGTGGAACTTCCGGTGCAGGGCGCGCAAGGTCGGCGTCGCCATGCGGCAGGGGCCGCACCAGGTCGCCCAATAATCGAGCAGGACGACCTTTCCGCGCAGGCCGCGCAGGGACAGCGGCTTGCCCCCCAGCGTCCGGGTCGTAAACGCCGGGGCGCGCGTCCCGGCGGGCAGCGGAGGCGGCGGGGCGGCCATCATCTCCTGAGCGGCGGCGGGAACAGAGGAAGCCAGCGCCAGAGCGGCCAGGATCGCGGCAAAGCGGATCGGGTGCATGAGAGTACTCCAAAACAAGGGGTTGACAACGTCCCCCCAAAAAGGATACCATCACGGCGGCGCATTCAGTTCCGCCAACCAACCAATGACACCCGAAATGCAGGCCATGCTGGCGGCGAACTCGTTCGCCGTGGTGGGCGCGTCACGCGACCCGTCCAAGTACGGCTTTCTCGTCTACCGTTCGCTCAAGTCCGCCGGCAAGACGGCCTATCCCGTCAACCCGAAGGCCACCGAGGTGGACGGCGATTGCTGCTACCCCAGCCTGTCGAATTTGCCTCAGACGTCCGAGGTCGCGGTCATGGTCGTCTCGCCCTCCGTGACCGAGGCCGCCGTGGCGGAGTGCGCCCGGCTCGGCATCACCCAGGTCTGGATGCAGCCCGGCGCGGAGTCGGCGGCAGCCCTCGCCGCCTGCCGCGAGAACGGCATCCATGTCGTTGCCGGCGGCCCGTGTCTCATGGTGCTGCTTCGGACAGCAAGTTTTCAGCCACACGAGGTCTAGGACACAAAGAAGTTATGGAAAAGAAAAGCCAATATCATTGCGTTGACGGCCGCGACTACGAGGTCACGATGGCCTGGGAGGAAAACTTCAAGGACAAAGACCACATCTTCAAGACCACGTTTAAAGCCGTAGACAAGGCCACAGGCCGCGCTTACGCCCTGCCGCGCGAGATCGCCACCTATCAGATCGGGGACCCCGACGAGAACCTGGGCGAACGGACCAAGTGGTATTATGAAGGCAGCCGTGAGCTGCTGATCTCGGATTACCTGACGACGGCCTACCGCCGCGCCTGCGATTACATTGAGCGCGGCAAATAAGCCGGATGAGCAGATGTTTTGACAGACGTTCGTTTCTGCGGGCAGCCGCAGCCGTTCCACTAGCCATGGCGCAGGCCGCGCAGGCCGCGCCTCAGCAGGAAACCGCCTCGGCGATAAGGCAATTTGCACAGATCGAACGGGCGCTGGGCGGCCGGGTCGGCGTTTTTGCCTTCAACACCGCCGATCACTTCCAATTGCGCTACCGCGCCGACGAACGTTTTCCTGTTTGCAGCACGTTTAAGGTGCTGCTGGTGGGAAGTATTTTGGAGCGAAGCACACGGATTGCCGGGTTAATGCAGCGGCGCATCCATTACACTCGCCATGATCTTGCATCCTATTCCCCGATTTCCGAAAAGCACATCCGTGAAGGGATGACTGTCGCCGATCTCTGCGCTGCCGCCATCCAATACAGCGACAATACCGCCGCCAATTTGCTGATGAAGCTTCTCGGAGGCCCCGTCTCCGTGACAGCCTTTGCGCGCTCCCTCGGCGATCACCACTTTCGCCTTGAGCGCTGGGAGCCTGACCTCAATTCCTGTATCCCCGGCGATCCCCGCGATACCTCGACACCCGAAGCGATGGGGCGCAGTCTGGAGCGGCTTGTTCTGGGAGAAGCCCTCGGTCCCCATCAGCGCGGGCAGATGCTGGAATGGCTGCGAGGCAGCACAACCGGCGGAACGCGCATTCGCGCGGGTGTTCCGGCGGGCTGGCAGGCCGGCGACAAAACGGGAACCGGTGATTACGGCACCGCGAACGACCTTGCTGTGCTTTGGCCGCCGCGTCGGGCACCGATCATCGCCGCGATCTATACGACCCAACCGGAGGAAAAGGCAAAAGCGCGGAGTGAAATCATCGCCGAGGCGGCTCGTGTGATAGTTCGGTGGAGCAGTTAAGCCGCAAACGAGTTAGCGGGCATCGGGATAGGCTTCCAGTGTCAATGTTTGATCGGAAACCCGGCCCATCGCGACCAGCGTGTAGGTACGGCCGGGTTCGAGATGGAGCGTGATCGGGCCGATGAGCACGTCCGGCGTGTCGGCAGGGACGATCTTCAAGTCATAGCTGCCACTATCCAGTGTCAAAGCGGGGCTGCGCTTGCCGTAGGCGACGGATTTTAGTCCGACGATGTTGTTGACGACTAAATCCACCGGCTCCAGCCCCAGGGCTACGTTGACCAGCCGCAGCGTTGTCTTGCCCGGCTCGGCCCGGCCCGGCGGTTCGTCCTCCAGCACCTCCATCTCGGCGGGGCGTCCTCCATTCCGCATCTGCCCCAGGGCCAGCACCGTGTAGGCATGGCCCTTTTCAAACGCGAGGGACCGCACCAGCAGTGTCGTTCCGAACGAGGCGGAATCCACGCGCACCGGGTAAGTGCCGACGGCGATGCCTTGATAGCCGGTATTGCTTCGGAACAGGGACCGCTTCCACACACGCTGCCCGTCCACCGAGACGTTCAGCCCCCCGGCATCCGGCACGGCATTGATAAGGCGCACCTGAGCGGTGCCCTCCTCCGAGCGTGGGGTGAGGCGGCAGCCCGAAACAAATACAGTGCTCAACGCACCGAGGCACAGCAGGCCAAAGAGGCCGAATGGTTTCCTCACGATCATATGGCTGTCTGTTTCGCCTTCGGGAGCGTCTTTTCCTGCTTTTGACCCGGCGCAGCTTGCGCGTATGGCTCCAGTAGAATACGCTGCCGCTGATAATCTATGGTGATACAATAGCGCTCCATCAGATGCATCCCGACAACCCCCTCTCCTCCACCGACGCCCTTCACGAGAAGCCCTTTGTCTTCGAGTAGGATGGGAAGCGCGTGAGAGGGTGACAAGCAGGGAACTTGGAACCGAAGCCGCTGTAGTTGAGGCACAGTTGATGCCCCATGAGTGGCACTATATGGCACGGAATGACGTGGTACTTGCTGTAATGTCGGGATGCGTTGGAAAAAATCTTCAGTTAGTCCCAGATTTGGGACTCCCCACCCACTGTCAAAGACACACCAAAAAGACTTGCCGTTAACGCTGGCGCGGATGGCAGGCCAGCCGAAGATCTGCTGTTTAGCCGTACTGTCATCGTCATGGTAAGACCAACCCATCTGTAAAATGCGGTCGCCAGGATGTCGTGGCACCTTCTCAAAATCGTATGTCGGGGGCCGAACGGCCAAAACCTTGTTACGATAGTCTATCGTCAGCACAGTCAATGCAAAGAGTGAATTACCGAGGAGAGGCGTATCATCTACATAGAGACGGTAAGGCGGCGAAAACAAGCCATTGTCCACATCCAGCATCTCAGTCGGCAGGTCAGTCATTTCAAAGGTGCCGATTCTAATGTGTGGCAATTTGACCGTAGATGTATCAACGCAATTGTTTAAGGAGTCACAGCTTTGTCCCCGCTCATCCGTTAGCCTGCCAATGATGTGCAGCCCTCTTGCCCACTCCACATTGTCAAAACCTGTATCTATTTTGCACAATTGTTGCTGACCATTCAGCGAGGCCATGACAAAAATCCCACCGTTCTTTTCCACGATTGGGACTCGTACCACATTACCCGACAAAAAATGAACAGCGATGGCAGCATGTGCTCCCTGCGGATGGCTGAGATTGTAGCCGCCGAGAGCGGTAAAAGCCAGTGCTATCACGGTTAGAAAAGGCATCGGCAACCATCGAAGACATCGCCTTCTGGTCTCAGTAGCAAGTACAAGGTTGTCAGGCCTACGGTTCTGGCGGAAGAAACGGAACAGAGAAACGGGAAAGGAGGCAACGATCCAGCACAACAAAGCGGCCAGAGGTAAAGCCCAGGCGGGGTCAAACAGTGAGGGAACTGTCTGTGCAACAATGTGGCCCGCGATGACCCACAGTATCAACAGGAAAATTGGAAGAAGCCCCCACAAGACGTAAAGACGCTTGGCTACACACGTCAGAACGGCAGGAAAGATCAAGGAACCAGAAATGGCTCCCAGGGCGACAAGGAAGTCGCCGGTGTAGTAGCCGAACGCGGAGTAAGGAAACGCTGCCTCTAAAAAGCGTCGGGAGGTCGAATTGCCGCCGCACAGCAGGAGCAAACCCGCGAAGTTACCGAGGAAGAGGCCGAGGAACCAGGCTCGGGTGTCCCAGGAAGCCTTTGACGATGAGGAAAACATAGACGCTTTCATTGTGACAGAAGAAAGCCGCCACTCTAGAAAAGAGCGGCGGCTTCTTTGACGGGAGCACCAGGACTCGAACCCGGGACCTTTCACTTTGGAGGCGAACGCACTACCAACTGTGCTATACTCCCACATCTTTAATTTTGAGGCGGGGGCGGGCCGCAAGACCCGCCCTCGATTACTTTGCTTCGCGGTGCAGCTTGTGGGAGCGGCAGCGGGGGCAGTACTTGTTCAGTTCCAGCCGCTCCGGGTGCTGACGCTTGTTCTTGGTGGTCGCATACGTCCGCTCTTTGCATTCGCTGCAAGCGAGCGTGATGATGACCCGTGCTTCATTTGCCATGTCTTTGTCCTACCGTGTCGAGCCGGGGCATGAATTCTTCACGCCCCGGCAACCCCTTAGTCTTAGGCGAGTATTTTGGTAACGACACCGGCGCCGACGGTGTGGCCGCCCTCACGGATCGCAAACCGCAACCCCTCCTCCATCGCGATCGGCGCGATCAACTCACCCACGATCGTCACGTTGTCCCCA
>JAABUM010002977.1_pt1 | contig 21668 bp, 21 predicted proteins | sample 5559161 | NCBI WGS metagenome assembly JAABUM01 (sample SAMN10711868, study PRJNA513369) | rock metagenome | isolation source: Antarctica rocks | place: Antarctica: Victoria Land, Siegfried Peak nord
AGGCGGCGCAGACCACGGTGATCGCGTAGTGCCCGACCGCTTCGGGGGCACCTCCGGCCATGGTGGCATCGGAGAGGGCACGGCTGAGCTGAGTGCCCCGGTGCCCAGCCGCCCTTCCCGTCTGGGTGAGGGCGGCGGCGACACTCGCCGGATCGTGGGGTGTGCCGGCCTCGATCTGGGCGGCGATGAGCTCGAACAGTTCCCGGTACACCGGCCGCTCGAAGTCGCTTGGGGTGAGGGTGGCGGTGATGGTGCGGGCCACAGACGAACTGGACCACAGCAAGGAGCACAGGCACAGGGCCTCGGCGTCGGTCCGCGGGTCATCGAGCAGATCCCCGGCCTCGATGGGGCCCTCCGCAGGATCGTCGAAGGGCTCCTCGTAGCCGTGGTCCGGCCCGGATGGTGCTGCACTCATCACGGTGCCCTCCCCTCGTTCTCCGCAGTGTGCCGGATGGCCCCGACGCTGCCCGTGCCGTTGTCCGCGGGTGTTTCCCGCTCCGGGCCCGGACTCACCTCGGCGGTGTCCACCGGGCGGGTCTTGTGCTGGCAATAACACGCTCGGGTCACACCGCACCGACCCGCCTGGGTGTCCTCGCACTGCTCGGCCCCATGTGGCACCCGGCACGGTGCGCAGATAGCCATGATGATGTCTCCTTCCTGGTACTGGATGTCCCGTCTCTGGCCGGTCCAACCTTTCCTCGGCCCCGCTGGCAAGGAACGAAGGGACGGCGGGTGAGCAGGAGCGCAGTACCCGCCGCAGGCGGGCATGGCCCCTGGTAGAGCGCAGCGGGCCAGGGGTACGCAGCGACGAGCACCCGCCACACTGAGAGCCCAGCGGGCAGGAGAAGGCAACACTCTCGCCGCCGCTCTGTCGGCGGCGAGGACAGCACCAGGCCGGAAGGTGGCGCGCAGCGCCCGGCCTGGTTCCGCATCGGTAGTCGGTTCGCCCGGTGCTCATGCGGGCGCGGGCGGTTCGATGGTGGGCAGCATCGCAAGGGGGTCCTCGGTGAGGTCGCGGTAGAGCTGGGTGAGGAACGCTGCCAGGTTGGCGCGGTCGCGGTGGTCGTCGCCGCTGGGCGGTGAGTCCTTGATGAGGATCGGCTCGGCGTCGCCGACGCGGACGGTGCACGAGCCCATCGGCGTGCCCGACTCGGCCGCGGCGTGATGTTCATGCAGCATCAGGACGGTAGCCAGCGCTTCGGCGAGGGCGTCGTCGTGGTTGGTGGCCGCGCCGGTCTCGGAGCGGTCGGTGCGGACGGTGTAGGTGATCATGGTGGGTGTCCCTTGCTCGGTGGACGTCTCTGGATGGGTCGGGGTAGCTGGGCTCGAGGGTGCCGCGCCAGCGGTAACCTCGAGCCCAACTGACCGGTGCTCTGTGGATAACCGGGAGGGTGGGGACAACCTGTGCCCCACACCCTCCCAGCGGTTCAGGAGTGCTGCGGCAAGGTGGCCTTAGCGATCGCCGCGGCGCGGGTGAGCATGCCGAGGGTGCTGGCGTGCGCAGACTGGTCGAGCACCCGGAACAACAGCACCCCGACCCGGATGTGCAAACAGCTGCGCCGGTGCGCCCAACTGTCCAAACGGCCCGGTGCCAGAGTTTGGACGCTCACCCCGTAGCGGGGGACCTCACGGAACCCGACGCTGATCGCGGGCAGGTAGGCCTCGTCCCCGATCTCCGCACTGAGAATCTTCGGGTCCAGGCGCTCGGGAATCCGCTTGGCCGCGCTCTGTGAGTCGGCGAACGCCTCGACCAGCGCGTCAACCTGGTCGAGGGCGGAGAAGCCCAGCAGCAGCGTCCCCCACACCACCGACAACCGGGCGCCGTCCTGTCCCGCGCCGTGCACGTCGATCGAAGCGTGCTGCTCACCGGCCAGCAGGGCGATCGCACGGGTGCTGATCGTCTGGTCCTCGTACGGCACCGTCCCCCGCGTCGCCTTCTTCGGCGTCCGGGTGCTGGTCGTGGTCTCCCTGGTCATGGTGTGCCCCTTTCACTTCGTGAGGCCCGGTACGAAACGCGACCCCGATGCCAGCAGGTGGGTCCTGCCAACCATTTCCCCGGGCCGCCCGAGCACGGAGTGCTCAAGGGGCGGGCGCAGCGGTCCGGGCGCAGCGGTCCGGGCGCAGCGGTCCGAGCGCAGCGAGGAGGTGCGGGGGTTCTGAGCAGAGTTTGTCGACGGTCTCGCGTCAGCGAGCGAGCCCGGCGAGGCGTGGGCCGGCGGGAACCTCTGGGCAGGTTCATCGGGCCCTTGCCGTGGAGTCCGCACCCACCCTTGACGAAGTCGGGCGGCCGGGGAAAAAACAACCACGACGACGGACCCGAGCCCCCGGCGAGGGGCCGGCGGCGGGCACAGCAGCGGTGACCGAGCGCCAGCGAGGTGACCGCTTCGATAGTGGTGTCCCCAAGGCGGTCGAGCGCCAGCGAGACGGCCGACGGACACCAAGTCTCTGAAAGGAAGGTGACCCCCCACCTGACCATCTGAGGTGGTGGAGGGGCCGGAGCTACCGCAGCCGGGGGGACCGTCGAAACGACGGCCTACCGTGGTGTCTTGGCCCGTGCCGAGTCGCGCGGAGAGGGCCTACCGGGTGGGCGGATGTGGCCTGGTGGTGCGGTCTGCTTGTACGGGCCATGCCTACCTGTGTGTGGGGTTATGCCGCACCGTTGTGCTGGCGGGCGATGTGCGTGGTGAGGGCCCGTTCGGCGTAGTCCACATGCTGGGCGATCAGCTGCTGGTAGGCGTCCTCGGCGGCGGTGAAGTACCGGACCCGGTGCCCGGCCTGGATGTGAGCGGCGCGGTGCGGGATGGGTACGCACCCACGGAGGGCGGATTCGACGCCGGCCCCCTCCCTGTCAGCAACTGTTGGCGAGGACAGGGGGCGACAGGGAGCGGAATCCACCCGGCGGACCGCTGGCGGCATACTGGCACAGGGTCGTGTCGGGCGGGTCAGTATGGGAGGGGTTGTGCGGCGGCGTCGGGTACTGCCCTGGGGGGCGTTGTCTGACCGCGAACTGATGGCCACAGCGCGGCAGAGGGCATGGCAACCGTCCGGTGTCGATGCCCCGCCGGGGTGGTGGGTGGCGGCGCAGGTGCTCTATGGGTGGGTGGTCGTCCCCGACGGTGACCCGCATGAGGTACTCACCGGCGCGCTGGCCGCCCAGGTGGTCGCCGCGGACCTGCGGGCCACCTCGTGTGCGGTGGTCGCCGACCGCCCTTGGGTGGCGGCGGCGACCGAGGCGGCGGATGCCGCAGTGTCCCCCCATGTGGTGCACCGGCGCCGGGCTGGGTTGCGGTTGCTCCTCGCGGTGACCGAGGCCGCCGAAGATGACCCGGAAATCGAGCTGGCAGAAGCGGTGGCCGCGATCCTGACCGCCCGCACACCGGCCGAGCACCGGCGGGCGGTGCGGGTCCTGACCGACCGGTTGGATGCCGACCCTCGCCGCTACAACCCGGTGCTGGCCCCGGCGTGGGTGTTGGTGTTCGGCCCGACGTTGTTGGGGGTCCTCGATGAGGTCAGCGACCAGCTCGGTGTGTTGCGCACCGGGAAACCCCCGCTGCGGGCGGCGGCGTCGCGCCGGGCGCAGCACACCACGGTGCACCAGTTGTTCGCCACCGGGCAGGTGTCCACCCGCGCCCTGATCGGGATGGCCGGGGTCGCCTCGGGCACCATTCACCGGTGGATCCACCACCCACCGGCGATGACCTTGCAGGGGGTGGGGCTCACGGCCACGGAATGCGCCGCACGCGGCGGGGTGGCACCGGCGACGTGGCGGGCCTACGTGCACCGGGGTCAAGCCCCACCCGCGCGGGGCGGGTCGGCGACTCTGCGGTTATGGGAGCAAAGCGAAGTGGACACGTTCCTCGCGCACCGGCCGGGCCCGGGTGCCCGCACGGACCTGCGCCGATGACCCGCCGGACCCAGGCCGCCCACGCCCGCTGGCAGGAGGGCCTGTCCCGGTTGCGGGCCTACGCCCAGTCCCATGGTGGCGCCAACCCGCACACCAGAGCGGTGGTGGACGGTTTCCGGCTCGGGCGGTGGGCCGCGGTGCAACGGGAACGGTACTGGGCCAACCGGTTGCCCCCCGACCACATCACCGCCCTGCAGGGGGTGCCCGGGTGGGACTGGGGACGCACCAACGCTGACCGGTGGACCGAAGGCCTCACCCACCTGCGCTCCTACCTCGACGAGCACGGCAGCACCGCGGTGGACACCCTGACTGTGCACCAGGGCTTCGAGCTGGGCGCCTGGGTGGCGCGGCGGCGCAGCAACTACCACCAGGGCACCCTGTCCCCCACCCGCATCGCCGCGTTGGAGGCGTTGCCGGGGTGGGTGTGGACCCGCACCGAAGACCGCTGGCCCCCCGGCCTGAAAGCGTTCCGTACCTACATCACAAAACACGGCACCGCAGCCGTGCCCGCGGATGCCATCCACCGCCGCTACCCGCTGGGCCGGTGGGTGGCCGCCCGCCGCGCCCAGTACCAACGGGGCACCCTGAGCCCGGAACAGATCGCCACCCTGCAGGACCTACCGGGATGGGTGTGGGACGTCAAAGCATCCCGGTGGGAACAGGGGCTGCGGCTGCTCACCGCCTACGCCCACCGCACCGGGGCGCCGAACCCGGACTCCTTCTACGTCGAGGCAGCGGAGGGCAACTTCACTTTGGGGGCGTGGGCCATGAGCCGGCGCAAGGAATACCGCCTCGGCGTCCTCTCCCCCACCCGCGTCGCCGCACTGGAAACGATCCGCGGGTGGGAATGGAATCCCTACGACGCCGCCTGGCACCGCATGTTTACCCACCTCGAACGGGCCGCCCACCACCACGGCAGCGTCGCTCACATCACCCAAACCGCCGTCATCGACGGAGTAAACATCGGTCACTGGGTGATGGCCCAACGCACCCGACACCGCCAAGGCCGCCTCGGCCCCGACCGGGTCGAAGCTCTAGAAGCCCTACCCGGCTGGGACTGGGCGCCGCACACGGGCCCACCAACGGCCCGGATCCACAGCGAACGTGCCCACAGCAAGTGACAGGTAACCCTCGTTTGCCGACACTGCTCAGCCGCCGACCATCGGCGCAGGTGATGACTGTCGGCAACTCGCGTCGGGAAACAACGACGATTAACCAACAACTCGGGTTATTGTCGACGGATGCTGGTCGGGTACGCACGGGTCTCCACCGCCGAGCAGAACCCGGACCACCAAACCGACGCCCTGCTACGGGTAGGCGTCACCCAGGTGAACATCCACGTCGACCACGCCAGCGGCGCCAAAGCCTCCCGCCCGAAGCTGGACCTCATCCTGCGGATCCTGCGAGATGGGGATGTGCTGGTGGTGACCCGGTTGGATCGGCTCGGACGTTCCGTGCTGCACCTGGTCACCCTGGGCGCCCAACTCCGCGAGCGTGGGGTCGGCCTGCAAGTGGTGGAGCAGGGCATCGACACCGCCACCGCCGAGGGCCGCGCCATGTTCGGGATGCTCTCGGTGCTCGCCGAGCTGCAGCGGGAACTTATCGTGGCCAACACCCACGACGGGCTGGCCGCTGCGCGGGCCCGCGGCCGCCACGGTGGACGACCCCCCAGACTCACCCCCGATCAAGCCGCCCTCGCCCAACGCCTCTATGACGCCGGGGAGCACACCGTCGCCCAGATCGCCGCCATGCTCGGTGTTCCCCGCAGCACCATCTACGGCCACCTCAACAAAGCCACCGTCGGTACCCGACCCCACGCCCAGAAGACAACAGCGACACCGTCTCCGCCGGTTTCGGTGTCTTCGCCCAGTGCTAGCGCTGCCGTCAACGGGCAGACCCGTGACCCCGCCTCAGCACCCCGACCATCCCGGGCGTGCCCAAGCTGCGGGCACGAACCCACCACCCGGGAGGAAGCCACCGCACAACGCGCCGACCTGGCCCTCACCTGGCTCAGCGCCGACCCCCACCAACCCGAACAGCTCCTCCCCCGACAACACTGCCACCACTGCCAACCCCACGGACCCGTGCTCGACATCGCCTGCGCAGTGTGTGGTGATGGACCCATCCTCACCGGCGACTTGGCCACCGCGGCCACCGACGCCGGTCCCCCACCGAAACCCGTGCAGCAATGGTTGGCCGCCGACGGCTGGCAACTCACCCCGGCGCTGTTGTGCCCCGACCACCGAACGGAGCACACATCATGAATCCTCAGGTCTCGGCCGCCCCGCAGCGGTAGCAACCCGACGAGGGCCGACAGTGCGACGAAGCCGGTGGAAGGGCTCTCGTCATCATCGTCGCCTCGATCATCGCACCACGACGCCCCACGAGCTCAGCACCTGGTGGACATCGATCCGGCGGCGATTAGGCCCAACCGGCCGCGGTCAGAGCCTGTTGCACCGTAGCCACGACGGCATTGCCCACGGCGGTGGCTGAACCCATCACCGCAACTGCACTCACATTCTGCAACGCTCGTCGACAGATTCCTTGCGTTGCTGCCGGGTCGGCAGCGAGCTGCCGCACCTCAGCCTCTGCTTCCTCGGCTTGTGCATCACGCTCATCGTCCAGCCCCAGATGTTCTCGCAGCGCGGCCAATGAGTCCGCCACGCTCAGCATCTGTTGGCGGTGGTCGTCACTGATGCTTGTGGAGTTGTTGATCGTCACGTTGGTTCCCCCACTGACCACGTTCGACGTACCTGGCCCCTGAAAGGTGTTGTTGGTCTGTGTCCCGATGGTCTGACTCGCACCGCGGGGCTCGTCATTCACCGAACCCTCGCGCTCCACCACCTGGGTCCCCTTTCGTGTGAGTTCCGGCCTGACCAACTCGGGTGACCACGCACCGGCGCTCTTGACGAACCCGCCTTCCTCCAGCCACTTTCCTGCCGCGAAGATCTCCTCCGCGGTGAAGCCTGACCCCAGGTAAGACCCGTAGGTGCCCATCGCTTCCACCACGAGCAACCCTGGCTGTCCTTGCTCCGAGTGGGCCTCGGTGTACAACCAGTACAGCGACGCGTCTCGCGACTTCTTGGTGCGCTCAACTTGCGACGTTCGGCGGCGTTCGATGTCGGTTGCCATGTCTCGCCCCGAGGGCGTCATTTCACCGTTCCACTCCTCCCACCGGACGAAAGGGGCGTACGTCAACGCGATCCACTCGCGCCCCCCGAAATCCCGGAGGCACCCCTCCATCTGCTTCTTCTCATCGTCCGACTCGAGATCGATGAACAACCCACCGAATGACATGCGCGGGGCCTCAACCTGCCAACGGTCCCGGATCCACATCAGCGCGCGGATCCACGTCTCGGTCTGTGCTGAAAGGTTGAAACCGGGTTGAAGGTCCACGCGAGAACCGTACCGAAAACGTCCGACACCATGGCGCTATATATTTCACGACCTGTTTCACAGGTCAGGTACCACATGGGTCCCGCATCTGTTGTCGACCGACCGGGGATAGCGGGAACGTCAGGGCGACGCTCATCGCGATGGCGTCTTACTCCCCCCGCAACCGCCCGAGCCCGCACTTGTCCGCGGCATACGCTGCCGGGCCTCGGTCTCGGTAGCTTGTCCAACTGCAGCAACATGTGTCCCACGTCAATTGCGCGGCGGTTTGCTGCGCGATTGCGGGTCGAACGCCGCGCCGCAGGTGCGCATGTAGACCAGCCTGCGCTGGGATATAGACAGTCAGCGTCCCGGGACGACCGTCCTGCTGGGAGCCTCGATAGCGGCTCTACAGTAATCTGTTAGTCTGTTAGTCTGTTAGTCTGTGCGCTCCGATGTTTGTTAGTCGCGCAGTGCCGTAGTCTGTTAGTGTCTCACCGCAGCCACCAACCCATCGATCGGCGCACCCAGGTTTTCAACGTCCACATTTCGATAGAAAACCACCAACGCTTCGCACGCGTGACAAGAGTGCGTGAATCCCCGACTGACAGAGTCCCTGACTAACAGCGGAACACCCACGTCGTGTCGCTCCGCCGCGGAAACAACCCACGGTGCCAGACTCTGTGAGTTGTAATCACCCAGACTCTGTCACTAGCAGAGTCTGTAATCAGAGGAGCTTCGCCTGATGGTCGAAGGTGTGAATCGCTCAGCGCTTGGGCGAGTGGTAGCCGTCGTCAACGGAAAGGGAGGGGTCGGCAAGACCACCATCACCGCAAACGTCGGCGGACTGCTCGCTTCAAGTGGCTACCGAGTCCTGTTGGTCGACCTCGACCCGCAGGGCAACCTGGGGGAGGAGCTCGGGTATACCGGGCACCCCTCAGACGATCGCGGTCGAGCACTCGCTCAGGCACTGGCTTTTGGTGGATCGTTAGTACCCGAAGCGCACGTACGCCGAGGACTAGACGTACTTGTTGGAGGCGCCAGTCTCGACATGGCTGCAGCTGGGCTGACGATGCTGGCTCAGAAGGACCCCCTCCGAGCAAAGTCGGCCCTAGCAATCGCGCTGTCGGAGATCGCCCCGCGCTACGACCTCGTCCTTATCGACTGCCCGCCCGGACAGGAAACGCTGCAACAAGCGGCTCTGGCGGCTGCCCGATGGGCGCTAATACCGGTCAAGACCGACGCATCGTCACGGAAGGGTCTTCGCGACGTGGCCCGTCGGTTGGACGCGGTCGTTGACGTCAACCCTGATCTCGACCTACTCGGTGTTGTGCTGTTCGGCGTCAACCGAGGCGCCACTCGAGTCATCGAAAGCGCTCGTGCAGCGATCCTAAGCGACTTGGGGGAGGGGGCGCCGGTACTGGAGACAACGATTCGCCACGTAGAGGCTGCCGCGCAGGAGGCGCGTGACCGCGGTCTGCTTGTGCACGAGCTGGAGGAAGCAGTCCTTGCCGGGCCCAAGTGGTACGAAGTACGGCGGAACGGGATTCGCCACGATGGGCCGCGGTCCAAGTCGGCGAGCGGCCTGGCTGATGACCTGCAGGCCCTCGGAACCGAGATCATCGCGCGGATCACGCAAGGGGAGGCCACGCCTCCAGGAAGGCACCAAGTTGCAACGGCGGGGGAGGGGCTGCGATGAGTGCAGATGACAAGCGTCCGAGCCGCACTTTGGGCGGTCTGGCTTCGCGCCGCTCCATGCCACCGGACCCCAGCACAAGTCGTCTCCGTCGAGAGCTTCGCGCAGTCCCGGAGGTCACGAGCGCGATCACGCAACCACTCATACCCGCGTCCGAACCAGGCGAGCCGATGCAACAGCCGACGACAGAACCGGCTGCCACAGAGGCCACGAGCGCAACAACAAACGGGGCATCACCGTCCGGCGCGCTTCCGCGATACCTCCAGCTCATCCGCAAGGAGAGCCGGCTCAGACAAGATCAAGCCGATCACCTCTCACGGGAGGTGAGGCGTATCAATCAGGGCCGGCAAGGACGACATGGTGCGGTGGGGGAGCGGATCACCGACAACACCCTCATCCGCGTAGCCGTAGACCTACTTCTGGCTCGTGCAGGGGAGTTGAAAGGTACGACTGAAGATGCACTTCGACAGTCCGTCGGTCTGTAACTAACAGAGTCTGTCGCCTCCGCCCGGTTCTGGTTTGCTTACGCACCTTCAGGGAGTTCCTCGGGCTTGGAGGTCGCGGAGCGCTCGCGGCGACCTTAGCGTGCGGTTACCAGACGCGGATGCGGAACCTGTCGGTGACGCGGCGCAGGTCGGCATCGGTTTCGGTGATCGCGGCGCCATCGTCGCAGGCGAGTCCCGGGGGGGTGGTGTCGGTGAGCCAGTAGGCCCAGCAGCGTCCAGTGCCGTGCTTGCTGTCGTAGGTGATCCCGAGAGGCAGGGTGCCGTCGTCAAGTTGCAGCCCATGGGCCCAGCGGGCAACGGTCGTGGTGATGCGACGATCGTCGCCCCGTAGTGCGGCGACGGTCAGCGCTCCGACGTTCAGAGCGGCGAGGTCCGGTTCCAGCGCTGCTTCGATCGCGGCGAGGCTGTCGGGGTGCTCGACGTCGATCCACCAGCCCTGGGCGGGCAAGGCGATGCGGTAGAGCAGTCGCTCGATCCGCCAGCTCGCCGGAAGATGCCCCATACCCATGTGTTGGCGCTCGGACCACTCCTGACCGACGAGGTCGGTGAATTCGGCCAGGGACAGTCCGATGGCGGCGGCGTCCTCGGCCAGTGGGTCGCGTTGCCCGAGGCGGCGTTTGGTGTAGGCGAGGACCTCGGCGTACGCGGTCTCCCGGGTTTCCGCGGTGTAGACCGTCGACCCCGCGACGTCATAACGCGACCAGCTAGCATCCGGGGTGCCCTGGCGCGGTGGTGGGCTGAGCGGTCCGCGGGAGGACCGTGCGATGCGCAGACTCAGCCCGCCGGTGGTCGCGGACTGCAGATGCAGGCCGGTGGCATCGTGGTGAGTGGTCGGTGGGGGAGTGGTGGTGTCGTGTTCGTTGCCGGGCGGCCTCACGTGTCCGGGGTGTCCTCGAGGAGGACCTTCACCGCGAGCATGAGGTCCTCGCCGCGGTCGTTGCGGATCGCGGTCAACGGGGTGGCCTCATGCAGCACGGGGTTGGCCCCGATGAACCAGGAGCGGGCGACGTGCTCACCCTCCGCTCCCGCGGTGTGGGTCCACGCCCGGTGGGCGAGCTGCAGCCGCCGGGAGTAGGCAGGTCCCGGCGTCGGTCCGTCGGACTTGGCCCAGCGGATCGGCAGCTTACGGTCGGGTGTGCCGGCCAGCGCAGCCACGAGCGTTGGCCCGAGGTGACTGTTGAGCTGACGAGCCACCTCATGAATGTCCATCCGCGCGGTCGCAGCATGCGTACCAGTCACCGTCACCGAATCCATGCCGCCATTATGCCACCCAAAAGCCACCCCAACAAGTGCTGGCGGAGCACCCCGGCTGATGGGCTCTGCACCGCGCACGAGCGGAGGCTTACGAGTCAATGGGTTCAGGCAATCGGCCTGGTCAAGAACGACACGGGCCGCCGTCCCATCCTTTGCCTGATCCGCTGACCTGGCATCGTGGGGCGATGTCCCCCGTCCCATGGGTCACGGTCGCACCGGAACTCGTCGAGAAGATCGTGGCGGTGATGCTCAGCCGTGAAAACGGGCGCGCCCAGCGGATCCGTCCCTCAAGGGGGGACGGCGGTCTGGACGTCGTCGTACCGTCCGGCGCCAACCTCCCCGGTCCTGTCGTCGACTACCAGGTCAAGTACTTCGCCACAAACCTCACCGCTCACCAGAAAACCCAGATCGTGCACTCTCTGCTCAGCGCCCGAGATACGCACGTTGACCCAGCTAGCAGCTTTACGATCGACCGATGGCTGCTCACCATGCCGCTCGATCAAACCCGTGAGCAGTCCGAGTGGTTAGCTCGCCTTGCGTTGACGTACGAGATCCCGTTTCCCGTCGAGTGGCGTGGACTGAGCTTCCTTGACGGCCTCGCCGCGAAATACCAGGACGTGGTCGACTACTACCTAGCCGATGGCAGGTCCCGGCTCGAAACCGCAATCAAGGACCTCCGCGGTCTCGTCGGCCTGCCGGACGGCTCAGATCCCGGCCACCTGCTTCTACCCGCCGACGTTCACGAGCCCCTCAGCAAGCTGTTCCTCGCACTCAACCAAGACGACCCGCACTACCTGTACGAGTACGCGCTCACCGCCGAGCCGCCACCGCCGGTCTTCCGACCAGGCCTGGTCGCGAGCATCAGCCGCACAGGTGACGGCGCATGCATCACCGTGCACATCATTGCCCGCTACGAGCTAGCCACAGAAGACGTTCCAATCCCGATCTCGATATGGATCGACCCGTCCACCATGGACGAGACCGCCACGGCAGCATGGGCGAGCGCACTTCAGTACGGCACTCCGGTTGAGTTGGGCGACGGCGTCGTCAGTCACGGTGAGATCGGCTTTCCGGCGGCTCTGGGCTGGTCCGGCCCCATCGCTCGCGTCACCCTCGGACAGGCGACGTCACCGACGATGCCCGGCGGCAACCTCCGGTGGTGCATCCTGCCGCCTGGACAGGGCTGGGTTGCACCGATCGCCGAGCTCCTCATCCACGGAGACCCCCCTACTTCCGGGCCCGCTGGTGGGACGCAAGCCACGGGCCACGATGACTCCCGCCTCATCCGCACGCAAATACTCATGGACGGCGACTCTCCAAATGCGGCCGGCCGCCTCTCTTTCACGCTTGCCGACCTGGTCGAATTCGCAGGACGGCCAGTCCAGCAAGTCCTGCCCGTCCTGCGCTTCGCCACGGAGTGGCACTCGCCGAACCGGCTCGTGTTCGCCCCTGAGCACGGCCCCCTCATCGCCGACTCCGACCAACCAATCCCAACACCGCCGCAGCTGGACCAGTGGATGCTGCGCTACTCCGAGGCCCTTGCGCTCATCAGCGAGCGGACCGGAACTCCAATCAGCATGCCCGACCTCACCAACGTCAGCGTCGAGGACCACAACGTTGTGCGCGCCATCGCCGAGCTGCTGCAAGGGGGCTCCGTTCCCCTGACAGCCGCCGGGCAAACCATCATGGTGGATGAGGCGGAAGTGCCGAGCTTCGAGGCTCAGCCTCCTGTTGCCCGCACGTACCCCTACACGCTCGTGGTGACCGTGGCCGGAAATTCTGTGTCGATGCCCGCTGCCGAGTTGCGCCTACCGGAGGCCCGGCTTGTCAGAGCACCGGACTCCGTCACAGACGAGCATGGCCAAGTTCCGCTGACAATCGTGCCAGTCACCGACTCGCCGGCCATCGTCGTGCTCGCGACCTAAGCGGGACTTTTAGCCCCGCCAGAGAAGCCGATCACAGCATCTGATGCAATACTCAGCGTACGATATGTCATAAGATAACCTATCGGCGTTCGGAAACTGTTGCGGGGGAGTCGGTCCCGCTCGACTTCCTGACTGCAGCGAAGATGCGGCACGATCCCTCACTTCTCGTCCAGGATTGGATCGGTGAGCCAACTGTGCGGGCGCCCCTGCATGGGGGGTTTTCGGCGACGCCCGACGGTGTCCCTCTCCCCGCGGTGGCAATGATCGTTCACGGCGGGCACAGTGGTGATGTGCAAGAACGAACCCCGCTACAGCGGCTCGTGGACACGATGCTTGATCGCGCTGAAGCGACGAGTCCGACCGTGAAATACGACATTTGGATGCCGTCACTGGAGAGTCTGCTCCTGCCACGCGACCCTCCCGACAGACCGCGGGCTGCACTGCCGGCTGCCCACCGCTACCGCACCCACACGGTGCAACCCTTCGACACCCCTGCCCTGACTGTGTGGGTGTCCCCCGCGGGTGGGGTCACCGCCCCACCCGGGGCATCCTCCTACTCCGGCGACCCGATCACTGAACGCATCACCAACCACTAGGCGCCCACTTCGGGGCGGGTGACCTGCGCCAAGGTGCTGCCATTCTGACAGCGAGAAACCCACGACGCTGCGCTGAACAGCGTCGAGAGACCCTCCTGGCCCCGGGCCGGCTGCTTGACCCGGCGACGCATGCAGCCCCTGCGCTGGCCGGGCGCGACGGGCAGGGCACTGGCCGGGCGGACGGCAGGGGGTAGGAGGGTGAGGTCGGGGTGCGCGGTGGTGCAACGGCCGGGCCGTCGGGGCACGGTGGTCGTGACGCGGCCTGCGACCGCTCCCGTTTGTTGGGTGCTCGGTTCGGGTTCGGTTAGCTAATAGCGGCACCGAAGAGGTGTCCGATGCCATAGGTGAAGGCGAGCCCGGCGGTCCCTCCGATCAGGACCCGGATCACGGCGCGGCGAGCGTTGCTGCCGCCCAGGCGCGCGGACAGCACCCCGGTGATCGCCAACGCGATGAGCACCGCCACGAAGGTGGTGGGCACCCGCCACGCGGCGGGGGGCAGCAAGATCGCCAGCAGCGGCAACAACGCACCGAGGGTGAAAGACAACGCGGAGGCGATAGTGGCCTGGACCGGGTCCGCCAAATCGTCGGGGTCGATGTTCAGCTCGGCATCGATGTGGGCGGCGAGGGCATCGTGGGCGGTGAGTTCCGCCGCCACGGTCGCCGCGGTCTGCGCGGACAGGCCCTTGGCCGCGTACAGAGCGGTCAACTCGGCCAGTTCAGCCTCCGGGGTCTCGACCAGCTCGGCCTTCTCCTGGGCGAGCAACGCCGTCTCACTATCACGTTGGCTGCTGACCGAAACATACTCACCCAACGCCATAGACACCGCCCCGGCGACCAGACCAGCCAAACCGGCCGTAAAGATCGGCCCACGCGCCGCCGTGGCCCCGGCAACACCGACCACGATGCCGGCCACCGACACGATCCCATCATTAGCCCCGAGCACCCCGGCCCGCAACCAGTTCAACCGTCCCGCACCACCACCGGCATGCGGCTCCCCCTCATGGCTGGGATCACCCGCCGCCACAGCAACAACCGCTTCCTCGGTGGGCAGGACACGATCAGCAGCCGAAGACGTCATGAACACAGCGTCCTCCCTACACTGGAAAGATTCCAGAAAGGTACAGCCATCACCTTCACCACGGGAGCTACCTCACCGGGCACGCACCTGCGCCAGGTGGTGTTGATCGGCGAAACCCTGAACTGAGCGAACGCACCAAGCGGCGCCACGAGCGCGGGACACCAGATGCTGCCGCAACGGTGGTCTCCGACCGACGCCGGGCTCAGCCCTCAGCTCTGTGACCCATCATGGCCATACTGGTGGGACGACGAAGCGGCGGATGGGGCGAACACATGGACACGGGTGTACGCGGACGGGCCTTTGTCGGACGTCAGTGGTGGTCGCGCAGCCTGCCCGGGCACGGTGTGCGGCGGGTGCGCGAGCTCAACCTGGCCACCCACGTCCTCGCGCTCAGCGCCCAGCAGGTCTTGTGCACCGCGCCGCTGGTGGTGGCGCTGTCCGCCGTGCTTCAGCGGGTCACCGGACGGGGTGTCGGAGCTGTGCTCTCCCGGTTCTTCGGGTTGCACGGGGCGGCCGCAGCGGACATGACAGCTCTGTTCAAGGGGTCGGAGGCGGTGAGCTCGACCGTGCTGCTCGTCGGACTGCTGGTGGCCGTGGGATTCGCCGCGAGCGTCGCCGCGACCCTGCAGCGCGGCTTCGAGCTGATGTGGGGTCTCCCGCACGCAGGCGGTCTGCGCTCGCTGGCGCGTCAGCTCGGGTGGGCTGTCGCGCTCCCCGGCTACGTCGTCGGGGTCATCTTCGCTGGTCGGGCCGGTCGGACGGTCGGCCACTTGGTTTCACTCGGGTTACCCACGGAGATTTTGTTGCAGGTGCTGCTCACCGCGCTGTTCCATTGGTGGGGCCAGCATGTGCTGCTCAGCGGGCGGGTGTGTTGGCGGCACCTCGTGCCCGGCGCGCTCGCTGTCGCGGTCGGCACCCTCCTGCTCGTGAAGCTCTCCAACCTTGTGCTGCCCGGGCAGATCGATGAGCAGGTCGCCGAGTACGGCCTCATCGGCGCAGTGTTCGTGCTCTCGATCTGGTTGATGGTCCTCAGCGCCGTGCTGCTCGGCGGCACACTGTTCGGCGCTGTCCTCATCCAGCGGCGGGCGCACGCCACGGAGGTGTGTGCACCCGTGCCGGGCGCGGAGGCCGCCGGCCCGACGGGCGCCCACCCGACGGCGAACATGGTGCCCTGACAGGTGCGCTGACACCACACCGAAAAAGACAGTTGAACCAGCTCGGCCCAGTGCTCACTGGGCTCTGCGTTTCCACGGCTGGCCTCCGGAAGCGGTCCGGGCCGTTCTGTTCGCGCGGGGGCGACGGGACAGGCGAAAGCCGCCGCGCGGGGGTGGGGGTCCAGGGCCTGACGTGCGAGGCGTTGCGGGGGCTCATCGCCGTCGGCTGCGGTTTGTCGAAGGCCGGGTGCGGCTCGTGTGCACGCTGAGCGATACGGTCCGGTCATGCCTACTCCCGCTGAGCGGCTCGCTCCGTTGCTCGAGGCTTTGGTCGGTGCCGAGTTGCCGGTCCGCCTGCGCTGTTGGGATGGCAGCGAGTTGGGCCCCGCGGGTGCGTCCGCGGTGCTGGTGCTGCGGCGGCGGCGGGCGTTGCGCACCCTGGTCTGGCAGCCTGACGAGCTGGGTTTGTCGCGTGCCTACGTCAGCGGGGACCTCGACATCGACGGGGACATGTACACCGTCTTCGACGTCCCCGACCTGGTGGCGAAGCTCGCCGGCAACGACGGGCTGACGCTGAGCTGGGGTATGAAGCTGCGGGCGCTGGCGACAGCGTTCCGCCTGGGCGCGGTGGGGCCCCGACCGCGCCTGCCACCGGAGGAGGACCACCAGCCGCGGCGTGGCCGCAGGCGCAGGGCCAAACACTCCCGAGCGCGTGACGCCGGGTCCATTCGACACCACTACGACGTGGGCAACGAGTTTTACCGACTCGTCCTCGGGCCGTCGCTCGTCTACTCCTGCGCCTACTGGACGCAGGCGGTGGGTCCGGCGTATGGGCTGGAGCAGGCGCAGCAGGACAAGCTGGAACTGATCTGCCGCAAGCTCGGGTTGCAGCCGGGCATGCGTCTCCTCGACGTGGGTTGCGGCTGGGGCAGCCTGGCCCTGCACGCCGCGCGGCACCACGGGGTGCGGGTAGTCGGCGTGACACTCTCGGACGAGCAGGCTTCCCTGGCGCGTCACCGCGTCGCGCAGGCGGGTCTGAGCGAGCTTGTCGAGGTACGCGTGCAGGACTACCGCGAGGTCGGGGACGGCCCGTACGACGCGATCGCTTCCGTCGGTATGGCCGAGCACGTCGGGGCACGCCAACTCGGCGAGTACTGCCAGACGCTGTTCGCGCTGCTCCGCCCGGGCGGGCGGCTGCTCAACTCCGCGATCTCCCGCCCACCCAGCGGGGAGGAGGGCATCGTGGAGCCGCGCTCATCGTTCATCGACCGCTACGTCTTCCCTGACGGGGAACTGCTCCCGTTGGCCATGATGGTCGACGGGTTCGAACGCGCCGGCTTCGAGGTCCGCGACACCGAGAACCTTCGGGAGCACTACGCGCAGACCCTGCACGCTTGGGTGGACAACCTCGACAGCAACTGGGCGGCGGCTGCCGGCTATACCTCCGAGGGCAGGGCCCGGGTGTGGAAGCTGTACATGGTGGGGTCCGCCCTCGGCTTCCAGAGCGGGCAGATCGCAGTGAACCACGTGCTAGCCATCAAGCGAGACGCCGCAGGCGAGTCCCACATGGCCCCCACCCGCGACCACTGGGCACTCCCGGCCGGCGGCTGACCGAAAACCGATGAGCGGGTCCATGGCCACCATTGGGTCGGCGTGAGCTGGTTGGTCACCGGTGGGGCCGGTTATATCGGCGCCCACGTGGTTCGCGTGATGATCGCCGACGGGATCGAGGTGGTCGTGCTTGATGACCTGTCCACCGGCGACGCCACCAGGGTGCGCGGCGTGCCGCTGATCATCGGCACAGTTCGCGATCGCCGCCTCGTCCGCGACGTCCTGCGCATGCACGCCGTGCACGGGGTCGTGCACATCGCCGCGAAGAAGCAGGTCGGCGAGTCGGTGACCAACCCGTTGCTGTACTACCGGGAAAACGTGGAGGGCCTCATCGCGGTGCTTGACGCCTGCCAGTCCGAAGGCGTGCAGCACTTCGTGTTCTCCAGCAGCGCCGCCACCTATGGGATGCCGGACGTGGACCTCGTCACCGAGAACACCCCGTGCGCACCGCTGTCTCCCTACGGCGAGAGCAAACTCATCGGCGAGTGGTTGGTCCGCGACTGCACGACCTGGGGCTTGTCGGCTACCTGCCTGCGCTATTTCAACGTCGCGGGAGCGGCCACTCCCGAACTCGGTGATCCTGGTGCCTTCAACCTCATCCCGCTGGTCTTTCGGGCACTGAGCCGCGGTGAGCGACCGGTCGTATTCGGTGACGACTATCCCACCCCCGATGGCACCTGCATCCGCGACTACGTCCACGTCGCCGACATCGCCGACGCGCACGTCGTAGCCGCCCGCGCGCTGCAAGCCGGCGGACCCAGCGCCACCTACAACGTCGGGCGTGGCGAAGGCTCGAGCGTCCTTGACGTACTCCGAGTCATCGGCGAGGTCACCGGGATCACCATCGAACACGATGTGCTGACCCGGCGTTCAGGTGACCCGGCCCGCGTGGTCGCCTCCGCCGAGAAGATCCGAACCGAGTTGGGCTTTCAGGCCGTACACGACCTCGGCGCCACAATCGAGAGCGCTTGGGCAGCGTGGCCGCGTCGCCACTAACCATGCGCAGGGCAGCGGGTGAGGTGTGGCCGTCACGACGACCACACCGGTGAACGCTCTCCGCGCCCGGGATGTGTCACCTCGGCGCGTCGGGCGAGTCTCAGGGTTGGTGGAGGTCGGCCCGTGTCTGTTCGTGGAGTGTCAGATTCGCTCAGTTGCTTGGTTGGGCTCACCGAACCGCGCCAACACCAGTGTGCCTGCGCAGGCGAGTGCGAAGCCGAGCACCGCCAGCACCGTGAAGCCCGACCGGGTCGTGTCGCCGAGCAGCGCTATCCCGACGGCGGCGGGTGCCGCGGTTTCCACCAGGACCAGCGCTGCCGTGGTGGCGGTCACGGCGCCGCGCTGCAGGGCTGTGGTGAGCAGGGTGAGTCCGCCGCCGCTGGCCACGGCCAGCGCGAGGGTGGCGGGATCGGTGAGCAGCCCGTGCAGTGAGCTCGGATCGCGCAGTACCCGGGCGGCGACGGCGACGATGCCGAATTCCCACCCGGCGAGCGCGCCGAGCACTGCGGCACCGGCGGTGAACCGGGCGTGCAGCGCGCCGACCGCCGCAACCAGGCCGAGGACAGCCGCTGCACCCAGCGCCCAGCGCAGCCCGGAGCCGACCACCGCCGCGGGTCCGGGCTGACCGGAGGCACCCAGCAGCGCCAGACCGAGCACCGTCCCCGCCACGGCGCCCCGTTCGCGGCGGGAGATCCTGGCCCCGAGCAGGGGGATGGCGACCACGGCCGTGACCGCGACGCTGGACGCCACGATCGGTTCGACCACGAACAGTGGCAGGCTCCGTAACGCCGCGAGGGAGAGCACGAACCCGACCAGTCCTAGCGCGCTGCCACCAAGGTAGGGAAGTTGGATGACTACCCGCACCAACGTCCGCGGACCGCCGTGGTGCCCACCCACGCGGCGGGCACCCACGGCCTGCAGGACGGCAGCCACGCCGTAGGCCACGGCCGCGCCGGCGGCACCGAGCAAGGCAAGAAGCACTTCCCGACGCTACCGGTCAACGGGGTGCACCCGAACCCGCAGGCCAGTGGGATCAGCACCGGGTGCGGCAGGTCTCACCGCCGGGTCTTGTCATCGGTCTTTACCACTCGCGGCCCGGATTAACCGAGACTCCAGCGGCCGCTGCAAACGCACGCGGTCCCGTCGCCAGCACAGGGGGGCGGGTGAGGGCGGCAGCCGAGTTCCTCCGGGGGTCGCGGTGGCGCGCGCGGAAGCATTGATTCGCGGTGACGTCAGCGGCACCGCTCGACCGCATAGTTACTGTAGGTGTCGCGGCCCAGCTGGGTCTGTGTCCAAGTGAACAGGAGCAGCCTCCGTGGACCATGGCCGGATTGTGGTCGTGTCAGCAAGTGTGGGCGCCGGGCATGACGGTCCCGCCGCCGAACTGACCCGACGCCTCCGCGAAGGCGGCTGGCGGGTGGACCGGGTGGATTGCCTGGACGTGCTGCCCATTGGCCTGGGGGGATGGCTGCGCGATCGTTACCTCACGCAGGTGCGGGTGGCACCCCGCTCGTGGGGTTGGCTGCTGGGCTCGGTCGGAGGTACTGGTGTGGCCTCCCGGTTGGTGCATCGCCTGATCGACCTCACCCTCGGGCGGATGTCGACCGCTCTAGGGGGTCGGGCCGACGTCGTGGTGTCGACCTTTCCGTTGGCCAGTCAGGTACTCGGGCGGCTGCGCATCAGCGGGCAACTGGACTGTCCTGTCGTGACCTTTGTGACTGACATGTCGGTGCACCCCTTGTGGGTCCACCCGGGAGTGGACCACCACCTGGCACTACACGCGGTGCCCGCGGGGCAAGCCCGTCGTCTGGGGGCCGGCGACGTCCACATCAGTGCACCCGCCGTCGCGCCGGCATTCACCAGTCCACCCATGACCATCGCCGCCTGGGAGCAACGTCGCCGGCAGGCGCGCAAGCGTTTCGCTCTGCCCGCCCTCGGCACGGTGGCTCTGGTAACGGCCGGATCCAGCGGTGTCGGCGATGTGCTCGCCACCGCACGCGACCTCGCGGAGATCGGCGTGCTGCCCGTGGTGCTGTGCGCGGGCAACACCACCCTGCGACGGCGCCTTGAGCACGCCGGGCTCGGTCGTGCCCTGGCCTGGATCGATGACGTCCCCGAGTTGCTCGGCGCCTGTGACGTCGTGATCCAGAACGCCGGCGGACTGGCTTCACTGGAGGCGATGATCGCTGGCCGTCCCGTACTCAGCTACCGCAACCTGCCCGGGCATGGTTCCGCCAACGCCGCCGCACTGGAGGAGGCCGGGCTCGCACGGTGGGTCCGCAACCGCCATGGCTTAGCTGCGGCAGTAGAGGAGGCTGTGAACCGACCCTCAGACGGCAAACCCGCGGCGGTGGACACGCTGGTGGGCCAGCGTGAGCCTGCCACCATCATCACCGCCCTCGCCAACCCGCCGTCCCTCGTTGAAGCGCTCAGATCCTCCGCCCACTGACACCACGGGCTGGTCCCCGTCACGGCCGCAGCCGACGAGGGACTTCGGAGATCGTGCGGGTGGGCGGGACCCTCGCCGTGACAGCAGCCCTGGCCCACGCCGGGCCCGCTCTCACGTCGCTGACCCCGATGCGGCGACGCCTGCTACCCGCACTGGCGGGCGTCGGCTACCCCGACCACGTGGCTTTGACCTTTGATGACGGTCCCAGCCGTCGTTCCACCCCCCTGGTGCTCGACTTCCTCGCCGAGCACCATGTCCATGCGACGTTCTTCCTGCTCGGCCGTGAGCTCGCAAAAGATCGTGCCCTGGGCCACGAGCTCGTCGCCGCCGGCCACGAGCTCGCCGTGCATGGATGGGACCACCGGCTCCTGCTCCACCGTGGCCCCCGGGCCACCCTCGACGACATCACCCGGGCCCACGACCTCATCGGCGAGGTGGCCGGACGATCCCCACGCTGGTACCGCCCCCCTTACGGGGTGCTGACTACCGCCGCCGCGTACGCCGCCGAGCACCTGTCGATGCGGACCGTGCTGTGGACGGCCTGGGGAAGAGACTGGCGGCGGCGGGCCACCGCTGAATCCGTCGCAGCCACAGTCACTCAAATACCAGCCGCCGGGGGAACCATCCTGCTCCACGACTCCGACACCTGCTCAGCACCCAACTCCTGGGTCTCCACCCTCGAAGCATTGCCCACCCTGCTCGCCCACTGGCAACACCAAAACCTGAAAGTCGGCCCGCTCCACGAGCACGGCCACACCCCGTAAACACGCCAGCTGGGGACTCAAACAGGACAAACAGCACAATGTGTCATAATATAACTTATCGGCACTTTAATTACATTGCGGGGGAGCGGCTTTCATCCGCCACTGACATAGCCGAGGCGTGCAGTGCGTGAGCGACGCACCGAGGCACGGTCCTCCCTCGCTGACGTCGACGAGGCAGACACCGCGGAAGGCTTCGAGCTGCCCGGGGCAGACCTGTCCGGTGAGGAGCTTTCGGTGGGCTCTGGCACACATTTCGTGGTCGGTGGCTCGCGCGGGTGGTCATGCCGGGTTGAGGATTCGCGTACGTAGTAGATCGAATTTGGCCCGCCCGTACATCTGGCGCTTGATCGTTTTGATCCTGTT
>JAABUM010002978.1_pt1 | contig 21663 bp, 19 predicted proteins | sample 5559161 | NCBI WGS metagenome assembly JAABUM01 (sample SAMN10711868, study PRJNA513369) | rock metagenome | isolation source: Antarctica rocks | place: Antarctica: Victoria Land, Siegfried Peak nord
ACCACGGGCAGGACCGCAACCTCTCCGACGACGAGTGGGCCACCGTAGCCCGAGCGGTCGCCGACAAACTGGGACTCACCGGCACCGACACGCAGCCGGGTGCCCGGTGGTTCGCGGTGCACCACGGCGCCGCCTCAGGGGACCGCGACCACATCCATTTCGTGGCCACCTTGGTTCGGGAGGACGGGCGCGGCATCTACCTGAATAAGGACAAGCTGGCCTTGCGTGCGGTCGCGAAGGAGATGACGACCAGGTTCGGGTTGGAGGTGCGGACCCGGGAGCCCGGCGCCGGGCAGCGGGAGTTGTCCCGCCCTGAGCTGGCGGCTATCCAGGACCTGGAGCAGGAGCAGGCGGTCGACACCGTCAAGGCTGTAACCAACGAAGTCGGTCCCCAGCAGAAGCCGGACAGGACCAGTGCGGCTGGTGCGGTGGTCGAGTCAGGCGCACCGGTGGAGGTTCCGCGGCGCCGGTTGGAGCGGGCGGTACGGGCCGCCGCCACGGCCGCGAGCACCGAGGCGCAGTGGCTGGTCCGGTTGGGTGAGCTGGGGGTGGCCGTCGAGGCGCGCTGGGCGCGCGGCGGAGACCAGGTCGTGGGATACCGGGTCGCCCTCCTCGACACACGAAAAGAGCCGGGCGGAAGCAAAGCGGTGTGGTTCGGTGGCGGGAAACTCGCCCACGACCTGACGCTGCCCGCGCTGCGCGCCGGCTGGACCCGGGAGGGGGACCCGGCCACCGCGTGGCGGCGGGCTCCGAGCGCCGCACCGGCACCCACCGAGGCAGGCCTCGACGCGGCCGCGGAACCCACCAGCATCCGACCCGCCTCGGAGCAAGTCAGCCGGGACTTCACGGCCGCCGCCACCTCCCTGCGCGGCGCGGTGATGACCGCGCGCCTAGTGGGCGGTGACGGCGACACCGCCGAGGTGGCGCGTGCTGCCCGCGACACCGGTGGGTTGCTGGCCGCTATCGCCGAACACGCACCCCCGGCCGATCGGCGGCGGCTCGTACAGGCGTCGGCGCATCTTGCCCGGGTAGGACAAGTCGAGCACGGGCAGGCCCGCGGCGCCCGCAGCCCCCTGTCCACCGGTTTCGCCCAGGTGGCCGTCACCGTCCTCACGGCCGCGGCCGGTGGCACCGCATCCACGGCGGTGTTGCTGGCGCAGTTGGCGCGGTTGACGCGGACCGTCGCCGAGCTGCACGCCGTGCAGAGCCGCGTCGCCGCTGCCCGGGACACCGCCCGAGCCGCCGAGCTGCTGGCGCCCTACGGCACCCCGACAGCACCCACCCCGGACCCGGTCCCACCGAAGCAGGTGCTCATGCCCAACCAGGAACAACTCGACGCGATGCTCGGCAGCACCCGAGCGCAACGCTTCGCGGCCGAGGCCCGCAACTGCACCCGCGGCGGGGAGCCGAGCACCTACCGGCCACCGCCCCCGACCCAGGAACCGGGCCGGGAACGCTGAACCCCCACCTCGGGCACCGTGCCCGCACTCAGGAAGGACCACCACGATGAGCGCACCCCACGATGAGACCCACGAGATGCACAACGAGGTGGCCACCGTCGCGCGGGCCATGCTGTCCGCCGGCCTGGCGGTGGCCGACGCGCGCCGGCAACGACAACTGCGGGCCGCCCGCGACGCGGAGCGGGCGCTGCCGCAGGCGCTGCGCACCGAGCCCGCAGCGGACCGCGCGAGCAGCTCGGCCCCGGAGCGTGCCACCGACCACGCCGCCACCGAACAGCAGCAGACCGAACAATCGCGGCCGGACGGCGCACTCCCGGACCCGGGCGGGTTCAGCCGCCGCGACATTCAGCAGCGGGTGGACACGATGGCCGCGACCCCGGGAAGTGGCGAGCACGACGCCCGGCTGCGGGACGTGGTGTCCGCGGCGGTCCCGGCTACGGCTGAGGCGGTGCTCACCGACCCGGCGTGGCCCGCCCTGCGCGCGGGGTTGCGCCACATCGAAAACAACGGTGGTGACCCGCGGGCGGAGCTGGCCGCTGCTGCGAGCAGGCGGCCGTTGCGCGGCGCGGACAGCGCCGCCCGGGTGCTGCGGTGGCGCCTGGCCACCCGCAGCGCCGAGCAGGACCATGGGAACGGCACAGCGGTGGTGCCGGTCGATACCCGGGACCGGGACGCAGGGACGGTGCTGCGCGCCCTGGCCGAGGACCCGGTGGGCACCGCGGCGGCCTACGCCGACGCCGAAGCCCACCGGGACACCCATCCGGAGGCGGCGCAGGCGTGGGACGAAGCGCTGCGCGCCGAGAACATCGACCCCCAACGGGTCCGGGACGACGCCGCCGCCCACCGCGACACCGCCAGCACCGAGCGACCCGGCACCGACCGGGACCTCGACACTGTCGACGATTCCTTAAGGGACGGCTTCGCGGAGGACTACCTGTCGGCGTTGGCCCGGGTCGGCGTCGACCCCGACACCGCCCGGACCCAGCTCCGCGAGGGCGACACCGCTGCAGAGCGCCCCGCGGCGGAGCAATCACCTGCTCCGCCGCGCACCATGTTCTCCCACGGTGCCGAGGCGGCCCGCCTGGCGGGCTTGTCGCATCCGCGCAGCGTCGCCGAACAACTCGCAACCCGCAAACCCGGTGGAGGAGAGAAGCCAGCCACCCGCGGACAGGAAAACGACCCGATCCGGCACCGCGACCGATCACGGTAACCCGGTCCGAGGGTGCTGACCCCACCGCTACCGTGCGGCTGGGGACACGCCCAGGAGGACCCGGACACCGTCTCCAACGGGCGCCACGCTGGAACCGCCCATGGCCGAGGGCACAAGGGGAACCCTCACCAGCAGGGAACCGAGCGTAAGCGGTGCCGCGCTGCCTCGGGTGGCACTGCTCTGATTGCCATCCTCGCTTCCCCCGGTCTGGCGCGCGGTCAACGCACCTCATCTGGTGCCGCTCGTGCGAGCCGGCGCTCGGTTCGAGAAAGGCAAACTCGTAGAACGACCCGACGACCAGAGACGCGAACAGCAAGTCGCATGACACGCCGATCCACAGGTCTTGACTATTCCTCCCTGGTTGGTGACGCGACGGACTGGGGCGGCGTTCGTGACCTCATGTGCCACCGCGTTACAGGTTTACGTCAAGTTCTCTGCCTGGGCCGGTCGAGACAACCGTGATGTAGAGCAGGACAATGTTGCACGTGCCAACCTATGATGACGTCGTGGCCGCCAGCGACAGGATTCTCGGCCATGCTCATCGCACTCCGGTTCTGACCTCGCGCATCGTCGACGAACAGATCGGCGCACGGGTGTTCTTCAAGGCCGAAAACCTCCAACGGACGGGGGCTTTCAAGTTTCGTGGCGCATTCAACGCGTTGTCGCAATTCAGCCCCCAGCAGCGCAACGCTGGCGTTGTCGCGTACTCCTCCGGCAACCATGCCCAGGCCGTCGCGTTGGCCGCCAGAATATTGGGCATCCCCGCAACCATCGTGATGCCCCTCGACGCCCCGGAGGGCAAGGTCGCCGCAACCAAGGCGTACGGGGCCAGTGTAGTCACTTACGACCGTTACACCGAGGATCGTGAGCAGATCGGCGCCGGCCTCGCCGAAGCGAATGGGCTGACACTGATCCCGCCATACGATCACCCAGACGTCATTGCCGGCCAAGGCACCGTCGTTAAGGAACTCATCGAGGACGTCGGGCCCCTCGACGCACTGTTCGTCTGCCTCGGCGGCGGTGGACTGCTGGCCGGGTCCACACTGTCTACCAGAGCGCTCTCCCCCGACTGCAAGATCTATGGTGTTGAGCCACAGACCGGCAACGACGGACAACAATCGTTGCGCGCCGGCTCGATCGTGCACATCGACACACCGCAGACTATCGCCGACGGCGCCCAGACGCAGCACTTAGGAGAACACACTTTCCCAATCATCAAGCGCGGCGTTGACGACATCTACACGGTAACCGACGCTCAACTAGTCGACGCCATGCGGCTATTCATCACTCGAATGAAGATCGTCGTCGAACCGACCGGCTGCCTCGCGTTCGCCGCGATCCGCGAACGCGCCGCCGAGCTCGCCGGGCAACGCATCGGCCTACTGATTACGGGCGGCAATATCGACGTCGCACGACTGGCCCAATTTCTCGCCTGATACGCACATTGGAACGCCACCGCAGCCACCGGCCCCCCAATGTGGCGAACTGAACAGACGAGATCGAGGACCGCTATGCGTCTCGTTAGGCGCCGGCCGGCCGGTTAGCGACAGTTCATGCCCATGTCGTCTCGGCACTGCGTGGTTCTTTCGCAGCATCGCGACGGAGCGCGCGAATGGCGAGCTGTGCATGGAGCAACACACCGTTGGGCATGACCGATTCATCGAACAGGACTCTGGGGCTGTGATTGTCCGCCACAGGGCCGGAATCGGGCCCGACGCGGGCACCGAGCATTAGATAGCATCCGGGCACTTCGGCAATCACTCGCGAGAAGTCTTCCGCACCCGCCTGTGGTGCTGCCATGAGTTCATATCGCTCGTCGCCGAATGTGGAGCCGACCACGGAAGCGACGAACTGGGCGTGTTGCGCAGTATTGACGGTTGCGGGGTATTCCCTTCTGAAGACGGCATCGACCTCAACGCCATATGCAGCCGCGATGTTCTCGCATAGTTGGACCGCTTCGACTTCGATACGTTCCTGGGTGTCCTTGGAGAATGTGCGAATGGTGGCGTCGAAGGTCGCCTCATCTGGGATGATGGTGCGTGCAGTGCCGGCATGGAACGAACCGACTGTTAGAACAACAGGATCGAAGACGTTGAACCGTCGAGTGATCAGTGTCTGTAGGTCGCCGACCATCTGGGTCGCGACCGAGATAGGATCTTTCGCGTGATGCGGCGCTGAACCATGTCCGCCGGCGCCCCGGACGGTGACTGTCAGGCCCCCGCTTGCAGCCATCAACGTCCCTGGCCGTGTGGTGAACAGACCGCTGCTGATCGTCGCCATGACGTGCATCCCGTAGGCGGAGGCCACCCGCTGACCCGACGCTTCTAGGACACCTTCCTTCAGCATGTGTCCCGCACCGTCATAGCCCTCCTCACCGGGCTGGAACATGAAGACAACGTCGCCCGCAAGTGCATCCCGATGCGCGGCTAACACTTTCGCAGCGCCGACGAGCATTGCGGTATGCAGGTCGTGTCCGCACGCGTGCATCGCGCCCTCAACGGCGCTCGCGAAGTCGACGTTTGTGGCCTCGGTAATGGGGAGTGCGTCCATGTCACCCCGGAGCAAAACGGATGGCCCGTCGGCCGCTCCTCGCAACACGGCGGTTATCGAAGTTGTGGATTCGCCAACGCTGACCTCCAGTCCAAGACCGTCCAATGCATCCAGCACGATCTGCTGGGTTACGGGCAGATGCAGTCCGACCTCCGGATGTTGGTGGAGTCGCCGCCGCAAGTGGACTAGATCGGGGGCGAGTGCTTGCGTATCGTCGCGCAGCGCATCGTCAATAGACACATTTACCTCCATATGTTACGCCCGGTAGAGCATTTAAATGTGCAGCTTCGGCCTGCTTCTGTTGCGGTCGCACCAAGATATGACCAGGTGCGTGGGGCTTCATGCAGCTTCCGAACATAAATTTCGCAATACCCTAGTGAGGATTGCGACACCAGCTTCCCTTTGCTCAGAGGACGTGAACTCTTCTGGCGCATGACTTATCCCGTTTTTGCTCGGGACGAACAGCATGCCGGTCGGCACGTGCCGGGCCAGCACTTGAGCATCATGGCCAGCGCCGCTGAGCATTGAAGTCCACTCGAACTCTGCGGCGGTCATTTCCTTCGCCAGTAACTGCTGCAGCTGCGTGTCCATCATTATCGGCGGATGCGTGTGAGTGGGATCGATCTCCGCGGTCAACCGCTCTGCGGTCGCCGCCGCCGCAACGATTTCACGCACAAGGGAATCGAGCGACGCGAACCGCTGCGGGTCAGCGGCTCGGACATCGACGAGGAACACAGCTTCACCGGGCACGACGTTTGTTCCGCCCGGTGAGATGTCGATGCGGCCCACGTTAGCGGTGATGTCTTGGGCGTGCAGGGCCGAATCCCGCAGTGCCAGGACAACACGGGACGCACCAGCGAGCGCGTCCCGACGAACCTCCATCGGAGTGGTGCCAGCATGATTGGTCTGACCGCGAAGCGCAACGCGATAGCCGCGGACGCCGACGATCCCGGTCACGACAGCGGTGTTCAATCCCTGAGCTTCCATTCGCGGACCCTGCTCGATGTGAAGTTCGATATAGCAGCCCACCGAATCGATTGCCCGCGCCGTCGGAACGCTGTCGAAGTCGAAACCCCTCTCTTGCATAGCTGCACCCAGAGGCACCCCATCGGCACCAACACGATCTCGCAGCCCGGACAGGTCATCGCCGACGAACGCGCCGCTGCCAAACATCGTGGTGTTGAATCGGGTGCCCTCCTCGTCGTTGAAGGCTGCGATCCATAGCGGTCGACTGGGTCGGAATCTCTCGGCTTGTAGTCGCCGGATCGCCTCGAGCGCGGACAACACTCCCAGCGCACCGTCGAAGCGACCGCCATCCGGAACCGTGTCGAGGTGCGAACCCACCAATACCGCCGGACCTTCACCGGACAGCCAACGTCCGACTACATTACCGGCGGCATCGATCTCGGCCGGGAGACCGAGCTCGCGTAGACGATTAACGAGCCACTCGGAGGCAATAAGCAGCTCCGGGGTCCACGCAAACCGATTGACCTGGTTACCGCTGCCGCCAATGAGGGCTAGTGCATCGATCCACTCATCGAGCTTGCTGTTTACTGTGGGCATTTAGATCTCCACCTTCGGGGATTGCTGAGGATTGATCAGGTCGGCCATGCTGCTGTCACACCACCATCGACAGTGAGGGCCTGACCGGTGATATAGCGCGCGGCGTCGGACAGTAGAAACGCGACCACATCGGCGACATCGTTCGGAGTACCCACCCTGCCGAGCGGAATCCTCATTCGTGATCGTTCGAGGCCGTCGGCGCCGGCGGAGTTGATAGAGTCAAGTGACTGAGGTGATTCGATGACACCCGGGAGTACCGCGTTGACTCGAACGCCCTGTGGAGCAAGCTCCAGTGCCGCGCTGCGCATGAAGCCGATGACGCCAGCCTTGGCCGCTGTGTAGGAGGTATGTCCTGCCCAACCAACGGCGCCCCCCGCGATGCTGGATATACAAACCACGGCACCGTCTCGCGGCAAATATTTGGACGCCGCCCGCACAGTGCGCATCACGCCGGTAAGATCGACATCGACCACGCTGTGCCACAGTTCGTCGCTAAGAGCATCGAGGAGAGCGAACTGGAGCCAGCCAGCGTTCGCGACGGCGCCGTCGAGGCGCCCGAAGCGCTCCACTGTGGTTCGACAGGCATCCTGCATCGCAGCGGTGGAGCGCACGTCAGCCGCTACCGCGATCGCCTCGCCGCCCGCGGCCTGGATAATCCGGACGGTGTCTTGCGCGTCGTGGGCGTCGCCGGCAAACGTGCCGACAGCCACTGATGCACCACTGGCCGCAAGCGCGATCGCTGTTGCTTGTCCGATGCCGCTGGCCGAGCCGGTAACGAGAACAACCCGGCTCATCACGGCATCACGTCGCCGCTGTTAGGGCCCAGGGTTTGCCCCGTGTACAAGTTTCCGCCGGGATCACTGGCGAGCAGGACCGCAGTGGGAGCCACCTCGACCGGTTGACCGAAGCGTTTGAGCGGAAGGCCCGCCCGCAGCGTCTCGGTCCACTCGTCGGACAAGCCACGCCCGAGCGGCGTCTCGATCGGACCAGGTGCGATGCAGTTGGCCGTGATCCCGTTGGCACCTACCTCACGCGCCAAGGCGCGGGTGAACCCGATGACCCCCGCCTTTGCGGCACTGTAATGTGCCAGACCGGGACCACCCTTCTGTCCCAGTTGCGAGGCTATATTGATGATGCGGCCGAAACCGTGTTCGGTCATCGACGGCAGCGCGGCACGGCTGCACAAGAAGACGCTGCGCAGGTCGACGGCGATCATCTCGTCGAAGGTAATGGCCGTCATATCCACGACTCGGCACTCGGTAAGTATTCCGGCGTTGTTAACGAGAACGTCGATCGGCCCGAGTTCGGCTTCCGCGGTCGAAAACATTCGGACCACATCATCTTCCCGGGATACGTCGACCCTCACGTTCATGACCTGAACACCCAACCCGCTACATCGTTCGATGACCAACTCGAGGTCATCACCGACCGTCCGGTCTGCCAGACACACATTTGCTCCGGCCACCGCATACGCCTCCGCGATCGCGGCGCCGATGCCACTCGCGGCACCGGTGACCAGAGCCGTGCGTCCAGAAAGCACGCCTCGGTAGGCTCGCTCATCCCCACCGTAGGTGATCGTCACCGCGACTCATCTCCGAGTCCAAAGAGGCGAGTCGCGTTCCCGGTAAGCATCAGCGCCTTAGCCTCATCGGACACGTGAGCAAGTTGGACGCGCTTCATTTCGTAGGAGACGTCCATCACGGGTGCGGCACTGGCGAACAAGATCCGTTCAGCGCCGAAGTTGGCAACAACGAGGCCAATCCAGTCGTCGCGGTAAACACCGCTTGTGTGGACGTACACATTATCCAATTGGAGAGCCAAATTCGCGTCGGTCTGCGCAAGGCCGGAAATGTTGTATTGTCCACCGTTGGTCAGAATGACCGGCACCTCAGGGCACCACCGCGCGAACTGCGTTATCTGCACCGGTTCGGACAGCCCGTGGTAGCCAGTCGCAACGACGATCGGTACACCAAGTTCACCGGCGTGCTGAGCCAGCGAGCGAACGCGGGGATCGTTGATCCGGAAATGCTCTTCAGCCGGATGGAGGAATAGCCCGCGCGCACCGAGCTCGGCGACCGCGCGAGTCAACTGCTGCCGCGCGAGTTCCCCATCCCATGGGTCGACGCGAGCCATCGGTACCAACCGGCCTCCATATTTCTCCGCGGCTTGCGCAATGTCTGCATTAGCAGAGTCGAAATCGTGATCAGGCCGATGCATCGGCGCAGTGATCGCTGTGGAGATCCCGTTATGACTCAGGCCTTCGAGGACCGCCTCCGCACTGAGCTCATAGCCGAAGCGCGATGTTCCGACGTAGACGAGTCCGTCGATGGTCATGCTGCCAGCCTCAGCAGTTTGGCGGCGTTGTCGCCAAGTACGAGCGCAGTGTCTTCGGCCGTCAGTCCGGCAATCACCACCTTCTCCCGTTCAAGCACGGGCGAACTCACCGGGCCGTCGCTTCCAAAGATGACACGCTGTGCACCGATTCGCTCGACAGCCTCTAGGATCTTCGCGGGGTACGGCATCGCTGAGGTCTCCAGGACGATGTTGGGATAGCGCTCGGCTACGTCGATGGCCTCATCGACATGGAAGTAGCCGCCCATGTGGCCAAGGATGATCAGCGAGTCCGGACAGGCGGCCGCAGCCGGCGCGATCGACAACGGTGTGGTCATCGGCTCGTCGCCGCAGTGAAACAGAGTCGGAACGCCAAGTTCACCTGCCCTACGTATCAGGGCAATCGTATCCTCGCCGGACGGATGGGCGAGCGTGGACACCGGGTGCAACTTCAGGCCTCGGAAGCCCGATTCGTTCACGGCGTGTTCGAGCAGTTCCAACGACTGTTCCCGATACCAGGGGTGAAGCCGGATGAACCCATACAGCCTGCCTGGAAACTGGCCGCAGGCATCGGCGATGAGTTCCAGTGCCTTCGAGTTGATTCCGGGGAGATCCGCTATCGTCATGACCGCTGCAGCGTCCACCCCGGCCTCGTCCATGCGTTCGATACATTCGACCGCCGACATCCGCCAGCCAAGCGCAGGAATGTCATCGATGTGCATGTGCATGTCAATAATCACAGCGATTCTCCCAGTAGATAGATTCAGACCGTGCTATTCGGCAACAACTCCGGCGATTTCCTCCAGGGTTTCGTTCACCCAGGACTGCGGCACGCGACGGCCTCGGGCGATCACGGTGGATGGGTCGCGCAAAGCTGCGAGGCTCTCCCGGGGGTCGCTGGGCACGACCACGAGATCAGCCCGGTAGCCAGTCTCGATGACGCCCAGGTTCGCTGCCACCAGCGGGCCGGCATAAACAGTCGCGGATCGGATAGCGTCGACTGGGGTCATGCCACGCTCGACGTACATTTCCAGTTCGCCGAGCAGACCGCCGATCGGGTTGAGCGCGGTCCCGGCGTCGGTTCCAGCAGCAATACGGACACCAGACTTTATAGCCTTTCCCGTGTTCGCTCGGTATTCTTCACGCGCGCGTAGGCTTTTGTCCACCGTTTCGGCCGGGATGCCGAATCCGTCAGCGATGTTGTTCAATGCGCTCACGGTCGGCACTAGGGTCTTGTTTCGCTGCTTGATCATGTCAAGAGTCGCTTCATCGGCGAAGCCGGCGTGCTCGATAGTGTCAACGTCCGCCTCCAGTGCCAGCATGATCCCTGCGGCGGCGTGGGCGTGTGCCGCTACCTTTAAGCCGAACTTGTGTGCCTCCTCGACGGCGGCGGTCATCTCTTCCAGGGTGAACTGGGGACTGCGTGGGTCTCCCGGTGTGGAGATTCCCCCGGTTGCCATGATTTTGATGACCCGCGCACCCGCACCGACCTGCTCCCGCACAGCCTCCCGGACATCAACTGGGCCACTGGCAGTACGTCCGTACTGCGCGCAATGTCCGCCGGTGATCGTGATCGGTCGTCCAGCCGCGGTGATACGAGGCCCCATCAGGAGGCCCCGTTCCACGTGGGACGCGTAATCGATGACAAAAGAATCGACCGAGCCAAGGTCCCGTACCGACGTGATCCCGGCCTTCAGCGCCACCAGGCCGTTGTGTAGACAGGTGAGTGAGCGAACCAGTCCAGTTTCGGTCCATCGGGTGTAGGCAGCAGGGGCTGCGGCTAAGTCGAAATGCACGTGGGCATCAACCAGTCCCGGAAGGACGTACGCACCGTCGAGGTTCAGGACCACCGCGCCGGAGTCGTCCTCGCGGCTGTCCGAGAAGCCGACGATCTCATCATCCGACAGTGTCATGGTCCGGAAGGGCGTCGCACGCAACTCCGCGCCGGCAAGCGCGATCCCGTCCTTCAAGATAAGTCTCCGGACCTCGCTGTGTGCCACGTGCGATGCCTCCAAGCTTCGCTATCACTGATAGATCACATGTTGCTCTTTGACCTTCCAATCTATAGCATAATTTGTAGTTAATCGGAAGGTCCGATCTGGAGGCAGCGCAGTGATTGAGATCGAGGGGAGGGCCGTCCTGACTACGCTAGATGAACTGGTGGATCCGGCCAGGGCTGCGCTCCTGCTGGTGGACATGCAGAAGGACTTCGTCGATACCGACGGGCAATTCGGTCGGCTGGGCGTTGACCTGAGCATGTATCCGCCCATGCGCCCCCGGCTGGTGCGGCTGCTGGCCGCGGCCCGCGACACCGGGCTGCTCGTCGTCCACATCCAGATGACCACGTTGAGTAGCCGTATGAGCGACTCGCCCGCGCAGATACGATTCAACCTGCGGATGCATGAATCTGTCCGCGCCGGTGGGGCGCCGCTGCGCTACACCGAGTTGGGCACGCCGGGGCATGAGTTTGCCGAGGAATTCCAGCCACGTGCGGGCGAGGTAGTTGTGCGCAAGTGGCGTTCTAGCGGCTTTTGGGGGACCAATCTCGATATGATTCTGCGCAGCAACGGTATTGATACCGTCGTGATGACGGGATGCACCACCGAAGGCTGCGTCGAGTCGACCGCCCGCGACGCAATGTTCAACGATTACTATGTCGTGATTGCAGAAGACTGCGTCGCCAGCGACGACCGTCAGCAACACGACGCATCCATGCTGCTGATGCGTCATCGATTCGACGTCGCGCAGTCACCGGCAATTTCTGCCACGTGGGTTACTGCGGCGGCAACCGCGGAACTGACCAAATTCACAACCGATGCACGTGTACGCCATTAAACAAGTCCGGGCAAACATCTCCCTACCGAATGTCGCATAGTTCCTTGGAGGCTGGATGGACATCGCGGGAGTGCTGCCCGTCGCCGTACGTGCGGGGTTTTTCTCGGACGATCAGAGCGCCATCCTCGCCGGCGCTCGACAGGACGGATTCCGATACATCGGCGACCCACGGACACCAGGATTCCGAGCGATCCGGGTGCCCGGAGAGGCCGTCTCGGTCCTCCTGATACTCGGAGATGGCCAAGTGGCGCAGGGTGACTGCGCAGCAGTTCAGTACTCAGGTGTAGGAGGCAGGGACCAGTTGCTAAACTCCGTGGAGGCGATGGAGCAGATCAATCGAAACGTCACGCCCCTCCTGATCGGGCAAGATGCATCAAGTTTCCGTGAATTGGCAGGCGAAATCGACAGTCTCATCGTGGACGGTCGGCGGTTGCATTCCGCGATCCGATACGGCGTAACGCAAGCTATTCTCGATTTCGTGGCGAAGAGCCGAGCGCTGACTATGGCCGAGGTCGTGCGTGACGAGTACGAAACCGGCCAGGCCCTATTGCCGGTACCTATGTTTGTGCAGAGTGGGGACGATCGGTACGACGCGGTCGACAAGATGATCCTCAAGGGAGTGCATGCCCTACCGCACGGGCTTATTAATAACGTGGAGACAAAGCTCGGCACGGATGGGGGGCTGTTCGCGTCCTATGTCGCCTGGGTACGCGACCGCATCTTGGCGCTCCGCAAAGACGATTGTTATCGGCCGACTATGCATTTTGACGTCTACGGCACCATCGGAATCGCCTTCGGCAGCGACAATGAGCGCATGGCCGACTACCTATCTGTACTCGGAGAGACCGCGGCACCCTTCACCCTGCGGATCGAACACCCGGTCGACGCAGGCAGCCGCGAACGACAGGTGGCCGCCCTCACCGCCCTGCGGACGTCGCTGCGCGCGCGCGGCTCGGACGTGCAAATAGTAGTCGACGAGTGGTGTAACACTTTGGAAGACATCGAGCTCTTCGCTGCCGCGGGTGCTGCCGATGTCATTCACGTGAAGACACCGGACCTCGGTGGGGTCAACAACACGGCGGAGGCGCTGTTGACAGTGCGGCGCCACGGCCTGGCTGCCTACTGCGGGGGCACCTGCAACGAGACCGACCGTTCCGGGCAGGTGATCGCGAATATCGCAATGGCGTGCGGGGCGGATCAAATCCTAGCTCGGCCCGGCATGGGCGGCGACGAAGGCTTGCTTATCGTCGGAAATGAGATGCTCCGGGTAGCCGCTCTCGCCGGAACCCGAAGAGGCGCTGCCACCAGCACGGGCGGTCCCAGTCGATAACCTCGCTCGATGATGGACGCATCGTCGCGACAAAGCAGGTCCGTTCGGCAGTCTCCGACTGGCGCTACTTCCCCCCGACCACAGGGCGAAGGGTGATCCCGCCGACGTAGGTGGACAGCCGCAAACGAGTTCGTCGCGCGTGGCGGGCGAAGCGTTCTGGCCTCCTCGCCCACTCGCAAGTCAGCCGCTGGTTCTCCGCCCACAGCCGGTCGTCCTTGCCGCGTGGCCGAGGTGGCGACCGGTGGGTCAGTGCCGCGCCGCGGGCGACCGCATCACGAGGATAAGCACCAGCGGCTTCGGCGCGGCCGACGATCGCTCGTTCTACCCGGGGTCCAATCAAATTGATCCCTGGGTGGATTATGTACACTTCAGCAGTGACCGCCTCCAGAAGCAAACGTGGCACTCCATGGGTGCGCGACAGTGACCGCGCCTATGAGAAGCTGCGCGAGATGATTCTGGACCTACGGCTCTCCCCAGGTGACGTAATTAACGAACAGGCATTGGCGGCGGAGCTCGGCTTGGGCAGGATGCCGGTCCACGAGGCAGTCGCGCGTCTCGCCACCGATCGGTTGGCGACAATTATGTCGCGGCGTGGCACCGTTGTTACACCCATTGCCCTCAAGGACGTCGTCGACATGTTCGAGGCGCGCGAAGCCATTGAATGCGGCGTCGCGTACATCGCTGCCAGACGCGCCACGGACGACGACCTGGCCCACCTCCGCAAGTTGGTCAGTATCGCCGACGCTGCCCGCGAAGCGGCGAAAGCCGAGGAATACCTTCGGGGTGATCAAGCCTTTCATGCGTTTCTAGTCCACATGATTGACAACGCGTTGTTGCAAGACGCCGCCGACCGCCTGCTTTTGCATAACCTTCGATTCTGGCGGCTGTACTTTTCCACACGCCCAGCGCTTCACGGGTCGATGCTCTCCCACGAAAAGCTGCTTCTTGCAATCAGCAGCCATGATTCGGAAAGGGCAACGTTGGCAATGCGAGAGCATATTGCTAGCTCGCGCGGTATGCTCCAATCGCTCTTCTAGCTGTTCCCCTGCTGGGGGCGTTACCTTGCTAGAGGCGTCTCTATATCGAGCGGCTCCTGGAGGGGGAAGTGACAGGCCGCCAAGTGTCCGGTAGCGAATGGTCGAAGGGGAGGCTCCTCTACGGCGCATATCTCCTGTGCCCGTGGACAACGTGTGCGAAAGCGGCAACCTGAAGGTGGATCACTCGCTGATGGCAACTCGCCTTGCGGAGTTATTCCTGACTTCGCTTTCTCCTTGACCGGATCCGGCTCCGGAATGGATTCGAGCAAGAGGTTAGTATATGGGTGTGCTGGGCTAGCATATATTTCCGATGCCGGTCCCACCTCGACGAGCTTGCCAAGATACATTACCCCAACGCGGTCTGCGAGGTACTTCACGACGGACAAGTCGTGGCTAATTATGACGTAAGTCAAGCCGAAATCATCTTGTAGCGACTTCATCAAGTTGAGCACTTGCGATTGGATGGACACATCGAGCGCCGAAACGGGTTCATCCGCAACGATTAACCGCGGGCTTAATGCCAGAGCTCGCGCCATCCCGATCCGCTGCCGCTGACCGCCCGAAAACTCGTGCGAGTATCTATGCAGCGCCTGGCGTGGTAGGCCAACCGCGTCCATCAGTTCAGCGACACGTGCTTTTCGTGATTTACGGTCACCGATCCGCTGAATTTTCAGCGGTTCCTCTAGGCAAGCACCAATTTTCATACGTGGATCGAGTGCCGCTGCAGTATCTTGAAACATCAACTGAAGGTCCCGACGCTGACGCCGCAGCTGCCGGTGTTTGAGTGAGCTTAATACCGCACCACCAAACTCAATTGTGCCTGCGGTTGGTTCGTCAAGCGAAACGATGAGGCGGCCCAAGGTCGTCTTGCCGCATCCGGATTCACCGACCAATGCGAACGTTTCACCCGCAGCAACATCGAAGGAGACTCCGGAGACAGCCTTGACCGAGCCGGTCTTCGGATGCGCGAATCCGCCAGCCACCGCAAACTCTTTGTGTAGGTCATGAAGTTCGAGAATCGTTTCGCCGGCGCCTCGCAGCTCGGATACCGGATCGCCACCAGCCGGCCGAATGGTGACGCGCTCCGTGGCGGACGTGGGTCGCGGATGAAAACACGCATACGCCCGCCCTGGTTCGTCTGCGGTCAAACTAGGATCCTTCTGCCGACAGAGGTCGGTAGCAAAACTGCAGCGCGGAGCAAAACGACATCCAGTGGGTGGGTCGGCGAGATCGGGTGGCAGGCCCGGAATTGATTCTAAGGCTTCGCCTCGCGCTTGATCCAACTTAGGAATCGACCCGAGCAGTGCTTCGGTGTAAGGGTGCCGCGGACCCGAAAAGAGCGTGTTAGTCTCTCCTGTCTCCACGATGCGACCCGCGTACATCACTAGGACCCGATCCGCGCGACCTGCGATCACTCCCAGATCGTGGGTTATCAGCAAGACCCCCATTGCGAGCCGACCTCTGAGTTCTTCGAGCAAATCCAGAATTTGCGCCTGAATGGTGACATCGAGGGCGGTGGTCGGTTCGTCTGCGATCAGCAAACGCGGCTCACAAGCCAGCGCGAGTGCGATCATCACTCGCTGGCGCATACCTCCAGAGAGCTGGTGCGGGTAGTCATCCAATCGGCTCGCCGGCCTCGGCATTCCGACCAAACCGAGCACTTCTTCGGCCCGACGGCGGGCAATCGGTTTGGAAACGTTGCGGTGAAGGCGAACGGCCTCGCTGATCTGCTTGCCGATCGTCATGGTGGGATTGAGCGACGTCATGGGATCTTGGAAGACCACGCCTACGTCGCTACCGCGCAACCTACGCATTCCAGCCTCAGACAGCGTCGTCAATTCAGTTTCACCAAGGCGGATACCACCTGAGGCGACCCGTCCACCAGGCGGAAGCAAGCGCATTATCGACATACCGGTCATGCTTTTCCCACACCCCGACTCACCGACGAGACCAACGGTTTCTCCGGCAGCGACGTCGAAGGAAATCCCGTCTACAGGCCGAACCAGGTCACGGCCGCGACGGATTTCGGTATGCAGGTCGCGGACCTCTAGAATGGTCATGAGTCAACTTTCTCCGAGCTGGATGCGTTTAGTACAGTGAAGGTTATACGAAGCCGTTTCGCGGCCACAATCCATCGCCAAGTTATAGAGCCGCTCAATGCAACATCGCCGCTGTACGGGGCGCCTTCACCGAGCTGTGCGGATCGAGAGCGGAACCAATATAATCGCCGAAAAAATTGCTCAACAGAATGACCGCGGTAATCGCCAGCCCTGGAAAGGTCGACATCCACCACGCCGTCTCGAGGTACTTGCCGCCCGACGCAAGGTCAACGCCCCAGTCCGGCGACGGCAGGCTGACGCCGAATCCTAGGAAACTCAGTGTCCCGGCAGTCAGCACCGCCCACCCGATCGCGCTGCTCACCAGCACCGCGATCTCTGTCGCGAGGTTCGGAAGCAAATGCCTGAAAACACTGTGAATTCCCGTACCGCCGAAGAGACGTGACGCCGAAATGTAGTCGGCCGTTCGTAAGCGCCGTACCGAGCCGTAGACGACGCGAGCAAATGCCGGGGCGTAGGCGACGCCGACGGCGACGATCACGCTCGTGGTCCCGGTACCGACGATCGCGACCACCATCAGCGCGATAAGCAGGGCGGGCAATGCGAGTATGACATCGAGAATGCGCATGATGAGTCCACTGACCAGCGGGGGCGCCACCCCGCCGATCAAACCCATTGCGACGCCCGATACAGTAGAAATGAGAATGCCGATAACACTTGCAATGAGAATCGGACGGGCTCCCCATATCGTCCTGGTGAAGACGTCTCGACCCAGATCGTCCGTGCCGAACCAATTTGCACTGCTCGGGCCCGTAAGTGCGGTACCGGTCGAGGCGGTGGGATCGCCGGACGCCAGCCACTGGGGCGCAAGTACAGCCACAATAATGAGCACCAAGAAGACGAGCATAGCCGCCGCTGAAAAAGTTCCGCCGCGCTTCATGAATGCGCCTGTGAGACGCCCGCGCGAAGTGCTGCCGTCGACGGTGAGCGCATCGACGGGAATGGTTTCTGCGCTTTCCACTATGGGCTCTGTGGCGCTTGGCGTCTTGCTCTCACTTGCCGTCATGCCGCTACCTTCTTCCGGGTACGTGGGTCTATGGTTCCCACCATGAGATCAACTACCAGGTTAATGAGGACGTAGGCGACACCGATGAACAACACGGCGCCTTGAACGACGGGAATGTTTTTCGCCGCGATCGAGTTCACCAAGTAACTGCCCAGGCCAGGACGTCCGAATATCACTTCGATGACCGCTGCGCCGGTCAGGATGTTGCCGATCTGCAGTCCGAGCATGGTGACTGTTGGAATGGAGGCGTTTCGTAATGCGTGAACAAGCAAGACTCGAGTGCCGCCCGCACCTTTTGCCCTGGCCGTCCTGATATATTCAGAGTGATACTCCTCGATCAGCCGACCACGAAGAAGTCTCGTCAGCACGGCTGCATAACCCCAGCCCAACGCAACCGCGGGCAGGACCAGGGCGCGCAGTCCCTGACTTCCTACTGCCGGGAACCATTGGAGGTTTACCGCGAATACCAGTGTGAATAGCAGGGCAAGCCAGAAGTACGGAATAGCGACACCGGACACCGAAACAAGTCGGGCTATGCGGTCACCGAGTGATCCCGGTGCTACGCCCCCGATGATACCCAGCGGTATGCCAATGATGATCGCGACGAGCATTGCTGCTCCACTGAGGACGAAGGTGCTGGGTGCTCTGCTGAAGAGTTCAGTCGACACCTTTCGACCGGTAACAAATGATGTCCCGAGGTCTCCGTGGAGTAATCCCAAAATATAGCTAATGTACTGCGAATAAAGTGGCTGGTCTAATTTGAGCTGCACCTCCAGTACGTGTACTTGGGCCGTAGTCGGATTCGAGCCGAAGAGCATTGCCTGAGCGGGATTACCCGGGATGAGGTGAATGATCAGAAATGAGACGATGGAGATACCGAACAGCACAGGAATGGCGACCAGTATTCGTCCAAATATGAACTGTTTCATAGACCCACACCTCCATGAGTGCGCGTGCTGCCGATGGGCTGATAAGGACAGTGACCCATCTTATATTAGCTGTGCAGCGTGGAAGAACGCGTATCCAGTAACACCGAATTGCAGCCCTTTCAAATTATTAACGGTCGAATAGACACCACTAACGTTGTATATGGGAAGGAAGGTGGCATCTTCCATCAGTGTGGTGGTGACCTTCTCGTACTGGCTGGTACGCGGCGCATCGTCCACCGTGCTGTTCGCCTGAAGTATAGATTGGTCTACAGTAGGGTTGCAGTAGTGACCCCAGTTGAACCCGGACTCAATGGCACTGCATGCTGTCAGACCATGCAAGAGATAGGGATCCACGTCGTAGTAGAAGATCGCAGCCAGATTTTGTACTCCCTTATTGTAGGACGCTGTTGCCGTCAAGAAGGGCTGTGCGGTTGTGCTGGCCGAGAACCCGACCGCTTTCAGTTGGTTGACGATGTACTGCGTCGGCAATTCAAAGCCGTTCGCCGACTGGATTAGGATATCCAGGTGCAAGGGATTTCCGGCTTTACTGCGGACACCGTCGCTGCCAACTTTCCAACCCGCTGCGTCGAGCAGGCCCTTCGCCTTTTCCGGGTCGTAGGGATAAAGTGATGCCGCTGCTTTACTGTAACCGGGCGTACTCGGCGTCAGCACGTTGTGTGCAGCTTCGTAGGACCCCGCGAGAATAGTTTGGTTCAACTTATCCTGGTCTACAGCATAGAGTATGGCCTGTCGCACTGGCAATTCGTTTGTCGGGGCCTTAGTTACGTTAATTGGGTAACCGTATGGCTGACCCGTGGACTCGGCATTGTAATGGGCGAGCGACGACGACTTCTTGATTGCTTGGATGTTATTCGGTTCCAAGTTCATCGCCATGCCAATCTGACCAGCGCGCAAGGCACTATACCGCGTGTTGGTGTCTGGAAGTATTTTGAATATCAGCGAGTTGAGCTTGGCAGGCCCAGCGGGACCGAATGCTGGTGGGCCCCACTTGTAGTCGGGGTTCTTCATAAGCGTCACATTGTCCTGGGTTGTGTAGCTGACAAATTTGAAAGGCCCGGTACCGACAGGGTTGCGGCCGAAACCGGTGGGTCCGTACTTCTGCAGAGCAGTCGGCGACGACATTCCAAATATGATGGTTGTCATCTCGTGCACAAATGCCGCATTCGGCTGGCTGAACACGATTTGTGCGGTGTACTCGTCTACTATTCGCGTTTCCTTGTATGGACCCAATGAACCGATGGCAGACCGTGACTTCGTAGCCGGGTCGGTGATGTGCTCAAGCGTCGCTTTGACCGCTTGTGCGTTGAACTTCGTGCCATCGTGGAAGGTGACGTCTTGTCGCAGCTTGAAGGTATATGTCGTTGCGTCCGGCGAGACGGTATAACTGGTCGCGAGTCCAGGTGAAAATGCCTTGTTGCCACCACCTGTGGGCAACCACCACATTAGAGGGTCAAAAACAGCCGACACGATAAATGAGGATAGCGCGAGGCCGGTTGCGTTCGGGTCGAGTGTGTCAGGCTCTTGAAAGACCCCGACGGTCAGAATGTCCGATGCTTTGGTTGCAGTACCCGAGCCACTACTGCAGGCGGACAGGAGTGGGCCGCCAGCGACGGTTGCCAGCGCTGCACCGCCCATGGCCAGAAAGCGTCTGCGTGGTAAGTGCAGTTGGGCCGGATTCTGGAATGGGGACGCTTCGCGCCGGGTCTCGTCGTGGGGGTTCATGCGGCGGCTCGTTTCAGTCTGGGTCGGGGTGGTTCTGTGTCTTGTACCCGCACAGGGGTCTCATTCACGCATCGCTTGGACTCGTACGTACGCACATCGACTGAGCAGGCGCCGTTGCGTTCCGGTACGCCTGCGGGAGTCTCTGGTTCAGGCGCAGGCCAGGGCATTGACGGAAAATCGTGGTGATGGCGGCGTACCGCCTCTAGGCGTGTAGGAAGCCCACTGCGCCACTTGAGACTGCCACCCATGCTTGCCAGCATGGGTGGCAAGCATCGTCTTATATCTGATGCATGTCAACGGTTTGCGTTGACTGAATTCTGCCCGGTTTGATGCCGCTTTCCTCCTTGCGGAGGATGCAGTCATGCCGAAGAGGTATCCGAGTGATCAGCGTGAGCGAGCGGTCCGGATGGTCATGGATCGCCTGGAGGAGTACCCGTCGCCGTGGGCAGCTGCTCAGGCTGCTGGGACCGAAGTTGGGGGTGGGAGCCGAGATTCTGCGCAAGTGGATCGTGCAGGCCCAGGTCGACGGGAGTGTGCGGTCTGGTCCGACGAGTGAGGAGCTCGCGGAGATCAAGCGGCTTGATGCAGTCCCGCAGGTTGGCGCAACTCGTTCCGCGTAATGCTTTGCGTGTTGTGAGCTATGGCGTGCGGGTGGTGGCTGTGTCGATCACCTCCGGTTTGTTGGTGGTCGCGGTGATCGAGGTCGGGGCTGGTGGGATCAGCTGGGCCATGGATTCCTCAGACAGGTAGCGGCGTTCGGCGACGAGGCGTCAACAACGAGGGGAAGAAGGACGCGGTGCGGGTCTTGGCGATCGTGACCGTCAGGTCTCCGCTGGTCGTGGACACGGTCTTGTCCCGGGTCCCGTTGCGGTAGGTCGTGCGCGTGTCGGTGCGTTCGTGTGGGTCGGCGCCGATGTGTTCGGCAGCCTCGGCATCGATCAGGGCTTGCAGGCTCGTGCAGTAGCCGGCGCATCAATTGACCACCGTCGGCGCTGCTTAGCGCCTCGATCAGCTCGACAGGGCAGACTTATCCAGGGCCATCGCGTGAAGTCCGTTCGTGAGTTCCTTGGTCGGTACTCACAAAGCCTCACGGGATGGCTCCTCCATGCCCGGGACCGACACCGGTCACCGAGCCGAGGAACCCGAGTTACACCACTCCAGGGGAGTTACCCTTCACCCGCTGGCTGACCCGCCAAGGCCTCTTGGCCCGCGACCCCTGCGACAGCGAACTGCTCTGGATCTCCCGCCGCATTCAACGCCGCCCCCGCGCCGTCGCCGCCGACGCTGTCGAGGCGATGGTCACCGCCGCCCGGGCCGAGCCCACCGATCGGCAGCGGATGTTCTGGCCCGACCGAGACGTCGCCCTGCTGCGCTTCCTCGCGGGCAGCGGCGCCCGCGCCGAGGAAGTCTGCGGCGCCACGATCACCGAGATCGACCGCCGCCCCGAACGGCCGATCTGGCGGGTCGGGCGCTCCAAGGGCGGCAAACAACGCGACGTCCCCCTGCCGGGTGCCACCGTCGAGGCCCTCGATACCTGGCTGGACGCCCGCAG
>JAABUM010002979.1_pt1 | contig 21658 bp, 19 predicted proteins | sample 5559161 | NCBI WGS metagenome assembly JAABUM01 (sample SAMN10711868, study PRJNA513369) | rock metagenome | isolation source: Antarctica rocks | place: Antarctica: Victoria Land, Siegfried Peak nord
ACGTCCTGCGGGGTCAGGTCCAGCGTCGGCGCGGTCACCACCGGTTCGATCGGGGCCATCGCTCCCTCCTCCATCGTGCTGCCACTGGAGGAACGCTACCACACCAAACTCTCGCTGTAGTAATAGAATGCATTCTGTAAACGCTCCGCCTCGGGAACGAGATAAAGATGGCTGATCGATCCATTTCCAAGCTCGAAAAAATGCGGCGCATTTAGGTGCAAGCCCAAGCAAGACATGCAGTAACGAGTTCGCGCAGCCGCCATGCGTGACTAAAGCGACACGATCACCAGTAGCAAACTCTTCACGTACCCGATCGAGCACATCTTGGCAACGCGCGAATGCGCCTGAGGGTGTATCACCGCCGTGATCCCAGCCGCTTGCGGTAATTGCAGCAGGAAAACGCGCTCCTATACAAAGCTTTAGAAGCGCCATGCGCCCGTAGCCACGATGGTGCGCCATGTAATGCTCGCGCAGATCCGGCCAGACCTCGACAGTTGGGTGGGCAAGCGTGGACGCGACAATCTGCGCCGTTTCCAGGGCACGGATCAGCGGGCTGCTCACGATGTGCGTTACACCATGTCGTTCCAGGACTCTCGCCGCTTGCTTTGCCTGCTGTCGACCATAATCGGTGAGTAGGCTATCAGGATCCCGATCGTTAATTACCTGTCCCCTGCATTCGCCATGCCGGATCAGGAAGAGATGCATCGCTTCGCCTTTCGCTGTCGCACTCGCAAATGCTCAACCTCGATGTCCTGGAATGTCCTGGCGAAGTTTACTCACCGGCCCGCTGCGCCGGACGCGTCGGGCGCGCGACCGCGACGACCACGTTCGCCAGGACCGGGATGAAGAGGCAGAGGAGCGCCAGCGCGGGCACGGCATCGCTGATATCGAGGAGGACTAATGCCGCGATCGCCACCCCGACCGCGCCGAAGATCAGGTTGAGCGCCAGTGCGAGCGGCACCAGCACGCGGGTCGCCCCGGTCGCGGTCGCCCACTCCCGCGCGACCAGATAGCGCCCCGCCTCGACCAGTACGGCGAACGCCAGGAAGAGGAGGACGACCGCGTAATTCTTCTGCGGCGCGGCCTCGTCGAACAGGGTGCCCACGGCGGTCAGCGCGAAGACGACGACCGCGAGGATCAGGAAGAACGATCCCGCCAGGCGCAGGGTCAGGGAGAGCTTGCGTATGCCGTCAGGCCCCATCGATACCTCCGCAGGAGACTTCCCGTTTGCTGTACAGTACAGGCTTCATCGTCCCGCCCCCCGCCAGGCCGGTGTTGTCCCACGCCGGGTCTTGGGGCGGCGTGGCGGCGCAGCCATCAACCCAGCAACCAGGGGCGCGCTGGCGTTGGCGAACGTGGCAGGGCCGATGGACGAGCGTACGCGCCCTGGCCTCGGTTGCCGTTGGACTAAAGTCCCGGCTGAATGGCCTCCGGCCACGAAGTCCCCCTACGGGGACTCGATAGGGCAAACACATCCGCTATCGCCAGCACGTCGCGCAACTATTGCAGTCCGCGTAGGCGGACTTCGTGGCGGCGTGGGCCATCATTCAGCCGGGGCTTCAGCCCAACGGCACCCCGCGCCAGAGCGCGCAGATTCCTCCATCAGCGTCCCACGCGCCCCGCACAATCGACTCCATCAACCTCGATCCTACGGACTACAGACTACAGACTACAGACTTCTCTCACGACTCACGACTCGTTCAACGTCCGCTCGATGCCGACGCGCAACTGGCGCAGCCGCGCCGCTGTGTCGGTCAACTCCTCCACCAGCCCGCCCGAGCGGTCGCGCTCGGCGCGGACGAAGCGGGTGTACGGCGCGACCGCCTCGCGCATCCGGGCGATCGAGCGATCGAGCTCGGTGGCGAACTGCTGCCGCAGCGTGCCGACCAGCCGCTCGCGCAACGCCTCCGAGCGCACCCGGAACTCGCGCTGCGCGCGGCGGCGCTTGGCCGGGAGGATACCGAAACCGAGGACCGCCACCAGCGACGCCGCCAGGATGCCGGTCACGTCCACCACCACCGTCGAGGCCGCCGCCACCACCAGCGCCCCCAGCCCCACCGCGCCGACCTGCGCGAGCCCGGTCCCGACGATCGCGCCGCGCACCGACTCGCCGAGTTGCCGCGCCTCGCTCGCCGCGTCGTAATGGGTCACGACCTCCTCCGCATGCCGCCCCACGGAGGTGAGCAGCGCGCGGCGGTCGTAGTCGAAGCCGCGCCCGACCTCGCCGATCACCTCGTCGTTGTACTTCGTCAGTTGGCGGCGCGAAACGTACTCGTTGATCGCGGTCCAGGTCTTCAGGTCGCGCTCGATCAGCCAGTCGATCAGCTCGTGGACCGTCTCCTCGATCTGCGTCTCGGTGTCGCGCGTCACCGTGCGCTCGAACTCGGCGCGGATCTTGTCGGCGTTCAGCAAATCGATCGTCCGCCCGATCCGCAGCGTCTCGTCGAAGAACGCCGTGCCGCGATCGTTCATCGCCAGGATGATCCCCTCGATCTTGGCGATGTAGAGGGCGAAGTCGCGCTCCATGTCCTCGCGATAGACCTTCAGTTGCCCCTCGATCGTGTCGATCGTCTTGCTATCCTCGGCCAGCAGCTTTAAGCGCTCCTGCGCCACGCCGTAATAGCGCTCGGTCAGGCGCTCCGCCACGCCGAGCGGATTGAGCAATTTCAGGCGCAGGCGGCTCGCCTCGTCGAGCGTCTCGAAGATGTAGCGCTCCAGCGCGGCGAAGTGGCTGCGGTCCCACAACGCCTCGCGCTCCGGCCCCGCCTCCAACGCCTTGGCGTCCTGCGCCAGCTTCGCCGCGACCGGGAAGATGTCCGGCGTGAAGCCGAGCAGCCGCCCGACGTTCTCCCCGATGAAACGCTCCACCTCCGCCAGCCCCGCCGCGTCGAGGAGATCGACCTTGTTGAGGACGATGACGATCTTCTTCCCCCACTCGCGGATGATCTGCATGTAGGCGCGCTCGCTCTCGCTGAACGGGCGATCGGCGCTGGTGACGAAGAGGATCAGGTCCGAGCGCGGGATGAAGCCCTGCGCGATCGCCTCGTGCTCGCGGACGATCGCGTTGGTGCCGGGGGTATCTACCACGCTGATGTCGCGCAGGAAGCGCGCCGGGTAGGCGTGCTCGACAAAACCCTCGCTCGTCGTCTGCGTGTCGTGGACCGGGCCGAAACGCAACAGGTTGATGCGCGCGGTCGTCGGCGTGACCCCTTCGGGCATCACCGGATCGCCGAGGAGGGCGTTGATAAAGGCCGACTTGCCGGAGTTGAACTCCCCGACGATCACCAGCAGGAAGATCTCGTCGAGTCCGCGCACCGCGCCGCGCAGCAGGCGCAACTCGTCGGGCGCGGCCCCGTAATCGGTCATCCGGTCGAGCAGTCGATCGAGCACCTTACGCTCCTCGGCCACCAGCCCGCGCTGCCGCTCGCTCAGGATCTCGCCCGCCGTCATCTCCGTCGCCATCGCCCCGCCTCCCGCACCCGCGCGCACCGGTTCACGTCATCATTTTACACTACCAGGATAGACGATCGGGACGCAGCTTTCGTGCCATCCCGTGTCTCGCCCTGATGATGGTGCGGCGCGGCCCTCAGCGTGGCGGGTCCGGCGCGACGCTCGATGCCACCTGCGGGCCGACGAAGTCGCGCGCCAGGCAATCCATGTAGACCGTGTCCCATAGCCGACCGCCCTGCCAGTGGGACTGTCGCCGCCGCCCGATCTCGCGGAAACCGGCCTTCGTGTAGGCGCGCAGCCCGGCGGGGTTCGTGGCGTAGACCGTCAGCATGACGCTGTGCAGCCCGAGCATCGTGAACGCATAGTCAAGCATCAGGCGCGTCGTCTCGGTGCCGTACCCCTGGCCCCGGCAATCGGCCTCGCCGATCCCGATCACGAACTCGGCGGTGCGCTCGCGGGTGTCGATCCCTTGCCAGGCGGTGAAGCCGAGCGGACGCCAGTCGGCGCGGCGATAGATGATGAACGCCGCCCGCCGCCCGTCCCGGTCCCGCTCGGCGTGGAGCGCCGCTATCGCCTCGCTCGTCCACGGTCGCGGCACACCCCCCTGCGTGCGGCGCAGCGTGAAGTCATCGAGCCAGCGCCGCACCGTCGGCAACAGGTCCGCGCGCTCCGGCCCCAGCGCCACCCGCTCCCCGACGATCGTCACGAGCGATTCCACAAACATCACCACCTCCCACAGCATCACCGCGCGGGGCGGGCGGGCAGATGCCACGCCGACCCGTCGCGCATTTACCGTGTCAACGCGGCAGATCGGGCGCGAAGATCGGGGCCAGGTAGGGGCTCGTGAACTCGCTGGCGAAACACTCCATGTAGATCGTGTCCCAGAAGCGGCCGCCCATCCACTGCGCCTCGCGCCGCCGCCCGAACTCCCGGAAGCCCGCCTTCCAGTAGGCAGCAGCGCCGGCCGGGTTGTACTCGTGGACGCGCAGCATCACGTTATGCAGCCCGAGCGCGGTGAAGGCGTAATCGAGCATCAACCGGGTCGTCTCGGTGCCGTGGCCGCGTCCCCGCGCGCTCCGTGCCCCGATCATGATCCCGAACTCGGCGGTGCGATTGCGCCAGTTGATGTCGTTCAGCGCGGTCGTGCCGATCGGCAGCCACGTCGGCTCGGGATAGTCGTCCTCACTCGTCGGCGGATCGTAGACCAGTTCGCCGGTCGCCCGGGAGGCGCGCACGTAGATGGTGAAGTGCGTCGCCGCATCATCGGCGATTGCGCGCTCGAACCACGCCAATTCCGCCTCATGGGTGATCGGCCCCCGGATCGGCCCCAGCCCGCGCGCCGTCGCCAGATCGTTGATCCACCGCGTCGTCTGCGGCACGAGATCGTGCCGCAGCGGACCCAGCGCCACCCGCTCGGCCCGCATCGTGATTATCGGCTCGTCGTCCATACCCATCGAGTCCACGCTCCTCCTGATTCCCTAGTGCATCGTTCCCCAACTATGGTGCAGATCAAAAAACGCGCCGTTCTTATGCTATTAGCGAGCAACTGTAGTACATTGCGGCCTCCTATTTGCACCATACTTCAGGAACGGCGCACTAGCGATACGCGGCGCTGCAATCCCGTGTACGATCGCAACAAGACGGCGACCCAGGCCGACAGCGGCCTCTCCCGATGCCCAGTCCCTATTATGCGCCACGTTCACGGAGTCTACCGGGCGGCCGAAAGCGCCCGTCACTGACCGACATTCGGCATATTGAACACGACAGCGTATTGACCGAAAGGCCAAGTGACGCAGGCCCGTGCCTTGTCTGACACGGGCCTGCGTACTATGCGCGGTAGCGCTGAACGTGCTTACGTCAGCGCGGGCGGTTGCGAGCGTCCGTCGCGGATCAGGCGGTCCCCATCCACACCGACGTTCACGACCATGTCGTGCAGCGCCGTCTCATCGGCCAGGATCGCTTGCGGTCGTTCGGCGATTTTCGCGACCTCATCGCCGAGCCACACACCGATCTCCCCCGGCACATATTCTTCGTCGCAGCCGACGCAAACCGCGACCGGGACATCGCGCACCACGATCCGCACGCGCTCGAAGGTATACGTTAACTCCGCTAAGCGCCGCTCGGTGTGCGCGCCGCAGAGCACACACGGCCGCGCGTGAAACAGCGGGCGACTCTCCATAGTCCCTCTACGTTCCTGCGCTCTTGAACCTCGGCACCTCCCGCCGTGCAAGACACTCACCCGGTCTGCCGAGCGACAGCGGCGGCTCGCCACCGACCGACAGGACAGAATAGCTGGCGGGGTCGCGGCGTTGGGGAAGGATGGTGGCGCGCGGCGATCACCATGCCTGAGGCGTGGCAACCGCCCTGCGATACCATTGTTATTATCCCGCCCTCCCCATCGGGTAGGGGGATACGAATCTGCGACCGGGTGTGGGGTAGCCCCACCCACCGAGAAGGAGTAACTACCATCATGGCCGACAACGTTTTCACCTCCCTGGCCGAGACTGACGGGTACGAGGGCGCGGTGGCACGCTCCCAGGACGGCCCGGTCGTCCTCTTCCTCCACGATTACACCTGCCCGATCAGCCGCGCGGCATACAATGAGCTGCAACGCCTGTCGCCAGAAATCATCGGCGAGACGCGGCTGGTCGATGTGGGGCGTGAGCACGCGCTGTCGGAGACGATCGCGGCGCAGACCGGCGTGCGCCACGAGTCGCCGCAGGCGATCATCCTGCGCGACGGCAAGGCCGTCTGGGACGCCTCGCACTTCGCCATCACCGCCAAGGGCGTCACCGCCGCCCTCGCGAAGCAAGGGTAGCGGGCGCGAGCGGCCAGCACCACCGCGCGCCCGCACCATGCTGTGCAACCGGGCTGACTCGCCCGCCACGAGGGCATACCTCGTGGCGGGCGAGTCAGCCCGGTCCCGCGTGATGCTCACCATTGTGGCGGGCTGGCCCCACCGCCTCCTTCCTCGAACGCACCGCCTCGCGCGAATGAGCACAGCCGCCGGAAAATGGGCCGTAACCCAGGGTGGTGCAAAAACTTCTCCCAAGACAGTTCATACCCCCACGATATGCCGCGAGTCTGTAGCAGGAAACCCCGCCGTTCCTGCTTACAAGGTCATGAAACGCCGACTTAACACCCCCCGCCCGCCCCTCTCCAATAACGCTTCGCCCCCATAACGCTTCGCACCAGCGCCACGGAGCAGCATGACCGCTGCGCCCCGCGCGTAATGGGCGGTGGCTACGTCGCGTCAACGCGCCCCCACCACACAAAAGTTTGTAGACCCGGCGGCGAATTGACAGCGATGGTCGTGGGACTTTGTGGGGATACCGCGCGGGACCATGCGGATCGTACAGTACATCTATTGGTAAATAGTTGTTTACACAGCGGCGTGACGCTCGCCCTGTGCCTGCACACGCCCGGAGGTTACTTTGTCACGCCCGCTGCAGCGCGCCGCCGTATCCGCCAGCCGCCCCACACGCTCCGTGGTCACATTCGCCCTCCTGCTGCTCATCGCACCGCTCCTCTTCGGGCTATCGACACTACCGGTCGCCGCCTCGTCATCCGGCGCTCTGGCGATCGTCACCCCCCTGCAACTCGAGCGCCGGACGGTCGCGCGCGGGGAGCGCATCACCGGCACCATCACCTACGCGAACCGGGGGAATCGCGCGGTGGCCGTCGCCGACATCATCATCGCCGGACGGCCACCCGGTGGCACCAACATCGGCGGGCCGTGGCTCGACTTCGGCCCCGGCGCGGGCGCGCACACGCTCGCACCGGGTCAGCAACTGACCGTCAGCGCGAGCCGCACGATCGCGGCAACCGATCCGACCGGGGCGTGGTATGCGTTCGCGACGTGGCAGGGCGCGGACGATGGCGCGTGGCACGACGCCCCCGCCACCGGCAACGTCGCCTTCACCGCGATCGCCACGGCCCCCACGGCGTCCCCCCCGTCCCCGACCGCGACGCCACCGCCGCCGGGTCCGGCCACAACGCCAACCCCACCGACCGCGATCCCGCCCACCCCGACACCCCGCCCCGCGACCGCGACGCCAACGGCGGGGCAACTCGCGCTCGTCGCGCCGCTGCAACTCGATCGTGCGACGGTGGCACGCGGCGGGGCGATCACCGGCACGGTGACCTACGCCAACATCGGCGGGAGCCACCTCACGATCCGGGCGATCATCATCGCCGCGCGTCCCCCCGGCGGGTCGAACAGCGGCGGTCCCTGGCTCGATCTGGCCCCGCAACAGGGGGCGCGCACGCTCGCACCGGGCGAACGGCTCACCCTGACGGCGAGTCGGACAATCGGCGCGGGCGATCCCGACGGTTCCTGGTACAGCTTCGCGACCTATCAGGATGACGCGGGCATCTGGCACGACGATGGCCGCAACGCCTCGTTCGTCGTCGGCACCGCAGGGGCCACGGCCACCGCGACGCCCGCCCCCACGACCCCGACGCCTGCCCCGACGAGCACGCCGCCGCCGACCGCGACACCGACCCCGACCGCGACGAGCACGCCCAGCCCCGCCGGCGTGGCGGTGCCGAGCGTGGCGGGCGGCTTCGTCGGGCGCGACGGGACGAACTTCACCCTCGGCGGGCAGCCCTTCCGTTTCGTCGGCTTCAACCTCTACGACGCGGCGAACACCGACCGCTACAGTTGCGTCTGGTGGCAGCGCTACTCGGAAGCGGAGCTCGACAGCGCGTTCGGCGCGATGCACGATCAGGCGGGCGCGACGGTGGTGCGTTTCTGGGCCTTCCAATCGTACACGGCGGGGGGGACCGACTGGTCGGGGCTGGACCGGGTGCTGCGCCTCGCCGCGAAGCACGACCTGAAGGTGCTCCCGGTCCTCGAAGATGGCCCCGGCTACTGCGGCTTGCAGACGCCGCCGTGGTCGAACGCCGGTCGCGAGCGCTGGCAGGGCAACGGCTCCTGGTACGACCAGGCGTGGCGGCGCGAATTCCGCTACGACGGCTACGCCCTCTCCCTGCCCGACTACATCGACCGCATCGTCGCGCGCTACAAGGACAACCCGACGATCCTCGGCTGGATGCTGATGAACGAGGCGGACACCAACAACGCGGCGGGGCTCTACACCTTCGCCCGCGTCCTGACCGCGCAGATCAAGGCCATCGATCCGCGCCATCTGGTGACGCTCGGGAGCCAGAGCAGCGGCCCACCCGCGACGGCGGGGGCCAATTTCCTGCGCGTCTACGGGCTGCCGACGATCGACTTCGCCGAAGGGCACGACTACCCCTATTGGGCCGGGGGCGACGGCGAGACGATGCCGCTACCGGGCAGCCCGGATGGGGGCCGGTCCCTGCCGGACCCGCGCAGCGCCGCCTGCCTGGACATGAGCGGGACGCCCGGTCGCGCGATGGTCGGCTGCGCCCTGGCGCAATCCCTCCGCATCCTCGGCAAACCCTTCGTGATGGGCGAGGCCGGCGTGCAGAGCGATGCCACCGCCACCGCCCAGACACGCCGCACGCAACTGCTCGGGGCCAAGATGGACGCCTTCTTCGCCAACGGCGGCTCGGGCTACATCATCTGGCAGTGGAATAAGCTCCAGGACACCGAGCGGTACGATGTCCTCCCCGGCACGGGTGACCCGTTGCTGCCTTTCCTCCGCGCCACCGTGGCGCGGCTGGTTGGCCGCTAACGCCGCCACCGGGCCACGGCGGCGAACGCCCGTGCTATACTCCCTCTCCACTGTCCGTATAGTGCCACGAGCCGAGGGGGGGCGCGGGTGAGCGCCGGATATCCGAGCCTGCACGAGAAGGTCAAGCGCTTCCTGCTGACGCGGGGGGGCGCGGCGGACGAGGAGACGCTGATCCGCCACGTCTTCGGCTCGGGGGGGTCGGCGGCCCTCTGGCGGGGTCTCCTGCGCCAACTCCTCGCCCCCGCCGATGGCGTCCCGGTCTTCGAGGAGCGCGCGGACGGGCGCTGGCACCTCATCGGCGCGCGCCCCGCCCCCGCCGGGGATGCGGGCCTCGGGGCGCTCGACTGGGTCGCGTTCGATGTGGAGACGACCGGCCTCAAGCCCTACCGCCAGCGGATCATCGAGGTCGCGGCGATCCGCTACCGCGCCGGGCGCGAGGACGATCGCTTCAGCACCCTCGTCAACCCGGAGCGCGCGCTGCCGGGGCAGATCGTCTCGCTGACGCACATTACCGACGATCTTTTGGTCGATGCGCCGCCCTTCGCGGCGATCGTCGCGCCGCTCCTCGCCTTCCTGGGCGACGACCTGATCGTCGGCCACAACGTCGCGTTCGATCTCGCCTTCCTCGACGCCGAGCTGCGCCGCGCCGGGCACCCGACCGCGCTCAACGCCCGCCTGGACACCCTGGCGCTGGCGCAGCGCGTCCTCACGTCGCAACGACGCTGGAATCTCGATGCCGTGGCGCGCGCCCTCGGCCTGCGCCCGCCGAAGGAGCGGCACCGCGCGGAGGCGGACGCGCGCCTCACCGCCGCCGTCCTCGCCGCCCTGCTCGATCGCGCGCCGGAACGCGGCCTGCACACGCTGGACGACCTCCTGCGCGTCGGCGGCGCGCGCGGCGGGGGCTATCAGGGCGAGGAGACGGAGACCGGGCGCGGGCGCGGGCGCTCGGTAATGGACCCCGCCTGGCTCGACGCGATCCCGCATCTCCCCGGCTGCTACCTGATGCGCGACGCCCGCGACACGATCATCTACGTCGGCAAGGCCAAGGATCTCCGCAACCGGGTCGGCTCCTACTATTCGCAGGCGCTCGGGGAGACGAAGAAGCCGGGGCTGCTGGAGGCGATCGCGCGGATCGAGACGATCATCGTCGGCTCCGAATTGGAGGCGCTGATCCTCGAATCGCAGCTGATCCGCCGCCACACCCCGCGCTACAACGTCCAGGGGCGGCGCTGCGAGCAATATCCCTACATCAAGGTGGAGCTGAACGACGCCTGGCCGCGCGTCCGCCGCACCCGCCGCCGTATCGACGATGGCGCGGCCTACTTCGGCCCCTTCCGCCACCCGCGCGCCGTGCGCCGCGCGCTCGACACGATCGCGGATGTCCTGCCGCTCCGCACCTGTCGCCCGCGCGCCAGGACACCGGAGGCGCGCTGGGCACCCTGCATGCGCCTGACCCTCGGCCAGTGTGTCGGCCCGTGCGTCGGCAAGACGACGCCGGAGGAGTACGGCGCGCTGGTCGATGTGCTGCTGCGCTTCCTCGGCGGCGAACCTGGACCGCTCCTCGATCGGTTGCAGGCGCAGCGGGTGGCGCTGGCGGGGCGCGGCTACTCGGCGCGGGCGGCGCAGTTGGAAGGGGCGCAACGCTCGCTCGCGGCGATCGCGCGCGAGGGGGCGCTGATCACCGCCGCCGGACGCGCCGATGACCTGATCCTGGTCCTCCCCGCAGTCGAGGCGGACGCCGTGGAAGCGCTGCTGCTGACGCGCGGGCGACTCTGGGCGCGGACGCGGGTGGCGAAGGCCGAAGCGGCGGCGGACGTGGCGGGGCGCCTGCATCGCGCCTGGACCCGCGCCCACAGCGAGGAGCTGCCGCCGCTCGACCACGCCACGGTCGACGAGACGGCCCTGCTGCTCGGCTGGCTCCGTCGCCGCGAGCACGACCTGACGATTTTCCCCCTCCCCGAAGCCCTGCCCGACGCCGATACCCCCACCGCCTGGGACGCGCTCGCCGCCGCCGTCCTCCGCGCCGAACCCTACCGCGACGGTTGGGAGCCCGACCCCGCCACCGACGAATCCGACGATGACGAGCCCTTCGGGGACGACCCCGACGCCATCGAGGACGAGGACGCCGACGAGATCATCGTGCTGGGGTAATGGGCCGTGGTCCTACCCTGGCGAGTCGTCGCCTCAGTCAGCCTCGGGCGTGGGAGCGAAGACCGCGTTCGGCGCGGGATCGAAGAAGCCGGTCAGGTGCGTGAGACGCCCGTCCGCCCCGAAGCGGACGTAGCTCGCGCCCTGCACGAACGCCTTCCCGGCCCCGTCGAGCATCGTCCAGTGGATGAGCGCCTGTGCGTGATGCTCGGTGAACGTGTCGTTCTGGAACGACGCGCCCGGGAAGCGTTGGTTCGACCGTCCGATCTTCGCGATCAGCTCCGCACGGCCGTGGCACTGATCCGTCGGATCGGCGGCGATGCAGTCCTCGGCCACCGTGCGGGTGAGGATATCTTGCCGTTCGCGGGCGCTGATGTCGCTGGACCAGGCGGACTGATAGGTTGTCCAGGTGGCGAGATAGGCTTCGTTGTGCATCGCGCTTTCTCCTCTTTGCGCGGGCGCGAACGCCCGCATGGCGCAGCGACCGCGAGATACCCTCGCGCTCTCGATCAGGACGCCTCGGCGATCGCGATCAGCCGCAAGTCTGCGAGCGCGGCCCGCCGGTGGGGGTCCGCCTCGACCAGATAGCGCGGGTTCTCCACCACCCGCCGGAAGTCCGCATAGCTGGGGTATCTGACGAGCGCGACCTCATCCCACCGCTCGTCGCTCGGCCCCACCAACCCGGCGAGCACGCCGCCATACCAGAAGAGCTGGATCCCCTCGGGCGCGATCTGGCCGAAGGCCGGGACGTAGCGCCCGTGATAGGCTTCCCGGCCCGAGCACGGCGGGCCGTCGGCGTGCTCGCCATAGTCCGCCTGCTCCCGGTAGCGCAGCAGATTGAGCATCACGAACGGCTGACCATCCGGGATCGCGGCGGCGGCGGCGGCGATGGCTTCCGGCTCCAGCTCGATGGACGACATGGCGATCTTCTCCCTCGTGTCATCGTTCGTTCGATTCATCACGGCCAGCGGCGGCACGTCGGTCAGTTGCCCGCCGCATCGCCCAGGGACGCCCAGAACTCCCGGAGCGCCCGCGCCCCGCGTGCCGGATCTTGCACCATCCACCAGTGACCCAGCCCGTCGAGCACGGCCACACGGGCACCCGCGCGCGCGGCGGCGCGACGGCGCATCGCCTCGGAGCCCACGTTGTCGTCCGCCGTGGCGAGCTAGGCACAGGCCGGGTCGCCGCGCGGCTGCGGGCAACTCGCGGCCCAGGTCGGCCATCACCGGCTGCGCCGCCGAGCGATACAGCGCCAGGATCGCGCGGCCCATCGCTTCGTCCTGCCCGTCGGCCAGTCGTGAGGCCACCGGCTCGGCGATGCCGCGCCCGACCAGGTAGGCCGCGCGCTGCTCGGTCGTGCCGCCCAGCAACCTGCCGACCGACTCCTCCCCCGTGCCGGGGGTCTGCCATCCTTGGGCCAGGTTGTGCCAGGCGTAGGCGGGGTCGAACACGCCGATGGCGTCGGTCGCCCAGCTGTGCAGCAGATCCGGGCGGGCCATCGCCACATTGACGACGTGACCGCCGCCCCAATCGTGGCCGACCAGATCGACCGGCCCGTCGAACCGCTCCAATTGCCCGATCAGCCAGTCGCGATACTCGCGCACCGTGCAGCCGAAGCCGGGAGGAAACGGTGCCCCGAAGCCCGGCGGGGACAGGCACACCACATCGCCACGGCCCAGTTCGGCGATGAGCGGGGACCACACCGCGTCGGTCTCGGGATTGCCATGTACGAAAACCACTGCCCTGCGCGCGTCCATGCTGCTCACCTTTCCTCGTCGGAGCTTCGGCCATACACGGTATAATATCATACTTACTGTATGTCCAGCAAGTTTTATTGGCCTGAAACTGGTGAGGGTGCGCCACGGAGAAGGTGCTGGCGCTGCCGACCGGGCACGACGCCCCGAGCAACGACGGGCATCGCCTGTGCCTCCGGGCGTTCGCCTGGATTCGCGACGCGCGTGCCCGGAGGGGCCATGCCCCCGCGCGCGTCGCGCGCCGCCCGGCGTTCGCACTAGGTGTAGGCCCGCCTGATCACAGCGACCGCGCTCTCTTGCGCCTGCACCAGGTCGATCGCCGCCGGGTCCACGAGCCATTGCAGCGCGATGCCGCGCAGGATGCTGGCGACGACGAACGACTCCGCCGCCGGATCGACGCCGGAGCGGATACTGCCATCCGCCAGTCCTCGGGCGAGCTGCTGGCGTACGCTGTCGCGGAGGACCGCGTTCAGCGCCTGAATCGCCTCGCGCAGCTGCGGTTGCGCGGCGACCGACTCGGTGATCAGGATCAGGATCGCCCGGTGCCCCTGGGGCTCGCGACCGAGTTGCGCGAGATAGCCCCGCACGATCTGGATCGTCCCCTCGGCACCATTCGCGCGGTCCGCGACGGCGAGGTCCGGGACGTTCGCGACGAAGTGGTGGGCCTGTTGGATCACCGCTTCGAGGAGTCCCTGCTTCGAGCCGAAGTGGTAGCCGACCAACCCCCGGCTCGCCCCCGAGACCGCCTCGATCCGCGTGGTGGTCAGCCCCCGGAGGCCCTCGGACCCGATGATTTGCAGGGCGGCATCGATCAGGAGCTTGCGCGACGTCTCCGTGCGTTGCTCCTGGACGGACAGATTTGCCATGATGTCCCCGGTCCGCAATGCCGCATCGCCGCCAGGTGCGCGCACGACCCTTGCGGCCAGCGCGCGTGGGCGTGCCGACCATGATACCATCGCGATACAGTCACGATACCGCCCGGTGGCATTCGGCACTCCTGGGAGCATCGCGACCGCCCCGATAACCCGGGGGTGGCGGGATAGCGGGAGCCCGGGCACGTGGAGGCCGCTCACGCCCAGGCCGCGCGATAATCCTCGATGTACCGCCGCAGGGTGATCGGAGCGCGACCGAGGAGGCGCGGCACGTCGTCGGTGACCCTGGTCGCCAGGCCGAGGCGCGCGGCGGTGTAGATGCCGAGCGTCACCGCGACGAACGGCCACGGCTGCCCCGCCGCCCGCAGCGTCCGCGCGTAGGCGAGCGGCGAGGGATCGCCGTAGCGCACAGAGCGACCGAGGACCGCCGTGAACTGCCGCGCGACCTCGGCGTAGGTGAGCGCCCGCGCGCCGGTGAGGTCGTAGGCGCGATTCGCGTGCCCCTCCTCGGTCAGCGCCAGCGCCCCGACCGCCGCGATATCGCGCACATCGATGAAACTCGTTGCGCCGCGCCCGGCGGGGATCAGCAACTCGCCACGGCGAAGCTCCTCGCGGTGCGTGGTGTCGAGGTTCTGCATGAAGTAGCTGGCGCGCAGGAAGGTCCAGCCCATGCCGGACGCGCGCAAGGTCTGCTCGATCCGGTGGTGCGGCACGACCCGGTTGCGCTCCGCGCCGAGGATCGAGAGGAAGACGACGTGGCGCACGCCCGCCGCCCGCGCCGCCCGGAGCGCCGGAGCGATCACCCCGCGCACGTCCGCGAGTTCGGGCGGGCGCACCAGGAAGAGGCGCTCGACCCCAGCGAAGGCGGCGGCATGGGTGTCAGGGCGCTCGAAATCGAACGGGACGTAGGCGAGATCACCCCCCAGCCGCGCCCGCGCCCGCGCCACGTCGCGCGCCGCCGCGACGAAGGGCACGCCGCCCCCGCGCAATCGCTCGATCACCGCCGCGCCGACATTGCCAGTCGCGCCGGTGACGAGTACACGACCCGTCGGTGTCCCCGCCATGTCGCCCCCCACGCCGTCACGAGCCGAGGGTGACGCGGATGGCGGCGAAGCCCTCCCCGCGCACGCGCGCGAGATCAGCCTGCGACACCGCGCCATCCGGCCCCACGTCAGCCCCGATGATCCGGGCGAAGTTCGGCTGGGCGCGCACCATCCGCCCGAGCGCGTCGGCGGTCCCGGCATCGTCCTCGATCAGTTCGGCGAACGCCGGACGGCGCTCCCCGTCGAGCCAGACGCGGACCGGCGCACCGCCCCGAAAGTTCGCCTTCCAACCGCTCGGGGTCGCCAGCAGGAGTTCCCTGCCCTCGCGCACATACGCAACCGGCAGGCGAAAAAACTTGCCGCTCTTGCGCCCGGTGTATTCGAGCAGCAGCAGGCGTTTCCCGAGCAGGCCGTGCAGCGGCGAGCGGAGGAGCAGTCCCATGAGCGGATTGATCACCTTGTAGGCCGCGTCGGGCGGGCGGCGCATCCTGGGTACCGTCGTCTCGGCCATGACTCTCTCCATCGTCGCATCACTCGTCATCGCGCGGGACGTACCCAGACCCGTCCGCCACCCGTCACTCACCCGCTGCGTACTTCGTCGTTCGTACTTCGTACTTGCTCGCCCCTTACCCCTGCGCCGTCACCTTCTGCGGCTCCAGGTAGCAGATCACGCGGGTTTCGGCGGGGTTGCGGAACGGGTAGGTGTCCACGCCGATGTACTTCTTCGCCAGGGCATCGATGTGGGCATCGGCCCCCTCCGGGCTGATCGTCGTCACCTCGCCGCGCACCTCGATGTAGCGCTGGCCGTTCTCCGGGTCCACCAGCAACGCCGTCGCCCGAGGGCGCTCGGCCATGTTCTTGTGCTTCTGTCGCCCGGCGGCGGTATTGATGCGGATGTGCGTGCCGTCGAAGTCGCCCCACACCGGCGTCACCTGCGGCTGCCCATCGGGCATCAGGGTCGCCAGGCTCACCAGGATCGGGCGCGCGAAGAGATCGTTGTACTGCTCGGGGATCGTCGCCATCGTTCTTCCTCCACTCGCGTTCGGCGCGGGCCGCGACTCCGCAGACGCGCCACGCACATCGGGGGCAACACCGCGCGCGGTCGCCCTATTCCCACCCGGTAGCACGGCGCGCGCCAGCGACCTACGCATGGAAGATGAGCGCGAAGGCTACAGCACCTCATCCACCGCCGCCGGGAGTTGTTTCCCACACCACGGACAGAACTGGATGATGATGCCGGAAGTTACGTCACCAGCTTCGCCATCGTGGATCAGGATGCGGTACTGCCGCGACCGCTCGTCGTAGCCGATGAGATAGTCCGGGCATTCGTAGGGCGGGTGCTGATCGCAACGCCAATCGGCATAGGTCGTCATCATCGCGCAGCAGTGGCGATTTCCCATCGAACACAACCCCCTCATGCGTTTGCCGGACAAGCCCTATTACTACAGTTGTCATTGCGGGGCGGTCCAACCGCGAGACCAGTACGAACGCTGTCTCGGCACCAACAACCGTGATCGAGGAGGCAAGTACGAACGCCGAAGTACGATTATAGTATTATGCGGCACCGGCCTCCTACACCGGCACGCCGCGCTCGATCGGCAGGATCGCGGCGGTGGCGAGCAGGGCGATGGCGGCGAGCGCCCAGAAGACCGGCTCGTAATGCCCGCCGACGGTGTAGAGGAAGCCCGCCGAGACCGGGGCCAGCGCCCGCGCCCCGGTGACGAAGAAGGCCAGGATCCCGGCGATGCTGCCGTAATGCCGCGCGCCGTACAGCTCGGCCACTAGCGAGGCACGCGCCGGGGTGATCGCCCCGAAGCCCGCGCCGAAGAGGGCGACGAACGCGAAGACGCCCGCCTCGCTCCGCACGGTCAGCAGCACCACCAGCGCGACCGCTTGCAGGACGAAGATCGCGGCGGTGACGTAGCGGCGCGGCCAGATGCCGCCGAGCGGGGTGAAGATTAGCCGACCCGGCAGCGCCATGATCCCCACCAACCCGGCGGCGGTGGCGGCGAACCCGGCCCCGTAACCGCGCGCGATCAGGAAGGGGATCAGGTGGACGGTGACGGCGACGTTGGCGAAGAAGGCGAGGCAGAAGCCGGTCGTCAGCCAGCGGAAGGAGCCGCTGCGGGTGGCGTCGCGCACGCTCGCGCCCGGCACGGCGGTCTGCGCCCCCGCCTGCGGCTCCCCCGCCACGCCATCGGGCAACAGGCCGAGATCCTGCGGGCGGCGGCGCAACATCAGGGCGTGCGGCGGGATCGTCGCCACGGCGAGGATCGCGGCGAGCGCGATGAGCGCCCCGCGCCAGCCGAGTCGCCCGATCAGCCAGGCGATCAGCGGGATGTAGATCACGCTCGCCAGCCCGGCCACAAAGGTGAGGATCGTCAGCGCCCGCGCCCGTTTCGTCACGAACCACGTCGCCACCGCCGCGAAGGCCGGTTCGTAGAGGGTCGCGGCCATCGCCAAGCCGAGCCCGACCCAGATCAGGTAAAACGCCGCCAGATTCCCCACCGCCGCCCAGGCCAGCAGCAGGAGCGCCGCCAGGATCGACCCCACCGTCATGATCGGGCGCGGGCCGTGCCGATCGACCAGCCGCCCGACCCCTATCGCCGCGATCCCGGAGCAGAGGAGCGACGCCGAGAACGCGCCGTTGATCGCCACCGACGACCACCCCAGCTCCGCCCCGAGCGGCGCGACGAAGACCGAGAAGCCGTAATAGAGGATCCCCCACGACGTCAGCTCGGTCCACGACAGCGCCAGCAGGATCGTCCACCCGTAATAGCGTGGGGACTGGCGTGTGGTGGCTGACGAATGGGGGGCGGGCATGGCAGCCTCCATTAGGGTAGCGGGTGGGGTGAGAGGCACGGCTGATGTGGGATGCCGTCGGATTAAAATACCCCTGAAGGGCAGCCTCTCCCGGCTGAAGGCTGCGGCCACGAAGTATCCATGAAGGGCATACTATCCGCCTGCGCGAACTGGAACGTCACACAAGCAACGGCAAAGCGCCGGATCGAAGCCACACGTTGGAGTCGGCACATCCCCCTCTCCTCGGATGGGGAGAGGGGTGCCGCCCACAGGCGGCGGGGTGAGGGTATAGGCAGCGTCACTGCATACGTGAGTCCGGGATTGCACTCCCCCGGAGGGCAGCCGCTACCCCTGAAGGGCACACTGTCCCGGCGAGGGGCGGCTATCGCCGCCACGAAGTCCCCTCCGGGGGACTACAGCAGCCACGCTATACGCCGCAGCGTCACCTGGCAAGCCCCTCTCCCGAATCGGGAGAGGGGTGGCGAGCAGTTGCGAGCCGGGGTGCGGGCTGTCCTCCAACGCGGGGTGCCGGTGGACTGAAGTACCCCGGAGGGTAGCCGCTGCCCCGGAGGGCAGCCGCTACCCATGAAGGGCATACTGTCCCGGCTGGTTGGCCTCCGGCCACGAAGCCCGCCTGCGCGGGCTGGACCACCCCAACCCTCTCTCTTTTCGTCCTCTGTGCCCCTGTGCCCCCTGTCCCGTCCCTCTCCTCGTCTCTCTCGTTCTCTGCGTCTCTGCGTCTCTGCGACGGCCCCGTCCCCACCCGCCATCAGCCGAGCGCCCACTCCAGGTCCGCGATCAGATCGTCCGGGTGTTCGAGGCCGACCGAGAGGCGGATCAGGTTGCCCGGTGTCAGCGACCCCGGCCCCTCCACCGAGGCGCGGTGCTCGATCAGGCTCTCGACGCCACCGAGGCTCGTGCCGCGCGTGAAGAGCCGCGTGCGCCCGACGACCGTCAGCGCGTGTGCCGCGTCGCCGCGCGGCTGGAAAGAGACCATCCCGCCGAACGCGCTCATCTGGCGCGCGGCGATCGCGTGCTGCGGGTGATCCGGCAGGCCGGGATAGTGCGTCGCCTCGACCCCATCGTGCTCGCTGAGGAAGGCCGCGACCGCCGCCGCGCCCGCCACATGCCCCTTCATCCGCCAGTAGAGCGAGCGGATGCCGCGCGACACCAGCCAGCAATCGAACGGCGCGGGGACACCGCCGCCCACCCCCTGCACCTCGCGGATCCGCGCGAAGAAGTCATCCTCCACGCGCGTCACGACCGCGCCGCTCAGCACGTCGCTGTGCCCGCCGAGATACTTGGTGGTGGAGTGCGCCACCAGATCGGCACCGAGCGCCAGCGGCTGCTGCAAGACCGGCGAGGCCCAGGTGTTGTCGCAGACGAGCCGCGCCCCCGCCGCGTGCGCGATGGCCGCCACCGCCACGATGTCGGTGATCTGTAAGAGCGGATTCGACGGTGTCTCGACCCAGACGACCCTGGTGCGCGGCGTGATCGCCCGCTCGACCGCGCCGAGATCGGTCATGTCCACGAAGGTGCTGACGAGCCCCCAGCGCGCGCAGAGATTCTTGAGGATGCGCGTCGTGCCGTGATAGACATCGGCGGGCGCGATCACCTGGTCGCTCGGTGACAGCGCCTGGAAGATCGCGTGTGTCGCCGCCGCGCCCGACCCGAAGGCGGCAGCAGCCGCGCCCCCTTCGAGCGCCGCGAGCGCCGTCTCCAATTGGTTGCGGTTCGGGTTGCCGCCGCGCGTGTAGCTGTAGCCGGAAGCGTAGCTGCCATCCTCCGCGCGCTCGAACGTCGTCGAGAGGTAGAGCGGCGGCGCGATCGCCCCGGTGGCCGGATCGGGGCCGTACCCCGCGTGGACCGCCACGGTCTCCTTGTGCATCCCCCGCTCGTCGTGCATCGCCATGCGCCCCTTTCGCTCGTCCCGCGCCGCGCTCAGCCCAGGAGCTTTTCCATCACCATCGTGTCCACCCAGCGCCCGTCGAGCATACCCTGCTCGCGGTAGATCCCGACGAGCGTGAAGCCGTGCCGCTCGTAGAGGCGCAGGCCAGACTTGTTCGTCGGGAAGGCGGCCAGCACCATTTTATGGAAGCCGAGCCCACGCGCCCGCTCCTCCAGCGCGCGCAACAGCGCGTCGCCGATCCCCTGGCCGCGCCGCTCGCGCGCCACGTAGAGGGAGAAATCGACCACATGATCGTAGGCCGGGCGCGGGTTGAACTGATTCAGCGCGCCCCACCCCGCGACCGTGCCGTCCGCGTCGGTCGCCACGAGCACCGGGTAGCGCGCCCCGTGCGCCGCCAGCCACGCCGCGCGCTCCTCCGCCGTGCGCGGCTCCGTCTCCAGCGTCGCCACGCGATCCGCGATCCCCTCGTTATAGATCGTCGCGATCGCCGCCGCATCCGCCGCCGTCGCCTCGCGTATCCGCATCCCGCCCTCCTCGCGCGCCGCCACCAATCCCGACCACGAACGGGTCCGCTGCCCGAGCCCGCTCAGGTACGCCGCCAGGAAATCGAGCACGTCCGGCTCGATCGTGTAGTAGCGGTGCGGCCCTTCGCCGCTCGGCCCCACGATCCCGCTCTCGCGCAGCGCCGCCAGATGGTCGAAGAGGCTCGACTGCGCCAGCGGCAATTCCTCGGCCAGTTGCGCGGAGGTGCAATCCTTCCGCTCCGCCAGCAACTCCACGATGCGGAAGCGTGCCGGATTCGCCAGCGCGCGCAGGAGCCCAACCGCGCGGACGCCGCCCGGACTGAGGGCCAGTTCCCCCTGTTTCATCGCTCCCCCCGTATCACGCCGTGTTTGCGTCCCGGCGACTCTCTATATTCCCGATTTTACGGAGAATAACGGCGTTGTCAAGGATTAGTGCGCGACGGCTAACCGCCTCCCGAAGTCTTCAGCGATTTTTCATCGGGTACCGACTGAGGGTTTATCCGACACCGCTATAGTGAATGACATCGGGGGTGCACGGCACGAGCAAGGGCGCACCGCAGCGACGAGGGGCGGTGGCACCGCATGGTGCCACCGCCGAACCCGCAGAGGAAAGAGGGGGACCGCCATGACCCACGAAACGCAGAACGAACAGCAGAACGAACAGCCCCACATCAACGATCTCGGCCTGCAAGCCGATCTAGCGATGTGGACGCGGAAGCCGATCGAGCGCCGTCGTATCCTGAAGATGGGGGTGCTCGGCATCGGGGTGCTGCTGGCCGGGTGCGGGACGGTCGCCGCCGCCCCGCTGGCGACGAGCACCACCACGCCAACGGCCACCGCCACCGCCACCGCCGCGACGACAGCCACCGCCACCGGCACCACCACGGCCGCTGTTCAGGAGATCCCGCAAGAAACCGCCGGGCCGTATCCCGCCGACGGGTCGCAGACGTCCAGCAAGGTGCTCAACGCGCTGACCCTCTCCGGCATCGTCCGCAGCGACATCCGTACCAGCCTCGGCACCGGGAACGCCGCCCCCGGCATCCCGACGACGCTCGTGCTGACGCTGGTCGATGTCAACAACAAGAATGCGCCACTGGCGGGCTACGCGATGTACCTCTGGCACTGCGACCGCGACGGCGAATACTCGCTCTACGGCAACGATGTCACCGACGAGGATTACCTGCGCGGCGTGCAGCAGGCCGACAGCAACGGCAAAATCATCTTCACCTCGATTTTCCCGGCCTGCTACTCGGGCCGCTGGCCGCACGTCCACTTCGAGCTTTATCCGTCGCTGACGGCGGCGACTTCGGCGACCAACGCGCTCCACACCTCGCAGCTGGCCCTCCCGGAGGATGCCTGCACGGTTGCTTAGTGCTGCATTTCGCAATAGTGTGTGGGGTTAGGCGGCGCGCAGCGTGGGTGCGTCGGCGGGTGGGGACGGCGGCAGTATCGTGGCGCGAGGTGGAGGACGGTCCGGCAGCGCGGCGAGGCAA
>JAABUM010002980.1_pt1 | contig 21654 bp, 38 predicted proteins | sample 5559161 | NCBI WGS metagenome assembly JAABUM01 (sample SAMN10711868, study PRJNA513369) | rock metagenome | isolation source: Antarctica rocks | place: Antarctica: Victoria Land, Siegfried Peak nord
CGGCTGGTCCGTGAGCCGGTTGGCGGCCCACAGCGCCGTGGCGGCGTTGCCGCTGCCGCCGCCCAGACCGGCGCCTGTGTTTTGCGGACATCGCGACCGCGTTGATGAGGACGAAAGAGCGGAATGACGCACAATTGATTGAACAAAACTGCCAAAACTGACGGCATGCTCATACAGGGTGGATTGCGCGCTTACCGTGAGGCACCTGTTTATGCAGGTCAACGTCAAAGAAGACGCTGCTGCCTGTCTTTCTTCGAAACAGATCCAGGGCCTGCAGATCACAGCATGCCGTGGGAGTCACACACAGCAACACCAGTCCACGGATGGCTATACAGCGCTTTCTTCCACGCCAACATCGAGGCTGCATTTGCATGTAGACGGCGCTTCTCATCGCTCCGCTTACCTTGATGACCAGATTCGACGAGTCCGTCGGCACGCCCTCCATGTTGCAGCTCAGAGTGTCCTGACTGGCGCCCAACCTCGCCGCAAAGGACATGCGGTCCCCCAGGTCAATGACGTGAAACAGAGACGCCAGGTCATGGAAACCGTCCTCTCGCCGCCGCACCACCCTCAAAAACAGGTTCACCTGCCGCGTATGACAGTGCTGGATTATCTGAGGCTGGAAGAAATGACAGCATCTAGGTACGATTAATTTCGCTGACGATCAGAGTGCATGCAGCGGCGTCAGAGCCCGGTTGCCGCTCACCTTTGACGGCGAGAACACCTCTAAGTTGTCAGCGGCAGCGCGTACTTGACACCGAGACTGACGCCCTCGCGCTGCAAGCTGCCGGGTGCGCAATCCAGCCGGCTTGAACGCCGTTACTGACAGCGGGGATTCTCTGAGCATCACTTCAAACTTGATGCCGCCATGAGCGCTGCAGAACGGCATGGCGCCGGCTGACGCCAAGTGGACTCAGTGATGTTGAATGCACACTTAGTGCTCTCCAACGGTCGGATCAGACCCTGTGGACCCGTGGATGGCTGACTTCAAATGTGTCGTCTGAATAAGGCGCGAGCGCCTGGAAGTACTCACAGAGCAGTTCAGGTCAAGTAAGGCTTCCTGAAGACGCCGTTTGAAAGTGTAATTGTGATTCATCGCGCCTGACGCCCTGATCCCATGCGGTTGCGACGGAGGGTTTACGGCGGTAAAATGTACGGGCTACCGGCAAAGCTACGGAGTACGGGCGGATCACCATTGCAAGAAACACTCCTAATGCAGCTTATTTGTGCATTGTGTCAGTGCACATTGTCACACACAAGAACGCTATGCGCTCGCTGCGTCAGCAGCCCCCACAGGCGGCTAATGAAATTCTTTCTCACAGGGCATCTGCCCCAAAGCTGCACGAGCACCGACGCAAGCAGCCGACTCATGCGCACCATCAGAGACGCATCGCCACCGTTTCCGCTTCACAGGAGCAAGTGGTGCGTTGAAACAGCGACCATTTGCCACCTGGGATTGTCATGAAATAGAAAGAAAATATCCCAGGATATGATCGCATGCTGCCTCGACAGGTGACGGCCAGCGGGCACGGCGACTTTGACGTCAGCGCGGCGGTGGTGCAGCCGGTTTTCCGCTCGACGCCGTGGGCGGAGGAGGCGCGGGAATCCGACGCCAGCCCGGACCGCGTGCGGCTGCTGTTCGTCAGCGAGTCGAACGTCTGCCGCTCCGTGCTGGCGGAGGCCATCATGGCCGACCTGCTGGAGGCGCACGGCCTGGCGCACGTCGTCAGCTGCGAGTCCAGAGCGTCAAAGGACTACAACATTGGCGAGCCGCCGGACGCTGCGCTGCAGCAGGTCGCGGCAGAACTCGAACTCCGGTGAGTCAGGACATCAACATGATTGTCGTGACTCAGTACAAAAGGCCATAATGCGTTTCATATGTAGCTGAGGACCTGCGTATGTGGGACAGGCTTGCATGGCGTGCACCCACCAGGGGCGCGCACATCAGAGTACATTGCAGTGGAGATAGTATGGTGCAAGCTCATACTGATTGGAACGCTGCGCCGCAGACTTCCGGAGGGCGCGGTAGCGCGGCAGTTCGATCACGAGCGCGACATCGTGGCCTTTGACCTGGTGCTGGTCATGGACAAATTCACTGCAGCAGACGTGCTGCGAGAGGTGAGCTACTGTGTGCGCACATTTGTACTTTGCATGACACAGATGAATATGCAGATGCATATGGATGAATATGCACGCAGCAATTCGCGCGAGCGTGTTGTCTGCTGCCATCTTGCCGGGCGTGCGCACGTCAACCGTCCACAAGCCCAACCAGGGCTTGCAGCAAGGTGATTGCGAACTCTGACATCCGATCCTCAATGCTTCGTGCAGGTTGCAGTCTATGACACAATAAACAAGGCGGGCAACTACTCTGCCAAGGTGCGCATGCTGGGGCAGTACCACATGCGGCTGTCCGGCAGCACGGAGCCTGACGGCTCCAACATCGACGACCCGCTGTATGGCAACGTCGGCGGCGACGATGAGCAGGTGCGCACGCTCTCATAAAATGTTCACTGTACCCATTGCTGGCCGCCAATGTGCACGCACGCTGCACCAATGCTGCCGCTATATCCGTATAGTAATGGCAGTGCCCCAGGCACGTTTGTGGTGAGGACAAGCAGTAATGCCATTGTGTCGCACGCTCCCACAGGAGGCTGTGCAGCGCACGGCGATGATCATCTCGGAGGCATGCAACGGCCTGCTGGAGTTCCTGCAACAAATAAGGGCCGGCTCGGCGGAGGGCAGCGTCGGGTTCAAGCAACAGCTGGGTCAGGCTGTGTCAGAGCTGGGGCAGATCGACTGGATGGTGCCGCCCATGCTGCAAAAGTCAAAGTGACTGCAGCGCTGAGCGGAGACATCTTCGCTACCTCACACCCTGTTGCATACTGACTTTTCCTGGGGAGGGAGGCTGCATTGGGATGTCTGATTCTGATTCTGTTGCACATGCGCCCGTTGGTCATGCTGGTCTGCGCAACGCGACGATCTGTCATCATGTGACTTCATCAGGCAGCCCCAGGTCATCCCACAGTGCTTCCACGCGGTCCACGAGTCTTCTGAAAGCCGAATCCGCCATGCACTCCTGCACAGCACGGTCAGGATCAACCCTCAGTCTCATATAGTTGAATATGTACAGGCACTGGAGAGCACTCAACACAACCCACAAGTGCAGGTGTGTACCAATCAACCTGCACGCCCGCCCACACGCACACACCTTGATGGCAGATGCCAGAGTGTCATCTCTCAAATGGTGCGCCAGCGCAGTCACAGGCGCCTGCCCCGGCCCTGCTGCCGGCTGCTGTGTGCTGGTCTGCCGCTGCGTGCCGCTGACCGGCCACGCTGCCTCGGCTGGCGGAAGGCTGCGCCGTGCTGCCGTGCCATCGACAGGTGCTCTGTCGCATTCAGGCACGTGTGGCCTCTCGGAGCTGTCGCTGGGGCCGGCGCCGGCAGTGTGGGCAGGCGCAGGCTGCTGCTGCCGGAGGAAGGCTAGCCGCTGCTCGCGCACGTGCTACACAGGGCATCACATATTCGCGATTGGCGCTTCTGCGTCTAAAAAGGGGTGCCGGCCCCTGCTGTGCTTGCTGTCGAGCTCTTTGGTTGTGCAGTTGCAGCAGACAGCTTATGAGCAGCTCGTGAATGGGGCGCACAATCCTGCCTCACCTGCAGCACCTCGCCGCAGCTCTGCGCATTGCCGTCAAAGGCAAAGCAGCACTTGCTCACCAAGTCCTGCAGTCGCCGAAGATGGCACCTCAAGCCAAGCTTGGTTCAAATATTAAACATCCAAAACGACAGGCACAGCCAGCTGCGGATCGAGCCGCAGCTACAATAAAGCACGCCTGCCGCGCAACTCCATGCGCACCTGATTAGATGACGCCGCAGCGACAGCAAGGACCCAGCCCTGCTGCGTCTGCTCTGGCGTCAGCAGGCTGCACTGGCCTGCAGCTGCCGTGAGGCTGCATCGCCACTGTAGCTGGCCCTGCCGGCCACCAGCGGAATATCACATCGCAATGATCTGGCATCAGCATATTCTGGCGTTGTCAACGCCACCGCGAGACTAGGCTAAGTGGTCAGTTGATTGGTTCCAAGCTGCATCTCTGTCATCACCCTTGCACAACTCACTGCATATGAAATAGCCAAGCTCAACAGGCCATTACACGGTGGAGTTCTTGCACACCTTCAGGAAGACGCTCATCGTGCAATCCGCCGTCGCTAGGTCGATCGCAATCGTCAGGGTGCACAGCGTGGTGCTGCGCAGCCAGAAGCCGCGGACGCCGATCAGCTTGGCGGCGTTGAAGGCACAGTGGATGGAGCGTGTCGTCTGCAGCGACAGAAACTGCGCAAAGTGGCCGGTCCAGGACCATGTGCCAGGCGCTTCCTGCTGCGCCAGCATGTCTGCCATGGCTTCGGCGCTGTTTGACGTCCGCTGGTGCACTTTTCTGCGTGGAAAGCCTCAATTGGCAGCACAGCCGTTTGTGAAACTCTGCCCGCCGGAAAAACCGCTTTTGCGAGCCTGCGTGCTGGCTCAAACGCGCGAAATGTGTGCACTGCGTCGGAGCAACGATCGGATCGCTTGGCTGCGCAAGGTCAGGACTATCTGCAAGAAGCACACTGATCTGCTTTGCATCTGCTGCAGTCTGCTTGTGCAGGCTGGGGTTCATGAGCATGAGAGTCCCGCAGCAGGGCTAGCGTCCTACTTTTCAGAACTCTGAACTGATTTCGACAGACCGGTAATTACAGTGCAGAGCGGACTGCTGTGAAGCGTAAGAGTACGTTAGATTGAAGCAAAGCGCTTGTTGCAATTCCTGCGGTGCAGGGACTCGTCTCTGTCAGACCGGCAACCGTTTCGGAATATTGCTGACAGTCGCATCGACAGCTGCTAGAGAGCTCTGCAGCGTGCCACAAAGGGCAGTGCGCAAGCTCACAGGCACGCAGACTGCTGCGCAGCCCCGCAGCAGGCAGTCATGGCGTCCTCGTACCCGTTGCTGGATAACAAGGACCTGCTGATGTGCCTCAAAGAGATGGGCGTCTCGCTGACCGCGGAGCAGCTTGCCAAGCCGACGCCGGACGTTGTGCGCAATGCCTACGACTATCTAGTTACGATGCTGCTGGGCGTCACCAAGTGAGTCGGTATCCCTGCATTTCATTTGCCGGGCTCGCCGCAGCGCATACTGCTGGGGGCCGCTGATCCATCGGGGACAGAGGAGATGAAGCTGTACGTGTTCTATCAATCATGTACTTGAATGTTGTACGGTGCTGCTGATGGGGCTGCCCGCCCGTGGCCCACAACAGACAGCCCTCTATGGCATGCGCGGCAAACCGTCCAACGACGGCGGTATTTGTTCTACAGAGAGGAGATGGACCAGCCGGTCTTTGAGGCCATCGACGAACTGGAGTACCCGGAGCTGTACGACGAGGCGATCCCGATCCTCACATTCTTCAAGTACCTGCGCAAGCTCATGGGCGCCGCCGGCTACTACGACTTTTCGATGCGGGTCAGTTGAACCTTCTGTGAGCTTAACTGAGGGACAAGTAGTGCTGTGTCTGCAAGACGGTGTGCTGGCATTGTTAGCCAGCTTGCTGCTCGACTCTTTTCTCCATGGCGTCAACACCATCCCGACATTTCAGATCTCGCACTCAGCTACTGCGGGGCGCTCGCGCCCACACCGCTGCGCCATGTCCTGACTGTGCTGCTCTGGCACGATGCCCGCAGGACCTGACGAAGCCGGAGGAGCACCGGCTGCGGCGGCAGCTGAGCGCCGTCGTCAACTTTGCGCGCTTCCGGGAGGGCAAGCTGGACCTGTATCTGGAGTGGCAGGCGGAGACAGAGGGCCTGCTCGAGGAGCAGGCGCAGCTGCAGCAGGCCAATGCAGAGCTGGTAAGGGTTCGAGGTTCTCAAGATTCAAGGTTCCAATGTTTTAGCTGCCGCAGGCCAACGCAGAGCTGGTGAGGCTCCTCTGAGTGTGCGGATGTTTCGTCTTTTGGGGAGCCCTGTCACAGGGTGCTGCCTCTGAGGCTCTGTCTCCGGGGTGGGATAGGTGATAGCACGCCGGCCTTTTGTGCCTTTGCAGCTCTTTCGAGGCCGCTGTAGCTAACGAAGTTATCGTGCGTGCCGTGGAGGTGTCGAGGCAGCGCTGATTGCACCTCACGCTGCCTCAAGCCGCTGTCTCTGCATGACATGGATTGCCCGCTGCCATGTGCAGAAAGCGGCGCTGGAACAGATGGAGGAGGAGCGAGCTGCGCAAGAGCCGGTGAGGTTTCATGTCACCACCGATGCCATTGCAGCCATCTTTATGTGCTGCATTGCATCTGCTGTCAGCAGGCTAACCGACTTGCATTTGGGCAACCTGCACTGCATGCAGCACCAGCGCTGAGAGCCTGCTCATCCGGCGTCCATCAAGCAGTCTGCAGCCTGCTTACTCGTAGTGACGATCCATGTGTCGCATGCTCAGCGGCATTTTGTGCCACGCGTGCATAGGAGGCTGCGCGGCTACGAGCAGAGACGGAGGAGATCTGCACGGGAAACACCCAGCTGGCGGCCGAGCAGACGCAGCTGCAGCAGGAGGTGAGTCCCACTGGCAGCATTCCGCCGCTCGTTCGGCGGGTAACGACACAAGATGGCGCATTGAGACAACAGCGCGGCATGTCAAAGCCCACTGTTAAGCGGAGAGTCCGGTTCGAAACAAGCGCTGAAACAAGCATATCCTGTGGTGCAGGTGGCCCGGCTGCAGGCGGAGGCCGCGGCGCACGAGCACGAGGCGCGAGAAGCTGAGATGCTGCTGGCGGCGGACGCCGAGGAGGGCGACCGCCTGCGCGGCCAGATCGTGGAGGTGAGTACACTCCAATTGTAGATGTCTAGAGACATTTGAAATGCCTAGCACACGTAAGCTTGACCGTTAATTGGCGGCGGACGCCGAGGAGGGCAATCGCCTGCGCGGCCAGATCGTGGAGGTGATTTTCTCCTGTCCATTGGAACAACAATCCCGACTGTCAACGAGACGGCGCACATGAGCTTGCCCGCAGCTGGCGGCGGACACTGAGGACAGCAATTGACGTGCATGGACCTCTGATGCAGTCACCAGGACAGCTGCTCCGGAGCCTGCAGACGCTGCCAGCTGATTCGCCAAACTGTAAGTTGACCATGAGTGTCGACCCAATGTTTGCAAAACCCCTGTAAACGCCGGAGGAGCTGCTGCGGAGCCTGAAGGATCTGCAGGCAGCGACGCCAGCACAGGTATACATTCTAAGTGTCAATGCGTTGGTACCGTAACAATGCGTTTGATAATAACCCACGTGTCGCAGTCGCCGGAGGAGCTGCTGCGGAGCCTGCAGGAGCTGCAGGCGGAGGTCGCTGCGGAGAAGGAGGCGGCGACGCAGGCGGACCGGCGCAACCGGGAGCTGCACGCCCGCCTGGAGTCTATTGCCAAGGTGTGTGGATGTATATGAGACTTGGGTGGCCTGAGCCTGTTGTGTTGAGCCTGTCGTCTCGAAACTGTCGTCTTGAGCCCGTCGTTCGCTCGCGGGCTGGCGCTGCATGGCAGTTGTGTGAGCAACCTTGCATCCGAGCAGTGCTGGGGTCTGGAACACACTCTTACAGTGCTGGGGTCTGGAACACACTCTTACAGTCGCATGCGTGGCCCATGGCCTGCGACTGTCGGACCTTGTCTGACTGACCGACAAGCGCCTGCACTGCGGCAAGCGGAGCAGCAGCTGACGGGGGCGGTGGAGCGGCTGGAGGGGCTGCGCGTTGGTGACAAAAGGCCCATGCACGTTTATTACGATGATAGACGCTTCATCTTTCCCACCGGGCAGGTGGAGGCGCGACTGCAGGGCGCAATGGAGCAGCTGGAGGGACTGCAGCGTAGGATCTGCCGTCTCAAATGGCTCTTGCCGCTAGTACGTTCAATTTGCTCAAGGAGAAACGCTGATATTGTTCAGCAAACCCCAGCAGGCGGAGGCGCAGCTGGAGGGCGCGATGGAGTGACAAACGACCTTTCCTCCAATTGTAACATGTCAATTGCGAGAAAAAACCCCAAGTTCGATTTCTTTTTCGGGCAGGTGGAGGCGCAGCTGGAGGGCGCAATGGAGCAGCTGGAGGGACTGCGGGCGGACATGGACAAGAAGAAGGTCGTGTCACGCCGTGTCAAGGCGCTGCGCGCCGAGATCGCCGCACAGGTGCCCTTCATGGTTTCCCTCGTAGCACAAGCTTCGACTGGAAGTTCCACGTTCGAAAGCACAATCTGGACAGCGGCGCCTGCGGCCCATGGTGCGCCGCGTCAGGACGCCAGCTGCTCGCCAGGTGCCGGGCTTGCACGCTTCTCCATGAGGCAGAATGCCATGCTATGTATCTGCCGCCGCCCAGGTCCGTGACGCACGATGAATGCTGCCACACTTGCACGAACCCCAGCTGCTGCGGCGCCGCGCCCCACCGTAGCACGGCAGGCAGTCACCTGGGCCATGGTTTGAGTTCCTGGCAGGGCGCCAGGCGACGAGGCTGCTTTTCGTCACATGCCTCTGCTGCCATCCTATCTGGTCCACTTCACTGGGTTCATACTTTGTTCATCTCGGTGTAATTCATTTCCATGTCATTTCATTTCATTTCATGTCGCGTAGGAGCACGATGCTGAGCGGCTGAAAATCGAGCACGGGCACCTGACGTCGAACAAGAAGACCCTGCAGGAAAGGATCGCCAGCCACGAGCAGTCGGTGCGCCCCGCTGACCCCTGCCAAGCAAATCTCGTTCCGGTCCATCGGAACCGCCGCGCCGGGTTGGTCAGCCGGCACCAGGCGTGCAGCGCGAGGCAGCGCTGCGCTGGATGTGTCTCTGGTGCGACTGGTGCAGGATGCAGGGCATGCTGCACGGGGTCGCCTCGGTGCATGCTCGGTAATGTGCCAGCACCCTGCATGTTTCAGGTTTCCCCACGTTTGTGCCCACGTTTTGTGTGACGCATGTTGTGTGACTCATATTGTGTGACGCGCGACGCCGCAGAGCAAGGTGAAGCGCGAGGCGGCGGCGGCGCAGGTGAAGCAGCAGCAGATGGAGAAGGAGGCCATCCAGGCGGACAACGCCGCCACCCTCGCAAAGCTCACCGAGCACGACTCCCTGGTGCATTTCCTTGAGGCTTCTCTCTTTTCAAAACGCGTGTGGCGGCAGCATCCTCTGCTCTGGCGTGTGCCGGCCTGGTGGAGGCAGCCGACAATTGTCGCCGAGCTCACAGCATACCATTTCCTGGCGCATGTGCCTCGCCTGCCTTGGCAACGCACAGTCCCGCAGCATGGTAAATTGAACACCACCAAAGTTGCATTCTGTGGCATTACCGGGCACATGTCGATCTTACAAACCTGCTGGAGCTTGCACCTCGTGCGTGCTGTACAAGCGGTCGCTGCAGGAGAAAATCGCGTTGCATTCGATGAATGAGATGCACAGTATCGCGGTGCAGTGTGCAAGGTTCGACGACTGACTGTCTTACTGTACACACCGCAGAAGCGGTCGCTACAGGAGAAGATCACGGAGCTGGAGGCGGCGCACGCGGCGCAGAAGGAGAACGTGCTGTCTCAATACCAGGCGCTGCTGCGACAGGTGCGTCGTATCTTTCTGAAACTACTCTAAGAAGCAGAGATTGTGGGTGCGATCTCCGCTTGTGGTGTTGCGGTTTGTTGCAGCAGCTCCTCGAGCTGGCAATGTTCGCATATCCTGGCACAGCGCCAGGCGCTGCTGCGCCAGGCGTGCTATCTTCTCACAGCAGTCCTTGCCGCCGATGCGCGTACCGCTGCGGGTGCTCTATTCCCAGCCTGGGTGCTTCTGAACATGCTTTCCGGAACATGACGTGCGGCATCACGCTCCTCGACGGCTTTGATTGCCTTGTGCAACAGGTGGACGTGTACCACGCCAAGCTGGGCGACGCGATGCACCCCAAGCCCGTCAGCCACACGCCGCTCAAGCCCATCACGCACGGCGTGCAGCGGTGACTGCGGCGGTGGCATGCAGCGCGGCTTCCTGCGTGCCAGCCAGTCGAGGGTGTACATCAGTGGGGGGCACATGTCGAACCAAGTGGTTTGTGTTTGGGAGTTGCCTGATGTGAGAACGTGAACTGATACCTGAAGCGAGCATACCATTTGAACAGGGACTGTTGGCTGCCGTAATGACACCCACCATCCTGCGGCGTTGCCGCTTTCTGGTGTTTCCAAATGGAATGGACGTACATGCATTGAACAGATCAAAAACATACGCTCGCACGGGCCCAGACGATCAATGCCTGGATGCGGTTTCCTTGAGGTACCTCTAGACACATGTTCGAACTGAGCTGACATCGTTGAGCAAGCAAGCGGTGAGATTACCTAGGTAGGTACCCACCTTTGAGGTAGGTATTTAAATCGCGCTGCTAGAAACCTAGACGGCGCAAATAAGGGCGGCAGTACTGGTGATGCACTACTCATGAATTCCTGCACTTGCCCAGTCCCAGATGCGAGGCTGAGCACGCAATGCGGCATGGGCTAGAGGCGGGCACTGCGGCTGTGGCCGTCCGACTCGAACAGTCGCCGGTTTGGCATAGCCAATTCTGCATAGCCGTTTTCCAGGGCTAGAGGCGGGCGCTGAGGCTGTAGCCGTCCGATTCGAACGCCAGGATCTCCCGCCGGCTGATGAGCAGGTCGCAGCCGAGGCCGGCGCTCGTCATGCCGCCCTGCACCCGCAACGTCTTGCCTGCACCCGCAGGTGCGCAGGCGCATCAGGACGCCATGGCGTAGAAGAACCAAGAGGCGGCACAGGGGCGATAGCGTCACAGGGGCAACATTTGTCTTGCATGCCCTTCGGTGAGCATGTGGTGCCGCGCCTTATCGCCGGCGTCAGGAGCACTCCTGCATCCTGTTGAAGCCGTAGGTGAAGGCGTTGACGGGAATGCGCACGCAAGCGCTCTGTTGACGCCTCTCAAATTGACTGCTTTGGACAAGATGGGCAGTCTTGCGCACCTTTTATGCGGTAGGTGAAAGAGATGACGGGGATGCGCTCGCTGGCGCCGGCGACGACGCCGTGCACGGGAAACGTGCGCCCATTGCCGCCCATCGGCATGCCCCGCGCATCCAGCAGCCCAAGCCGGCCCGCCAGGCCCTTTGATATCAGCGTGCACCCCTCGTTGCCTGCAATAACGTAATCTTTACTCACAGAACACCAATTCAATTCCATGCAGCGCGGTGGATCGCAAGGCTTCATCTGAGCGCGCATGTGCTCGTGTTCAAAGCCTTCTTTGAGCAACGAGGGCAGTGCTGTGCCTGTGGACAGGGAGCGCGTTGGCGCGGTGCCAGGTCTTGCGCCAGGTCCACGCCCCTGTGGTTTCATTTTGTTTGCTTGTGACAACTTTGCGCCTGTTAGTAGAAAGCGCCTGGTCGTAAGGAAGGTGATAAAGTTGCTGGGCACCTGTGTCCAGGAGCGCATTGGCGCGGTGCCAGGTCATGCCCAGGTCCGCCACCTCCGCCACCTCCCGCGTGTGCAGCCGCAGGTCCACCGCCTCCTCCCCTATCGGAGCCGAAACCACAAACCTATTGAAGAAACGTGCTTTCTATTGTACGGTTGATACAACACCTTCTGATTGTGCAGCCGCATGTCCCACTGCATCCCCCTGTAGACCACGAACAAACAAGTTCTCGACCCAGGACAGCTTTCGACTTATGCCTGGGTGTACATTCACACCACATCCTGTGTGAACAGCCGGCTTTCGGTGCCCTGTGTTGGGATGCTGCATGCAGCACACAAGCCGGCTCGCAGCTCACCTGCTTCTGGCATGTAGCGGGCGGGGTTCATGAACGGGTTCATCGCGGCGCCACCGCCGCCGGCTGCAGAGCTGGAGCCTGCCGCAGTGGACGTAGCAGCGGCTGACGAGGCGCCGGGCTTGGGGGGCGCGAAGCCTATCTGCCACCCATTGCGGTTGCCAATTGCTGCTGCTGCTGCCGCTGCTGCCGCGCTGGGCTGCCGCTGCTGCCGCCGCTGAGGCTCGGCCAGCTGCCGCTTGGCCGTCTGCGGCGGCCTGGCTTGCTGCTGCTGCCGGGGCGATGGCCGAGGCGCGGCGGTCGACAGCGGCGGCGCCTGCGGCATGTCGTCATCGCTGTCGCACAGGTCAATAGCATCGTCCGCGCCTGCGCACCCCGCGCCCGCCGCCGTCGGGCCCGCCGCCGCCCCTCCTACCGTTGCCGCAGCGTTGGCTACAGCATCACGCCCAGCGCTGCCGCCGCCGCCGGGCGCTGCACCGCTGCCGCCTGAGCTTCCGCCTGCCACATCCTCGCCGTCGATGGCGAAAGCGTCGTCGCCGCTGCCGTAGCCACCGCCGTAGGCGCCGCCGTCGGTGTCGAGCTGCTCCTGAGAGGCGGAGATGGCAGCATCCATCGCCGCCTGCATGTCCGATTGGCTGGGCTCGGGCGGCGGCGGCTGCCGGGCCAGCTGCGCGTTGGAGCGCTTCTGCTCCGTCGCCAGGCGCGCCGCCTCCGCCTGCAATTCATTTTGAAACCAGTTCAGAATGAGTTGTCGCGCGCCAGCTGCTCCTTCGAGCGCGCCTGCTCCGCCGCTAGGCGTGTGGGCGGCTGTCAGGCCTGCTGCGCCTCCGTTGCCATGCACGCCGCCTCTGCCTGACACACTTTAAAGGGCGGTCAGAAAGCGGCGTCAGGCTATGTGCAAGACTGTTGCGTGGGCTGTCAGCGCCAGCTGCGCCTGCGAGCGTCCCTGCTGCCGCCACCGCCTTGCGCGCCGACTCCGCCAAGCAGAAGAAGGCATCAATCCGCGTCCGAAGATGACTCTTCCATCCAGCCCGCTCACAAGGCCGGCAGCTGTCCCTGCGCTGAGCGCAAATCGCCTCTGGACTGACTGTGCCATCGCAACATGCGGCGGCCTCACCTCTTTCCGCAGCTGCCGCTCCACCAGCACCACCGCGGCGCAGTCGTTGAGCTCCTGCTGCATGCGCGAGATGGACTGCGCGTAGTCTGGCAGCGGCCCCCGCGCCTGCGATGCTACAAGGTCCCAAGCGGTCTGTGCCTATCAATCTGCGCTTGTGATGTGCTCTGACGCAGTCGCTTGAGCATTACAAGCCGCCGATTACGGATGCCATGAGGAGGAGACCCTCGACATTGCAGCCTGCCGGCGGCAGAACCTCGGATACTCTGATTATTGAAATCAAGGTCACCCGTTGAAAGACGCCATCACCCGCCTCGTCCCCGTCGGCTGCGGCATCGTCGCCGCCAGAGCCGCCACTGCGCAGCAGCGAGGCGGCCGACCCGCTGAAGGGCTTGAAGACCTCTTCCTCCTCGGGCTGCCTGCCACGGCCCCGGCCCCTGCCGCCGGGGGCGCGATCGCGGCCGCGGCCACGGCCGCCTGCGCCTGCGCCGGGTCCACTGCTGCGGCCCCGGCCCCGGCCTCGGCCCCTGGCTCTGCCCCTCCTGCGATTTGTACGACCGTATCGCTTCCAGTACTGGTCTTGCATCGCCAAGCATGTCAGATTTGGCCCGAGCAGGGCTGATTGAGCCTGGGACAAGACAAGGCGAAGGCAGTGGGCGTGCAGCGGCCGCCCGATCATGCAGCGCTCACCCGAAAGTCTCGCTGAAGGTGTGCATCGTCATGCTGAATGAATGTCGACGCTTGCTGGTGGTCGCAGCGCGCTGAACTGCTTTGGAACCCGCTCAGATTGAATACGAAATCAATCAATGCGCTGCTGGCGCAGTCCGGCGACTGCACGTCATTAGCATGCCATCAATTCGTCGTATATGTGGCAATGCTGGTGAGGAGGAATGGATTTTGGTGCTCGAACTCAACGCCTCGAATGAGCGTGCTGTGCTGTGCGGTTCGCGGCAAGCAATTCCCGCCGTTTTCCTCCGGCAAAAGGAGCCACTAAACGCCGGCTAGCTGCTTGCACCGCAGAACGCACGCAGTGAATGTTGGGGCTGTTGAGAAGAGTTGCCAGGACCGACAACTTGTATTGCCCAGCGTTCGCAGCCGTCGCTCGCATCGCTAGCAGCACAGGAGCGCCAAAAATGGGTGCAGAACTGGCTGATCCGCCGGCCGCGGCGACTGCGAGCGCTGCAAATGACAACCCTGCACGTCAGGTGCCACACACGTAGTGACGATCACCCCAACGAGCGCATTGCAGCAGCGGCTTGTGAATTGCCAATGTGATCTGGCGCGTGACTCACGCCAAGCGGCATTGCGATCTAGCAACGCGCATGTGACTGATCTACATGCAACATGATGCACGATACGCAGGAGTTCATGAAGGTGTACGCGATGCTGCGGGAGGAGCTGGCACAGGACCCGCTGCTCGGCGAGCAGCCCACCGGCGCGCGGCAGTGGCTGACGGAGGTGCGCCGTAGGCACGTAGGCGAAAAATGCACAGCGTTTACCTCTGACAGCAGACTGTACGGTTTGTGCGAACAGACTTGCATTGTAATACACTGTCCATTCGGCAGTGAAGGCCCACTGCACATGCATGTCAGCCAATGCGGATTTGATGCGTATCCGCCGTCATGCAGATGCTGGACTACAACGTGCCAGGCGGCAAGCTCAACCGCGGCATGGCCGTCCTGGACGCGCTGCGAGCGCTGAGGGGCGATCAGGTAGGTGCAGCCTGTCAGTGCTGCGCTCGAATTCTGGGCATCGCTTGCGCACGGCGCGTTGCTCAAGCAGCCAGATGCCTGGAAAGCCCACTGCACTGCACTCTACCTGGTTCTGTCTGTCCTGCAGGAGGTGCAGCCGGAAGAGGCGTTGCAAGCCAACATCCTGGGCTGGTGCATAGAATGGGTGCGTCTGAGCGCGCAGCGATGCAACTCGTGTCAGCTTTTGGCGCTGATCTGGCGGCTTCTGCATTGCGGCTGCCCTATGAACATGCCCTGCTGACGTCCTCATGGGACTGTACTGTTGGGTACGTGCAATGCCAGCGAAAGCCGCATTGCCCCAACTCCACCCTGAAGATCGCTTGATCGCCCGGGCGCAGCTGCAAGCCTTCTTCCTGGTGGCGGATGACATCATGGACAACTCCATCACGCGGCGAGGGCAGCCGTGCTGGTACCGCGTGCCCAAGGTTGGGTGAAATCCCAGCTGCCTTGCGCCTGCGGCCGGTGTGGTCCATGCTGCACGCTGGGGTCCGCCGCAGACGACAGGCAGTGGCATGTTTTGGGTGCCGGTGACGGCAGTGTAGCTGCAAGGCTGCTCAGCCGGCAAGGCAGGCCCTGCTTCTATAGCATGCCGCTGCCACGCAGGACCGCTGTAGACCCGGAATGACATATGGCGTTGTCCGCCTGATGATCGAGCCGGCATTTGCTGCTGCCGTGTCATCTAGCGCAACAGCTGCAGCGCCGGCTGACGCTAAATGCTCGAAACAGGTGGGCCTGGTGGCGATCAACGACGGCATCGTGCTGGAGTCGTGCATGTTCCGCATCCTGCAGAAGCACTTCCGGCAGGCGCCCTGCTACACGCAGCTGCTGGAGCTCTTCCATGAGGTGCGCCCAACTGTGTTTCGAAAAGACGCGATGTCCGCGGCAGTGCGCCCGTTTTTTGTTTGGACTAGCAAATTGTGCGGCAGAGAAGATTTGCCACTCCCCCTGGGCCCACCAGCAGCCGGGCACGCAGGCGGCGTAGGCAGCAGCATGAAGAGTGCACCTGCCGTGGCATGGTCTCCAGATCGTAAACCCGCATTGACATCCTTCCTGTGAAACGCTCGCAGACGACGCACCAGACCAGCCATGGGCAACTGCTGGACCTCATCACAGCGCCCATCGGAACGGCGCGCCCTTGCGGCTTGTTGTGATCTCTGGTGCTTCAGCATGACACGACTGCCGCTTCTGGAGGCGATGTCATTGAGGACGACTTGATGTACATCCACGACTTGCGACGCACCACTCCTCTGAGCCTTGCTGTGTGTCGCCGCTGCAGGTGGACCTGAGGCGGTACACGATCGACACGTACATGCGCATCGTGACGTACAAGACGGCATACTACTCCTTCTACCTGCCCGTCGCGTGCGGCATGCTGATCGGCGGCGTGTCGGACGACGCGTCGCTGGCCCTGGCCAAGGACATCTGCGTGCGAATGGGCCAGTACTTCCAGGTGCGCACATCCTGCCTGTAAACGCACCAGCGGACAATTGTATTGCACTGTCTCTCTGAAGTTGGCTGGTACCATGTGGGTGTGCCCGGACGTTGCTGCTGGTGGATGTTGCTGCCGGGAAGCGGAATCAACCAGCGTGTTCTCCCTTGCCGCCGTCGCAGATACAGGACGACTACCTGGACTGCTACGGCGACCCGGAGGTGATCGGCAAGATCGGCACCGACATCGAGGACAACAAGTGCTCATGGCTGGTGGTCCAGGCGCTCGAGCACGCCAACGCGCAACAGCGGCAGGTCATCGAGGTGAGCAGTTTCTTGAAGTCAAGTTCTCTTAGGACACGGTGTCAAGTGTAGCCATTCAATGAAATGACGCCAGTGGTGCAGGCGCTCGAGCACGCCAGCACGCAGCGTGCCTGCGCCCCAAATGCTGCGGAACTCTCTGCTGAAACGTGGAATGACACCCCTGAACTCATGCTGAGGGGCGATGAGTAGTCAAAGCAGCGCTGACATGTCTAGTTGTCACACGATTCTGGCTTGCAGGAGAACTACGGCAAGCCGGACGAGGCGAGCTTGCAGAAATTGAAGGCGGTGTACAACGAGGGCCTGGAGCAGAGACTCTGCAGTTTCTAACACATATGATTATGAACATGTGTTTCGTCATCTGTCACAGGAAAACTACGGCAAGCCCGATGGGGCCAGCGTCCAGACAGTGAAGGCGGTGTACAACGAACTGGGCCTGGAACAGAAGTTTCTGGACTACGAGCAGGGCAGCCACGAGGCGCTGACGCGGGAAATCAGCGACCAGTCGGCTCTGCCGCCCGGCGTCTTCACGCTGCTGCTCAACAAGATCTACAAGCGCAAGAAGTGAACCTAGCAGCGCAAAGCGTGAGAAGATTGAGGGTGGCGTGGCGGCGGCGGCGGCGGGGGGGAAGGCGGCTGCGGCGGCGGCTCGTTGATTGTTTTGGGAACCGCATTTTTGGCGGCGGACGAGGATGTGCATTGCGCACTGATGGCGGCAGGCGCTGCGTCCGCAGCGGCGCAGCCTCAGATTCAGAAGCCCGATGGGTATGCGCGGGATTCAGACACTGCCAATCTGTTGAGACTTGATTATGACTCAACTTAGCACTCAGGCAGAACATGCAATGTGTTGCTGCAGGCAGCAGTCACCAGCCTACAGCCTTGGTATGTGCGCCAACAATCACCCCTTGCTCAGCGTGACAACCCTTCTGAAACTCTGTGCATTGCCCATCCGATCGGCAGCTGCATCACCAGGCTGTCAATAACTGCATCCTGCACATCTGGTGGTGGCCTGCGCTCCGGCACAAACACCCGCAGCATCACTCTTTCCAGCTCCGTGCACCCTTGCGGGCTTATGCCCACACAAAGTCCTGCTTTCAGTGTGACCTCTGCCTCATGGCGAGGTGCATCAAGACTTCAGCTGGCCAATCCGGAAAGCGCCCTCCAGACCCTTCTCCTGAATGCGCTTTTTGACCTGCGGCAAGCAAGCAAGCATGCCTGGCGTTGTGGTTTGCGTCCAATATTACTTTCCGGTATTGCTCTTCAGGGCACACAAACACCATGTAGGTGGACCGTGATCACAATTGCATGCAGGTCAAGTCAGCAAACTGCAAATGCCCGCTGGCGGCTCACCTCCGTGTGGCCGATGGTCTCGTTCAGCCGCCGGCTCATTGCTGCGCTCACCACGTGCGCTGCCTCATATGTGTGCATCCTGATGCCTGCTGTGAGAGGATCGACTGGTTGATGCCGTGCTGCAGGCATCACAATGGCACAGTAAGCACAGGGCGACGAACTGACCCAATGTGAAGAGGCGAAAAGTGCATGTGGTTATCAGTTCTCACCTCCGGCAACCCCAGCAGGTGCCAACAGAACTGATCTGTGCAGCAGTCGTGGGCACTGCTGAAGATTTTTTAGCGGATAGCTCACCTTGCGGTCGTCACGTCACACAGGTTCTGCATTGGCGACACATCAGGATCAGACGGTGGTCGGGAGAGGCCTATCCGTATCTGGCCGTGCAACGAGTCGGTGCACCATGGAGCACGGCACTTGAACGACATGCATGAGGCAGCTGCACACACTAGAGCATCAGCCATGGGCGTAAAGACGTCCTGAGAGCATTTCGGACTCAACAGTCATCACGCCGGTGATGAGCAGGCCGTTGCGGCCCTTATCTTCACGGCTCCTGCTCCAAGTTTGGCGTGCCTGCGCAGCACATTGCATGCGCATCACATTGGCTTTCTGCGGCTCAACTCAGACTCCGGCCAGCAGCTTGACCGTACTTTGGTGCCGTGCATCTAGTAAATGTGTGCATACACAGTGCTGCAGGAGAAACGATCAGCAGTGAAGCTCGCAGATGTCCACACAGGATGGCCAGACACATGAAGTTGGCATTGTTGGTTGGCATATGCAAATGTCTCGAACAGACGCGGTCAAAACCTGGCAGACGTCCTGATCAGTGGCCCATATGTAAGGGCGACGTTCGCACCCATGAACGAGTCGCAGACCCGCTTCTCGATCTTGATGTCGCCCTTATTGGTGTCGATGTCCACCTCCGGCAGCATCTCGTGTGCCTTTAAATTCTTGCTGCAGTGAGCAAGACGTTGCAATCTGCAGGACGGACAGATGGCAATAGTCAGCCTGACGGCGCATGCTTGTGATGACCGCAGCAGGAATGAGAAGCATGCTCAAAGCTCACGCTGCTGCTGCCGCAACACGCTTGCAGGAACTTGTTCCGTACCGGGATATTCTTCTCGCGCGCCAGCGCAATCGTCTCGTTGATCTCCGGGAACAGCGGCTCGGCGATGTCCCTGCCAAATGGACGAACAGCAGCGTTACGGCCTTGGAGTGTTCCTGTGTGCCTTGGAGAAATTGCACTATGCTAAAATTGGAACTATGCATGTTCAATGCCGACAGTGCATCGTGCGCTAGTGTCAACGAGGAGCAGCAACTTCCGAAGCAGCACCTTGTGCCGCACCTGATGAACTCCTGCCTGCAAACCATCACGCAAAGCCTCGGACATGTCTTGCATGGTATAGCATCACATAGACCGTCTGAAACTGTGTATACCGGTCGCCCAGAGGGTGAGTAGCTGCGTGCAAAATGATGACACGCATGGCATGCTGCATCCACCCCACAATCAACCTTCCATAAGCTTGTCGGGATAGGCACGCTCACATGTCCACGACGATCAGTGCGGGTTTACCGAATGTCATCGGCAGCTTGTCTTTGTTTCGGCGCCTCGCTTGCGCGAGATTCGGAAGTCACCTCGGTACTGTTGTTCTGCGCTTGTTCTGCGTTTGTGATGGTCGTACAAGCAGCAGCAGACGAGCAACGGGAGAATCCAGCCTTTCTGTCCGCAGCCTTTTCTGGATTGCGCAGTCTGCTCTCTGTGCACCTCAGGGCACGAGACTACATGCTCAACAAGAGTCCTTTTGGGTCCCTTGTCGAACGTGGTCAGCGATTTATGCAGCCCACTTGCCATACGTTCGTTGTCAGAAGGTCTCTAGTCACGATTTCTGTTGCTACTGTGCCTCATTAAACGTCTCAGGAAACATATGGGTATTTGCATTCCTGGATCTGCACACATCCTGGTTGCGCTCTCCTGCTTGAGAGCCCCGAGCGACAGCTGTTCAGAGCTTCAACGCTGGACTTGACGCATCTAAATTGTGCTATCGAGCCGCTGTGGCCTGAGCTGCCTCGATCTCCTTCATTAATACAACAGTTTGACTCGAGGCTCTTGCAGTTCCTTACTGGCATCAAGACCGCCAGGCCTCGCAGAACGCCGCTCATAGCACCGTCAGAGCGGCCAGGCAGCGGCCCAGCCTGACACGGGCCCAGCGGGCCATGCCGATTGCAGCGTGACACACGCGGCAGACGTTCAGCGGTGCGGGAGTCACCACTGCAGCGGGCACCATGCCGGGGCAGCAGGCGGCAGACCCCTTTGAGCTGGTGAAGGCGGACATCCAGGACAGCCTGGTGAAGGCGCAGACGGACTTCAGCCAATGGCAGGGCGCAAAGTCGCCTGGCGAGCGGAAGCGGCTGGCCGGCGAGGTGGAGGATGAGTGCAAAAGCATCGCTTGGCAGGTGAGGACTGCAGGCGTTGTACACATCTCATGGTCGCCGACCTCGGGGCGCGAGCGAGCAGCGCAATCCGATGCAGCCAGCGAAGGTGCATGAGCTCTGCGGCAGGCTGTGTCCTGTGTTTTGATGACCTCATGTGGCGCTGGCGCCGCCGCCACATGAGCTCAGCAGCACATGTATAGGATCACTCGCTTTCAATAGGCGTCGGCGCCAGGAGCAGTATTGCTCACGCCGCCATTCGAACTGTGCAGGTTGAGGAAATGGCGAAGGCGGTGGATGTTGCGGAGAAGAATTCCGCGCGGTTTGGGCTGACGCAGGCAGAGATCGCATCTCGGAGAAAGTGGATTTTGCAGACCACGCGAGAGGTGAGGTCCTGACTACTTGCGAGGGTGGACAGCCATCGTTCCGAAGACCAGACTGCACTGCCGCCGCAGGAGCCGAGCCAAGTGTTGTGCACCGGCAATCACACCTCCCCCTGCATGCGAAACTCCGAGAAGCTGCAATGTGGTCCCTTTTGAACCCTGTTTCTTACCACTCAGGGGGAGCGGCTGACAGCCGCGCTGAAGGCGCCGCAGCAGAATGCGCCGCCATCGCCGACGCGCAAGCTCAACCGTGCGATTAACGAGGAGAATGAGCGCTTCATCGGCTCCGAGTTGGATCGGCAGCAGCAGCTGGTCCAGTGGGTTGCCGCGCCTCTGGATTGCCATCTGCCACGTGCTGCAGATATTGGCGGCTCTACATTCATTGTGCATTCCACCCTCTCGCGCTTCGAGCCCATAATTCACCTGGGTCATGCATGCTTCTGAGGCGATCGAGACGGGACTGTGTGGTGTCCTTGCCTCCCCTGTCCACCCTCAGTGGCCAGCGTATCGAAGGCTCTCAACCTGGTCCGGGCCCGGGATTGGACAAGTTTTGGTTTGTGACCTGCGAATCGCAGGGACCAGGATCAGGAGCTGGACAATTTGGGGGAGAGCGTCAGCCGCATTGGGCATCTGGGCCTGACCATCCACGAGGAGCTGCAGCAGCAGGTGCGCTGTGAAGTCACCCTGTACTAAAAGCCCCTGGGGAGGCCTGCCTGCAGTTTTATTTCGATCTGCTGCTCGTCGTTGCCTTGGGCGAGGAATGAGACGGAGGTAGCGTTGGAATGTGGGAGCTGTATGATTGTGCACGAGCTGCCGCGCCTGTCAGGGAATGCATGTCACCAATGGCCTGCCTGCCAGTGCAGGGGACCATGCTGGACGAGCTAGACGAGGACGTGGAGGGCACGTCGGCGCGGCTGGCGGCGGCTCAAAAGCGGATAAACCATGTGCTGGCCAAGGCTGGCATGAAGGGGCAAATGTGCATCATCCTGTTCCTCATCGCGGTAGGTGGCCTGCCTGGGGCACTGCATTGTGCACTGTGGCATGTGCGATGCAGCATGGGTCGTCTTGCCACACAAATTTGTCTGCCACACAAGCTTGCCCACATCTAACCGATTCAGTGCTGATC